>FWWL01007951.1_pt1 | contig 13981 bp, 10 predicted proteins | sample 2228331 | NCBI WGS metagenome assembly FWWL01 (sample SAMEA103939775, study PRJEB20133) | metagenome
ATTCTTTATTTTTTCATCTCTATGCCTGTTTTCAACTTCTGTGCCATTCTTGAACCCTTAAAAATTTTAAAATTTCAAAGATTTTTAACCCATAAAACCCCAAAAGTGGAAAAAATTTGTTCCAGCGGAATAAATTTGTTCCATTTAAAATGATTGAAAAACAATGAGAATTCCTAATGACTGGAAAAAATTTGTTCCATCACCCCTTTAAATAAGCCCAAGCGACTTGAAAACCCTCTGAAGATACTTCTGCGAAAGCCCCGATACCTTAGACGCAGACTTTATATCCCCTCCCACTCGCTTGAAAAGCTCCGAAAAGTAGGACTTCTTAAATTCTCTCTCAGCTATCTTATAAGGCTTAAACTCAAATTCATCCTTCCCACGCTTTAAATCTTCGATCACAGAAAACAAATAAGGAAAATGCTCAAGCCTTAATTCGTCAACCATTTCAAACTCAGGTCTTATCGACGACATTATCATACTCTCAAGTTCCCTCACATTCCCAGGCCAGTGATATGAAAGAAGAGCAGATTTCAATTCCTCGCTCAATTCAAAATCCTTTTTTATACCATACTTCAAACAATATTTCTTTATGAAATACCGTGCAAGTGGAATTATATCATCAACCCTCTCACGAAGTGGCGGTATGTAAATTTGAGTCCCAGCAATCCGATAATAAAAATCATCTCTTATTTTCCCTTCTTTGCGAAGTTTTTCAATGTCTGCATTCGTAGCGAATATCAACCTGACATCAAGCTTTATACCCTTATTACTGCCCACCCTCGTTATCTCTTTATATTGAAGAAAATAAAGCAACTTTATCTGAACATTATGGGGTATCTCCGCTATCTCCGAAAGATATAAAGTTCCATTTTGCGCAAGTTCAAATCGACCAACTCTATTAATTGCATCCGTAAAAGCACCTTTAACCGTTCCAAATAACTCCGAATCGACAAGGTTTGGCTCAATACCAGCGATATTTACTGGAACAAAATTTTTATCCCTTCTTTTGCTCATCTCATGAATTTGACGAGCCATCAAATCTTTTCCAACCCCAGTTTCACCAACAAGCAAAACATCAAGATCAAGGTTTACAATTTTTTCAAGTTCAATTATAATTTTTTTCATCACTTCACTTGCGTAAATAAATTCATTTCTCTCATGTTCCAATTCACTTTTCAAAAACTTATGAGATATTTTTAAGTCCCTTGTCTCAAGTAGTTTTTTAATTTTTTCCCTCAAAACCCCAAGGTTAAAATCTTTCGGTATAAAATCATCCGCCCCGCGCTTCATCGCCTCAACTGCTTTTTCAACATCAGCATATCCTGTAATTATGATAACTGGCACAAAAGGATTCATCTCTTTGATCTTTTCTAAAACCTCAAATCCGTGCATATCTGGAAGCATTAGATCAAGAAGGACGACATTGAAATAATCACTTTGAAACGCGTTAATCCCCTTCTTTCCGCCCTCCGCCGTGATCACATTGAAATCTGCTTTTAAAATTTCGCTTGCGTCTTTGAGAAAAGATGTGTCATCATCGATAAGAAGTAAATTTACCTTCATCTTCCCAATGTTATAGCCTTTTTTAGTTTTATAACAAAATGACATCCTTTATTTTCCGAGATCACCTCAATCCGTCCTCCATATTTTTTCACATATTTACCAGCATATCGATGCCCAAACCCATGCCCCGATGGTTTCGTCGTGTTTTTAAATTTAAACATATTTTCCATCTGCTCCTTCGATATCCCGGGACCATTATCAATTATGTGTATCTCAACATCCTCATTCTCTACCAGTTTTATATCAATCCGCGGTTCTGCTTCAACCCCACACAAAGCCTGAATAGAATTCTCAACAAATGCTGAAATAACATTAAAAAGCTCTTTTTCATTAAATATAACCTCCGTCCCTCCGCTTGAATTGAAATAAATATAATTTACATTGAAAGATCGAATCACGCTCTCAATCACCGATTCAACAACCGTTGTATACGATGAGATAACTTTCTTTCTTAAATTTGTGATTTCCTTAACGAGATTTGAAATGTCGCGAGATATTTGAAAAGCAAGTTGCTTAACCGACGCTTCGTTCGATTTAAATTTTCTTATAAACTCATTAAGTTTATCATCAATTTGAACCGCAAACTTAAAATTAAATTGAATTCCCAAAACTTCGCAAAGCTCGCTGATATACCTCAAACTCGGCAGAATCAAATTTTTATACTGATCGACAAGCTCCAAAAGTCTCTTTTCAAGTTCCAACGCTGTTTCATTAGAGTCAACAGATGTTATATTTTGAGTTATAAGCGATATCCTTGTTAAAATGCTTGTCTTCACCGAACTATGCTCAAACTCCCCAAGCCTTTCAATAAGCCCACTGATGACCTCCTCCTTCGCCACATCCACTATCTCCTTCTCTCTAAAAATGCTATGAGATATCAAGATGGCTAAACCGAAAATAAGCAATGGCGAAACATCTTCAACAAACCAATTTTTCCCGCTTAAACTCCAAACGTAAGGCTGTCGCTCATGGAAAAAGTAAATACAGATGCGAGCAACAAAGTAACACAAAACAGAAATCCCAATGACTTTAAGAGAAGTCGAATAAACTTTACGGAGAAGATAAACCAATGAAAAATAAACGAAGGAAACAACGACTACAATCAAAAGCTTTATTAACTCACCTCGGTCAGGTTGCATTAACTTCCCGATAAGTCTTGAAAATTCGATAAAACTTGCCCTTATCCCTTCAATTTCTTTAACCGTGATAAATTCACCCGGTTTAACCTTTACCCTCTTTACTATCCTATCTCCCTTGTTCAGTGGAAATTCAACTTGAATTTCATAATCACCATATTCATCCGGCAATCCAAAATGAATTATTTTTGATTCACTGCTTGCATATCCACTCCCAGCGGTGACATATCTTGTCCCGACAAGTTCCCCATCTTTAAACAGCTTAACTACAGCGCCGATGCAATTATAATTTGCTCTGACGCCGATCAACTTAACCTTGACATAATTCTTCCTTGCCTCGATCCTATCATTGAGATAATTTCTCAAAATGTTTATTGAACCATTGACATAGCGTGTGAAAACCAAATCGATGTCACCATCATTATCTATGTCAAACGACACGCAACAAGTATTATATCCTTTTAACCGTTCGCTAAGACCTATATACTCACTTGTCACATCTGCGAAATATGGTATTCCATTCTCTTTAACCCCAAGATTTTTGTAGATTTTCACGCCACCAAGATAAACGATGAAAAGATCAAGCAATCCATCGTTGTCGAAATCGTTCGCTGTGCATCCATAAGTGAAAAGCGATGAATCTAATAAACCGCTTTCTCTCGTCACATTTTTAAATCTTCCCATCTCGTCATTTATGAAGAATAAATTCCCATTCCCTCTATTGCCAACAAAAAGCTCTGGGTAACCATTGTTATTAAAATCCGCGAATAATACCGAATTTGTCTTCATCAATACATCTCCACCTGTGCCACTTTCTTCGGTAAAGTCTTTGAAGGTGCCGTCACCGTTATTTAAATACATCTTGTTCCCGCCCGTCCAATTCCCAATATAAAGGTCGAGATAACCATCCCCATTTATATCACAAAACGATGCGCATATAGTTCTTCCATCTGAAACAAGCCCGGCTTTCTCAGTAAAGTCAACAAACTTTTTACCGTTCAAATTAATGAGAAGTCTATTGCTACCTGAAAACGATGTTATGAGCACATCAATCCATCCGTCCGAATTTACATCCGCAAGCGCAATATGTTCACTTCTTTTCGTATTCAAACTCGAAAGACCATACTCAGAACTCATATTTCTAAAATAACCTTTCTTGTTAACAAAAATATCACTGTTACCATAAATGCCCGTCGCTAAAACATCAATATCTCCATCGTTGTTTATATCCGCTGACGCAACACCCACGCTCCCTCTTGTTCGCCCCGAAAGTCCAAATTTAGAAGAAAGATTTAAAATCTCATTGCTATCTAAATCGCTACCTTTGTAATAATTGCCGATGTTGCTAACATTTAAAAGATAAACATCATCAAAACCGTCATCATCAAAATCATCAGCACATATACCAAAAAATTCACCTGCGCCAAAGGGATAATGCCCAAAAAGTATATTTGATTTCTGCTCAATCTCTCTATAATTACCATCCCCATCGCTTTTAAAATCGATGACAAACTTAAAAACTTTTGTGTTCGAAAAAGCAAAGAACGAATCCCCCGATATCGGAATTATATCTCTAATTACATAATCTGACACAAGAACTTCCCACTCTTTAAGATTTTCATCAATCGCTCTCAAAATTTCACCACTTTTCGTTAATCCCAAAATAACAAGGTTAACAGAGTTTAAACATACAACTTTGACAAAGCTTTTATTCGTAAGATTAGTATGTCCAACCCGCGTTTTAAAAATTGAATGTATAGGAATTCGAACTGTTACTTGCTCCGGAATTTCAAAATTTAAACCCGAAGAATCTTGTCTTAACAAACCAAAACCATTGTTCTCAAAGTTGACGATAATTTCGATTGGTTCGCTATTCACATCCTTCTTAGGCAAATTTATGAACTCAAGAGAACTTATCACGGTAGTGGTTTCGAAATCCAATCTCTCCAAAACAGGATGTTTAGTCCCGTTCAAGACACCATCAAAATTTTTATTTAATCCACCGTCTGATTTTAAACGTAGATAAAAAATCGAATACGAATTGTGAAACGGTATGAAATTTAAATCATATGGATATGGGAAGATATTGAAAGAAAAACGAGAATCTCCTCGGTCGAAGTTAAAAATTTTATAAGATATAGAATTTGACCTTAAACGAACAAAAGCATATTCGTAAAGACCTCCGATGAGACATTTACCAACAGAGATAAATTTTATGCTTAAAGCTTCATGTGTAAATGGAATTTTTAAAGGCGCTATGTATTTTATCGTGTCATCCTGAAACTTTGCAAGATAAATCGAGGGAATGTAATATTCCTCAGCTAAAGGCTCCATATTAAAAACTATATTCTCCCCATCCGCATCAATCGATTTGATCAATGAGTTATAAGCATGAAAAACTGGTCTCCATTTTTTGCCGTTGAAGTGAAATATCGAAGATCTTGTAAAAGCAAATACGTTGTTTTCTGATACAACTTTGAAGCCGATTATTTCCCGTTGAATTGGATTATCGTAGGTGTTAACTTTTAAAACTTGCTGTGAGATAGCGTGAGGGATGAAAACGAAAGCCAAAATTAAAAATTCTCCGACCAATACCCATGGGGGATTTTTCAAAGCCTTTGACATCTCCAATTCCCATATTTAACTTTCTGTTAAAAAAATAATAAAAAATTTCTAACTTGTCAAGGGGTCAGATTTTTACCAAAAATAGTTTTTCAACATGGTTAAAAATTTAGACGAGAACCCCCTTCATGCGGTATGCAGATTTTAATCAATCTTAAACTATAATAGAAACGTCACCATGATTTAATCAGAGTATATCTCCGCAGAAGCGATATGTTAATAGTTATTACCATAACGAGATTCTTTGGAGCGTAACCATAATCTTTCGCCCCGATGGGGCTTATTTTAGATCAAACATCCTACGGGTAAAAACGCTTATTGCATCTCAGCCACGAGGATTCTTAGTTGGTCGCTAACAATCTCCGCCAAATCGCACACGTCCTCTATAGCCTCAACAAGATCACGCAAAATTATCAATTCAACTGGATTATAATTTGCCCTAAAAATTGCCTTTAACAATTCCCGTTTCTCGTCATCTGCAACTTCTTCTAAAGTTTCTATCTCAGCGCAACCAGCTAAAACTTCTTCTTTTGGAGATGATGAAAGTTTTTCAACCACGCTATATAATTTTTCTACCGCTTTTAAAGCTAATTCTGTCAATGTTACCAACCTAGCTTTAACCTCAGGTGTAAACGTTCCTTCAAAAAGTGCCAAATATCTATCTGCGGTATGCGCCCAATCAGCAATACCATCTGCTTTGTATACAAACCTTAACATATCTTCATAACCGACAAAAATCAGATTCTTTTTCACTATATCCAATGTTAATTTCCTTCTTATTATATCAGCCTCATGCTCTTTTTCCGCAACAACATGCAACAACTGCTTCATCTTAGCTCTGTCATCAATATTTAAAACTGCTTCATACAAAGCCCTTACTGTTTCTACGACCACTTTTAAATGCTCTAACGACGCTTCTAGAATATCTTTTTGCTTTCTTGTTTTAAACCAATCCAACATGTGTTTCATCTATTTTACCCTCCATTAAGTTAGATTAAGTTTACGAGTTTAAAAATTGTAAAAACTAAAAAAGTTACAAAACCTGACACAACAGGTGTAAGAACCCATGCAAGAACTATATCTTTCATAATTTTAAAATTGACGATGTTAACCCCACGAGCAAAACCAACACCAAATATTGCTCCGACTAACGCATGTGTTGTAGAAACAGGCATTCTTAACTCAGTAAAAAAATGTATTGTCAAAGCTGTGGATATATCAGCACACACGCCCAATACAGGGGTTAACCTTGTTATCTTTAGTCCAACGGTTTCAGCTACTTTATAACCGAAAAAAATCGCACCTATAGCTATCGATGTCCCGCCAATAATAACCGCCGTCTTTGAGGACACAATCCCTGATGCGGAAAGCAAGGCAACAGAATTTGCAACATCATTTGCGCCCCATGTGTAGGCAACGTAAGAACTCGAAAAGGTCAAAAATATTTTCGCAATCTTTTGAGCCGGCCTTTCTAACGAAAAATTTTTTATCACATTCAAAACGATCACAGATAAAATAAATGATATTGCCATGCTTCCCGTAGGTGTTGTTAACCATGATAAAATAATTTTAAACACAACTTTAAAATTAAAATCATCAATTGGCATTTGTTGAAACAAAATAAGTGATAAACCAATCCCACCAACACTACCCACCACTGAATGAGTGGTCGACACAGGCATACCAAACCACGACGCTATGAATACCCACATTATGGCAGATATCACTCCTACCATAGCTATTTCAGGTAAGAGATATTTTTGCGGCACTATTCCACCACCAATGGTTTTCATTACTTTACCACCCTCCAAAACAGCACCAATAAACGCAAATATACCACATAACAATAACCCAAATCGAGGTTTACCAACCCTTGCCCCTATCCAATCACCAAAAGAATTTGCTGCGTCATTAGTACCTATGGCAACACCATAAAACACTGATAAGAACAAAGTTATAATCCCTAAAACGGACATAAAAGGTTCTTTATTAATTTTTAGTTAAAAAAATTCAAAAAGAAAAAATGAAAATATAAATTACCCTTGCTTCTGTTCAAACAAATGCTGATCTACTCCAGATAAACCAATTAATTTTACGGGTAGGCATTTTTAAAAAGTCCCCCAGCATTTAGATTTACAGTAACCAACTTTGTGTACCATCTTTGATTCGTTCAAGGATCTCTAATAATTTTTTATCAATTTCACTTACTAAAATAATAAAAATTCTTTAATTTGCCAAGAAATATGTAGAATTTTTTGCAAACATACGTCCACAATTAAACATTCACTTCTCCGGAATATAAACTACAAACTCCGTTCCCTTTCCACGCTGGCTTGAAACTTCGATTTTACCAGAAAGAATTTCAACTATCGATTTCGTCAACGCAAGACCAAGCCCCGTTCCAGACGGATTGATCTCAAACGCGTTCTTTCCACGATAAAATCTATCAAATATATATGGAAGCTCGCTTTCATCAATTCCAATCCCCGTGTCAGAAATGGTAATTTTAACATTGCTATCTCTTCGCTCACAAATTATCTCAACCTTTCCCCCCGGATTTGTATATTCAATCGCATTGTCAACTATATTTTTCAACGCCTCAAAAAGAAGCTTTTCATCAGTGTTGATAACCACATCGCTATCACAATAAAATCTCAACTTTACATTTTTCCGACTCGCTTTAAAATTAAAAGTCAAAACAAGCTCCCGAATTAACTCAGTTACATTAACCTCATGCATATTTGCCCTGATGATCCCGGCATCCGCTTTGGCGAGATACAACATCGATTTAACAATAGAAATAGTTCTATCTGTCTGCTTTTGCACTAAATCGAGAGCATGAATATATTCATTCACTCTCCTTTTTTTCATCAATGTGATTTCAACTTCATCCTTTATAATCGTAAGCGGAGTTAAAATCTCATGCGCAACATCAGAAGTAAATTGCGAAATTTGTCTAAATGATTTATCCAATCTTTCAAGCAATCTATTAAGTGCGTTGACAAGTTTGATGATCTCCTCTGGATGTTTTCTGCCTTTTAATTCAATTCTTTCGGTCAAATTATCCACGGTTATCTTATCCGCTTTTTCTATGACTTGCTCAAGTGGATTTATCAATTTAGATATGATCAAATTTCCTCCATATGCTGCAACAACAAACGCAAGAAGCATAGCAAACAAAATGGAAGTCCTCAAAAGTCCCATAGCTACTTGAACAGTCCCCTCAAACTTCGATGTCTCCACAAGACCTTGAAATTTTCCCTCCGCATAAATCGGCAGATAAAAAATCCTCAACCTTTTTCCGTTTATCACCACTTCATTTGCCTTGCCAAACTTTTTACTATCAGGCTCGGGTATCGAAACCCCGTTCCCTTTCAAAATTTCAGATACCGCTACAACATTTAGATTCTCGTTAAATATCCTAAAGAAAACCGACGCCTCATTTAAATACATATGTTCAGCCTCATAAAACTCCGTTGAATCGATCACAATGAATTTACCACCGTGAAATTTTATCTTCTGCGCAAGTTCAGTTGCTTCTTTGCTAAGCAAAAAATCGAGTTCTTTATGAAGTTCTCTATCAAGATATACATAAACAATTCCCTCCGCTATCACAAACACAAGAATGAGAATAAGAGAATACCATAAAATCAACCTGAATTTCAACGATTTATACTTAGCGCGGAAATTTTCAATCAGCCCTGAGAACATACCCAACACCACGAATTGTGTGAATCAATTTTTTATCAAAATCTTTATCTATCTTCTTTCTCAAATAATTGATGTAAACATCGATGTAGTTCGTCCCAGTATCGAAATTTATCCCCCACACATTTTCTCCAATTTCCATCCTTGTGAGAACCTTGCCTTGGTTTAAGGCAAGATAATAGAGAAGGTCAAATTCTTTTGGTGAAAGATAAATCTTTTTCCCTCCTCTTGTCACAGTTCTATTTATAGGGTTAACGACAAGATCTGCAATTTGAATGACCGAAGGCATCAACTTAGCACGCCTCGTCAAAGCCCTAATCCTTGCGAGAAGCTCCGAAAACGAAAAAGGCTTGGTCAAATAATCGTCCGCCCCTGCGTCAAGACATTTTACTTTCATATCGACCGAATCGACGACAGTTAAAATTAAAATTGGTGTTGAAACCTTATTCTTTCTTATCTCCTTGCAAACCTCAAGCCCGTTCATCTTCGGCAATTTAAAATCAAGCACTATACAATCATAATTTTCAGTTATAGCAAGCGATGCCCCTGATTCACCGTCATAAGCGACATCGACATTATATCCAGCCTCCTTCAATCCTCTTTTTAAAGTTTTCGCCAAACTTTTTTCATCCTCAATTAAAAGTAACCTCATTCTCTCCAAAACATTTTTTATTTTTCTCGCTACACAAAATTAATCCAGCCAAAAATCATAAGCAAGTTTGCAAACCAACGATTAATAAATTCTAATTTGCCTCTAACAATTTTCTAATCTTTCGCTTCGTAAATTTAAAATAAAAAAGTATAGCTATGCCGCTTCATCCAATGTTCGTCCATTTTCCGATCGCCTTTTTCACAATGTTTGTTTTGCTTGAAATAATTTGGATGTTCTTTCAAAAAGAATGGATAAGGAATTCCTCCCTTTTTACGGTGCTTCTGGGGTTAATCCTTGCCATCCCTACGCTTTTATCCGGCGAAGCGTCAGCAGAAAATTTTGAAAAAGTCCAGCAACTTGAAAGTTTAATCGAAACACATGAAACATTCGCAAAGCTAACCGTGATTACATTTTTTATTGCATTTATTGTAAAAATCATTTTGATTAAAACAAACAAGTTGAACGAAAGAACAAATTGGATAGTTATCGTTATCTCGTTGATAGGTTTATATCTTTTGATTCAAACGGGACTAAAAGGCGGAGAACTTGTCTATAAACATGGTGTTGGAATACTTTAACCAAAATAAAATTAAAACTTAAGAATGAAAGCAAAACTTCTTTCTCTGATCTTACTTTTCAACCTCACACCGTTATTTACACAACAAGACACGATCGAGATCAACTTAGAACAGATCAAAAATATGAACGGAAAACAAATTTATGAATATTTCTGCGCTAAATGCCATGGGATCGACGGGAGAGGAAATATACCCGAGGAGATAAAACAAAATTGGGATGTCCCGCCTCCCGACTTCACAGATGTATACTTCAACACACGGGAACCAAGGAAAGATTGGTATACAGTGATAAAATATGGTGGCTCACGACTTGGCTTATCGCAAACGATGCCAGCATTTGGAGATGTCTTCAGCGATGAACAAATTTACGATGTTATAGAGCATATAAAGTCATTCGTCGACCAGAAAAAATATCCACAGGGCGAGTTAAATTTCATCCGCGCGCATTATGTGACAAAGGCTTATGTTGAGCAAGAATTTCTCCTCATCCCAACATACACGTATAGAACCGAAAACGGACATAACATAAACGATACGAAAGTAGTTTTTTACTACGCCAATAGGTTTGGGACGAGATTTCAATATGAAGTGAAACTTCCGATACAAAATTTAAAATCCCGTGTTCAAAACATAACAGGCATCGGTGACCTTGAACTTGGGCTAAAGTATGCTTTTTATGATAATTACAAAAACTTATCAATCCTTACAACGGGCTTTGAATTTTCAATTCCAACTGGAAGCGAGGCAAAGGGCTTTGGTAAAGGGACTATCGTTCTTGTGCCATATATTACAGTAGCAAAGGGTTTGGGTGAGAAAATTCAATTACAGGGAAGCGCGAAGATTGAAACCCCTGTCAACAGAAGCAAAGGAAATCCAGAATTAATTTACGCAATCTCTACAACTCTTGCTCTTCCTGAAGATAATAGAGGAATCTACCCGGGGATTGAACTTATCGGGACAAAAACTCTCGAGGTAAAAGAGCATACAATTTCCATCGTTCCGAAACTTTACATAGCACTGACAAAGCGAGGACATCTCGCAATTTCAATTGGCAGAGAAATACCGATTTATGGTGGAACTCCTTTCAAATATCGATACGTCGGATTCATACTTTGGGACTACGTCGACGGCGGAATTTTAAGCGGATGGTGAAATCTATTTTTCAAATTTACGCACCTTTGCGAAGTTTTTTATGCTCACATTTAAATATACTTGATACGCAAAACCTCTCATATGAACGGATGAAAATTTTATCTTCCACCTCTTTTCATCATCCCCAACTTTTCTGAGAAAACTCCATTCATTTGAAGTTCCAGTGTACCAATATAAAACTTTTCCACCTATGTTTACATCCGGATTTATGACAAATTCAAAACCAACTCCAGGACCAATGCCAAAAACCCAGTTGCGCAAACTTAAAGCATACTCAACTGAATCACTCCCACTTTTAACTTTTGTGTCAAACTTAAAATTCGACAATCCACTTTTCAATTCAAATGTCAAAGCCAATCGCCTGAAATAAAACTTTCTCATAAATCCCAAATTTAAAGAACCATAAATTGCGGATTTAACATCGTTACCGAAAAATTTAATATCAACTGGCAAAACTCCAACATTCGCATCCATTGTAAGCCATAACTGTGGCACACCAGAATATCTCCCGATGTTAATGTTGAGATTAACTCTTCCCGTGTAAGCAAGCAATCGCTCTTTCTTTATTTCTAATGTATCGTTGTCTGGCAATTGTAAACCAGCGATCCTAAAATCGCCAAACTTGACCATTCCAGCACCAAGTTTGACAGGATAAGCATTTAAACCGAAAACTATATCAAATGGAAATCTCGGTCTTTCTTCAACAAACATCCCTCTGGCTATGCGCTTACTTCCGAACAAACTCCCAATTATTATCTGAGCCTCGCTCGCATTTTTTCTCCTTGTGTTATCTGCGACTTTGGTCACTCTGACAAAACCGACATTTTGCGGTACCATTCGTCCATCTGGTGTTTCGACAAATTCAAAAACATCAAATCCATCATCAACCAAAATTCCTTCTCTCCTTCCAAGGTCAAACCAAACATAATTAAATCTCGCGGAAACAATTGGGGCACTTAATTTAAAAATTTCTCTAACTGCTAACTCAAAACTAACAGCAATTTCGTTGCTTGCAAGCATAGATGCGGAATCAATAATGGAAAGCGCTGTCTTCACACCCTCAGCCACGAATCCATCGCCATTATCTCTTACCTCATATGAAAACTTTATGCTGTATTCATTATTTGCAAAATTCACTCTGAAAAATGCCAAACCACCTCCAAGTTCAACTTTTATCCCAGGGATGCGAACTTCTTTCTTGTCCCTTGTAACTTTAATAGTATCTCTTTTGAATGTGAATTTATCAATAAATGGTACAGCGATGTAGCCAGAGTTCATAACTTTTTCAAGTTTTTCAGCATCTATGCCAAGTGTTTTAGCTTTGGTTGAGATGAATTTACTTCTATCCGCTTCGCTTACAAGTTGAAGTGCTTTTATCTCTTTGTTTATGTCGAGTATTTTCACAAGTTCTGGCGCGAGGTATTTTTGGACATCTTCGCTTATCTCTTCGACGCTTCGATATCTTTTTGTTTTCGCAACTTCAGAAAATTTTAAAATAGTCACCTCAGGTAAACTCTCCCAGAAAAATCTCGGTAGCACGATCTTGCTTGCTATAACCGACGCAAGATATTTTCTTGTGAAATCGGATGGTAAATTTTTAATCGTCGGACTTGCAATAAGAGCCATATCATAATAAGTTATCGTTCTTTTAAAATACCTTGGACCCGCGCCAACAACCTCTTGCGCAACCGAAGTTGAAACAAAACCAAACATAAAGAGAAAAATTATAAACTTATTCAAATATCCATTTTTCCAAAACATTTTTTCTCGGATTTTATTTTTTCTTAAAATTAACACACAACTAATTTAAATTCAAGCCATAACAAAACAAACTCAACACATAACATCTTATCTTTTTGCTCTTCCAGATTTTATCTTTACACCACCTTCTCGATACACCGCAAGCCCTTTATCAGTGCCAATCCATTTGTTACCTTGCTTGTTTATGGATATTGAAAGAACCAAATCATCAAGCAAACCAGAATTAGAAGTGTTATAAATAGTTCACTTCTCTTTTATGAGGAAAAACTTAAGGTTATGATTTTATTTTTGTTGAAAAATTTACCAAAATATCAAATCATTCTTCATTTTTCACTCCTCTTATCTTTCAAATATCCTTCACCACAAACAGGACAGAACCTCGCTGTCGGATAAATTATCGGCTCACCACATCTGAAACATCTATCTATCATCTTCGCACCACAATTAACACAATATATCTGCTCAAGCGAAAGGTGAGCAAAGTTCCCACACTCAGGACACAAACGATATATATCTTTCGTGATCCGCTTTTTCACCTTTGACTTTTGCAATCTGTGAAACCTTTTTAGTTTTATTGAAACGCACTCAACACTTTTAATTCTAAAAAGCATACTGAAGCGCGACCTGAACATTGGGCGCTCCAGTTTAAAAATAAATTTTTCAACTTCTGTGCCATTCTTGAACCCTTAAAAATTTTAAAATTTCAAAGATTTTTAACCCAATAAAACCCCAAAAGTGGAAAAAATTTGTTCCAGCGGAATAAATTTGTTCCATTTAAAATGATTGAAAAACAATGAGAATTCCTA
>FWWL01007952.1_pt1 | contig 13979 bp, 8 predicted proteins | sample 2228331 | NCBI WGS metagenome assembly FWWL01 (sample SAMEA103939775, study PRJEB20133) | metagenome
GTTAGCAAAGTCGCCGCGACGCCGCTATTTAGAGCCAGCGCTGCGAGAGCACAGCGCGTTCGTGCTCACCCGCGATTTGGACGAAGCCGTTGCGTTAGCAAACGAAGGCGCTTACGAGCATGTCGCTTTGATGGTTGCAGAACCGATGCGATGGGTGGGGAAGTTGCAAGCAGCGGGTGCTATCTTTTTAGGCAGTCACACGACAGTGGCGTTCGGCGACTACTTAGCCGGACCCAGCCATGTTTTGCCGACAGGTGGCACGGCGCGGTTCGCTTCAGGGCTCAGCGTCCACGACTTTTTGGTGCGCTCATCGCTTGTTGCTCTTGACCCTGCTCTTGCGCGTCGGTTGGCGGAAGCCGCTGCCTTGTTGGCGGATGCGGAAGGTTTGCCCGCTCACGCCCAAGCCCTACGGGCACGCCAAAGGAAACGGAGCACTAAACGATAGCCGCTACGGAGGGTCTCGCCAATGAGTTCAGGTTTCTCGCACCAAATGGAAGGCACCTTGATGGTGCGACAAGAACTTTTGCCCCTGCTGCCAACAACAGAAGCGCTCCTGTTGGACATAGACGGTGTGCTGATAGACGCATCGGACAGTTACCGATGGGCGGTTTGCGATGCGGTGCACTTCTTTCTGGAGCGGGAACTGGGATGGGTTGTGGATGTGCCGCCCTTGACGCCTGACGAGGTGGACTTGTTCAAGCGCGCGGGCGGCTTCAACAACGATTGGGATTTAGCCCAAGCCGCTGCGCTCTTTCTGCTCTTCAAAAGCCTGCGGCACGGTGTCAAGCAAGTCAGCCAACTACGGCGCTTGCGCCCCTCGTTGGAAGAGTTTCTGGCGCAAGTGAGCGCAGAAGGTGGCGGCTTGTTAGCCGCTGAGAAAATCGTTGTCAGCCAACTGGAACTGCGGCAGCGACGGGATCTTGCCCGATTGTGGAAAACGCGCCTCATTGTCCAGTTAGCGCAAGAGTTTTACGCGGGGCGCAAGTGGTGCCCTCGCTTGTTTGGGTTTGAGCCGCAGTATGTGGACTTGGAGGCAGGCTATTTGGAACGGGAGCGCCCGCTCATTGACCTTGCTTTGCTCCCCGCCGACCTTAAGTTGGGCATCTTGACGGGGCGCGCCAAACGGGAGACGCGCCTGGCGTTAGAGCGCCTCCATTTGCTCCAACGCATCCCCGAGGAGTTCTGGGTGACCGACGATGACCCCATCCGCAAACCCGACCCCAAAGCCTTGCTCGTCCTCGCTGAGCGCCTTCAAGTGCGACGCGCCATTTATGTCGGCGACACGGTGGACGACCTACGCATGGTCAACGAGTTCAAAGCCATGGGGTTGTCCGAACCCACCATCTGGGTTTGCATGACCTTGACAGGTCCCAACGGCGAGAAGAACCGCCCGCTGTTTTTGGAGCAAGGAGCGGACATGATTGCGACGGACATCAATGCGTTGCTGTCCTACCTGAACGCTGTGCGGAAGAAAAGTCGGCGCAGGGAGACGCCTAACCCGTGATCTCCCTTCGCCTGAACAGCCAACACGCCAAAACCAACACGCCAACAATGTAAGCAGCAACATAAAGCAAGTCGCCAAGAGTTGGTTTGGGCATAGGGAGCATGGGTGGACCTGCCAGTTGCGGGACAATCTCACCAACACCGCTTTGCACAAACATCCATCGTGCCAACCGACCCGTAGGCATCAGCCACCCAGCGATTTGCGACAGCGTGACCAAACGGGGCAAGTTCGCCAGCGTCCCGATGTTGCGCATCACCGTCTCCGACCAACCAACGCCCATGAACACCAGCGCAATGAGGGCAACGGTCAACCACGGCAAGTGAACGGAAAAGAGCAGGCAAAGACTGACGAACAGGAGCGGGTAGAGTAAACCGATGATGCCCGCACGCCAGAGGCCCACATGCCAAGTGCCCGTGCGGTCCCATGCGCCCCACGCCAGAACGGCTAACCAGACCAACTGGTTGATGGTGAGGATGAAAGCGAACCCTAACCACTTGCCCACTACCACTTGCCACCGGCGCACAGGCTTGGTCACGATCAAACCCAAAGTGCCCTTGTCCAGTTCGGTGGCGATGGCACCGCAGGCTAACGCTATCGCCATCACCGCACCGAAGAAGCGGACGGTGACTAAACCGAAGTGGACGATGAGGCTGGCTTGCACTTCTGCTGGCAGCAGTTCGCCGTGGCGCTTGACATTGGCGAAGACATACGCTAAAAGTAGCGCCATACCGATGCCCAGCGAGAAACCGCTGGCGAAGACCCAACGGCGGACCGCTTCTTTCACTGTCAGGTGGGCGATGACGAAAACGGGCGTAACCCACCGCTGCCAAAAGGAGACAGAGGGCAAAGGGATAAGAGGTGCCGTTTCAGTCCGCATCGGCGACCACCCGCACGAAGAAGTCTTCCAACGAGACCCGCTGCGGGACGACACTCAACAGGCGTGCGCCTTTGCGCACCAACTCGGCAACGAGGTCAGGGATAGCGTCTTCCGTCGGCACTTGCACAGTGAGGGTGTTGCCATCGGCAGAAAGGAGCGTCCCGAAGGTGGAGGCAAGTTCTTGCCATTGAGGTTGAAGGTTGGTCAACCGAATGGTCACCCGCAAGGTGGGCGCGGTCAGTTCCTCAAGATGCCCTTGTGCCACCAATCGCCCCTTGTTGATGATGGCGACGAAATCGCAAGTCCGCTCCACCTCGCTGAGCAAGTGGGAGTTCAAAAACACTGTCACGCCTTGCGCCTTCAACCGTAAAATCAAGTCGCGCACTTCTCGTCGCCCCAAAGGGTCCAAAGCGGAGGTGGGTTCGTCCAGAATGACCAGTTGCGGCTCGTTGAGCAACGCTTGCGCAATGCCCAACCGTTGGAGCATCCCTCGCGAGAACTGGCGAACGAGAGAGCGGCGCCGCTCCTGCAATCCTACGAATTCCAACACAGCGTCAATGCATTGGCGCCGAACGGAGTGCGGGAGACCATAAAGTTGGGCGTGAAAATCCAAAAACTCCTCAGCGGTCAAGAAGTCGTGGAACTGGAACTTTTCAGGGAGGTAGCCAACAAGTCGGCGCGCTTCAGGGTGACCGATGGGCAAACCCAACAAACGACCCGTGCCTTTCGTGGGGCGGAGGTTCCCCAGCAGCAGTTGCAAAGTAGTGGTCTTTCCCGCACCGTTCGGACCAAGGAAGCCAAACACCACCCCTGTCGGCACCTGCAAGTTCAAGTCCTCCACCGCCACGATGGGTTTGCCCAGTGGCGAGCGGAACACCTTTGTCAACCCATCCGTCTCTATCGCCCACAAAGCGTTAGCGTCACCCCTGTTCGCTTTGCTCGTTCATGGAAGCAGCAAAACAGTTTGTCACAAGCGGTTCAAACTTTCGTTGCCCTCTCTCGCTACGCTTTGGTGAATCCTACCGCTGCCCGCTGTAGGAACGAAGGGTGCGACATACTGTGTGAGGAACGCAGGCTCTTGCGAAGAAGGAGTGGGTTGATGTGAGTTGCCGTCATGCGGTGAGTTTAGCGCTTTGGGTTGCTATGCTTGCGAGTGAGACAACAGCGCAAGGCTACAAAAGCAACGACGGTCCCTTCCCCGTCAAGGTTGTTTCCATCACCCTCAACGATGCGAGGCGCAATAAAACGCTGCCCGTAACCGTCTACTTGCCGCAGGGCGACTTGCGATTTCCTGTCATCATTTTCTCGCACGGCGCAGGTGGCGCAGGCAGTTTGAATTTCCCGCTCCTTCGTTTCTGGGCGACGCATGGCTACATTGTTTTGTGCCCCACCCATGAAGACTCGTTGCTCCTGCAGAAACAGAAGGCTCCTCTGCGCGCCAGAGATGTGGTGCGGCGGGCGCTCACCCAGTGGCAACTGTGGGAGAGCCGCGCGTTAGACATTCGCTTTCTACTGGACCAACTTGATGCTGTGGAGCGACAGTTGCCAGAATTGAGGGAGAAAATGGGCGGGCACTCGTTGGGTGCGTTCACTGCCCAACTGATTGGTGGGGCGACCATTGACCTGCCCGACGGGCGCAAGCAAGTGAGTTTTTCCGACCCACGCCCTAAAGCCTTTCTGCTTTTCTCGCCCCAAGGACGCGGACAGATGGGGTTGACAGAATCGTCGTGGAAAAACTTTACCCGTCCCTTCATGGGCGTCACGGGCAGTTTGGACAGAGGCGCGTTGGGGCAACCGCCAGAGTGGCGCAAGGAGCCTTTTGACTTCTCACCGCCAGGGGACAAGTTCCATGTGTTCATTCACGGCGCTCACCACGGCTCCTTCTTGGGGCGCTCTGCGGAACTGCCGCGCACAAACCAAGAAGGCATCTTCCGCTGGATCAAAACTGTCACCATCGCCTTCTGGGATGCCTACCTAAAAGGTGTAGAGCACGCCAAGAAGTTTCTGCTCTCCGATGCTCTGGAGCGGGAAAGCAACGGTGCTGTGAAGGTGTTCCGAAAGTAGCGCTATTCCCCGACGCTTTTGCCATGCCGTCTGTTAAAATGTTTTGGCGTGTAAGTTGCGCAAATTCCAAGTGTGAAGGGGTGATTAATCGTGGCGACGGTAGTGAGGTTCCCGGAGGGCTTCTTGTGGGGCGCAGCGACAGCGGCTTACCAGATTGAGGGTGGATGGAACGAGGATGGGAAGGGACCGTCCATTTGGGACACTTTCTCCCACACGCAAGGGAAAATCGCTGACGGCTCCACCGGCGATGTCGCCTGCGACCACTATCACCGATGGCAAGAAGACATCGCCCTGATGAAGGAGTTGGGGCTGAAAGCCTACCGCTTTTCCATCTCTTGGCCCCGCGTGCTCCCGCAAGGAAAGGGAAGCGTGAACCCCAAAGGGTTAGACTTTTACGACCGCTTGGTGGACGGGTTGTTGGAAGCGAACATTTCGCCCTTCGTCACTCTCTACCACTGGGACTTGCCCCAAGCGTTGCAAGACATCGGCGGTTGGGCGAACCGCGATGTGGCTTACTACTTCGCCGATTACGCTGCCGTCGTGGCGCATCGGTTGGGCGACCGCGTGAAGCACTGGATGACCCACAACGAACCATGGGTGGTGGCGTGGGCAGGATACGGCGCGGGCTCCCTTGCACCTGGCATCCAAAATGCAAAGGTGGCGCTGCAAGTAGCGCATCACCTCTTGCTCTCTCACGGCTTAGCAGTGCCCGTGCTGCGTGACCTGAGTGGCGCCGATGCTCAAGTGGGCATCGTGCTCAACCTTAGCCCCATTCATCCAGCCAGCGAAAGCGAGGAGGACAAAGCAGCCGCCCAACGGCAGGATGGTTTCCTCAACCGTTGGTTCCTTGACCCGCTCTTCGTCGGTGGATACCCAGCGGATATGTGGGAATGGTTCGGACAGTTGGTGCCCACCGTCCACGCAGGGGACATGGCTATCATCAGCCGCCGCATAGACTTCTTGGGCGTCAACTACTACACCCGCAATGTCGTCCAACATGACCCGAAGGGCGGCATGTTGAAGTTGCGCCATGTGCGGATTGAGACCAGCGAATACACCGAGATGGGATGGGAAGTGTATCCGCCCGGGCTCTACGAACTGTTAGTGCGGCTGCATCGCGAATACAAAGTTCCTGCCCTGTTCATCACCGAAAACGGCGCTGCCTTCAAGGACGAAGTGACGCCGGATGGAAAGGTTCACGATGAGCGGCGGCTGAACTACTTGCGGGAGCACTTCCTTCAAGCCCACCGAGCGCTGCAAGACGGCGTGCCCCTGAAAGGCTATTTCGTTTGGTCGCTCATGGATAACTTTGAATGGGCACACGGCTACACCAAACGCTTCGGCGTCGTCTATGTGGACTACGAGACGCAAAAGCGCATCGTCAAAGATAGCGGTTGGTGGTATCGGGAAGTCATCGCTCAAAACGGCATTCCTGCGTGACCGAGGCAGCCTTTGACTTGCGTGGGAAAGCGCAGCGCTATTCGCCCACGCGCCACTCTAAAATGCCGACGGAGAAGCCGGGGCGAGCGCGCATTTCCAAGCGCAACTTTGTGGTGACGATGGGAGCGAAGGTGACACGATTGAAGCGATCTTTCTCGGTGCCGTAGCCGGAAGGGTTGGGCACCTCCCGCCACTGCTTGCCATCCCACCACAGCACGCGCCAACTCTGCGGGACGCGACAACCACCACCGCTGGGTTCGTCATCAAACCAGTAAACCTCGCACCACGAAACCTTTCGCGGCTGCGGGAAGGTGTATTGCACCCATTCGGTAGTGCCCTTGTGATCCCACGCTGTCCAACGGGGAATGCTGTGGTCGTTGGAGTTCTGTGGCACCAACCCGTCATGCAGCGCTGTTACCGTGTCCGCATGCCAAGTGTGCGACGCTTCCGCGATAACTTCACTGGGTGGTTGCCAAAGATGTCCCTGTTCTCCTTCGGCAGCAATGCGAGGGAACACACTGATGCGCAACCGCGCACAGCCCATCGGGACGAGCAAAACCTCTTCCGTCGGCTCGTCTGAAAGAACAGGGCTTTCCTGCAGCGGTCCCACAATGCCTCCCACCATCGTCCACTGCGGGATGCGTTTGCCTTTCGCTTTCAGCACGATGGGAGCATTGTCAAGGGTAAAGGGTTGCTCGGGCAAAGGCGTCGCGCGCTTGACAATCTCAAAGGAACTCTCTGGGTGCTGCAAGTCCACGATAAGCCCGTAGTTCCACGGTGTGCTCGGAAAAACTTCCCACGCTGTCCACTCGCCCTGTTCCCGATACTTCTCCCACCGTTCACTGATGCGCAAAGAAAACCAGAGCGGACCATAGCGGACGGACACGGCGTTGTGCTGCTTCTCCCAGACTTTGACCCGAAGGCGCATGGGCAAACGCAACTGCACCGTGTCCCCATTGCGCCATTCCCGCTCCACGATGGCAAAGGAGTTGGGTTCTGGCGTTCCTCGCAACACGCGCCCGTTGACCGAGACCGTTGCGCCCTCGCTCCACGACGGGATGCGTAACGCCAGCGGAAAGCGCACGGGCTTGGGTGTTTTGACGGTCACGGTGACAGTGTCGCCAAAGGGATAATCGGTCGTTTCTGTCAAGTGCACAGTTGCCCCGTCGCCCACTTTGGCTTTCACTTCGCACGGGGCGTAAAGGACAGCGGCTAAGCCGTTGCGCAAAGTTGCCATCCACAAGTGTTCGGCAAAACTCGTCCAACCCAAGCCGTGATTGTGCTGGCAGCAGCGATAAGTTTCGTAGGGTTCGTAAGAAAGCATGGTGCCCGCATTCTGCAAGTAGGGCGCTTTGTTGCCCCGATCCAACTGCACCATGTTGGGTGCGGTTAGGTAATGCAACGCTTTGTAATCGGGAGTGAACGCAGTGGGTAGCGAATTGAAAGCAATCTCCTCAGCCCGATCCGCCCAGATTCCGTCGCCCGTGATGCGAACCAACATGGCGTGGCTTTTGATGAACTCCGCCATGCTGCAAGTTTCAGCGGCTTGCTGTGGACCCGTGAAGCCGGGGCGACAGTTTTCGTCGGCGCCAAACATGCCACCGGGCACTTGTCCGTAAATTCCCATCACCGTCTCATAGTTGCGAACGGTTGCCCGCAGGTAACGCTCGTCTCCCGTCAATTGCCAGAACTGGGCAGGCTCACGAAAGCCTTGACAAATGTTCACACCGTGCCAAGAAGCGATGTTCCGCGTCCAGTCAGCGGTCCGTTCGTGGACGATGCGGGCTAAGTCCAGCAGCCACTTCTCGCCTGTGTGGTTGTAGAGCCAAAGCACGCTGTCCAACAAATCGCCTCCCCGCACATGCTGCCATCCACCGCCTCGCGTGGGCGGGATGAAATCTTCAAAAGGCACAGTCATGAGCCAGCGACAAAACCGCAGCATAAACGGGATAACGCGCTTGTCGCCAGTCGCTTCGTAATGAACGCGCAAGATTTCCAGCGCCAACATGTGTGGCCACAGATCGCGGTTGCGCCAGTTTTCGCGCGGACCAAAATAGCCGTTAGCATCTTGGCTGGAGAGGATGGCGTCAATCCACTTGCGGGCTTCAGCGATGAGGCGTTGGTCATGGGTGATGTAGGCTAACATGGTGAACCCGCGCAGCCAGTAGGGTAGTTCTTCCCAATGGGAATGCCCCTCGCCTTTGGGGTTTGCCCACGCGTTGCCTTCCCAGCGGCACCACGGGCTGAGTTCAGGCAACCGTCCCAGCAACCCGTTTGCCATCAACCGCAATTGCGTTGCCAACCATCCCGTCGGCTGGACGCTCCCCACAGGCAATTTCACCAACGGGGAAGGGCGCAGCGGTGGTCGGTTGCCGATGTAAAAGCGGTTAGTCCCCTGAGCAGGCATCCGTTCCACTACCCGCATCTCTGTTCCCTCCTGTCCCCAAACCAATCCACACAGCAGAAGCATCAAAGCCCAAACCCGCTGCATCGGTTGCCACCTTCCTTTTCAGCGCCGCAAAACGCTCAACCCGCATAAATTTGAGTCCTTGCGCAATTGGGCGCAAGTGCCCATAGCGACCAAATCGCGGCTGACGCCACTCCTACCGATAACCGCGGTGAGGGCACAGCGCCCTGTAGGAGCACCGTGAGACACAACAAACTTTTCGCTGCACGGTCCACATCACTGACGACAGGCTAAAGCCCGTAGCATAGAGCACAGCGCTTTTTCGCCCCGCGTCCCCTGTTCCACGCCCCCTGCTGGCTAAAGCCCGTAACACGAGTCCTGCCAAGCGTAGGACTGCCTTACCCCACAGGAGACTTGCTGTTAAGCACGCGCAGAAAGTTCGCTCTCAAGTTCGCCCTCGGTCCACGACAAAGCACAGGATAGGCAAAAGAAAAACGGCGGGGCAGAAGGCAGCGGATGCTAAAGCCGCTGAGAGCCTTCTCCCCCGCCGACTCTGCGCAAGGCTTACCTGAAGAAGAGGGGCGCAAAGACAAGGGCAACAATGCTCATCAACTTGATGAGGATGTTCATGCTGGGACCAGTGGTGTCTTTGAACGGGTCGCCGACGGTGTCACCGACAACAGCGGCTTTGTGGGCGTCGCTTCCTTTCCCACCCAAGTTGCCCTCCTCAATCCACTTCTTGGCGTTGTCCCATGCACCGCCGGCGTTCGCCATCATCAGACCGATGACAACGCCCATTGACAACGCGCCAGCGAGGAAACCGCCCAACGCTTCTCGCCCCAGCACGAACCCCACAAACAGGGGAGCAATGACCGCTACGATGCCTGGCACAACCATTTCCCGAAGAGCAGCGCGGGTAACAATGTCAATGCAGCGGTTGTAATCGGGTTGCCCTTTGCCCTCCAAGATGCCGAACTCGCGAAACTGGTAGCGCACCTCCTCTACCATCCTATTCGCCGTTCGGCTTACTGCCCGAAGCGTCAAGGCAGCGAACAAACAAGGCATCGCCACGCCGATGAACAAACCCACCAAAGTGGCTGGATCGGTCAAGTTGATGGTCTTCAGTTGCGCTTGCTGTTGGTAAGCCGCGAAGAGCGCCAGAGCGGTAAGGGCAGCGCTGCCGATGGCAAAGCCTTTGCCGACGGCTGCCGTTGTGTTCCCCAGCGCGTCCAGTTTGTCGGTGATGCGCCGAACGCTTTCGCCCAAACCAGACATTTCGGCGATACCGCCAGCATTATCAGCGATGGGTCCGTAACTGTCCGTGCTCATAACCGCGCCAATGGTTGCCAACATGCCGACGCCCGCCAGAGCAATTCCGTAAAGCCCGTTGGTGTGGTAAGCGAACCAAATCGCTGCAGCGATTCCCAACAAAGGCAACACGGTGCTCAAGTAACCGACGGCAATCCCTGAAAGGATGTTGGTAGCGGCACCGAACTGGGCGGAACGCGCGATTTCTCGGATGGGAGAACCGCTGGTGTAGAACTGGCTCACAGCCCCCACAAAGACGCCTGCCAGCAACCCAGCGAGGGTTGCCCAGAAGGGAGCAAAGGAACCCACCCACGCGGGAATGAGCCACGCGGAGATGAGCACGAAAGCGAGAACAGAGGTGCCGACGGCAGCGTTCAACGCCCACTGCGGCTCCATGTTGCGGAAAGCGCGGATGGACAGCACGCCGATGACGGAGGTGATGAGCCCGAGACAGACGAGCCCCAACGGCAAAGTCATCCACCGCAGGGCTTCCTCGCGGGCAGCCCCCAAGGCAGCGCCAACAACAATCGTTGCCACGACAGAGCCAACATAACTTTCAAACAAGTCAGCACCCATGCCTGCCGTGTCGCCGACATTGTCGCCGACATTGTCCGCCACGACGGCAGGGTTGCGGGGGTCATCTTCAGGGATGCCCGCTTCCACCTTGCCCACCAAGTCTGCTCCCACATCAGCGCTTTTCGTGTAAATGCCACCGCCCACGCGGGCGAACAAAGCAACGGACGACGCCCCCATAGAGTAGCCTGTGAAGTATTGGACAAGTGTGGGGAAGTCTAAATGTTGCCCGAGCAGAAGCACAACTCCCAACCCCAAAACACCCAAAGCAGCAACGGCTAAGCCCATCACGGAACCGCCAGTGAAAGCGGTAACGAGTGCCGCCCCCATCCCACTATTGCGTGCCGCTTCTGTGGTGCGAACGCTACTGCGGGTAGAGGCTTTCATCCCCAGCCAACCGGCAGCAAGGGAACAAGCAGCCCCAAACACATATGTGAGACCGATCAAAGGTGCCTTCTGCCAGAAGGCAAGGGTGAGAACGACAAACATCACCGTCACAAACACCGCAATGGCTTGATACTCCCGCCGAAGGAAAGTCATAGCGCCGTCGTGAATGGCTTGAGCAAACCAGCGCATCCGTTCCGTCCCGTCAGGAAGCCGAAGCACTGTCCAGTAGTTGTAGCCGGCGATCGCCACCCCGAAGACACCTAAGAGTGGTGCGACCACAGCGACGAGAGAACTCAGTGTGTCCATTGCATCTCACCCTCCTTCGTGTATTCAAGTTTGTGCAAAGGTCTTTGGCAATTTTAACGCAGTTAGGTGTTCCTACAGGCTTTTCGCCCATCTATAGGGATTTGCCTTACAAAGGGCATAAGCCCCTTTCCCCAAATCTGCCGCTACACAGCACCTTTACGACGGTGGGTGAAGGTTTGCCTTTCTCTTTTTCCTGCCGCAAAATTTGGGGCGGGTGGGCGAACGAAATTCTCGCTCCCCTGGCAAACCTTTGCGAAGGAGAGGACAGCCGATGCGAAATTGGTTAGCAGGCGTGCTGTTTGTCGTTGCCCTTGCCTCTTGCTCAGCAGCGCAAGACGCTAACGCCCTGCTGGCAAAGACCCTCAAGGCTTACCAGAGCCTATCAGGGTTGCGGGTAAAGTCCACCATCGTTGCTGAGCAACGGATGGGGGAAGCGGCGATGCAGCAAACCATCCGCCATGAAGCGGTTTACCAACGCCCCAACTTCCTGCGGGTGCGATGGGAAGAGGAGACGCAAGGTGGGCTTATGGTCGTCAGCGATGGCAAGAACTTGTTTACCCAAGTGGACGCACTCAAGCAGGTGAAGAAAGAACCTGCGCCAAAAACTTTGCAAGCCATTGTCCGCTCAGGCAACCAACGCTCCCCCGTGGTGGATGACCTCAGTTGCTTTCTTGGCGAGGATTGGAAGGAGAAAGCAGACAGCGCAAAAGTGGTGGGCAAAGAAACCCTAAACAAGCGCCCCGTGACGAAAGTGCAGTTGACCCTCAAAGGGGGCGGGACGCAGACGCTGTGGATAGACACCAACGGTTTCATTTGGAAGACCCAGCGACGCGTGGAGCGGAAGCACCCCGGCGGTGGCGTCGTCACCCTCACCATCACCGAAACTTACCAGGAAGTAACGGGCAACCCCAAGTTGCCCAAAAACTTTTTCACCTTCCAACTCCCGAAAGGCTTCCGCGAGGTCAAGGAGTTTGAGGTGCCAAAAGCACCTCCTGCACCCCAGCGCTAACCTTTGGCACGAGAGACCCTCACCAGCCGAATGCCTCGTTAGCCCCTCAAGTCATGGCGAATGGCTCAGGCGTTGTAGCACGAACTGACGCACCTTCTCTAACTCGGCGAAATCGCGAGTGTAGTCGGTGAAGTCGCGGAGGACGGGTCTGAGCAAGGGTTCTAAAAGAGCAGCGGCTTCCTCAGGGCTTATTCGTTTACCTTTTTTCGCCAGCCGCTCCGCAAGCATCCAGAGCAACTCCGCATCTTCAATCCCGTCCCGTTGGGCTTCCATGCGCAAGGACGGGTTGGGATCGGGGTAAACGATGAAGGCATCGCCGGGCGATTGCAACTCGCCCGTCATCACATCGCCCCAAAAGTTCCAACCCCAGTGGAGAAAGCCCGTTGCGCCGTAGCGGACATTCAGCCAATGCAGCAAGCGGGTTTTGATGAGCGGGTAGTCAATCAGTCGGTTCGTCCAACGACCTTGCGGGACCCACGCGGTGTAAAACCACAACTCGTTGCCCTCCCGCTGTCGTTGGCGGTAGATGTCCAGCCATTGGGCAAAGAAGTTCAGTTGGGGCACCCAAACTTCCAAATGCCCTTGCAGGTCGTGGACATGGATGGCGTCAATGCGGGGCAGGTCAGGAACGGCTTGGTGCACCCGCTGCGACAAAGCGCGCCACGACGACACATTGACAGGGATGGGTTCATCGGCGATGTGCAGCATCGCCCGTCGGAGACGCCCTGTCGCTTTCAAGTAATCGCGCACCGCCGTCAAGAAAGTTTCCAACGGCACTTCCGCTTGCTCCCCAGTGAGTTCGTTGACCGCCCAGATGGGATGCGCCACGAATTCGGGGTCTTCCCACCGACCCGTTTTGCGCCCACCGATGTGGGACAGTTCCAATCGCTGGGCAACGCCCTCTGCTTCAAAGGTGGCGATGAAGCGCTCAAAGCGGCTAAAGTCAAAGCGAAAAGAGCCGTCCGCTTTCTGAACCGCCTTCACCAAACCCAATGGCACCAGCAGCACATTTTGACGGTGCGCCCGCATCAACTGTGCGTAGCAGCGCATCCATTGGAAGTGCTCGTTGCCCCATTCAGGAACATGGTGGAAACGGGCGAAATGGTCAGAACGAAACCAGTTGGTGAACCAAAGACGCGTTCGGTCAGGGAAAACGACGGGATACACCCGCACCCGAAGCGAAACGGTCAAAGAGCCCAACGGCGTTCGCACCACGAGGGGCACAGTGTAGGTGCCCGATTTGGTGGTGCGGTGCGGGCGAACGGTGATGAAAACGGGTTGGGTTTCATTGGCGCGCAGCGGCACAAAAGGCAGGGCTAAAAGTGGGTCGGGGAAGTCTGTTGGCGCTTTCCGCACCAATTCCTCAGGCGGCGTCGCCCGCGAATTGGCGCGCAAAGGCACATACCCAACATAACGCCCTTGAACCTCAAACCAGCGCGCTACTTCTGGGGCAACGCTCACTTGCACCCACGCCAAGCCCTGCGTTGACCGCAGCACCAATTGCACTGCTTCAGGCTCATTGATGGCAACGTGCAACTCCCATTGGCGCAAGGCAATGGCATCAGGTGGGGGCGTTGTGTCGCGAAAGATGTTCGCTAACGGTGAAGCAAACCAAACTTGCAGTGGCAACGCAGGAGGTGACAGGTGCTGCGCTGCTTTGCCGCTCCGCCCTTGCGGGCGTGGTGGTTGCAAACGAATGCCCCAAGCGTCCAGTTGAGGCGTTTTTTCGCCATCGCCAACGAAAGTTGCCCGCAGTTGCAAAGTGGGTGCTGTGATGGAAGACAAATCGGCACCATCGCTCGCATTCGCCATCACCACGCGCCCTTGCTCATCCAAAACATCCACCTGCAGCGAACAACCGTTGGGCACTTGCCAACGCAAAACCAACGAACCCCACTGCCCCTGAGGCGGGCGAGAAATGGGGCACGAGTAAAGCACTCCGCGCTTGGATAGCGGGAGCGGTTTGAGCAGGTCAAAAAGGTTTTCAGGCAAGCGGGTGGGATGCCATCCGTCTGGCGCTAAGGTGACCGGTCCGTGAAGGCTGTGCAGGCGAACATTTTCGCCTCTCAGGAACCCAGCAGAACGCAAAGTGGAACTCTCGGAC
>FWWL01007953.1_pt1 | contig 13978 bp, 2 predicted proteins | sample 2228331 | NCBI WGS metagenome assembly FWWL01 (sample SAMEA103939775, study PRJEB20133) | metagenome
ATAACCCTGCCGATGGCACGGGCGGATTCACGCGGGTCAACTTCACGCAGGGGCGTGCGCTGATACGCGTCTCCTATCAGCCCTCTGGACCTGTTCACCGACAGCCTGTTATCAAGATCGAGTCGGTCGGGCGTGCAGGGCTTGTCGACCCCACTGACCCCACCACGCTGATAGGTGACCAGCAGGGGAACCGCGTGGAGCGGGTGGCATACCTTCAAATCGGCATCACCGACTACCTGCGTTTTGTGATGAACCGAGAGCGCCGAGGCGACTATGTGGAGTTCGGCGCAGAGGATGTGGGCTTGGGTGTGCCCTATCGGCTGATTCTGGGGAATATACAAGGCGATGTAGGCGGAGGCTCGCTTTATATCAATGGCAACCTGCGCTGGAGCGGAAATGTGCAGATTGGGCTGAACGACCAGCTAGGCGAGCGTGTGTATGTGGCAGGCGAGATTGCTCACAACACGGATGTACGCACCAATGTCACCCTTTTTGTGCGCTCGAGAGAGCCGACAACTGTCGTTCCCAGTCTTGACCCTAACTTTATCACAGTTGGGGGCGTCTACCGCGATGGGCGTCCCCTGACCGCAGCGGATGGCTACCCGCGCTCGATTCCCTATCTGGAGCCACCCCGAATCGATACCGTAGACCCCGCAACAGACCGCACCCGCTATGTGTCTGCCACCCGCGATTCGGGAATCTGGCGCCAGCGACCGAACGGCTCTTGGTACAACACGGGACAGTATGGGTATGGGCGTGGTATCTATATCAATAACACCCAAGATGTTCAGCCCGAAAGCCGAAACATTCTGGGGGGCTACTCGCTTCGTGGCGACTGGACGAACCCCGGCGGTTCCCGCTTCTGGAACGGTCCGTTTTATGAACCGCCCGGCGTGTTCATAGAACTCTTTGAGATTCCCGATGCGAACAATCAAATAGTGGTGCAGGGGTTCCGCATCACGCGCAATCAGAGCGTGCAGAACGATGTCTGGTTCCGTCCTGAAACGGGCACGCCCACTAACTACAAGACGCTCACCTTCTACTTCCTCAATCCGAACGACCCGAACGACGATACGCTCACAAACGACTTCGTGGAGAGCCTACCTCCTGAACAACGGGGCGCCTTCCGCGTACCGTTCAACGGTGTCATTTATGCCGAAGGGAATGTGCGCATCAAGGGGCGTATCCCCTCCAACCGTCAGATAACGGTGGTCACCAACGGCACAACCTATATCGAGGGCAACTTGGTCAAGGGCAACGAGCGCTCGATGCTGGCGATTCTGGCGCGTGAGTATGTCTGCCTTAACACCACCCAGTTCCTCTATCGCACGGCGGATAGTCCGGGCACGGCAGAAGGCGACCCGCTGAATCGTGAAGCGCCTTACTTCTTTGAGGTGCTTCCTGCCCAGCCGATGCGTCTGCTGTTCAGCTTTGGGGTAGACCCAACGGAATACACGGGCAACTATGGGGGCATTCGGCTCTATCTACGCCATTCTGCAGGGGGAAAACGCTCGTACATCAATCTGCTCGTAAACCCAACCGCTGTGGCAAACCCGTTCTATCAGTTCAACCTGCCCGGCTTCCCGCCTACGCTCTATCCGCTGGGGCGCACCACCTTCCAAGTCTACCCCAACTTCGAACAGGTCGCCTTCCCGCTCATACCGCCTTCTGGCAGTTATGTGCTGTTCCCACAACCGGGCGTGGTGAACATGCTTCAGCTACAACTCCAGCCCTCGACCCCGAACTATCGTTTGCCGACCGATAACTCCCCGTACCGCCTCAGCGCAGCAGCCATCCAACCGCTGGACATCAAGATTCAGGCGGTGCTGTTCGCCCAGGAAGGGAGCTTCTTTGTGATACCGGGCTACTGGTTCAACACCAACCCGCGCGATACGCGCGCCAATGCGCTGGCAAATAAAGGTGCGCGCCCTGTGGGGGTTGTCTCGCCCGAATTTCCGTTCCATGGCGAGCCGTTGGGTATCAAAATCACGATTGAAGGCGCCATAGCCGAAAACTTCCCTGCCCCGCTGGGCGACCAGACTGAATGGCTTCGCAAATGGGGCTGGATTCCGATTGAGTACGGCAACTCGCGATTGACCATCCCTGACCAACACCAAGATTACTTCCACGATGAGAATGGGCAATATGCGGTTAATCTGCTCATGCGCTACGACCCGACCCTGCGCTTCCCAATCGCAGGGGGGGAACCGTTGCGTGTGGCATACACGGCTGAGGAAGACCCGTCGGGGCAACATCCGGGGCGTGTGCTTCCGCCTGTGCCCCGACTGCCCGTGTGCCCGAAACCGATTTTCATAGGCGATATTCGCCCGTAGTGGAGAGGTGAGAAGAACATGATGCGAGCGATAGTAGCAGTTTGGATAGCGTTGGGTGTGGCACTTGCCTATGCTGATGGGCGGGGCTATGAACCTCGTACCGTGCCAATCTATGCCGGTGTGGGGGCGTTCGCCAAAGACGACCCCTATGTCCGAAACCACTACACCTTCTACATTTTGGAACGGCGCACCGATGTCAAGCCGTTAGGGCTAACCTTTGTGAATCTCTATGCGCCTTCGGGCACCAGACGCGACCAGCGTGAATACTGGCTGGTCGACCTAAGCCGAATCACCGACACCCAACTGGCGCGCTATCGGGTTATCCTGCTAAGCCGTACCACTTGGGCGGGCATGACAGCGGAGATACGCGAGAAACTGCGCCGATTCGTCGATTCAGGGGGCGTACTTTGGATCGAAACGCCCTATGGGGAGACACCACCCGGAGTGTTCAATAATTTGCTCTTTCCTGAGGTGGAGTTTAGCACGGGAGGGGGGCGTATCACAGGAGGTAATATCGATCATCCGATTTTTCGAGGCTACTATCAGCTCAGCCCCTCCGAGATTGTGCAACTTGGGCTGTTAGGGCGTGGGCTGATGTCAGGAACGGTATCGATATCGCGCAACCCACCGCTTCAACCTATCCTATTGGCAGGGAATCGCTTCGTAATGGCAGCGGGCATTTATGGCTCTGGGCGGATTGTGGTAAGCACTGTCGGTATCGCCGCTGCGCTGAACGCCCCGCTCAGAGGGGGCATGGCTCCGCGTGCGCTCGACTTCCTTCTCCAATCGGTACCTGATGTTGACCTCAAGGTCGCTTACAACATCGTCCGCTGGGGTGCAAGTAGCACCTCCGATGCCTTCAATGTACGCCGTTCGAACGCTATCAGCGATCAATATGGCGCACCGCTGAGCGTGCGCTGGCGCAACCCTGATGGAAGCCCCTCACCCACTGATGTCACTGCAGTCGTTTATGGCGGATTGGTTTATGTAACGATTGACAACAATCTGGTCTGCTACGATGCCCTGCCCAACCGCGACTTAGACGGCGATGGGCGCACGGATGACGGTCTCCGCGACCTTGAAGAAGGCAAGCCCTACGACAAGGTCTGGGAAGCTCGGCTTAGTGGTCGCGCCTCGGCACCAGTGATTGTGGAAACTTCAAGGGGAGTGTTGGTGCTGGTGCAGGTGGGTGGCACGATTGTAGCATTCCGCGCGGTTCCGCGCGAGGGCTTTGGCACGATTTCACCCCAACCTGAAGCCGTTTGGACAATCACGAACCCAATCGATAGCACCGCGCCCACTACCTCAGGTGGACGAGTGGTTCCTCCGATAGTGATTGAGAACACCCTGCTCCTAATGCCTTCTTATCATCAGGCAGGAGCTCAGCAAAGTGTGGGGTTTGTTGCCTTTATGCTCGATGGGGAGAACCAGCCTCACCTCATCGTGGGTAGCGGTCAAGATGGGCGATGGTATAAACCGCGTGCATCGGGCGTAGGTAGTTGGCTCTTGCCCCCAGTGGCGGGGCTGGTGCCGAATCGGGGCAGAGGCGGTGGCAATGATATCGTCGTTTACTTGGGCACGCTTGCCTCAACGGGTCCAGGGGAACAAGATGCGATACGCGCTTTCTGGTTGGGAGCAAAGGGCGAGGTTTTAGAACCTGAAATCGTACAAGGGATATATCAAGGCTATATGCGCACCCGTATTTCGGGGCGTGCGCGTATCTATGACTCAAGCGACCCTACGCCCCTCGCTCCGCGAGTTTATAGAGTAAGCAAAGATACGGGCATATTCGAAGACATTACCTCTCAAGTACAGTTCAATCGGCGAGGCGCTTTGTCAGAAGGTGGAACAGTAAATGTACCTTTAGGACTGTACGATAGCAACTACGACTATTTAATTGACTACTACATCGATTGGGGCGATACCCCTGACAACGAAATGTTTCGAAGTACCGCTACCTTGCCAGTGAGTCAAACTAATAGTGCATTCCCCGCAAACCGTCTGAAGGGGTTCACCTTAGGACCGAATGGGGTGCTCTACATCACCACAGGCACGGATGACACAGCCCCCAATGTTGCGAACGGGAACCTGATTGCCCTTGTAGAACAGGGGCAAACTACGCCTCGAGGAACCACAGCGGCACGCGGGGCTTCTGGCTCGTTCGTGCTGTGGCGATGGCAGTCGCATGGGGGCTATACCCAGCCTATTCGTGGGAACCTTAATAGAACAGTGCCAGGCGCTACTATCTGGAGAGAGCCTAATCCGTTTCTGGACAACTTCTTAGGCTCGTTCGTCCGCTTCAACCACTCAGAAAACCCTGATAATCGCGCGATGAACTTTACCTTCACTCAAGCCCCAATCTACCATGATGGTGCCATCTACGCAATCGGACAAGGCACTGCCCAAATTGGACCGGTTCGGCTTCCCTTTACCATCCTCTTAGCGTTCGATGCGGAACCAGAGCAGTTTGTGATTGACTTGGGAGCGCAAATAGTAAGCCAAGCAGAGATTCAAATCTCGCAGTGGGATTATGGACGTTCGGGACCATCAAATCGCACTTCCCAAATCTCTACTTTGGTCACCTACTCCCCTCAAAATCCCGACCCGCTTATTCGTGTCGACTATCAGCGTGGGCAGATTCGATTCTTGGGCTTCGGCTCTGCAGGTTCGGGTGGGCAAATAGGGCTTTTAGACCGCTCGCTGAGCATTTCGCAACCTGTGGTCATCTCGTTTGGACCGACTGAAACCCCTGTGTTTATAGACCCCGATGCCATTCCGGGCAACTGGAACAACTTGCGCTGGTATGCGGTTCTCTTAGGTTCCGTTGCGCAAGGTCCGCCCGTAGCAGTGGGAGATGTGATTTACCTCCCTGTAGTGGCTCAATTTCCAGGTGCAGACGCAGGCAGTGGAATCCTGGGGCTTGGCGCAGACCCCTACCGACTTCAGCCGAATCTGCCCGCCCGCAAGGCGCAGGCAGGCACCATTCCGCTGGCTGGAGGGGGCTACAAATCGATTATCCGATGGCCCTATATCGATGACCTGGTCAGTGAGACGGAAATTCCGCCTTCACCCTTCGTCTTCTTCCGCGAGTTCATCACGCGGTTTGCCCAGCAACTGCACCTGGGAGACTCTATCGGTCCGATAGGGGCAGGCGAGGGCATGCTAATAGTCGGTTCAGGGGAAGGGCTTCACGCCTTCAGTCGTCAGAGCACGATTATTGCCGATGAGGGGCGCATTCTGGAGGTCGACAGCGCCTCACGCGTGATATGGTCTACCGAAAACACCCAGCTGGAGATTCCTTCGGGAGCATTAGTTTCCAGCAAGGTAAAGTATCCGCTCACACCGAATGCGCGAGTCTATCGCTATGGTGAGAACGAACTCATCGTGGTGGAGCCGGAGCGCAACCGAATTGCAATTTTAGACCGCGCAGGAAACGAGATTCGCACCATCACCCGCTTCATTCCCGACAAGGTGCTATTGCCCACCGACGGAGGCGGAACACAGATTCTCGAACTGCGCAACTCGGCAGTGCCTCCCAGTTCCAACTATGTGAGCGGGATGCCCGACACGCTCCGCAACCCTACCGATGTTAGCGTGTGGACAGAGTTCGTGCCCCAATCGCGCAACCCGTATGTGAACGCTGAACCGTTAGAGTATTGGATCCACTACACGATTAGCGATTCGGGCAACAGCCGAGTGGTCGATATCGTCGACCGCTACAGGGCAGACCCCAACACGCTTACAATCGGTTCGCCCGTCACCCATTCCCAGCTCGGACCGATGTTGGGCTTGCTTTACTGGACGACGCCTTCACTTTCGCTGGGGCGCAACTTCAAGTTCGTTTCAGCCCAACGGTTCGAGTATTGGGATGGTCGGCAGACGCGTATCGGCTTTGCGACCTTAGTGCAAAATGTGTCGGTGGAGGGCTACCTCACCTCGGCAGGCACCACACCCGACATCGACCCTGCTACGCCAAACGCAGGCATGATAACCCTCCAGCTTATTGTAAACGGGCAAGACCAGACGCTCTACATTCGCAAGATGCAGTTGCCCGATGGGAAAATCGTGCCCATCCTTGCGCCCGTAGCGATTGATACTTCTCGAACCTCGCTGGCGGGCGATGCAACGGGGCTGTTCCTGCTCGTGACGACCAGCACAGGCGTCTATGAACTGCAGGTTCCACTTACTGGGAACATTTCGGATACCTTGCCCGTCACATGGATGCTCACAAACGAAGCCTATAGTTATGCCCTGCGCAGACAGCTTGGCGGGCAAGACCTTGTGTTAGGGGGCGATGGGCTTCCTCTTCAGCCCATCCTGTTCCGACCCACGCAGGCACGCTACCTGTTCGGCGGGAACGCGCTAATCGTGAACAGTTATTCAGGGGAGACTCAGGTTGTGGTGCGTGATAATCCAGAAACTCGTGTGTTTGGTGGGGAGGTGTTCGAAATCAGAGCCAAAGATTACAATCGGAATGACACCGACCCCTCGGATGGCACGCTGTACGGCTTTAGTCCCAATTCTATCCTCTGGAGCACGGCAGACCGTCCGGGCATTAGCGGTTCCTCACCGCTGCGCAAACCCAGCTCAGCCGATAGAGGTTTCTAAGCGATGGCGGAGGCGATGAAGATGATGAAGATGTATATGATGAAAACGATATCTGGTATTGGAGCGGTTCTCTGGTTAGTAGGCGGGTTGCTTGTGGCACCTGCTCAGGATAGTTGGCACACCCATCGTGGGAGCAATCAGCGCACAGGCACCACCACAAACGCCAGCAATAGCGCAGTCAACTTCCTGCTCTCGTGGACCTATCCCCCGATGGAGACGATACGCCGCCCCATCATTATCGATAACGACAGCTCAGATACCACCTTTAGAGGTCCCTGGCTTGTGCCCACTCCTGATGAGGCGGCGAGCGATGCCTACAAGCAAAATCCTGACAGTAGGGAGCCTTACCGTTATGCCATTCAGGAGCCGTTTGCAATTGCAAGCGTTACTTGGCGCAGTGGACCTCTGCCGACGGGCTACTATCGTATCCTCGTTCACATTCCGTCTTTGCCGACCCGACTCAACCCTGAGCGTGAATATGCCCGTTACGCGCAATATCTCATCACCGATGGTACTGGTAGGACTTACACAGTTTACATAAATCAAAAGGAAGGTGGGTGGATTGCTTTGGGAAACCAGAGCTACTATGCAACGGGGGGAGCAAGCATTACTGTAAGGCTGACGAACTTTATGGCAGAGGATAGCCCTGATCGTGAGGTCGTGCCTCAGCCGATTGTGGTGGCGGATGCGGTGCGTTTTGAACCCGATTATGGCACTACAAAAGCCTCGCCCGTTGTGATTCGTAGCCCGCTCGATCAGAATAATCACCTTGTCTACATCGCCAACGGCAACGGCACGATTGTGTGTATGGAGAACCCGACGGGTACAGCAGCCGCGCGCGTCCGATGGGTGTTCCGAGTGCCCACTGAGAATTCGGAAGGCGGGCGCGTGTATAACGACCGCGATAGGGACTTTACCCCCGGAACGGCTTTCTTACCATACAACGATTTAGACGACAGCTACAACGGCAACTATCACGCAGCGCAGGTCTCGGACGATGCGGGCAATATCCAGCGCGCTTACTGGCGCGTGCGCGTGCCCACCACGGGCAACTACTATATCTATGCATGGTTCCCAAGCGGAAGCGACCATGCGCGCGAAGCTCGCTATGTGGTGCAGTACGACGGTGGGGTTTTCAACACGCGTGTTGACCAGCGCACAGGGGGTCGATGGGTACGACTGAACCAGCAACCCCTGCCCTTCCAAAGCAATCAGACCTATGAAATCTCAGTGCTGAACTACTCGCCTGAGGATGTGCGCGAGGGTGCTCGTCGCGTGATTGCCGACGCTATTCGCATCGAAAATGCAGAGGGTGGGAACAACGCGGTCTTCTCCACGCCCGCAGTAGGGCGAGTGCGCGTGCGAGAAGGTGAACGCTGGGTGGTCGTATTCGGGGCTGATAACGGCTATGTCTACTGCGTCGACGCTCTGGGTGATGGTCAACACGGCACGCGTCCAGGCGAAACGAAGCTCTACTGGTCCTACAAGCCCGATTCCTCAGGACCCTTCAGCTATGCCTCCCCTTTGATTATTGAAGACAAGAATTTGGTGATTATCGGGAATCTCTCTGGGTCGGTGTATGCTCTTAAGACCGACCGCGACCCGAACCAAACCGACGGAATCTTGTATTGGGAGTACCGCATTAGCAACGGTGCGTTCGTGTCTACTCCTGCTTACAACGGTTCTGATACGGTCTATATTGGGAGTGCGGATAGAAATGGATTGAGGGGACGCCTGTATGCTCTCAAGGTCGATCCTTCTCGTTCCGATACTCGCGAGGGGGAGCATAAATGGGTATATCCCCCGCTCGACCAGCCTGCTATCGAACCCATTACCAGCACCCCTGCGTTTGTGGGAGGACGTGTCTACTTCACGACAGGGGGGCTGTTTGGTGGGCGGATATATGCGGTCGACGCCTCAAACGGTGCGCTGGTTTGGGCGCGCCCCCCACGAGAGGCAGGACTGATTGACCTAATCAACTTCCTCTATAGTTCGCCTTTGGTAGCAACGGTTGATTATAACAGGAACGGCGACCCTATTGGGATAGTATATGTTGCTACCCAGAGCGGGCGGTTGATTGCCCTCAAAGCCGACACAGGGGGCTTGCTCTATGTTAGCGAAAACCTCGGAAGCGCCGTGTTCAGCTCGCCTGTATACACCCGGGTCGTTGACACGACCCGAGAAGGTTCAGACCTTGGAGCAAAGCCAGCGGTCGTGCTCACGACGAATGAAGGGCTTTTGTTGGCGCTCCATGCCGACATTACGACGAATGCCTTCAGGGGAAAACGCTTTGAGGGATGGCGACTCTACTCCAACACTGCCTTCGCCTCGCCCGCAGTGCTGGACAACTGGCTCTACATCAGCGACGACTCGGGAATCACCTATGCGTACAATATCACAGGTGTAGCAAGTGCTCCTGAAGAAACAGGATTAGGTGATAACGATCCAGAACCTGGCGGTGATAGACAACCCGAGGCAGATGGCTCGGACTATTCTCAACTGAAGGTGACCGTAACCTTCGATAAGGATGAGGCGTATGCTGTATTGAGTGGTGCAAAAGGACCAGACAAGGTTACACCAGACTGGGGGCGAAGAGCCGTCGAGTGGGGTGAAACTTTCTATGTAATCCTGTGGAACTTCAAATATGGAGGGAGCCGACCCCCTGCTATCCAGTTCAAGGGTCCTGGTATTACGAAGGTGGAATATACCCTTGCACCACAAAAACTGCAGGAAGAGCAAAGGACTCCATCAGGGTATGAATGGGTAGCCGTTCAAACAGTGACTGTGAACCCCTCTGGGCAGAACTTCTGGACGCCTGGTGGTAACTACACCCTCCAAGTACGTACGGGTTCTGGAAGTTGGACTGAAGACCTCGATTGGACAACCCCTGAGATTGACCGACCGAAGAAGGACAATCCTGCTGAGGAGACCGAAGGGGGAGACCTAATTCAGATCTTCCCACAATCTGGTGCCGATGAAACGCCCACAACGCTTACAGTTGGCTGGGCGTTCGGGATAGCCAACCCGCTGGGTCTGCAGGGTGTCGGAATGGTAGGCGGAGGCACTGCTGCTGACAACCTGGTCAACGGCAACGGTGGCGTCCCCGTGAATGTAAACTTTGGGAATAACACCCCAGTCGGGTTAGGAGAGCATGGCAAGCGGGTATCGGGTGAGTTCCGTGTCTTTGATCGACGTCGAGGTAATGTTTCAGGGAAGCTGACCATACGCGCCTATGGCAACGACCTCCGATGGCAAGGCGGTTCTACCAGCGTGATTAATTGGCTCCCGTGGGAGAGTCTACCGAATATGGATGGTGGAAGCATCGACTATCCCGACATTTCAGCTCGCAACCTGCAGATGTTGGTGGAGCGTGGAGGCGACCTCCAGCGCGTTCCTATCACCACCACCTCGCTCGGCAACGATGTGTTCACCCATATCGATGTGCCACGCTATCAACCCCCAAGTAGAGAGGGCTATCTGAGCCAAAGCTTCATCTATGTAGACACCAATAGCAACGGGCGTTTCGATGGCTATGAGACCCTATTCTCTTCCTATGCCAACTTGAGGCGCATCGAAGCCTTCCGCGAGCTGAGCATCGCTGTGAATGTAGCGCCTGACCCGCGCCTTATTGTAGAAGAGCAAACGATCGATTTCGGCTCGCTCCCTGCAGGGTTCGGCTTCAACTGGGGGAACCTCTTTGCGAATGTGCCTAACTCTAATTTTCGCCCCGATAACCCTATCTTTGCACCGTTCTGGAAGTCGCTTACTATTCGCAACGCAGGCAATATGAACCTTTACCCCATCTATTGGGGCAAGGCAGTTGGTGCACCCACCGACAGCACAGGCTTCTTCTTCTCGGATGTGGTCAGCCCCTTCTTGGGCATGCCTGCATGGACAACGGTACGCACCACTTTGGACCCCCACTTCTGGCCCCAGCCGAACCCGTATTACCTCCCAACTGGTAACCAACCTACTGCGTTAGTTCAGAAACCGCAAGTGGGCGATTTTGCGCCGACAGTGCTTACGATTCCTGCAATTCCACCTCGTCGCGACCCTACCTCGTCACCACCCCCAGTGGTAAAGCCTCAGATAGCGGTTTCCATCCCGCCGTTCCAGCCGATGGGCGTCTACTCGAGCGTGTTCGCACCCTATGTCGTTTGGAATACGGGTACCCCAGGAATTGTAGACACAGACGACATCTTAGGCTCACCTCCTGTGCGGTTGGTGGTGCGGGTGCGCGAGAGCCAGCTCACTGGAAGCACGAATCGAGGCGTCAAGCCGATGATCGACCCTGTGCCTGCCTCGAACAGTCCGGGAGTGAGCAACATCACTCCTGCTGCGTTCCGAGACCCCTCTACGGGCAATCTGCACCTCTACTGGAGTAGCAACCGAGGAGATGGGAAAGCCTTCTTCCTCTATCGTGCTACTTTGGAATGGAAGGGCGACCAAACCCTGCAAAATGGAGTGCGTGCTACAAACGGTTGGGTGCCCGCTTCAGATAACCAGTGGTGGAGTGGTCCGTTTGGTCCGTATCCCAGCGACACGAGCGGTTCCCTCTTCGTATCGGCTATCGGCTTAGGGCGTACCCTGACCAATGAAGAGCGGGCGACCATTCGCCACGCTCATCCGGCGGTCTACACTTCGGGCAACCGTGCATGGCTATTCTGGAACGCCGAAGCAGTGATTGACAATCGTCCCTACTCGCTGTTGCTGATGGCGGAGATTAATCCGCGCACAGGAGAGTTAGGTAGCCCTGTGGTAGTGCCCGTAGACCCTGCTGTACCTCGTTCACGCCCCTCCATCACAGGTGTCACAGGTGTGGGGCACTTCTTGGTCTACACTGCATCGCCTGCAGGGCGCAAGGAGGTCTACTATCTCTTCTCACGAGGTGAGGGGTTCGTTAACTTCCAGCGCGAGCGCAAGTTGCCGATAAGCGGTGTTATTCGCTCCATCGAGAGCGTTTCCGCCCAAGCCTACCGCGTAGCGCTTGCGCCTAACTCGAACCAGTTCGTCACCCTTGTAGAGGTCGTCATCACAGGCACTGCGGGCGAGCGCAACGAGCCAGAAGTCCTGCTTCAGCGGTATCTAATCGATGGGCGACGCGGGCTTCTGGTGCCTTTAGACGACCGCAACGCAGAGCGTCGGCTCGGGTCTATTCAAGAACGCCTCCTCCCGCTCGTCGTAGAGGAGATTGCCCAGAAAGACCCCGACCAGAATGTGTGGCGCGTGCGCCATTTAGATTGGGCACGCCTGGGCAATGTGTGGAATCAGAACCCAGATAGCCTCGACAGCCTCGACCTCGACATCAAGGTGAACGGGGTCTCGGTCATCCGCACTTTGCAAGACGCTACTCAGTACCAAGAGCCTGTTGAGAACACGGAAACGAGCTTGCTTCAGTTCCAGTATGTGGCACCGTTTGGCAACACGCGAGCACGGCTGGGCATTATCACAGTGGATACCCGCAACGGCACGATTCGCTTCGTGGGGCAGGCGCCAGGACTGCGGGACATCGTGACGGTGACCTACCGCCCACGCGTGTACCGATTGACACCCTTCGCCAGTGGAGAAGTGGGAAGCTACACGCAGGCGCTCACAATCCTCCAGCGCACGATGAACCCACGGTTCGACTTCAGCAACCCAGCCACCAGCATGGTGCGCTCAGGTCAGCTGAATGGGGTTTGTAGCAGCACCGACCGCCCACCTGTAGACCGCCACTGGGTGCTATTCCGCAGAACCGACCCCACGCGGAATGTAGGGAGTTTCTTCTTCAAGACCCTTCGCCCTGGTGTGCGATTGGGCGCGCCTATCGCTACAGACCGTGGGCGACTGCCGCTTGCTTCCACAACCCAGCTCATTTTCGGTGCGAACCACGCTTATGTGCGCTTGACAAACAACAATCCTGAAGGTTCCCAACTCTACTTCTACGAGTATGACCCCGTGCGGGGGCATGTGTACTTCAGCACGGAAGACCTCGGTAAAGAGGTGGAGGTCGGCTTCCTGACCTTTGTGCGCGACCCGAACACAGGAGCCGTGCGCGGAGTGGAGACAAGAACGGTTGTGCAGACGATTCGCTGGATTGATGAGGGCAACTTGCCCGGCGAGTCGCCTGAATATACCTCTGCAGTGCCGATTGACCTCCCGACTAATGAACTGTACCTGTGGGCGATGCCCAACTTGGAGTTTCGAGCACCGGGCAATCCACTCAGCGACACCTACGGTTCGCTGGATGAGTCGCTCCTGCTGTTCTGGAGTAGCACACGCAACGGCTTGCCCGACATCTACGCAGGCGCCATCCAACCGCGCTTCTACGCGCTTCCTTTTGAACCCGATGGTGACTAAGAGCGTCTAACAAAAGTGGTTTGGGCGTCTCGCTTATCCCCCCGGCCCTCCTTACTAAGGGGGGATTTCACAGGCGGGGCGCCCAGGTTACAAGCCTCCTTTCCCCACTGTCCATTCCCCCGTACTTGTCATTCTGAGCGAAGCGAAGAGTCCGAACGAGACCCTTTGCTTCGCTCAGGGTGACGAAAGGAGGCAGGGTGACGATGCCGAGTCGTCATTCTGAGCGAAGCGAAGAATCTCAATGAGACCCTTCGCCTTCGGCTCAGGGTGACGAGGGAGTGTCAGGGTGAAGGAGGGGGCGTCATTCACCACCCATTCGTCATTCAGAGCGAAGCGAACAATCTCACGAGCAAGACACCGTTACTACAAACCCCGACTTTCGTTCTCACGCTTCCTGAGGGTGTTCGAAAAATCCATTCTTAGCACGGGCATCCTGCCCATCAGCCACGCGTCACCCTGAGCGAATGCGAAGGGACGGGCGCCCTCCCCGTGTGCTAAATGGGCAGGATGCCCAAGCCACTTTTTTTATTTCGAGCATCCTCACGCCCCCCTTGACTTCCCTGCAAGACTGGGTACAATATAGGAAGATGGAGTGCATGGCAGGCACACAACATTCACCTGACCGGAGCCAGCGATGGACAAGGTAGGTGTGGGGATTATTGGCGCAGGAGGGATCGCCTCTGCTCATGCGAAGGCGT
>FWWL01007954.1_pt1 | contig 13975 bp, 16 predicted proteins | sample 2228331 | NCBI WGS metagenome assembly FWWL01 (sample SAMEA103939775, study PRJEB20133) | metagenome
AGAATATGAGCATGGCGCCATACTACCTTGAGAAGGCTCGTAGTGGCTACAGTATGGGTGACGGGAAGCTCATTGATCACATGGTACACGATGGTTTGTGGGACATCGTGAATGACTTCCATATGGGGATCTCAAACGAGCTCTGCTCAGAGAGGTACGGGGTAACACGAGAAGATCAGGATCGCTATGCCGCCGAGTCTTACCGTCGAGCGCTCGAAGCCATCAAGTCTGGGAGGTTCAAAGACGAGATCGTTCCCGTTACGATCCCGCAGAAAAAGGGTGCCCCGGTGGTGTTCGACCAAGATGAGTGCCCTCGCGAAACGCCCTACGAGGTACTCTCGAAGATGAAACCCGCCTTCAAAGACGGCGGGGTAACAACCGCAGGGAACGCCTCGATCATCAGTGATGGTGCAGCGGCGGTGGTGGTGATGGCACGTGAGAAGGCGGAGCAGCTCGGATGTAGGGTTCTCGCAACCATTGGGGCCCAGGCCTCCGCAGGGATTGAGATGAAGTATGTGCTCGTTGCTCCTATATGGGCGGTGCCGAAGTGTCTCAAGAAGGAAGGGATAGGCGTTGGTGATGTGGATCTCTTCGAGATTAACGAAGCCTTTAGTGGTTCGACGGTCGCTGTGCTGCGAGAGTTGGGGTTGGATCCCGTCAAGGTTAACGTGAACGGTGGGAGTGTTGCCCTCGGCCATCCTATTGGTGCGAGTGGTGCGCGTGTACTCGTAACGCTCATCTATGAGATGATACGTCGGGACGAGAGGAGAGGTCTCGCTTCGCTCTGTCTTGGGGGAGGGGAGGCAGTTGCCATGGTGGTAAAACGATAGCCGGTATAGGAGAGGAGGGTGTGCAAATGAACGCACGTGATGTGAAGCTCTTTGGTGTGATCGGTGCGGGACAGATGGGGCACGGTATCGCGCTCGTTGCGGCGGTGAGTGGTATGAACGTGGTACTGAACGATATCAAGATGGAGTTTGCTGAGCGAGGGCTCCAGAGCATCGGTCAGATTCTCTCGAAGAACGTAGATAAGGGGAAGATGACCAAGGAAGAGAAGGACGCGGCGCTCGATCGTATTAAGTTGAGCGCGAACCTCCGAGATCTCTCTGCGGTGGACTTCGTCGTCGAGGCGGCGACGGAAAACCAAGAGATCAAGTTTCAGATCTTTCGCGATCTCGATGAGATATGTCCACCTCACGCAATTCTCGCAACGAACACCTCATCCATCCCTATCGGTCGTATCGCCGCGCAGACAAAGCGGCCTGAGAAGGTGATAGGGATGCATTTCATGAACCCTGTTCCTGTCATGAAGCTGGTGGAGGTGATCCGAGGGATCGCTACCTCCGATGAGACATTCCAGATTACCTGGGAACTGTCGCTCCAGTTCGGGAAGACGCCCGCGGAGGCGAACGACTACCCTGGTTTCATCGCCAACCGTATTCTCATGCCCATGATCAACGAAGCGGTGTACTGTCTCTATGAAGGGGTGGGAACGCGGGAGTCCATTGATACCGTCATGAAACTTGGTATGAACCACCCAATGGGCCCCCTCGCCCTCGCTGACCTTATCGGGCTCGATACGTGTCTCGCCATCATGGAGACGCTCTATGAGGGGTTCAAAGACTCCAAGTACCGCCCCTGCCCACTGCTCAGGAAGTACGTCGAGGCAGGGTGGCTTGGGAGAAAGACGGGCAAAGGGTTCTACGACTATCGCTAAGAGAGGTGGAGGACGATGAACTTCGAGCTGACGGAAGAGCAGAGAATTATCCAGGAGACGGCCGCACGTTTTGCGAAGCAGGAACTCGAACCGGTCGCGGCGACGCTCGATGCGACTAAAGATAGAACCATCCTTAAGGCGAACCTCAAGAAGCTCGCCGAGCTAGGATTCAACGGTCTCGCCATAGATCCCCAGTACGGGGGTACGGGGGCAGGAGCCGTGGCGTTCTCCCTCGTCATGACCGAACTCGGTAGGGCCTGTGCGGCGACTGCGGTCACCACCTCGGTGACCAACATGGTGGCCGAGGTGATCCAGACGGTAGGGACAGAAGAGCAACGCGTGAAGTACATTCCACCTCTGTGCGACGGTACCTTCCCCGCAGGGAGCTTTGGGCTTACCGAGGCGAATGCAGGCTCAGATCCTGCCGCCATGCGAACGACGGCGGTGCTCGACGGTGACCACTGGGTGTTAAACGGCCGAAAGATCTTCATCTCGAGCGCGGAGTACGCCGGTGTTTTCGTTGTCTGGGCGGTGACGGATAAGAGCGCGCCGAAGGGCAAAGGTATCAGCGCCTTTCTCGTCGAGCCTGACTTCCCCGGCTTCTCGGTCGGGAAGGACGAGCATAAGATGGGACAAATAGGCTCATCAACGAATGAACTAATCTTGGAAGACTGCCGGGTGCCAAGAGAAAACATCCTTGGGACGGTGAACCAAGGCTTCAAGATCGCCGTGACGGAACTCGGCGGCGGGCGTATTGGGATTGGCTCCATGGCGCTCGGTATCGGTCTCGCCGCGATGTCCCCATCATCCAACACCAAGCCATTCAGTGGATGATAGCCGACAACTATACGCGTCTTGAAGCGGCCCGTCTGCTACTTCTCCAGGCTGCCTCGCTGAAGGATCAACGACGTCCTTTCATGAAGGAAGCATCCATGGCGAAGCTCTTCGCAACCGAGGCGGCGAACAAGGCGTGCTACGATGCGATCCAGATGCTCGGTGGCTATGGCTACACGAAGGACTTCCCGCTCGAGCGTTTCTACCGTGATGTGCGGGTAACAACTATCTACGAGGGAACGAGTGAGATTCAGCGGATGATTATCGCGCGACACTACATGGGTGGCAAACCAGACAAGAAGTAGTCTCTTCGACGAGAAGAGAGACGGAGGGAATGGGCCGGAGGAGAGGTTCCTTTCGGCCTAAAGTCCTTCCATGAGCAATACCACCCCCTCGTGTGGAACGGTTCCTCGCTACACCCTGCAACATGGACATATAGTCTGGTAGTCGCACCGACTACAGACGTTCTCGTCATCGGTAGGCTGAAAGGCCTTACTCTCTACCATGTGGCGAAGGAGAAAGGCGATGATGGCCTCGATCTTGCTCTCGACAGCGCGCATATCCTGCGAACACTTTTTCTCGTAGCGTTCGTGCCTCGGGGAACCGAGAGGGTGGTACTGGGCGTAGAGGGGAACCGTGTCGGTCGGTGTTTCTCCCACCTCGCGGAGGAGCGTCGGGATGATCTCTCCGTGGCGAAGCATGAGGAAGGCGTAGAAAGGGAGCTGGATATCGCCGAGGGAAGTCCGTAGAGCGTAATATCCGTCGTCTCCATGCCGGAGAGAAGGTATTTCTCGAGGAAGTCGAGGAGAAGGCGGTGTGCCGGTCTTGTAGTCCACGATGTGGAGGGCCCTGTCTTTCCATAAGATAAGGTCTATAGAACCGATGAGAGTCGTTCTTGGGAGTCGCTCATGGTTCAGAGAGAATGGTATCGAGAGCGACTCTTCGACCCTGAGCACGTGAAACGGTGCGTACTCCTCGCAGAGCCATCGTACATAGGAGGAGAGACGGTATCTCGCCGTCTCTTCCAGGAAAAACCTTCGTTCGACTCCTACCCTCTGGGCAAGATCTGACGACTCGAAGAACTCCTCAAAAATACGCTCGATGATCCGGTGTTCCGCCGCGCCATCCCTCCGTGCGAACTCCTTTCCGCAGAACCCACGGAGATAGTGCTCGAGCACCTTGTGGAGTATACTCCCTAGGTCGCGACGTCCTTGTATCTCCAACCCTTCTTTGATCTTCTTCTCTGTGGGGTGTATGGCGAGGATGGAGCGAAAGAAGAACATAACGGCGCACCGAAGGTATGTATTGAGCATTGTTGCGGAGACGCCATGGGATCCTACACCACGTCGGTGAAGGCTGAGGAGCGCGGTTAACCTTTCTTCGACGGAAGGCTCCTTCAGTACGTTGTCTCTCCGCTGGAGCACACTCCGTGGGATGACAATGGGGATCCGTTCAATGGATTCCTCTACTCCTCCTCTCGCGCTGTTCATCTGCCAGATGAGCTCTTCGATGAAGCGACTTCGTGGAGCTCCACCGTCGAGGATACTCCCTCTCGAGCTTTTTTGCGAGTTTGGTGAGTGAAAGAAGAGGGTACACTCTCTCGACGAACGAAGGAGGCGCATGAAGATGTGGCGGTAAGAGATCAGCTCCTGTTCCTTCACCCTCGCGGACACCATACGCTTGAGGTGCTCCGGGAAGAGTGGGTTAGGCTTCTCAGTTGGGGGGAGGATACCTTCATTGACGTCGAGGAGGAAGAGCTGTGAGAAGCTCAGGAGGTTGCTCTCAAAAAAACCCATGATCTGGAGACCACGAAGGGGGTCTCCTGAGAAAGGGAGTCGTACCATCTTGACGGTTTCTCGCAGGAGGCGGTGAACGGTAGTGAGCCCCATCACCTGCGCGCGTGCCCACCGAACTGCTCTGAGAGGGACGATCACCTCTTCAAGGAAGGTGAAGAATAGTTCTTCCTCGATGCTCCGTCGGTAGTAGGGTGAATCTTCCTTCGCCGAGGTTGCTCCCTGCGCATCCCCCGTTTTGTCGGGAAAGAGCGCATGAGCGAAAGCCCGGAGGGTACCCTCAAGGACCTCACAGACGTCCCCCACCGTTGATTCCTCGGAAAGGAGAGAGAGAGGTTTAAGGACGTGTTCGTGGAAGCGCTGGAGAGCCGCCGTGACGGTATCGGCAGGGGAAGCCTGTTGATGCCATCTCTTCCGTTGTCCCTCAGAGGCATGTGCCTGCGCCGTCGCCTTCGCCACCGCTTCTTCGATTGCACCAGTATCCATATAGGGGGAGCCAAGCGTGGAGAGTGTGTATTCAATAGTGGTCACGGCGTCGACAGTAACGTCTGGTACAGCGTGCAGTAGCCACTTCGTAACGTAGGGGTGGCGAAGGAGTCGGAGGTACAGGGAGAGAGGGTAACGTCTCCCGTCGCGCGAGAGGTGTAGTTCGACGAGATTGAGCGCGAATGAGGCGACGAGACTTCGTTGGAGCGGATAGCCCATGGTGACGTTGATCTCGAGGGAATGTTCCTCGGTGAGCTGCTCGAGCTCAGTGAGGAGGGGGATGAGCGCGTCCTCATAAGGCACAATGATAGCCCTGTGATCGGGCTCGTCGGAGGGGGAAAGCTTTAGTGAGGTGGCGAGGGTCTCGCGCAGTGTCGAGAGGGCGTGGTGACGATCGGGAACTTCCACGAGCCGTAGCGTTGGGAATGCCCGAGGTGAAACGAAAGGAGGGAGTGTAGAGAGATCAACACCGATTTCTCTCAGCTTCTTTAGTGTCTTGGGAGGGAGATCCTCTTGGGATGCCGCTTCTAGCCAGATTGTCACATCGGCGTTGCACGATCGCAAGAACACCTCCTCCACCCGTCTTAGGAACAGCAGGCCGACCATGTGGATCTCCCCGCACTCCATGATAGGGGGCTTCTCACCACGATGGATCGCCTCGAGGAATGTGCGGAGTCTTATCCCTGGGGTGGTTTTCCCGGCGTTGGTGAGCATTTTCCAACGCAAGGACTGAAGCACACCGAGGAGTGTCGCCGTATCGTAGTGGTTCGTCCCCGTAGGGAGTTGATTCGGGAGACTCTTCCCCTCAGCGTCTATCTCTTCCAACGCCTTTACCAACCAGATTCCCCAGGGAATGAAACGGTCGAATCGTTGGACGTGATACCGAAGTATCGCTGCGTGCTCTCCGAGATCGCGCACGACGTGGTAGAGTTCCCACACCTGCTCGAGGAGCGGCATGAGAGGTCTTGTATCGTACAAGACCACGCACTCGGTGATAAAGTCATCGAAGGCATAGATCCGTGGGAGAAGGAAGGGACTCTTCGCCTCAACACCGAGGTATCGGCGAAAGAAAAGACCTGCCCGCCTCGAGGGAAAGAGCACGATCGGCTGACGCCACGGATCCTCTCTTCGGCGTGCCTCGCCGATGAACGCCGACGCGAGCGCTCTCAAGAAGTGTCGTTCCGGAGGAATGCAGTGGAGGATCTTCACCTGAGCACCTTTTCCACGGCGGGTGGATCGAGGAAACATAAGAACCCCTCTACGTGCCACGCTCTCCCTACAGCGGAGCGTATGAGGCTACAGTACTTGCGGAGTTGCCGTACCATCTTCTCTCTCTCATCTGGCCGGTGAGGACGGTGTGTCTTGAAGTCCACAACGGTGAGGGACATAGCCGGTGGGGAGGCAATGAGGAGGTCTACACGGAAGGTCCTCCCCTCCTCGTCCACCACCTCCCGTTCCGGCTGAATGCGCACTCCCGCGGCGGCATCGTGAGAGAAGAGTGCGGTAATCTCTCGTGAGCTGAAGGCCGTACTGATTATGTGCAGAGCCTCTTCCTGGATGGTCTCTCCTTCGCTCTCTTGGATTCCTACGGGAGAGAGTGAGGCCCATGCGGCGCGAACCGACCGTGAGATCTCTTCTCGAAGAGCCTTTCCCTTGGGCCAGGTAGCAGCGACGGTGAGGGTTTGTTGGAGTAGGAAGAGTTCTATCGCCTTGTGGGTGAGGGATCCGAGGAGCTGTTGGCGCGCGCTCTCGCCCTCACCTCCTTCGGTCCCTCTCGCTCTTGTGGTGATACTCAGACGGATGCTCATGGGAGATTGGCTATGGGAGCGGGGAGGGAGACACCTCCCCAGGGTTGTTGGCATTTACCGGGAAGGAGCGATATGGCAGAGGAGTGGCAGTCCACACCTATCCCCATTCTACGTTTCACCGCATCGTCGAGCATTGCCGGGAGTCCTCCACGTGAGGAAGGATCAAAGCCGAACACCTGCTCCCAGACGGAGGTGTTTTCCATGCAACAGTACACGAAGAGATCGGAGGCGAAGGAGTAGAGGTGCTCGAGAACCTTCCGATAGAGCGTAACCCGAATATCAATGAAGTACCGTTTCTTTCCATCAGGGCTTGTCACGAACTCCCCGCTCGCGAGTTTCCAAGAGGGGTTTTTTCTCAGAATTGTTTCTTTCAGCGCCGGCATGAAGCGGAAGGCACCAAGGCTGATGTATACGATCTTTTCAGGGGGAATGGAGCGAAAGAGCCGCTCAATGGTCTCGCGATACTCCCGTTCCCAACCGGGGAAGAGGAAGAGAGGATCAAAGTGGAAGGCGAGAAAGTATCCCCACTCGAGACACCGTCTCGCCGCCTCTATGCGCTGCGTGAGAGATGCCGCCCCCCTTTCCTCCTGTGCCACAATTGTAGGAGCATTCAGCGACCATGAGACGATGGTATGTCCTCGATGGTCGAGGTCCTGGAGGCGTTTGATGTGGTTTGTTTTAGTCTTGAGCTCGAGCACGGCGTTGGGGTGAGAGGCAAAGAAAGGTACGAGCTGCTCGGAGAAGCCCGTCCATGGGTCGAGCAGGAGAGAGTCCGTAAATTCTCCCGTGCCAACCCGGAAGAGTGTCTCTCGGTACCGGGCAAACCATGATGCCGCTTCGGTGAACATCTCGTGGGTGTTTCCGAAGAGCTTTAGGTGTGGCTGGTTCCAGTAAGCTTGGAGGATACAGTAGCGACAGCCGATCGTGCAGCGCTCGCCGAAGTGGAGGATAGTGTAGCCACAGCAGTGGTAGAACTTTGTCGCGGGACAGGAGCGGAGGAAACGTCCCTTGAAACGAACGATGGTGAGCGGCGGATCGTGGGAGGAGAGCGAAGGTGGAGCGAGGGAGGAGATGTCGGGAACAACGGTCCAGCGCGCGTTCGGGAGGGTGCGCCTTAGGGTCTCCACGAGAGGGCTGTCGAGGACCGACTCTTCTACGGCGATGGAGTGAGGGGGGGTAGTGAGGTGCGTCATCGTCATGGGCGGTCTTTGTCGGTGAGGGTAGCGCTCACGGGGAGAAGGGTTGCCTTCTCCTGGAGCATCTCAAGGCGCCGAGATAACTCCGCGATATTCGCAAATCGAATGGTTGCCACCCACTCGTCTCCCTCAAAGAAGGCCGGGGGACGTATCTCAATCTCTCGTGGGAGGGCGAGTGTTCGTATCCTTTCCCGAACCTCCTTCTCTCGCGCGGTCAAGCGAGGGAAGAGTGTTTCTCTCAACAGAGATCGGAGAGCTTCAGTCTTCTCACGGGGGGAGCGGGTATCGTCTTCGACAACGAGCCGAACGGGGGAGGTTTCGAGGAACGACCAAGGGGTGCAGTCGTTGACACGGCAGAGATCGGCGATGTACTCGAGAAACTCGCGTTGAAGGCTTGCTGAACAACGCAGGGACCGAAAGAGCCTGACGACGGCGATGCGGGCGTGCTCATCCCAAGAGGCAATCATGTAGGCTGCCTGATCCGAGATGTATCCTTCCCACAATGCCTGCCGAACCTCATCGGGTGAGCGGGCGAGTGTGAGGAGGAGGTGGTGCATCTCCGGTTTTCTAGGGACTTCGAGGAGTGGAAAGAACTGTTCTTCGATAGAGCGGGGATCGTAGAGCAGAGAGAGTTTTTCGACGACCACCGCTTTATCCATTAGGTTGAGTGGGTGTGCCGCCACCTTGGCGAGGAGGCGGGCGCGGAGGAGTGACTCGAAGGGCATCCCAGGGGGAGCGATGATACAGGGGAGCGAGGTAAGTGACTGGGAGATCGCCCACCGAAACCGCCTGGTTGTCTTCCCAAACCCACAGCGGCTCTTGGATGCCAGCCATCTCAAGGAGGCGAAGGAGACGCTGGTGAGGACCGTAGGGGAGGAAGAAAGCTTCCGACTGTGTTATACGTTCTGTCACGATGTGATCGTAACGCACCGACGTTGTTTCTCCCCTCACGTCTATGGTGAAAGATCGCCTGAACACAAGTGGTATCATAGTCGTTTGAGCGGAGGATTGCTAGGGGTTCCTTTAGGGTGGGGGTGAGGAGATGAGAAGACCTGTGCTCACGATTCCTCATGCACGGCCTGGGCGAGAGAGGGAGTTGTGTAAGGACTCTCTGGTGACCACGGAAACTCTCTCGAGGGAGGGGCAGAGGGAGATCTCCTCTCCGCCCATGTTGTGCTCTGTGGGCTACCATAGACTAGGACTCGCCTATGAGAGGGAGAATCTTCACAACGGTGAAGATCACGAGGAAGAGCTTGCGTGTCTCATCGTCGTGGTAGTGACGTCGTTTAAGGGCCATGATGGTCTCTCTGTCGGTGCTCTCCTTAATTTTCTTGAGGAAGAGTCGTTTGCCGTGGTAGCCACTCCCGGTCTCGATGAAGAGGTACGTAGCATGGGGGTTCTGCTGGAGATTTCGGTGGGTAAGTCGCTCCGGCATGATAAACCCGACTGTCCCGTCCTCAAAGACGTGAGGACGGGCAAAGATCGCGGCGTTCACCTCTCCCTGTTCGTTCGCCGTCGCGAGTACGCCTGTACCGTGGTGTTCCGCAAAGTACGTCTTGAGATCCTCCATCAGTGTGCTCCTTTCTATGGTAAGAGTAACACTCCGTGTCTACACCGTTACTCCATCATACCATCTCACTCTCCCAAAAGACATCGTCTCGTCTATGGCCTGCCGGCAGGGTTGCACCGCCGTCAAGGAGAAATGTTGCTATACAAGAGAGGGCAATTCGATATAATTAGTTTGTACTTTTTTTCTTGAAGAGAGGTAGAGAGAAACGCGTGGTGATGGAGTGGAGATAAAGAGTTATTAATGGTGCGAGCCTGAGGGAACGTAACACTGGTGTCGTCTATAGAGGAGAGGGGGAGGAACGTTCATGAAGATATTCCAACCAGAGGTACTCAGGAGTTTAAAGAGAGAAAGTGGAAGAGAGGATTCTCCGGTGTTGAGCGTATACTTGAATGTTGATCCATCACTTTCCTTAAACTCCAGGGGGGGATATCGAACGGTGATGGATCAGATGCTCCGGCGTATTGCGGCGGATATTGGGGGCAATACCGTCATTGGTCGTCACTTTGAGGAGGATAGCCAGTGGGTGAGGCGACATGTTGAGACGCTCATTCCCGGAGGAAAGACCTTCATCGCTTTCTGCGATGTGTCGGAGGGTTTTTTTTACGAAGAGGAGGTGCCACTTCGCTTCGCTAATGCGGTATTTTACCATGAGACACCATATATCCGTCCCCTCATAGAGGCGGTAGATGAGTGTGAGCGATACGCGATCTGCCTACTCGATAGTGAGAAGGCACGCCTCTTCATACTATCGCTTGGACAGATCGAGGAGATGCACGATACGATCAATATCGCTCCGGTGAAGCATCGTAAGGGGGTCGGTTCTGACCAGATGCGGTCTCAGACGGTGTTCCAGCGGCGTGCCGAGACATGGACGAATTGGTTTTTAAAGGATGCGAGTACGCGGCTCTACGAGCTCATGGAGGAGAAAAAGGCTCAGTACATTATCCTCATGGGTCCTAGCGAGGTGACCTCAGAGCTTTTCCGCTTTTTGCCCAAGGTTCTTCAAGAAAAGGTTGTTGCTCGTCTTCGGATGTCGGTGAAGGCGAAACCTGAGGAGGTGCTGGAGGTAGCAATGCCGGTTGTTGAAGAGCGGGAGCGAAGTGCAGAGATGAGGGTGGTAACCGATCTCGCCACCACCGCTCAGAAGGTCAGCCTCGCAACGGAGAGAGCAGTACTTGGCATTAACCCTGTTCTCGATATGGTCAACCAGGGGAGGGCATACCTGCTCGTCTATCCCTCCGGGATTATCATGCGGGGCTACTTTTGTCCCAAATGCGAAGTTCTTCTCGATCACGTGTCGGCAGAAGAGAGGTGTCCGTACTGTGAGTCAGCACTCGAGGGCGTTGACGATATTCTCTCTCTCGCCTCCGAAAAAGTGCTCGCCTCTGGCGGAAAACTCGAGGAGGTGAAGTCTGACGACGCGCGACGGCAACTCCTCGCTCAAGGGATGGTGGGGGCCTTTCTCCGATAGATAAGGGGATGTGATGCCATTTACCTACTGTGATGATGAGGTGAGCGCTGATGCAGCCTTTATCGCCTGGGGTGAGGGAGTAGAAGAACTCTTCTCATCTTGTGCCGATGCGCTCCTTGGAATCATGGTAGGATCTCCTGAAAGCGTTGAGGGACCAGAGAGGTATTCTCTTGAATTCTACGCAGATTCTCTAGAATTCCTCCTTCACGACCTCCTCCAGGAAATCCTCTACCAAAAGGACGCTCACGTGCGTCTGATGAGGCCGCGAGACCTTACCATCGAGTACGTTGGAGGTGGGAGGTGGCGGCTGCGTGCTGTGTTACGTGGGGCGTCTCTCGACCGCTACGAAGGTGGTTGGCTCTGTGACGTGAAAGCGGTGACCTTTCACCGGTTTACCCTGCGCGAGAGAGAGGGGCAGTGGGAGGCGACGGTAGTGGTAGATCTTTAGAGGGGAGGGATGAAATTATGTCATTTCGTGCTTATTATATAGACACAAGGTAGGAGAAAGGAGAGAACGATGAGAGAGATTAAATTTGAAGAGCTGAGAAAGGAGAGACGGCCTCTGTGGATGACACACTACGGTGTCGAGTCCTACGTGGACTTTCTCGGAGGCGGTGGTGATATATGGAACGATAGGGTGTACGGAGAGTGGGAGAGGGTATACGGCGGCGAGGAATAGAGACGTGAGATGGAGAGTAGAGAAGACGGCGGGGGCGAAGTCGGAAGACTTCTCCCCCGTTTTGTTCATCTCCCCTGTATCACCATAGGTGAGGAACGGGTATCTGGGGTTTCCCACCTGGTTCGTGGCATTTCTTTTGCATTTTCTCTGATCGTCGGTTAAAAACGGTGAGAGGGGAGGAGCTCCATGAAGGTAGGATCGGCCTTTGAGAAAACCATTCGTCTCATGGAAGATCGGCTTTCTCTCAGTGCGCGTCGTCAAGAAGTTGTCGCATCAAACATCGCAAACATTGACACACCAGGGTACGTAGCCAAAAATCTCTCCTTCGAGCATATACTCAGAGAGAGTATGAAACCTAAGCTTCGCCTTGTGAACTCCCATGCCTCCCATATCTCGCCTCCGGAACCGGAGGAGGTCTTGGAGAGAGAGATGGCACAGGCTACAATAGAGTTGACAGGACCGGTCGAGCTCGAGGAAGAGATGGCCAAGCTTGCCCGCAACAACCTTGAGTACCAGTTTATTGCGACGATGCTTAGCAAGAAGTTTGCGCTTCTAAAGCTCGCCCTTACCGAGGGAGGAGGTGTGTGAGATGAGTTTTGAAAAGGCGCTCACTATAAGTACCTCTGGTTTGAATGCCAATCGTGCGTGGATGACGGTGACGGCGTCCAACCTCGCCAACATCAACACGACGAGGACAGATGACGGGAAGCCCTATAGGAGGCGAGCGGTGATCTTCGAAGCGGTATCGGCAGAGGAGTCTTTCTCTACGGTACTCCATCGTCAGGAACAGTCGCTGGCAAAGGTTAAGGTTGCAGATGTGGTGCCCGACGGGAGGGACTTTAGGGAAGTCTACGATCCGTCCCATCCTGACGCGAATGAGAAGGGGATGGTGCTCTTCCCGAACATTAATCCGATAGAAGAGATGGCGAATCTCATGGAGGCTTCGAGGGCCTATGAGGCGAACCTCACCGCCTTTGATACAACGAAGCAGATGGCGCTCAAGGCTCTCGAACTTGGGAAGTAGCCGAGGAGATAGTCTATGAACGTAACGCCTTTGAAAGATGCTCCCGCTACGTTCGCGCGGATTAGTGATGAACGGAAACCGCAGCCGACAAACGGCGCGCTCTTCTTGGATGAGATAGGAAAAGCGCTAGAATCTGTTGATCTCTCGCAGAAAAGAGCCGATCGTGCGATGGAGGATGGTGCCCTTAAGGGGGCGGAAGATGTACACAGCGCCATGGTGCGGCTCCAGGAGGCAGAGCTAAGCCTCCGCCTTTTTATGCAGGTACGAAACAAGGCGATTGAGGCGTACAAGGAAGTCATGAGGATGCAGATGTAAGGACTTCGGTGAGAAGGCGTAGGGTATGGCTGGAGAACGGTTGAGATACCTGGGAGAGAGAGTGGCGGCGTTTTTGGGGAGACTCTCGAGACCCCAGAAGATCTTTTTCGTCGGATCTATAGTCGCGCTCGTAGGGAGTGTGGGCGCGGTGTTTTACATGCTCAACAAGCCAGACTATCTCCTCCTCTACAGTAACATCCCCGCGCAGGAGATGGCGTCGGTGGTAGAACACCTCAAGCAGTCAAAGATCCCGTACCGTATCGAGGAAGACAGGATCTTTGTTGCCCGTAGCAGTTTGTACGATGCGAGGTTGTCGCTCGCAAAAGCCGGTATTCCTAAAGGTGAGGGGATAGGCTTTGAGGTGTTTGACGAGCAGAAGCTCGGGAGTACGGAGTTTGTGCAGAAGATTAACTACCAGCGGGCTTTGCAGGGCGAGCTCTCGCGCACTATTGCCCAGATTGAGAAGGTAGAACATGCCCGAGTCCATCTCGTGCTCCCTGAGGAGAGTCTCTTCGTGCAGGACGAGAAGCCTCCGAGCGCGGCGGTTGTGCTGAAGCTTCGGCGAGGGCAACAGCTTAGTACCTCCGAATTACAGGGCATTGTTCACCTCGTCGCGGGGTCTGTCCGGGGACTCAAAGAAGAGCAGGTGACCGTTATGAGTACCAATGGTCAACTGCTCTTTCGCAAGGATCCCGTGCAGAACTCCTTTCAGCTTTCCGATCTCCAGTTTCGCTACAAACAGCGCCTTGAGGAAGATCTCCAACGTAAACTCCAGACCATGCTCGTGCCCGTCCTCGGGGATGATGGTGTCATCGCTCGTGTAGCCTTGGATCTCGACTTTAACCAGATTACGGTATCAGAAGAGATGGTGGATCCGGACAGCGCAACTCCGCGGAGTCAACAGCGCGTTATCGAGAAGACGCAGGGACCGGCAAAAGGACCGAAGGGAAACCCTGATGTTCCCATCAACGTGGAGAGCAAGCTCTTGGTGAGCAACCCCTCGAAAACCGAAGACGGTGGAGCCCAAAGCTCAGAAAAACAGGAGGAACTCACCAACTATGAGCTGAACAAGACGTCCCGTC
>FWWL01007955.1_pt1 | contig 13975 bp, 10 predicted proteins | sample 2228331 | NCBI WGS metagenome assembly FWWL01 (sample SAMEA103939775, study PRJEB20133) | metagenome
GACGCCGCGTGCCGTGCCCTCTCCCCTGCCCGTCAGGACGCCGCGTGCCGTGCCCTCTCCCCCCGTCCGTTGGGGCGCCGCGTGCCGTGCCCTCTCCCCCCGCCCGTCAGGACGCCGCGTGCCGTGCCCCCTTCCCCCGCCCATCAGGGCGCCGCGTGCCGTGCCCAGGCGCGCCGTACCCACTCATCAGAACCAGCTCACCAAAGTAGTGGTATACTGAATCGCAGCACTCCGCCCGCTTTCCTGCACACCGGAATGATCAGCAGCGACAAAGGGGACGCGCATGAAACGGATTGTGAGCATCAGTCTTGGTTCAGCACGACGTGATTATCAGTTCATCACAACCGTTCTGGGACAACAGATAGAAGTGCGACGCATCGGCACGAATGGCGATACGGCGCTGGCCGCCTCGCTGGTGCGCGACTTCGACGGTAAAGTGGACGCTATCGGTCTGGGTGGGCTTACACCCGTGTTTCATGTCGGTGCGGCACGGTATCCTCACCACGAAGCGCTCACGATTGCGCGCGAAGCACGCCGCACGCCGGTTGTTGCCGGTAACCTGATCAAACAGACCCTTGATCGCTGGTGCATCCAGCAGGCGAATCAGGCGCAGCGCGGCATATTCAATTACCGCCGCATCCTGGTGACGAGCGGCATCGACCGTTATGCGCTGGCGCAGGCGCTGGCACAGTACGATGCCGAATTGCGCTTCGCCGATCCGGTCGTTCATAGCGGTTTGCCATTTTTGCCGCTGCCGCGTTCCATGGCGCAGCTCGACATGTATGCAGCAACAACGTTGCCAATCGCGGCGCTTCTGCCTTACCGCGTCCTTCATCCGGTGGCGCTGGGCAGCGAAGGGCACGATGCACGCGCCGAAAAACACTTCGCCTGGGCGGATGTCATTGCTGGCGATTTCGCTTATATCCGGCGCTTCGCCCCGCACGATCTGAAGAACAAAGTCATCGTCACAGATGACCCGTCGCCTGAAGAGATCGAAGACCTGCGCGCGCGCGGCGTGCGCACGCTCGTCACACTTTCGCCGCGACTGGAAAGCGTCGATCAGACACGTCACCCCTTCGTCTCCGCCGATGTGCTCGAAGCCATCGTCGTGGCAATCCTGGAGTCGGGTCCGACCCCAACCGAAGGCGATATCATCAATTTCATCGATGATGCGGAATGGGGACCGGAGGTGATGCAGTTGAGCGATGAGGCGGAGAAGCCACGGTTTGCCTTCGTCATCCATCCGCTGTCGCCGAAGTATATCGCCAATCACCCACGGTTCCGCTTCACACGCTACCTGCCGGAGCGCCTGGTCGAGCGCGTGGCGGCGCATTTCCCACCGATGTACATCTCGAAGATGCGCGGCATTCGCTCACAGGCGACCGGCGAGGAGATCGAAGGGTTGCTGTTTACCCTGGGAGCGACGCCGCGTGAGTTGATGCGCCACGACACAGCGTTTACCTACCGTCGCCTGATCAAATGCGCCCGTATGGCGGAGCGGATGGGCGCCAGAATCATGGGGCTCGGCGCGTTCACCTCGGTGGTCGGCGATGCCGGCATTACCGTCGCGCAGAAGAGTGACATCGGCATCACCTCCGGAAATTCGTTGACCGTGGCAGCCACCCTCGAAGCCGCCAAGCAGGCGGTCATCAAAATGGGTGCGACCGATCTGACGCGCGGAAAGGCGATGGTCGTCGGCGCAACCGGGTCGATCGGCTCGGTCTGCGCTCGCCTGCTGGCGCAGGCGATCGGTGATGTGGTGCTGGTTGCGCCACGGGTAGAGCGCCTGCTGGCGCTCAAGAAGCAGATCGAAGCAGAGACGCCAGGCGCGCGGGTGACGGCAGCGACCAGCGCCGACGCTTATCTTGCAGAATGCGATCTGATCGTGACCACAACATCGGCGCTCAGCGGCAGGGTCATCAATGTCGATAAACTCAAGCCCGGCGCCGTCGTCTGCGATGTGGCGCGCCCGCCCGATGTCAGAAAAGAGGACGCTGCCCGCCGCCCAGATGTGCTGGTGATCGAGTCGGGCGAAATCCTGCTGCCTGGCGAACCCGATTTTGGCTTCGACATCGGGTTGCCGCCCGGAACGGCGTATGCCTGTCTCTCCGAAACGGCGCTGCTGACGATGGAGCACATGTATGGCGATTATACCCTGGGGCGAAATATTGAGATCGAGAAAGTTAAGGAGATGTATCGCCTGATGAAAAAGCATGGTCTCCAGCTCGCCGGTTTGCGTTCGTTCGACGAGTATGTCACCGACGAGATGCTGGCAGAAAAACGGCGCCTGGCGGATGAACGGCGGCGTCAGCTCGGGTTGCCGGTTGCCACGCCATCGTCACTGGTACAATGATGCTTGCGCCAGCTATCGAAGCGAATATTGCGGACCTTGCGGCGCGCTACGGCGCGCCCCGGCGCGTGACGGTCACACTCGACAGCGCACCGTTCAATCCGGTGACCCAGCCTGACCGCTACGGCGAAGTATGCATGGTCATACGACGGTGCAATGGAACATTGCTCACCGCGATCAAAACCTTTTACCCTGCCGGGTGTTTCCGGTTGCTGACCGGCGGCGTCGCGCATGGCGAGACGATTGAGGCGGCGCTCTGGCGTGAGGTCGAGGAAGAAACCGGTCTGCAAACCGCCACCCGGCGTTTCCTGGCGGTCGTCGAGTATCGCCCGTATGCGTTCGCCACCTTCGCCTTTCTGCTCGACGAACGCGGCGGCGAACTCGGATCGCGTGATCCGCATGAGCGCCTCGGCGCATTTCGCGACATCGACGTGCATGATCTGCCTTCACTGGCAGCAACGCTGGAAGCGGCGCCGGATCGGTACGATTGCGAAATCGGCGGGAACTGGCGCGCGTGGGGGCGGTTTCGCGCCGTGGTGCACCGTGTGGTGTACGAGGCACTCACCAATGGCACAGCAGACGACTGGTGAATTGACGCTCCATTCGCAACGCGCCTGGCTGCGCCGCGTGGTGTTGAGCCTGCTGCTGGCAGCCGCAGCCGGTCTTCTGACTCTGCTCGTTGCGCGCGGCATCTCCGGCGCGTGGTTGTTCATCGAGCATCAGGAACTGGTGCGCGCCGCAGCAGCAACACTGCGCAACGGCATCGAAGGATTGCCGTCCGCCGATCTGCGCGCGGCACGGTTACGCGCTGAGCAGAGCGAAGCGATGCATATGCGCATCGGAATGGCCGTAGCATTCGCTGTGGCGGCGCTTACAGCAGCCGGCAGTTATCTGTGGCTTGAACAACGCGCGGCAAGGAGCACCCAATAGCCATGCCCGGCATACCCCTTCGTGCCGCTGAGCGCCTGCACGATAACGATGCCTGCGGGTATGTTGTCTGGACATCGCCCTCAGGCATGACCACCACGATTGTCGATGAACAGGAGGCACGCAACGCAATTGCCGGTCTCGAGCGCGGCTTCGACGCCGATGCTGCGGGACTGGAGCTGTACGCACTGATCCTGACGCTCCGCGCGCGACGCGGCTACCCGTCGGACGCGATGCGCAGCGCGGTGATCCAGGCAGCTGAAACCGTGCGCGGCGTCATCCACCCGCAGCACGCGCCACTCCTCGATCAGGCGCTCGCTCTCACCGACAACGCCCTGGTGAACGGCGACGACGCTGTCCAGGCATTGACCACGTTCGCAGTCAGCACCATCGCGCGCCTCGATCGCGCCGCAGAACGGTGCGGACGACGCGCCGCTGCGCTGCTCGACGAGAACGACCGTCTTCTGACCATTGGCGCTGGAGCGGCGCTGCGCTGGATGCTCCAGGACGCAGGCGAACGGGGAACGGCGCCACTTATCGTCGCTGCCGATCGCAGGGATGAAGCGACAATCTGCGTGATTGCAGGCGTCTGCGTCTCGACGAGCGGCGATGTCATCGGTCTGTGCCCCGATGAGATCGACATGATTGCTACCGCGCGCAAACAAGGACAACCAGTCTATGTTCTTGCGCCGTGCGGACCGGTTGCTGATGCACTGACAGGAGATCGCCTTCCGGCTCAGCTGGTCAGCGCCATCGTGACCGATCGCGGCATCTACCGTCCCGAGCGCATGACCGCGTACCAGGAACTTCCACTCACAGATCCAGCCTGAGCTGACGAGTAGAACTGCGCTTCGGCGCGCGCGAACGTTCCGGCGGCGGACGACGTGAGCCGTGTTTCTGGCGAACCGCCGCCGCCTCGAGCGCCGTCTCAGGGCGGGCGCGAACCGCAGCGATTGCCGCGCGCGCCCGACGACAGGCGGATTCGTGGTCCACAATCGGCGCCGGGTAGTCGCGTCCAATCCGGCAGCCAGCCCGCTCTTGCCCGACGCGATCCAGGCGCCAGGGCGTATGAATGAAAGCGGTCGGCACGTGGGCGAGTTCGGGAACCCAGCGTCGGATGAACACACCATCCGGATCGTGATCGATACCCTGTTTGACCGGATTGTAGATGCGGATCGTGGGATTGCCCGACGTTCCAGCCTGCATCTGCATCTGAGGATAGTGGATACCCGGCTCATAGTCGATCCAGCGACGAGCCAGAATGAGCCCCGGTTCGCGCCAGTGCTGCCACAGGTCGTAACACGCGAAACTGACCAGCATGGCGCGCATACGGAAGTTGAGCCATCCGGTTGCGTTGAGCGCGCGCATACACGCATCAACGAATGGATAACCGGTGCGTCCGGCGGACCAGGCGGCGATCAGGTCGGGACGCGCGTTCGGTTCGCGCATGCCTTCATACGCGCGCACCAGGTTGCGCACCTCAATCTCCGGTTCATCTTCGAGTTTCTGGATGAAATGGCAACGCCAGTGCAGCCGCGACTCGAAGGCAGCCAGTGCGCGCAACCAGCCTGCCGCCGACGGGTCGGGGTCGTGACGCAGTTGCGCCATGCGCGCCCGCGTCGCCTGCACGACCGCGCGTACCGACAACGCCCCCCATGCAAGGTAGGCGCTCAAACGCGAGCAACCCTCCCACGCAGTGATTGGGCTCGACAGGGCGCGATGGTAATTGTGGCTGCGGCGCGTCAGAAAGTCATCGAGCGTTGCCAGTGCTGCTGCCTCACCGGGGGACTGACGTTCACTGAGGGTATCGGGAGGCAACTCCAGGTCGGCAGCGGTCGGGATCGCGCCGGGATCGATCGGCAGCGGCGGCAACGATGACGGCGGCGTCGCCTGTGGCGCTGCCATGCGCTCTTCCCAGCGCTCGTGCCACTCATCGCGCGAGGGCAGGCGGCGCACAACGCCGTTCTGCGGCAATTCATAGAATGGCAGACCGCGCGCTCGCGCCCACCGGCGCACGGCACGGTCACGCGCGTAGCTGAGCAAATTGCCGGTCTCCTCGTGTGCCCAGATGCCCTCAACCGGCCATTCCGCCGCCAGCCGGTCGAGCACCTCGACCGCTTCGCCGGTGCGCACCACCAGCGGCTGACCGAGACGTGCCAGTGACGCGCGCAGTTCATGCAGACAGCCGCTGATAAACGTCCAGTGGCGGGTAGCGAAGTCGGGCGCATGGAGCAGCGATGGTTCAACAATATAGAGAGGCAGCACCAGACCGCGCGCAGCAGCAGCGCTGAGTGCAGCATGATCGTGGAGACGGAGATCGCGTTTGAACCAGACAACCTGCATACAGAATCGAGCGGTGGTAATGCGTTATCTGAATCAATGAGACAAGTCTGCATCTAATGATACCATTATCCCGGCAGGTACAGGGGTTGCTGCATTGTCAGTTTTTCTGAAATTCTTGCCTCCCAAGACTCTCGCAGTCAGAAGCACGTGTCCACCACGTGCATCGACCGTTCCGCCGGAGCGGAGCGACAGCAGAACCCGATCCACAACCGGAAACCTTAAGGGTCGGGTTCTCGCGGGCATTGCCCAAATGCCCGATCGCAAACTGTTACTGCACACAGGCAGCGCGCAAGGCGATCAGGACACGGATCGCCCGCATACCTTCAACATGATGCAGCCTCCTGCATCAGTGCGACAACAGCAGTTCACGGCGGGAACGACGAGCATCTATGGGACGAGCATCTATGGACTGTTGGAGTCACTGCAGCAAAAAAAGGACTATAATACGAACATGTGTACTGATTTTTCACCGAATCGCACTTTGTGATGACAGATGCCCTTCGGGTGATTATAATGGAACTGTCGCGACAAAAAGAGCAATTCAGCATCGCCTGGATACGCGCAGTTGTCAGCGTTGCCGGGTATGCTGTCTACCAGCCCGAGGTCGATGACGACAGCGTTGATTTGGGGATCGCGATGCGCGGCGGCAGGGGAACCATCCGTTCACCGCGGCTGGAAGTGCAACTCAAATGCACTGCCGAACCCATCTGGCAATCCGATCCGATGCGATTCGCACTCAAAAAGAAGAATTATGACGACCTGCGCGGCGACGATCTGCTGGTACCACGAATGCTCATCGTCGTCTGTGTTCCTGAAGATATAACCCTGTGGCTCGATCAGAGCGAAGAGCGAATGATATTGCAGCGATGCGGATACTATCTGTCGCTTCGTGATTTCCCTGCCCGACCAGCGTCACAGGGCTCGATTACAGTCCAGATCCCACGGCGTCAGCAGTTTACCGTCACGGAACTCCGGCGTATGATGGACATGATTGGGAAGGGCCAGCGGCCGTGAAAGCAACCATTCACGACAGCATCAGACGACACGCTGTTCGTCCGCGCGACATCGCTGCCTACCTGCGCGCGCGGCACTGGCGTGAGCGTGAGTATCACGAAGGGCAGTATGCTGTCTGGGAGCGCAAAACTGGCGGTGAGACGGTAGAAATGCTCCTGCCGCTGAGCGACGCTTACCGCGATTACGATGCGCGCATCGCGGAGATTTTGCACACACTCGAGGCCGTTGAACAGCGATCACTGCTCGACATTCTGTCCGATCTTCGGACAGTCGTCTATGACGTGACCCGTATTTCTGCCGATGGTGCGGCGCTGATCGATGGAACGATTTCGCTGCAGGGCGGAGCGCAGTTCGTAGCCCATGTGGAGCGCCTCGTGCTTGCTGCCGCATCATACGCGGTACAACCTCGTTCCGTGTACAGCGCCGGTTTCCCCGAAGCGGCAGCTGCATTTGTGCAACAGGTGCGCATCGGGATTGTCCACGGCAGTTTTACCGTCGCTGTCTGCATGCCAGTTGCAGCCGAAGCGCCGCAGGCGCGTGTGAGTTCACGGAAGATGTCATTCGCCCGCCGTGTGACGCTTCAGCTCATCCAGACGCTGCACACGCTGAGCGACGCCGCTGACCGCGCCATACGCAACGACACGCTCGAGCCATTGCTCGAAGTGGCGCCCGGCGGCGTGAGCGCCGATCTCTGCGAGGCGCTGATCGGGTTGTACGAAGGGAGTCAGGCAGACCAGATCCGTTTCGGTGTGACCTGGTCACCGCGCCGGCCGCCACCGGCCGGCGCCGTCTCGGACGTCACACTTCCCGCCGGCGTGGTCCCGGCGCTGCAGGACACAGTGCGCGCGCTTCGCGCGACCATGCCGCGCGAAGACGTGACCGTGCAGGGGTTTGTCGTTCATCTGGAACCGGCGCCCCACGCTTCCTCCGGACGCGCGACGCTGCAAGGGCTGGTCGATGGTGCATTCCATTCTGTGGTGTGCGACCTTGCGGGCGAAGACTACCGGCGCGCGCTCGAGGCATACGAACGACGCCAGATGATCCGTTGCACAGGTGACCTGGTGCGCGACAAGGAGACGTTTGTGCTCCGCAACCCACATGCTGTCACGATCCTCGATAGGCAGTAACTGCTGTAGCACCTCGACAATCCCATCCAATATCCGGGTATTGGCGAAACTGTTCTCCCTGTGAGGAATATGCTCATACCTGACATTGGAACGCAACATTCCAATTGCACTGGTTGCTTCAGCAAAAAGAATCAGGAGAATATCAGTCTTTTCCTAAGTGGTCTATTATCGTAGCCATTCCCAAGTTTCATCAATCTGCCCTTTTTCATTGTCAAATAATTCTAAACTCACCTGGGGCACTTCATTACTTATGTACAACTCATCCGATTAATTGGCAATCTGAACGTAATATTGAGCGTGCTTCAGATTCGCATCGCGCAATAACGGCATAATGTCCTACTCTTGTGCTTCCAACCCACCTGATCTTCGCCGCAGCCCCTCCAGCCACCGTGCATTGCATTCAGCATCAGGATGGTTCACCGATTGAGCGAATTCGACATAGACCTGGATACACGCAATGGCGCGCTGGAGATCGCCCTGCTGTTCGTGGAGCAGCCCCAGGTTCCAGCTATCGATTGCTTCCGCTGCGCGCTCGCCGATCTGCCGGTCAATCGCCAGAGCCTGCTCATATGCGTCGATAGCTGCGGCAATATTGCCCAGCCGCTTGTAGGCTACGCCAAGATTTCCCAGCGCGGCACTGGCGCCTCGCAGATCGCCGATTTCCTGAGCTATCTTTCGCTGTTGCTCAAAGCATGCGATAGCCTGGGTATAATCTCCCAACCCAAGGTAAGCAGCGCCCAGGTTGGTTAGCGTATTGCCCTCAGCCCGCCGATCACCGATCCTGCGTAGAACCTCGAGCGCTTCAGTTGCGTAGATGACGCCCTGCTGGTAATCGCGACAGCTGTTATAGGCCAGAGCCAGATTGCTGAGCGCGTTCCCCTCGCCGCGGCGATCGCCGATCCTGCGCGCAATCGCGAGATGGCGTTCAAGAAAATCAATCGCCTCTCGATAGTAGCCAATGACCTGGAAGATGTTGCCCAGGTTGCCGTACTGCGCGCCTTCGGCCCGTTCGTCTTCGAGCTCCTGAGCAATTTCAAGCGCCTGCTGATGGCAGAGCAGCGCCTCGCGGTATGCTCCCTGATCCTTGTACGCGCTGCCGAGATTCGCAAGTGCGACTCCTTCACCGCGTCGATCGCCGATCGCGCGGGCCAGTGCGATGCGCTGATGGTAGAGAGCAATCGCACGCTCGTAGTCGCCCAGATAGGCCAGTGTCAGCGCCAGGTTGCCGAGCGCCTGGCCTTCAGCCCGTTGATGGTTCAATTGTCGGGCAGCGGCCAGTTGCGCCTCAAGGCGCGGGATGCGCTCTTCGTGCAGCCGGTAGCGAATCTCGCCAATTGAGGCCGTAGCATCAGCATAGGCTAAGATGAGAATCAGGATCTCCGGGTCGGAGGTGTGTGCCTGGCTCACCAACCTGCACCAGGCCAGATCGATCTGCGCGCGCTCCTGGTCGAAGAGCGCCAACCCATGTTCCTGCTGCCCATCGCGGTACTGCTGCTCAGCGTGGGCGCAGCGCCGAGCATAGTAGCAGGCGTGGCGGAGATGGGAGGTGCGGAGGGAGGGCATGGCTCACTCCTCCGTCAAGAATGACTTCGCATGCGCCACGAGGATCGCATGCATCCAGAAGCGCCCCTCACCTGAGGGCTCGAGCAAGCCACGGTCAACCAGGGTGCGGATTATCGGTTTGGGGTCATCAACTTCCCAAACGGCTTTCATTGCTGCAGCATCGAAGGTGGCTGGTTTGGGCGCAAAGGCGCCGAGGTAAGCGAAGCAATCGAGGGTATGCGCATCTAATCGGTCAGTGCTCTTTTTCAACAGTGCCGCGACGGTTGGCGTGGTCTCGTTAGCGACTTCAGCGCGATCCGCCGGGGCCTGGGTCTCGATCAGCCTGGCGCCTTCGCGAATGTCGGCCAGTAATTGCTCGACGCCAAAGCCGTAGCTTGCTTCGGTGTGCAGCAGCCGTCCGGCGACCTGAATGGCGAGCGGAAGCCCCTCAAGATCCTTCACCAGTTCGCGGCTGATCGCTTCGTTCTCAGCAACGACTGTGGGTGCTAAGGTGCGCAACAGCTCAAGCGCATCAGCCTCGCTCAACACCCCGAGCACATAGACATCATCCGGCGTCGGGGCGATCGTGCGAGCCACTTCTGGCAGGCGGGTGGTGATGAGCAGGGCACAGCCACTGCCGCCGATATTGAAGGGCACGACATGCTCAGCCTGCCAGGCGTCATCCACGATCAGGAGATAACGTTTGTTGCGCAGCAGACCACGCAGTAGGTTTGATGCCTCTTCAACGGTACGGGCCTGGTTGAGATCCGGCACGCCAAGGGCGCGCCCCCAGGCGGCCAGTTCACCAAAGAGACTCGGCTGTTGCCCAAGCGAGGCCCACAGCACGCCATCGGGGAAGCGCACGTTGATATCTGGATCGTGGGCCAGCGTGGCAGCCAGTGTCGTTTTACCCACCCCTGGCCAACCGCGCATAGCAGTGAGCACCTTTGGGGGAGCGGGGTGTGCGCCCGTGGTCGGAATACCGATCCGCTGCTTCAGCACCTGGAGATCACGGTCGCGCCCGATGACGAGCGCTGGCTTGAGCGGGGCGCTGCCAGGCGCGGGGGGCGGCGGGAGGTTCGTGCCGATGTATATATCTCCCTCGGCATACAACGTATCGCGGCTCGACTGAATCACAGTGTTTTGGTCACCAGTAATCATCGGGCTATTCGTCGCATCGCCACCCACCCCAACCGCACCTGCGCCGCTGATCGCTTGGTGCTGCTGTGGCTGATCACTGTCCATTGGTTGCTCCAGAGTGTCGTCTGCCTCTTATACAGGAGTTCAGGGTGTGATACATTCTGGCGTTACGCATCGCGTTCTGATGCGCTCGGGCTATTTCCTGTTTGCTATTTTCTGAAGCTTTGTTTTAGGTGTCAGATTCGCCTACGCGGTAGCTCACATTATATCCGGCACGTTCTGCATGTGCCAGAGCAAGCGTGATGCGATTGGAGCGCATATAATAAGTGTAATGGTCGATCTGTTTAGCACATGCAATCAACCGTGAGGAACTCCCCATGCCCTTCACCAACGGACACGCCCTTATTGTCGGGATCGGCAACTACCAGCACGAGCCTGATCTGAACGTGCCGATCACCGCCGCCGATGCGCAGGCGGTTGCAGAGGCGCTGCGCGATCCGCAGTCCTGCGGCTACCCTGAGGCGCAGGTCACCCTCTTGACGAACGCCGCCGCGACCCGCGATGGCATTCTCGCCGCACTCACGGATCTTGCCGCGCGCGCGAAGCCCGATGATACGGTGCTGCTCTTTTACAGCGGCCACGGCGCGTACAGCGCCGACGGCGCGTACCAGTTGACGACCCACGATACCCGGCTGGCGCAGGATAAGGTCGTCGCGGGCACGGCTATCAGTCAGACCGAGTTGCTTGACAGGCTGCGCGCAATCCCTGCCCAACGGCTCATCCTGCTGGTCAACGCCTGCCACGCCGGCGAGCTCTCGCCCGTCCTGGGCGACAGCGACCAGCCCTTCACCGGACAGCCATTGCCGCAGCAGGCCGCCGATGCCGTCCTCGCCACCGGCAGCGGGCGGATCATCATCACCGCCTGCCGCGAGAACCAGGTTGCGTACATTGGACCCGGCCCGCTCACGATCTTTGCCCAGGCCCTGACCGATGGGCTGCGCGGGCGGGGTCTGAGCGGGCGGGCCGGGTATATCAGCGCCTTCGACCTCTATACCCACCTCTACTTCGCCGTTGGCGAAGCGGTTGAAAAACGAGTGCCCGCCGCCCTGCGGCAGCGCTACGGCGACACTCAGGAGCCGGAGCTGACCGTGCTCAAGGGTGTTGGTCCTTTCGCCGTGGCGCTCTATCGCGGGTCCACGATGCTCGGCGACTTCCCGACCGACCACCGACCGCCGGACGATACCGCGCTGCGCGAAGTAAGCCCGGCCCGCAGCCGGTGGGCCCTCCAGCAGTCGATCAGCGGCGCTGGGGCTGTCGGCATTGGCGGCTCAGCCAGCAATAGCCCGATCATCACCGGCGACAACAACACGGTGACTCAGTCCGGGCGCGATACCATCCAGGCTGGCGGCAACATCACGCAGGTCGGCGGCGACAAGATCAGTGGTGACATCAATGTTGGCGACGTGAGCGGCACAGGCATTGCGATTGGGCACAAGGCGCAGGCCGAGGTTTATCAGGGCAGCGGCGATCAGGCAACGTTCGCCCAGGCCTTTGCCAGAGTCTATGCGGCGATCAAGGAGCGCCCGGACGACCCGGATGTCGATAAAGACGAGTTGACCAACACGGTCAAGAGCATCGAGCAGGAGGCGCAGAAGGGTGAGCAGGCGAATGAGCGAAAACTGACCCGCTGGCTGGGCAACCTCGCCGCCATGGCCGAGGACATCTTTGAAGTCACAGTGGCCGCGCTGAGCGGGCCGCAGGCCGCCTTCGCGACCGTGGCGCGCAAGGTTGCGGCGCGGGTGAAGCAGGAGCGGTAGGAGCAATGCCATTTTTGATTTTAGATTTTTGATTTTAGATTGTGGGGTTCCGTTAAGGCGCATCAGAATGCCATGCGCGCTAATCTGCAATCCAAAATCTACAATCTAAAATGGTATAACCGGGCAAAGCCCGCCGGCAAGCAAACAACGCCGCAGCGCATTCCTGTTCCCTGCGCACAACAGATGTGGCACCATGCAACATTCATTGAGTAGAACAGACGTGTGCTGACCGGGCGCGTGACACCTGCCAGAAGTATCACCCATGACGCAGCAATCCGACCACCCTCAGGGCAACATCAACGCTGACAACGTGAGCGGCGCTGGCATCGCGATCGGTCACGGCGCGCAGGCGATGGTGACGATCTACCAGACTCTGCTGCGCCCGCTGCCCGTCAATTTGCGCGCGCCGGTGCAGCAGCTCGTCGATCACTACGCCGCCGATGTCTTCGGCGGGCGCGATGCCGAACTGGCCGCCCTCGACGCCTTTCTGGCCGATCCGCAGCAGCCGTTCGGGTTGCTGGTCGCGCCCACCGGCCTGGGCAAGACGGCGCTGCTCGTCCACTGGATTGCGCGGGTGCAGCAGCAGTCGCAGTGGCAGATCATCTTCGCGCCGATCAGCATTCGTTACCAGACCGCCGGCGAACAGGCGACGCTGGGCCTGCTGGCCTACAGCCTGGCTGCCGTCCATCGCGATCTCGACCAGTTCCGCAACTACGACCAGTCGCCGCACAGCCTGCGCGCGCTGATCGCCGACTATCTGCACCGCCCGTTGCCGGAGGGCGCGCGTCTGCTGCTGGCGCTCGACGGCATCGACGAGGCGACGGGCTGGACGATCGGCCCGCTCTGCGCCGCGCCGCCGCAACCGGGGTTGAAGATCGTGGTCGCGGCGCGGCAGCGCGCCGATATGAGGTACCCAGAGTGGCGCTACCACCTGGGCTGGGACAGCGCGCCGGTGACGCCCATCACCCTGGATCGGCTGGATCGGGCGGCGATCGCTGCGCTGCTCAACGCGCACACGGCAGCGCAGGCCGCCGACCCGGCGTTCGTTGACCAGTTCTACCGCGTCAGCGAAGGCGACCCGCTGACGGCCAATCTGCTGATCAAGGCGCTGACCAGCGGCCAGATCACCCCGTACTCGCTCAGCAGACGCCCGCCGGGCCTGAAGGAGTTCCTGCGCGACTGGGTGGAGACCCTGCGCCGACGCCGCCAGGCCAGCCGCGCCATCCGCGAACTGCTGGCGCTCTGCGCGGCAGCTTACGGGCCGCTGAGCAGTGACGACCTGCAGGCGCTGGCGCCGGATGTCTTTGGCGAGCAGAGCGAGAGCGTTGACGCCGCGCGCGATGATCAGGTGGCCCGCTTCATCATCACCATCAGCGATCACACCTACGTCTTCAGCCACCAGCGGCTGCGCGAGGTCTTTCTGGAAGAGATCTACCCGGCGCAGGATCGCGCCCGCCTCCAGGAGCGGCTGATCGCCTACGGCGAGCGCTGGTATGCCGACCGCAGCCGGCCGCTGCCCGCCTACCTGCGCCAGTTCTGGATCGCGCATCTCAAGGCGGCGCAGCAGTGGGAGCGGATACGTCAGGTGGTGACCGAGATTGTACCGAGCGGCGCACAGTACATACAGCCCTGGCAGGCCGCCCGCCACGCCGCCGAAGGCAGCGACACCGGCTACCTGAGCGACCTCGACACGCTCTGGACGCATGCCGAGACGA
>FWWL01007956.1_pt1 | contig 13974 bp, 15 predicted proteins | sample 2228331 | NCBI WGS metagenome assembly FWWL01 (sample SAMEA103939775, study PRJEB20133) | metagenome
CACCCGGATTGTGATCCTTAGGGGTAGAAGGGTGGGGGAACGGTCCAGACCCGCGTTGATCCCTTACTTCGGACGCTTGGCGCCGTACTTCGAGCGGCTCTGCTTGCGGTCCTTGACGCCCTGGGTGTCGAGCACGCCGCGCAGGACGTGGTAACGCACGCCCGGCAAGTCGCGCACACGGCCGCCGCGAATCAGCACGACGCTGTGTTCCTGCAGGTTGTGGCCTTCGCCCGGGATGTAGGAGATGACTTCGCGCTGGTTGGTCAGGCGCACCTTGGCGACCTTGCGCAGAGCGGAGTTCGGCTTCTTCGGCGTCGTGGTATAGACGCGGGTGCAGACGCCGCGCTTCTGCGGGTTCTGCTCCATCGCAGGGACCTTGGACTTGGCCTTCTGCGGAACGCGGCCCTTGCGGACCAGCTGGTTGATCGTCGGCATGAGTTCTCTCTTCACCGTTGGTTGGCGGCGACTAGCGGCGATGCGGCGGAGAGAAAGTATCGTGCGGCCCGGCCCAACCCCGTTTGTCCTGAGCCTGTCGGAAGCGAAGCTGACCGTAAGGTCAACGACAGACAGCTCAAACGTCCGGCGCGAGAGGCGCACGAGACTGAAACACTCCACCCAATCGCCACACGGCCACCGGGTTACTTTGACGGCTACCCCGGGCGCTCGCTTGCGCGTGCGCTCAATAGAAAAGAGCCTCGGTGCAGAAGCACCAGGCCCCCGGGACATGTCCGGCAATGTTCAGCTCTATTTGGCCGGGGCTGGACGAATCCCGCTCCGGATGGGCGTGCCCTTAGGGCCAAGCCCTCGCAGGGTCAAGCCGATTGCTCGCCCGCGCCCGCCGACTGTTGGCGCAGATGTTCGGCCAGCGCGAGGCCGAGATCCTGGTAGACGTAGCCGCCGACGCGGTATTCGCGCACCAGCTTCACCGTCACGCCGTCGGGCAAGGCCTCGACCGGCGCACGCAGCGATCCGCCCTCGTCTTCCCAATGGTCGACCGCAGCGGCAGCGGCGGGCTTGGCTTCGGCAGGCTCCGCCGCGTCACCGGCATAGGAGCCATAGACGATCGTTTGCGGTGCGCCGGGGGTTTGCGGCGCGCCGGGCGCCTTGCTGTTGTCATTCATCTGGTTCATCTCCCGCAACTGGCCGATCCGTTCGGCATATTCGGCGACCTTGCGCTGGTGCGCGTCGCCGTCGCTGCGGTCGGCGATATCCGCCGCCCGCATCACGGCCCGCTGGTGGGCGGAGAGCAGTTCGTTGAGATCCATGGCGTCCCCTCCTTGCGGGTTCGTCGGGTGGTAAGGGAAACCGAAATCCCCCGGACGATCTTGGTGGCGCCGCCCGGGGAAACGTTTCGGATCAGCCCGGCTGCTTTTCAGCCTGCTTGCTGGCATTGTCCTGCCCGCTTTCGCCCTGTTCCATCTGCAGGTTCACGGCGTGGGTCTTGCCCCCGTCGGCCTGCTTGGTGTCGTAGCCGAAGCGTTCGCCCTGCTTGGGCTCGGAAGCCTGCTGCTGGAGGTCGGCCTTGACGAAGGCGAGCGGTTCGCCGCCCTTTTCGGGGATGATCGTGCCGCTGCCGTTGGCAGTGTCGTAGCTCTTGATCTTGCCGTAATGGGTCATGGGAAATTCCTTCGATTTCGCGCAGGCGCTCAGGAGCGACCGCTGGTGCGCGGTGCTAGAAGGCGAAAAGGAAAGAAGGGAGGGCAAGTGGCCCTCGGGCCCGTCGATCGCGACTGGTAGCTGAACCATAGATGGGGACGATGGCGCGATTTGCAACGCCGCCGGCCCGCTTATGCGACGAAGCGAAGCGGCCGGAGAAAGAGGCGCGCATGTGCCCTCGTCCTGTGCTATGGACCGGCCCCACAGCATGATCGCCACCCGAGCACCCCTTCCCCCGGTCATCCACACCGCGCTGGCGGACGGGCAGCCGGTGTGCCTGCGCCGGATCACGCCGGAGGACGGGGAACTGATGCGCGCCGGCATCGCGCAGATGTCGGCCCAGTCGCGCTATCTGCGGTTTTTCAGCGGAATGAAGGCCCCGCCCGACTGGGTGATCGAGCGGCTGCTCGACGTCGACGGCGACCGGCACCTGGCCTGGGGCGCCATCGCCAGCACTCATGCGGCGGGCGAGAGGCGGCGCTGCGAGGGCCAAGCCATCGGCGCGGTCCACGCCTTCCGCGACGCGGACGACCCCGACTGCGCGGAGTTCTCCGTCGCCGTGCTCGACGCCTGGCACCACAAGGGCCTCGGCCGCCTGCTCACCGCCACCCTGCTGCTGGAGGCGCAGGCCGAGGGCATCACCGCATTCCACGTCGACACGCTGAGCGAAAACCGCACCGCCATCGCCTTCGCGCAGGCGCTGGGCGCCCGCCCCACCGGCGGCGACGGCCTGACGCGGAGCTTCACGCTGGAGGTGGAGGAGGCGCACGAGGCCATCCACGAGGCGATGCGGCGGCTGCGGGAGGAGTGCGAGCCGGAGGGGTTGCGGGATGTGTTTGGGGTGTGAAGGGGGCTTAAACCCAACCTGAGAGCAAACATCCAAACTTCTGTCGCTCCTGTCCAATCACCTTCATTGAAAAGTCTCTATTGATCATATATCGGATTAGATATATGTCAGAGGTCGAGCGCAGATACCGATTCTATGTCGATGATGACATCGAGTTTGATATCATTGATATTGAGGATGCATCGCCAGAAGATGCAGCTCACGTTGCTGCGCTAATTGAAGAGTATGCCGGGGATAGATCAGCGTGTGAGAGGCTGATCGATCCTAATACCCATGATGAAACAATTTCGGAGGTAAAATATTTCGTCTCTCTGCAGGAAGCAGGATATAATTCTTATATATTGAAGATGCATGAGGTCGTTGGATGGAGACTCATATTTGGAGTGGATCACATCCAGCGAATAGTTGGCCTATTATATATAATGAGACGGGATGAAAATTACGATGGTCAAGTCAAACAGCGTGTCATTGCCGCGTATGAGAAACTTGGACTCAAGGTCTTGGGAAAACGGATTTAGGCCGGGATTAAGGCTTTCCTCAAGTTCTCGATTACGAGTTCAGCCTGCCCAAAACCTCGGACATGATCTTCCTCCTGAAGGATTCTCAGAGGCAAGCGACTTCTTGTCGCGTCTTAAGAAGCGAGAGCGTATCAACGAACTGCTGCCCGCAGCCCGATATGCCATTGGCGCCCAGAGGGAAGCGACGGATGGTGTCGTAACGCTTGCCAGCTTAAGGCTTAAAGCTGGGCTTTCTCAGTCTGAACTGGCGACAATGATTGGCACAAAACAACCGATAATATCAATGTATGAGTCGGGGCAGAGGGAGCCCAGTTTGGCTACAATAAAGTCCTTAGCTTCCGCGCTTCAAGTCAGTTTTGACATTTTAGTGCCGTCGTTCCAATGAACAACAGACTGAGCATATCACTTCTTTTTTGCGAAGATTATAGGCTAGAGGTTGGTCATAAACCTATGGCCCTTGGCATCCTTGGGCCTGCCATTGATGTTGATCCCTCTGAGAACGAGGATGACGTCGAAAACGAAATGTGCCTGATAACACATTGTTTATTTCCTGAATCAATGGCGTCTGTTGAACTGAGTTTAGATTTTGTGATCGAGGCTCCAGGGATCGAAACGGTTAGAACCGAGCAGGTTCAGAGTTTTTTTCAATCTGAGGACGAAGCTGGAAAAGCTTGGGGCGCTTTCATCCCTCTAAGATTTCGAATGCCGCTCGTTCATGGGGCCACCGCGCGCGCGGTAGTTTCTTCGGATAAACATTCTAATTGGACACAGTTGACAGTCAGCAGAGTCTCTCCGACTGATGAATAGATTTTGAAATTCGCGCTCACACAATAGAATACTTCAGTTTGTCAGAACGTCTTGCCTTGAGATAAGGTTTTCCTACACCCCAAAAATCTGCAATCTCCCCGCGGGCCATGCCCGACGACACCAAAGCCCTCTGCCTCCGCCAGACCCCGCGCCAGGCCACCTCCGCCGTGGCCTACGTGGTGCCGGAGCCGGAGGCGGACGATCCGCTCCTTGCCTTTGCGCCCTATCTCCATGATCGGCCGCGCGGGAATTCCATCACGCCCGAGCGGCAGCGGCGCTTTATCGCCACGCTGGCCGCCACCGGCATCGTCACCCAGGCGGCGCGCAGTATCGGCAAGTCGATGGAGGCGCTCTACAAGCTGCGGGCGCGGCCCGGGGCGGAGGGGTTTGCGGCGGCCTGGGACGCGGCGCTCGAGCGCGGGGTGCAGCGGCTGGAGGATTGCGCGATGGAGCGCGCGCTCAAGGGCACGCCCACCCCGATCGTCAGCCATGGCGCAATCCTCGGCTGGTGGAACAAGCCCGACAACAATCTGCTGCGCTTCATGCTGCAGCACCGCATGTCGCACCGCTACGGGCTCCAGACCCTCAGGCCCGGCCACCCGGTCTACGACAGCATCGCCGCCGAGGCCGTCGCCGCGCACGAGGCGGCCAAGCCCTCGCCCGGCGAAGTGCGCGCCTCGCTCGCCCGCAAGGTCGCGGCGCTGCGCGAGCAGGTGCTGGCCGAGCGCGAGGCGAAGGAACGCGCCGGCTGCGGCGACGGCGCGGCGGGGGACTAGAGCGCGGTGACCGCCAGCGTCGCGGCGATGACGATCGCCGTCGCCTCGGCCCAGGTCCACAGCGCGTTGCGCAGCCCGCTCCAGATGCCGGTGCCGAGCTGGCGGGCGAACCAGCGGGTCTGCAGCGTCAGGTACCACAGCCCGGCAATCGTGATCGCGCCGAGCGCCGTCAGGAACGCCTCGGCCGTCCGCCCCTGCACCGAGAAGGCGATCTGCGGGGCGAGGCCGACCACCAGCGCCCAGGGCGCGGCGACGTAGCACTGGGCGTAGAACGGCAGCCGCAGCGTCTTGCGGTCGAGCGCCACGCGGCGCTTCCTCAGCAGGCGGACCGAGAGGACCAGCGGGTAGACGCTGAAGATGAACAGGCGCCAGGCGAGCAGGTTCTCGTCCTCGGCCAGCAGGCCCTTCTGGTCCTCGTTGATGCCGGTGCCGAGCTCGACCAGGTGCGACAGCGCCAGGGTGATGGCGAGGAAGATCGGCGGGCTGAGCTTGTCGGAATAGCGGTCGTCCTCGGCATCGTCGAGCTCGTCGTCGGCATAGGCCATCATCGCGGAAGGGCGGGTGATGACCTTCCAGAAGGTGAGCGGGTAGAACACCAGCCACACCATCACCTCGTAGAGCGCCTCCTCGAGGCTCTTGAGGAGCTTCATGAAATCCATGGCGGGACGCTATCCTCGGGCCGTCAGCCGCCCTCTACCAGCGCATCGACGATGACGTAGGTTTCCGGCCCGAAGCGGACCGTCACCTCGTCGCCCTTGCGGGTGACCTTGAAGTCCCACCCGGCCGAGCCGTCCGCCTCGGCGCTGTCGGCGCTGAAGGGTGTGGTGCCGTTGAAGAAGATCGCCCGTTTGCGCCCGTCGGGCCTGGTCACCTCGACCAAGTTGCCGCCTTCGTCATCCCAGTTGCGCTTGACCCCGGCCTGGCAGGTGCCGGTCGTGGGCTTGCCCTCGAAGCCGCACCTGATCGGGGCGGTGGCGTTGTAGTCCGTCCCCGCCACCAGCGCGTCGCCGGACCGGTCGGGCGGCGGCGGCGGGCCGTTGCCCCCGCCCTCCCCTTGCGCCATCCCGGCATTGGCATCGCCCATCGGCACGGAGACGACGGTGACGCCGTCGATCTCCGCCACGATCTCGCCGCCCAATTTCCCCGCATCGACCGCCGTGGGGCAGCCGACCAGCCGGGCGCTGTCGTCGAGATATTGCGAGGTCGCCTCGCTCTCGCCCAGCGTCCGGCAGGGATCGCCTGCCGCCGGATAGCCGTCACCGAAGGCGGCGACGCTGGCGGGAAAGGCGAAGGCCTCTCCCGCAGCAGTGGCGGTGTCCGCCGGGGCGGTGTCTTCGCCCCCCGCTCCGCACGCCGACAGCACGAGGGCGGAGGCGAGCACGGTCGACGTCATGCGCATGGCAGCCTCCCCGGTCAGCGGCACTTGGGGTGCTGCTCGATATCCCGCAGGTCGTAGAAGCGGCCGTCGGAGACGATCACCTGCACGCACTGGCGCGATTCCGGGCGCCTCTGAATGGAGATGCGATCATTGCCGGAAGTGAAGTTGTCGACCTGGCGGAAGCCGCGCCGTTCGAGTTCCTCCATCCCGCCGGCCGCGCGCGCATCGCGCAAGTCGGCGAACTGCGCCACCTTGTCGTAACCGCCGCGCCCGTGATGGTCGCGCAGGTTGCCGTTGCGCTGCTCGACCCCGGCCGAATAGCCGTTCGAATAGGCGGTCGAGCTGTCGTAATTGTGGTAAGGGGCGTTATACAAACCGTCGTTGAAGCCGCGGTCGTAATGCGCCTCGTCCTCGACACTGGCGAGATGCTTGCCGTCGTCGTGATGGTGCGACTTGTGGCTCAGCAGCGCGCCGAGAATGGCGGCCCCTGCCACCACGCCCACCGCCGCAGCTGTGCCGCCGCCGCCCGAATGGCCGCAATCTCCGCCTGAGGCATCGTTGATCGTCATCACCCGGCCGTTGGAAACTTCGACGACGACGCAATCCTTGTCCTTCGCATCCCACCAGTAGCTGTAGGCATAGCCCATGTCGTTCTTGTGAGTGGAGACGTAGGTGAAGCCCTGCGCCTGCAATGCCCGTTCGGCATTGGCACCGGTCGCCCCGTTGATGTCGGTCAATTGGCTGGCCTTCTTTGCCAGCGCCGGCGATGCCATGAGGCCGAGCGCGGCAACGCCCGCCAGCAGCCTGCGTGTCGTGATTCCCATCGTGCTTCTCCCTGCAGTTCATCGAATGCGATCGAGACAGCGACCCGGCTGTTGTACCGTGGCTGGGAGGGAAGGTATCAGACGTCCGCCCGATGTAAACTGCGTCGGGGAGATTTCGATGGTTAGCCGGGCATTTACCCGGCGGTGAGGAAGCTCACCAGCGCCTTGACCTTCTTCTGCCGCCATTGCGGCAAGGGGGCGACCAGCCAGTAGGCGCGGCGGCCTTCGTCCGGGCCTTCCAGAACGACGGCCTTGCCGGCGATGACGCTATCTTCGACCAGCAGCCATGGCAGCACGGCCTTGCCCAGCCCCGCGACCGCACTGGAAAGCGCCTGCCCGGCGTTGCTGACGGCGACGGTCGGCTCGGCCCCTTCGGGCAGCGGTGCGCCCGGCCAGTCGATCCATTCCTCGCCCGCATAGCCGGGGGCTGCGATGACCACGCGGCGCGCGGGCGCGAGCTCGACGCCTTCCAGCTCGCCCGGGCCGTCGACCAGCCTGATGGCGACGTCGAGATTGGCCTCGGTGAAATCGGCGTGCTCGTTCTCGACCAGGGCGTAGCGGATGCCGGGATTGGCATCGCGATAGGCGGCAAGGCGCGGGGCGAGCCACTGTGCGTAGAATTCGCGCGGGGCGGCGATGGTATAGCGGTCGCTGGCCTGCCCGGCCTGCATGTTCTGGACCGATTCCTCGAACTTGAGGAAGCCTTCGCGCAAGGGCTCGAGCCCGGCGGCGCCTTCCTCGGTCAGTTCCAGCCCCTTGCTGGTGCGGCGGAACAATACGGTGCCCAGGTGATCCTCGAGCGCGCGGATCTGCTGGCCGACGGCGGCCGGGGTCACCGCCAGCTCGTCCGCCGCGCGGGTAAAGCTGAGGTGCCGCGCCGCCGCGTCGTAGACGCGCAGGGCGTTGAGGGGGAGATGGGTCCGCTTCATCGTGCGGCGGGATTTAGAGACGAGTTGTGTTTGCCGCAACTGCGAAGAATCCCGCGCTCAAGCAGCGCAGCGGTTGCGCCAGCAAGTTTCCCTATCGGTCGGCCGTGGCCGGCGCGGCGAGCGGGAAATAGGGGATGCGCACCTCCAGCGGCGTGCCGTCCTCGCGCTGGAAGGTGTAGAAACCTTCCATCGATCCGAAAGGCGTGCCGAGGGGGCAGCCGCTGACGTAATCATGGCTGCGCCCGGGGGCAAGCACCGGCTGTTCGCCGACCACGCCCTCGCCATCGACGTGGCTCACCATGTCGTGGCCGTCGGTGATGCGCCAGTGGCGACTGATCAGTTGCACCTGTTCGTGCGAGTGGTTTTCCAGGCGGATATGATAGACCCAGAACCACTTGCCCGCCGCCGGCCTGCTCTGTTCCGGCAGGAAGTTGACCGTGACGCGGACGGTGATCCCGTGGGTCGTGGCGGCGTGCTGGAACAGTTCTTTCATGGCGAGCCCGATGTTAGCCTCCCCGCGCCGAGCCGCAAGGGGGACAAAGGGCGGTTATCCACTTGCCCGCTTCGTGGCAACAGACCGGTCCGGCGGCGGGGCTCCCGACGTGCCCATTCCTCCCCTCTGCAGTCGCTGCAAGGGACGAAGGTTAATCTGGCGCAAACGACGGATTTATCCAAATTTTACACCTGCCCTGTAAAAAACTTTGACACCTCGGTTTCGGAGTACGTTCAGTGGCGCTCGCTTCTGTTGGCAAACCTGTTGGCATGATCGGGCGTTTGCGGCGCGACATGGCCGCGAATGTCATGGCGATCGGCGCGGCCGCGATCATTCCGCTGGTCGGGGTCGTCGGCGGCGGTGTCGATGCAAGCCGGATGTACCTGGCCAAATCGCGCCTGCAGCAGGCCTGCGACGCTGCGACGCTGGCGGCGCGCAAGGAACTGCAGAGCAGCACCCTGACCAACGGCGCCGTACCGACCAACCTGCAGACGACCGCGGGCAATTTCTTCCGCACCAATTTCAACCCCGGCATGTACGGCACCACCGGCGTCCAGTACCAGCTGACTGCAGGCACCGGCACGGCGCTCAACGGGACGGCCACGGCCTCGGTCCCGACGACGCTGATGAAGGTGTTCAACATCCCGCAGATCAGCATCAGCGCCACGTGCAGCGCGGACCTGTCGCTGCCCAATATCGACGTGGTCATGGTGCTCGACAATTCGGGATCGATGTCGGGTGACCGCCTGGCGGCGCTGAAGACCGCAGTACTGTCGTTCTACGACGAACTTATGGCGGCGAAGCCGGCGGGAACGCGAATCCGCATCGGGCTCGTGCCCTACGCCAACACAGTCAACGTCGGATCGGTGCTGACGACGGCCAACGTCAACTGGATCGCCAATTCGCACACCTACCAGTCGCGGGTCGCCACCTTCGAGCGGGTGCCGCGCGTGACCACAACGACCGACCTCCTGCCGCGCGAAGTCGTGCAGCTGGGGTCGACCAACTCGGCGCATTACCACTGGAACAAGAACAACGAGACGCAATTCCGCCCGCAGTGCATGGCTTACAACGGCCAGACCTACACTGTCGGCAACGAGATCTGGGTCGTTTCCGACGTCACCTGGGATGGCGATTACTGGGGTGCAGACTGGAACAACAACCAGAAGGCCGCCTGCCGCGCGCGCGTGGTGAAGACCAGCACGACCGAAACCGTGCTGCAGTTCGACGAATACGTCTACAAGCCGATCGTCTATGACACGAGCCAGTTCAAGCTCGGCACGGCGGTGGCGGCCAATGTCGGATCGCAGGGCGCCAGCGTATCCAGCACCTGGGGCGGCTGCATCGAGGAAGCCTCGACGACGGTGCTGGCAGACGATGCGACGACGATCCCCGCCGCTGCCAAGGACATGAACATCGATCTCGTGCCGAGCAGCACTGACGCCACGACCCAGTGGAAGCCGCTGTGGCCGAAAATCACCTTCGACCGGGCAATCCCGGCCGAGGTGCGGACCGCCGCCGAATATCCCAACGACTACGAATACGACTGCCCGGTACGATCCTACAAGCTGCAGGAATGGCCCCGGTCGGGTACGTCGCGCAACACCTCGTTCGAGGCTGCGGTCAACAACATGGTCGCCAGCGGTTATACCATGCACGACATCGGCATGATCTGGGCCGGGCGGTTCCTGTCTCCCAACGGCATCTTCGCCAGCGACAATGCAACCGCGCCCAACGGCGACCCGATCACCCGCCACGTCATCTTCATGACCGACGGGCGGATGGAACCGGGCCCCAACAGCTACCACGCCTATGGCGACTACGACATGGAAGGCCGCGTGGCCGGCTTCGCCAGCGACGGCACCTGGAGCACGACCGACATCGGCGTGCATCACAGCAAGCGGCTGGCGCTGATCTGCGACGCGATCAAGAACCGGAACATCACCATCTGGTCGATCGCCTTCGAACTGCCGCACACCGATTATACCCGCAACTGCGCCACCGGCGGCAGCGCGCGCGCCTTCACCGCCGACGACAGCAGCGAACTCATCGCCCAGTTCCGCCAGATCGCCACATCGATCGCCGAACTTCGGCTGGTGAACTGACCATGGTCAGGGGTTGTTCAAGGCGGCTGCTGGCCGACCGCGAGGGCGCGACCATCATCGAGTTCGCCTTCGCGATGCCGGTACTGGTGCTGATGCTGATGGCGATGTTCGACCTCGGCTTCCAGATCTACGCCCGCTCCATCGTGCAGGGCGCGGTGCAGTCCGCAGCGCGCAGTTCGACGATCGAGGGGACGGATCCCGCCGCCCTCGACGCCGCCGTCCTGACCAGCGTCCGCCGCGTCATTCCCGGGGCCGACATCACCTTCACCCGCAAGAATTATCCGAGCTTCGAACAGGTCGGGCGGGCCGAGGATTTCACCGACGGCAACAGCGACGGACTGTGCAACAACAACGAGGCCTATCAGGACCTCAACGGGAACAGCACCTGGGACCGCGACCGCGGGATGACCGGCGTCGGCGGTGCCCGCGATGCGGTGGTCTATACCGCCAGCACCAGCTTCAACCGGGTGTTTCCCTTCCACCGCTTCGTCGGATTGTCCCAGCAAATCACCATCGTCGGCGCGACCGTGCTGCGCAACCAGCCCTTCGCCGACCAGGCCGCGCGGGTGCCGGTGATCAGGAACTGCACATGACCGGATCGCCCCGAACCAGCCCCCGCCCCCGCTCTCACCTTGGTTGGCGCCTCCGACGCGCGATCGCGGCCCTGCGCGACACAAGCGGCGTCGCCTATGTCGAACTCGCGCTGATTTCGCCGATCATCCTGCTGATGGGCGCCGCCGGGATCGAGATGGCCAACCTTGCCGTGACCACCATGCGCATCAGCCAGGCGGCGACGCATATCGCCGACAACGCCTCGCGCATCGGCGACACCGATACGCTGACCACGCGCAAGATCTACGAAGGCGACATCAACGACCTGCTGATCGGGGTCCGCCTGCAGGCCGGCCCGGACATCGACCTTTACGAACGCGGCCGCGTCGTCCTCAGCAGCCTCGAGCGCAACAGCGACGGCGGCCAGTGGATCCACTGGCAGCGCTGCATGGGCAAGAAATCGGCCGCCTCGGCCTACGGCACGCAGGGCACCGGCGCCACCGGAACCGCCTTTGCCGGCATGGGCAAGCCGGGCTCGGTCGTGACCGCCGCGGCCGGCGAAGCGGTGATGTTCGTCGAGGTGATCTACGATTACCGGCCGCTCATAAGCAACAGCCTGACCCAGGCCTACCTGCCGAGCCAGTCGATCCGGTCGGAGGCGGCCTTCAACGTCCGCTCGGCGCGCGACCTGACCGGCACCTTCCAGCGGTCGAGCCCCTCGACCGTCTACACCTGCGACAAATACGAAAAGATCTGAGGTCCAGCGATGAATCCGAAAACCTGCCTGATGATGGCCGCCGCCGTCCTGCTGATCGTCTACAACGTGATGAACAAGGACGGCTCGGTCTCGCAGATCGCGGAGATGGACCAGGCCGCGCTTGCCACGCGGACCGCCGCGATCAGCGACATGAGCGGCTTTTCCAAGGATGCGGAGCTCGCCGTGGTGGAGGAAGACGCCGACCTGGTCGACCCCGATCAGCGCCAGCGCGCCGAACCCGTCATCGGCGCCTATGCCGCCGCCCAGCCGCAGCGCACCGCCACCCTCGCCCGGGTCGAGCGGCCGGCGCACCACAATCTCAAGCCCGGCCAGGACACCATGGCCTTTAACCCGACCATTCGCTGACCGCTATTCTGCGGGCGGCGTTTCCCCGGCCGGGTTGTGCCGGGCGAGAAAGGCGAGCAGCGTCTCGTAGAACAAGAGCTCGTTTTCCTCCTTCGAGAGATGGTGGTCGTCGTCCAGCTCGAGCGTCTGGATCGTCTTGCCCGCCTTGCGCGCGGCCTCGGCCATGTTGGTGAAATGCTTGAACGGCACGCGCTCGTCGTCCTTGCCGTGGACCAGCAGCACCGGCCGTTCCAGCCGCGCGATCTGGTCGACCGGCGACACTTCGGACAGCTCGAAATCCTTCTCGCCCGTGACCTTGTCCTTCCACACCCGGCGGTAGAAATCGCGGCCGAGATAGTTGCGATCGTATTTGAGCAGGTCCTGCCAGTCGGTCACCCCGGCGAAACTCGCGGCGCAGCGATAGCGTTTGGGATTGCGGGTGACGCCCCACAGCGCGGCATAGCCGCCGTAGCTGGCCCCGACGAGGCAGACGCGCGCCGGATCGACACGGCCCGCGGCCACCGCCCAGTCGAGCGCATCGTCGAGATCGTCCTGCATCCGCCGGCCGATCTGCCCGTCGCCCAGTTCCTCGAAGGCGGTGCCATAGCCGCCCGAGCCGCGGAAATTGACCTGCAGCACGGCGTAGCCCCGACTGGCGAGCAGCTGCACCCAGTCGTTGTATTCGAGCGAATCGCGCACGCCGTAGGGGCCGCCGTGGGGCATGACGATAGCCGGCAGCTTCCCGTCGCCGGCACCGCGCGGCAGCGTCAGGTAGCCGCGCATGGCCGTTCCGTCGCGAGCGGTGAAGCGGAATGGCTCGGGCGCGGCAAGCGCGCGCTGGTCGAGGCCCGGCTTGAGGTTGGCGTAGAGGTCGAGCCGCTTCTCGGCCGGGGTGTAGACGTAGATCGCGCCGGGATCGGCCGGTCCGCTGTGCAGCACCAGCATCCGCGTGCCGCCTTCGGTGCTGGAGATGATCTTGACGAAGCCGCCGCCCAGCACCGCTTCGAGAGCGCGCTGATGCTTCGCCATGGCCGGATCGAGCCAGTGCGTGCGCGGCGCATCGTCGATATATTCGACGCCGATCGGGCCCCTGCCCCGCGCGGCCACCACCTTCTCGAGGCTCCAGTCCGGGTTCTCGTAGACGATCTCGCCCAGCGCCCCGGTCGTGTAGTCGACCTTGCGCAGCACCTGGCGGCCGTCGTCGGCTCCGACCATGGCATAGCCGGTGTCGGACCCCTCGATGATCCCCATGATGCCCCAGTTGGCCAGTTCCTCGGCGTCCTTGCCGAGCTTGGCGATCCGGCGGAACGGCTCGTCCGGGCCCGAGCGGTAGTGGATGATCGTCGACCCGCCGCCGGTGAAATTCATGCCCAGCCGCACGACGCCGGCATCGTCGGCCCACCATTCCTCGATCCCGTCCTGCCGTTCCTGCACCTTGACCGCCGCCTTCGGCCCCGAACCGTCGAGCGGGAAACGCCAGACGTCGGGGTTGCGGCCGACGGCATGGCTTGCCGAGAGGAGGACGAAGCGGCCGGCGGGATCGGTATGGAGCACGTCGTCGCCCTCGAGCGCCTGGTCCTCGAACCCGACGTAGCGCAGTTTGCGATCGTCGAGGTCGTAGACGAACAGCCGCGTATAGTAGCCATACCAGTAGGTGCTCACGGCATAGCCGCCGACCGAAATGAGCACGCGGCGCGGCCCGGCCCAGTGGTACCAGTTGACCGACCCGGCCTTGTCGAGACTGATCGACTGCACCGGTTCGCGCGTGTCGGCATCGACGACGGCGAGTACCTTCTTGCCCCCGAGCGTGGTGGTGTAGGCGAACAGCGCGCCGTCGGGCGACAGGCGGGCTTCCTGCAGGCTGGCGCGCGAGGCGAAGGCGGACAGAGGAATGGTGCGCGGATCGGGCGGCGCCGGCAACTCGGCCGCGGCCGGCGCACTTGCCGGCTCGCCCGCGCTGAGCGGCACGGCGAGCGCAAGCGCGAGC
>FWWL01007957.1_pt1 | contig 13974 bp, 14 predicted proteins | sample 2228331 | NCBI WGS metagenome assembly FWWL01 (sample SAMEA103939775, study PRJEB20133) | metagenome
CCTACCCGATTTTTCCTGTTTCCATACAACTTTTGGGTTGTCTTGTTCGTTATCACCTCCCTTCAAACGTTTGCATGGTTTTTATACATCACTCCTGGCCCTTTGTCAAGGGGCAGGGCTTATCCTGGCCCATCGGGGAGATGCCTCACCCACATCCGTGCATGCGTAGCCGGTAGAGAACTTCTTCCACTGATCCACGGAAAGGCCCAGGGCGCTCCAGCTTTATCGTGGTCAGTGCTGCAGCAAATCTCACCGCTTCTTCGGGGGTATCTCCCCATAGCCTTCGCCCGAGGTATGCAGCGAAGCATGTGTCACCACGCCCGGTTCGACCCATGAGAGATCGGGGTTGGAAAGGGGCCTCGTAACATTCTCCTGCGGCAAAAACTAAAACGCCCCCTTGGTGGGTCAGCACAACTTCCTTAGGCCCCCACGCTGCTAATTGCTCTGCGGCGCGGTGGTGGTTTTCTTCCTTGGTCAAAGCATACGCCTCACGGTCGTCCACCTTGAGATACTGGACAAGGGGCAGGGCTTGTTCGGCCCATGGCCACTCGGCGGTAACCAGCTCGTCGCCTATACGTTTGCGGAGGCAACCTTGGGCATCAAGCGCCAGCGGGCCCCGTGCGGCAACAGCTTGCAAGAACGGCAAGTCCACCTCATTGGGCATGATGGGACCCACACAGAACAAACGAGCTCGGACGGGAGGAAGGTCTTGCACCTGAAAAGTGCCTGCGAATCCGAGCGGATGACAAAACCGACGATCGGATTGGGGATCGGGGTAGATGTTCTCAATCCCGGAGGTTTCTTGAGCAGGTATAGGGAAGACATGGATTCCTTCGGTGCGCAACTCGTCCAAGAGAGAAAAGTCCGGCGGAGCGAGGCGGGTGACAACCCCAACCCGCAATCCCAGTCGCTGAACCACCAAAGCTCCGTAAAATACCGCTCCTCCTTTGGCAGTTGTGGAGTGACCAGCCACGACAATGCGGTCTTTGGCAAAATGTCCAATGTAGAGCACATCGAAGTGGCTCATCTTTTGCTCCTGCGCGGATACAAGTGTCCAGCTTGTGGTGGCGCGGTGGTTCGACGCACAACGAGGGAGGGACGCAGAACCTTCCGGAGTTTTGGCCGCGCTTTCCCATCAATCAGGTCCATAATGTACTCCGCTGCGATCTCGCCCATCTCCGAGGCTGGCTGAGCCACTGTGGTGAGCTGAATTCGAGGGAGAGCCGCATAGGAAATATTGTTGTAGCCGACAAGGGAAAGTTCCTCAGGGATCCGAACCCCCAGCTCTTCAGCAGCCTCCATCACTCCAAGAGCGATGAGGTCGTTAGCAGCAAAAATTGCGGTCGGGCGATCTTTGCGAGAAAGAAGAGCACGTCCCCATTCTCTCCCCGCTTCTTGGGTGAACGAGGCGAACACTGCCCATCTAGGGTGCAAAGGCAGTCCGTGTTCGGAAAGAACGGCTTTGTACGTCTCCATTCGGTCCTGGCTGGACTGCACGTTCGCGGGCCCCCCGATAAACCCGATCTTGTCATGCCCAAGGGAGACGAGGTGCTCCACGGCCAGGCGTGCCCCGTGCCGATCGTCTCCAACCACGAACGGTGCATCCAACGTGCGCACCAAGCGGGACACGAGGACAAAAGGAATACCTGCGCGGACCAGCTCCTGGAGGTGGGGGTCTTCCGCTGTAACCGAGGTTAGCAGCAGGCCGTCGACCCTCTTGCGCCGCAGAAGCTGCAAGTGAGCCTTCTCCAGTTGGGGATCTCCTTCCGTTGTACAGAGCAGGACCCCATATCCGCGCGCCTGTGCTACTTTTTCTACCCCTCGCGCAATATCGGCGAAGAAGGGGTTGGTGATGTCCGGGATGATAAGACCAATGGCGCCTGACACACCTTTGACCAGGCCGCGGGCAAGCTCGTTTTTCTCGTACCCCAGTTCCGCTGCCAAGCGGCGAATACGGGCTTTCGTTTCTTGGCGGAGAAGAGGCGAGTCGTTCAAAGCGCGGGAAACCGTGGCCGGAGATACCCCAGCAGCCCGCGCAATATCCTTGATCGTAATCATGAGCCTCGCTTCTACATCAAACACTCATATAGGCGTTCACAAGCAACAAATTGACGGCCTGATCGAGAAATTGGCCAACCGTGCACGCCTCCTTGTTCGCCGAGCTAGTCTGCGCAAAAGGTTGCGATCATGCATCTTAAGCAAATATTTGGTACGCCCGGCAGGATTTGAACCTGCGTCCTCTGGATCCGCAGTCCAGCGCTCTGTCCACTGAGCTACGGGCGCATCCTTGGCGAGCCGCGATCTCCGGCGTACTCCAATTGTACCACCAAACCGCCGGGCTGGCGGAGGGACGGGGATTCGAACCCCGAAGGCCTTTTGGGCCGTACCGGTTTTCGAGACCGGCTCCTTACCGTTCGGACATCCCTCCCAGGCCAAATTATCGCCCCCACGGCCCTTCCCTGCCACATGGACAGGGGAAATGGGCCTACGCATCGACATGGCGGGGCGGTGCCAGCAGGAGAGGCGTTACCTCAAATCCACGGTCGGTTCCCGCGCAGGACGTCCTTGCACGCTGTGGGCGAGGATGCCAAGGAAAATGAGGATACCCCCTACCACCTGCAGGCCCCGCAGCACCTCACCCAACAACCACCACCCGCATAAGGCTGCAAAAACGGGCTCCAAGGCCAAAATGAGCGCGGCACGGGTGGCAGGTACCCGCCGCTCGGCCCAGGACAGAATCCCAAACGCGCCCGTGGTCGCCAAAACCGCGGTAATCACCACAGCGCCCCATACCTGACCTGAAAATCGAAACGCGAGGTTCTCCGTGGCCGCAGAACCCATTAGGGACAAGGTGGCCACGGTCAGGAGTTGAGGCAGGAGCAGGGCCCAAGGATCGCCGGCCCGTACGTAGCGCTCCAGGAGCACCAGGTAGAGGGCGAACGCTAAAGCGCACACCACGGTCAGGAAGTCGCCGAAGGCCGAGCCCCCGGCCCAACCTTCCCCGCCCAGGGCCAGCAAGGCCACTCCCGGGCCGGCCAGCGCCACCCCCAGCCACGTCCGCAGCGAAGGCCGGCTCCCCAACGCCCAGGCAAAGAGCGGCACGACGACCACGGAAAGCCCGGTGATAAGCCCCGACTTCTGCGCCGTGGTGTACACCAATCCCCACGTCTGAAAAAAGTACCCGGCAAAGAGCACCACGCCCAACAGCAGGCCCTCCAGCCAATTACGGGCCGTCCATGCCTGCGGGCGACGCAAGAAGGGCAAGGCCAGGGCGCTGGCCATCGCGAACCGCACGGCAAGAAACCCAAACGGACCCACCTCGGCCAGGGCGTCTTTCACCAGCACAAATGTCCAGCCCCAAACCGCGGTGGCGAGGATCAGTCCCAAGGTGGCCATCAGGCGCAGATAAAGTGAATCACGTCCCCATCTTGAACCACGTAGTCGCGGCCGGCGCGGTGGATCTTGCCCGCATCGCGCAAGGCCTTTTCTGAACCTGCGGCCACAAGGTCGGCGATGGCCATGACTTCGGCCAGCACGAACCGGTCGCGGAAATCCGTGTGGATCACCGCGCCGGCATCGGGGGCCTTGGTGCCGGCGTACACCGTCCAGGCCCGCACCTCCGGCCCTTCAATGGTGTAGAAAGTGATCACGCGCAGTAGGCGATATGCCACGCGGATGAGGCGCTCCAGGGCTGATTCCTTAAGTCCATACTGCGCCAACGCCTCTTGCCGCTCCTTCTCGTTGGGGAAAGCCTCCCCCAGTTCGGCTTCCAGGCGCCCGTGCACCGCCACCCACTCCGCCCCTTGTTCCCCTGCCACCTCCGCCACAACCTGCAGGTTTCCGTCCTCTTCTTCGTCCCCAAGGTTGGCCACGTACAGGACCGGCTTGGCCGTGAGCGGGGCGAGGTCTTTCAGCATCGCTAGCTCGGCGGCCGTCAACCCAAGCTTGCGAATAGGAATGCCCGCCGACACCGCAGCGATGAGCCGCTCCACCAACGCCAGTTCGGCGCGGGCCTCCTTGTCCCCTGTGCGCGCCACCTTGGCGATCCGCTCTTTCCTTCGTTCCAGGGTCTCGAGGTCCTTGAGCAGAAGCTCGGTCTCCACGATGGCGATGTCCCGGCGCACGTCGACCTCGCCCATGGGGTGGGCCACGTCGGGGTTGGAGAAGCAGCGTACCACATGGAGGATGGCCTCCACGCCGCGGATTTCCGCCAGGAACTGGTTGCCCAATCCTTCGCCGCGGGAAGCCCCTTGAACCAACCCCGCGATGTCCACCACCTCAATGGTCGTGGGCACCTTCCTCTTCTGGGGGAACAAGCGGTGGAGCTGGTCCAGGCGCTCATCGGGCACAGGGGCGATGCCGTGGTGGGGCTCGATGGTCGAGAAGGGGTAGGCTTCGACCCGGGCCCCGGCCAGGGTGAGGGCGTTGAAAATCGTGGACTTCCCCGCGTTGGGAAGGCCAACGAGGCCAAAACTGCGGCTCATCGAAGCCTCTCCTTGACCAATTGGGCCACTTCGGCCGGCGTACGCGCCACCGCAATGCCCAGTTTCTCCAACCGCTCGGCTTTGGCCTGGGCTGTGCCTTCCGAGCCGGTGATGATGGCGCCGGCGTGGCCCATGCGCTTGCCCGGAGGGGCAGAAAACCCCGCGATGTAGGCCACCACGGGCTTGTCCATGTGCCGGGCCGCGAATTCACCCGCTTCTTCCTCGGCGTTGCCCCCGATTTCTCCGACCAACACCACCACCTTGGTCTGCCGATCTTGCTGGAACTGGGCTAAAACGTCCACGAAGTTCGTGCCGATGATGGGGTCACCGCCGATGCCCACCACCGTGGACTGGCCGATCCCCATGGCCGAAAGATGATGCGCAATCTCATACGTCAGCGTCCCGGAGCGGGAAACGATGCCCACAGGGCCAGGGGTGAAGGCGAGGCTGGGAATCACCCCCACCTTGCACTTGCCCGGGGAGATCAGGCCTGGGCAGTTGGGGCCGATGAGGCGCGTGTTGTACGCCTTGAGGAGGTGATAGGTGCGCAGCATGGCGTGAAGCGGAATCCCCTCCGTGATGCACACCACCAGGGGGATGCCCGCATCGGCGGCCTCGAGCATGGCGTCCGGGGCAAACGCCGCGGGCACAAAAATCACGGAGACGTTGATCTCATGCCGGGCACAGGCTTCGGCCACGGTGTCGTACACGGGAATTCCGTCCAGCTTCTCTCCCCCCTTGCCTGGGGTCACCCCGGCCACCACCTTCGTGCCGTACGCCACCATCTGCCGGGTGTGAAACGAACCTTCGCTTCCCGTGATGCCCTGCACCAAGACCCGCGTATGCTCGTCAATGAAGATGGCCACAGTTCACCTCGGCCGGAAGCATAGAACCTGGGGAGAACACGGGCAACCGAGCTGGAAAGGGCCGCCAAAGATCGGCAAGATACGGGCCGTGAAAGCGGTGGCGTTCATCGGGGCCTCGGGGGCAGGGAAGACCGCATTTCTTCGGCGGCTGATCCCTGTGCTGCTCGCCCGTGGTTACCGTGTGGGCGCGGTGAAGCGCGTGCATGCCGATGTGGAACCGGATGTGCCGGGCAAGGACAGCTACGTGCTGCGCCAGGCTGGTGCCGAGCGGGTGCTCCTCTATTCCGAAGCCCATGGTGCCCTGTTTTGGGACCACGAGGCCGAACCCGTGGACGCCTTCCTCGAACAGTACATGGCCGACCTGGACCTTGTCCTTCTCGAGGGGTTCAAGGAGTCCAACTACCCCAAGATCGAGGTGTACCGCAGCGGGGAGCCTTTGGCGGGACGGATTGCTGTGCGGGCTGTGGTGACGGACAAGGCCGTGCGGGTACCCGACGGGGTGCCGGTGTTGCCGCCCGACCCCGAACTGGTGGCGGACTTCTTGGAGGCGGAAATCCTTGAACCAGGCAGTTAGGGCTTATCTTGCGCGGGTCCAGAGCTTCCCGCCCGACGCGCGGCTGTTTCTTGTCACCACCGTGGTGGGCGGGTTTGCGGGCAGCATCTCCGGCCTTTATTTCAACCTGTACCTCCGGGCTTTGGGGTATGGGCAGGATCTCATGGGGACTTTGGTGGCCATCCCCGCGTTTGTGACCATGACGCTGGCGTTGCCGCTGGGGCTGGTGGTGGGGCGGTTGGGGTACAAGCGGGCTTTTCTGATGGGCGGGGGATTGCAGGCGGTGGCTTCGTTGGTGTACTACCTGGTTCCTCAGCGGCCGGTTCTGTTGGCCGCGGCCCTGGTGGGGGGTGTGGGCGGCACGCTGGGCGGGGTCGTGGGGGCCCCGTTTTTGGCGGAAGCGGCCCGGGACAAGGAGCGGAGCTTTTTGTTTGGGGTGCAGGCTGGGCTGGGGGTGCTGGCTGGAACAGCGGGGTCGGCCCTGGCGGGCTTTTTGCCCAAGCTGCTCGGGCAGGCGTTGGGCTTGCCCAGCGAAGGTGTGGCCACGTACCGTGCGGTGCTCCTCCTCGCCTTCGGCCTCTCCCTGATAGGCTCGATTCCGCTGCTGTTTCTGCGGGCCGGCGGGCCGCGGCGGCCTCCCCGGTGGAGCGAGGTCGTGCAGCACAAAGCGCTTGTGGTCCGACTTTCCGCCGTCCAGTTTTCCATTGGACTGGGGGCGGGGCTGGTGATCCCCTTCGTGAACATCTTTTTCAAGCTCAAGTTTGGTGCCCCCGATCCGCTTTTGGGCCTGGTGTTTGCTATCAACGCCTTGCTCATCGGGGTGGGCAACTTTGCCGCCCCGGTGTTGGCCCACCGGATCGGGCGGGGCCCGGCTGTCATCTGGCCTCAAGCGGCCTCCCTGCCCTTCTTGTTTCTGTGGGGTTACGCCCCCACGCTCGCTTTCTCCGCGCTGGGGTACCTGGTGCGCACCCCGCTCATGAACCTCGCCGGCCCCGTGTTTTCGGTCATGGTGATGGAGATCGTGCCCCCCAACTTCCGCAGCGGGATCAACGGCGTGCTCATGGTCTCCTGGAACGGGGGTTGGGCCCTGGGCGCGTTGATCTCCGGCTACGTGCAAACCCATTGGGGGTTTAACCCCTTGTTCCTGGGCACCGGGTTGCTTTACGCCGGGGCGGTGTACCTCAGCTACCGCTGCTTCGGCCACGTGCGCTGAGGGTTTGGGGTATGCTTGCTTTGGTCATGCCCTCGGATGGGTCTGCCCTTTCCCTCTACCGCAAGTGGCGCCCCCAGCGCTTCAGCGAGGTGGTCGGCCAAACCCACGTGGTGGCCACCCTGCGCCGGGCTGTGGAACTGGGGAAACTCCATCACGCCTACCTTCTGGCCGGGCAACGGGGCATCGGGAAGACCACGCTGGCGCGGATCCTGGCCCGGGCCGCCAACTGCCAAGCCCCGCAGCAAGGGGAACCCTGCAACCGTTGTCCCTCCTGCCAGCGGATTCTCAAAGGCCAGTCCCTCGACGTGATCGAGATCGACGGCGCCTCCAACCGCGGGATCGACCAAATCCGCCAGCTTAGGGAGGAGGTGGCCTATGTGCCTGCGGGCTCCAAGTACAAGGTGTACATCATCGACGAGGTGCACATGCTCACCGGCGAGGCGTTCAACGCGCTTTTGAAGACGCTGGAGGAGCCGCCGCCCCACGTGCTGTTCATCTTCGCCACCACCGAGCCCCACAAGGTGCCGGCCACCGTGATGTCCCGCGTGCAGGCGTTCGAGCTCCATCCCATTCCTGAGGAGCTGATCGCGCAGAAACTCCAGGAAGTGGCCCAGGCCGAGGGGGTGGAGTTGGAGCCGGCGGCCGCGCAGCTCATCGCCCGCCGGGCCCAGGGAGCCTTGCGCGACGCCCTGGTCGTCCTCGAACAGCTCGGCCAAAACCGGACGGTCACCGAACAGGCGGTGGTCGAGCTTTTGGGCCTGTTCCCCCTGGCCTTGGTGGACCGCTTTCTCGACGCCCTGCGGTCCAAAGATGCCGACCAGGCCTTGGAAGTTGTGGCAGAAATTGCTGCGCGGGGCCGCGATCTGGCCCTGTTTTTGGAGGAAGGGATCACCCGGGCCCGGGACCGCATCATCGCCGGTGAAGGGGACCTGGTGCCCATAGCCCGCAAGCTTTTGGAGTTGCGCAGCGAGATCGGCCGCGTTTTCTCCCGCCGGGTACATGTGGAGTTGGCCATCGTCGAGCTGTGCGGGCAGCCCAAGGCGCGGCCGCCTTCCCTCCACCTGAATGCACAGCCTGCACCGGTCAGGAAGGAGCCTTCATCCCCTGACCTGGAGCCTGCGGGACAGCCCGACGCTTCCAGCTCATTGCCTGAACCTCCAGGCGAATGTAAGGACCCCTGGGGGGCGTTGCTTGAGGCCTTGGTGGAGGAGCGGCCGGACGTGGCCGCCTTTCTGCTCCCCGCCCAGGCCCAATGGGCCGACGGCCTCCTCACCGTGCGCCTTCCCCCAGGCTACCGGTACCATTACGAGTCCTTGCGGGAACCCGAGGCGCAGGGCGTGCTGGAGGAGAAAGCCCGCAAGTTTTACGAGCCGCTTTTGGCGGTGCAGGTCCTGTACGAGGGGGCCAACGGACCGGGGTTGAGCCTCGAGGAGGCGGCGCGGCTTTTGGCCGAGGCCTTGGAGGGCACGATTGTGAAAGAGAACGAGTCGGGGAAGGTGTAGCATGAAAAACTGGCTGCGCGAAGCGCAGAAACTGCAGGCCGAGCTCGAGCAGAGGCAGAAGAAGATCGCCGAGGCGCGGGTGGAAGCGAGCTCCGGGGGCGGGGTGGTCCGCGCCGTGGTCAGCGGCCATGGCGAGCTGTTGGAGCTTTCCCTGGCCCGGGAAGTGGTGGAGGCCGGGGACCCGGACATGCTGGCCGACTTGGTGGTCGCCGCGGTCCAGGAAGCCCAACGCAAGGCGAAGGAACTGACCCAGGCGGTGATGGCTGATCTGGCGCGGCTGCTCCCGCCAGGGATGGGGTTATGATCCAGCCCATTGAAGATCTGCTGCAAGCTTTGGTGAAGCTGCCCGGGATCGGCCGGCGCTCGGCCGAACGCATCGCCTTCTTTCTGCTCACCAGGCCCGAGGCCGCGCACACCCTCCAGGCGGCTGTGGAGGGGTTAAGCCAAGTGCGGCGATGCCGACGTTGCGGGAACTTCGCCGTGGAGGACCTTTGCCCCATCTGCCAAGACCCCGGGCGGGATTCCTCCACCATCTGCGTGGTGGCCCACCCGTGGGAGATCCCCCTTTTGGAAAAAACTGGGGCCTATCAAGGCCTTTACCACGTGCTGGGCGGGCTCATTTCCCCGACCCGGAAGGTGGGGCCGGAAGACCTGAGCATCGCCCCGCTTGTGGACCGGGTGAAGACCGAGGGCACACGGGAAGTCATCCTGGCCTTGGAGGCCAAGGCCGAAGGCGACCTTACGGCCATGTACATCCTGCGGTTGCTGAAACCGCTTGGGGTGCAGGTGTCGCAGATCGCGCAGGGCGTGCCTGTGGGGCGGGACTTGGAGAGCGCCGATGAGCTCACGCTGGGCCGCGCCCTTAAGGGCCGCACCGTGCTGTAAAATCCTGGGCTTAGGAGGACCCCTTGACCTGGCTGTTCTTTTTTGTTGCGGCAGCGGCCGTGATTTTGGCCGGGCGGAAACTGGCCCTGTACGGGGATGTGCTGGCGGAAAAGACGGGCCTGGGCCGTAGTTGGATCGGTTTGGTCCTTGTGGCGGCCACCACCTCCCTGCCCGAGCTGTTCACCGGGATCAGCGCCTCCGCCATCTTCGTCGTGCCCGACATCATCGTGGGCAACGTCCTGGGTGCTTGTCTGCTGAACCTGGCCCTTATCGGGGTTTTGGACCTCGTGGGGGGGAAGCGGTCCTGGTCTTGTAAGGCCGGCTCGGGCCACGCCCTGTCCGCGGGGTTTGGGCTCGTGCTGACCGGGGTCGTAGGGCTGAGCCTCTTTTTTGGGAATGCCATGCCTTCGCTGGGGGGTATTGGGCTCACCACCCCGGTTTTGTTGGGGATTTACTTGTTGGCCCTGCGCCTTTCGTTTGTGTACGAGCAGAACGCCCGGAAGGAGGCGGAGGTGTTGGAGAAGCTTTACGGTCACATTTCCTTGGGCAGGGCCGCGGTGGGTTACACCTTAGCCGCTGCCGTGGTGGTGACCGCCGCGATTTTCCTCCCCTACTTGGGGGAAAAGATCGCCGAGGAAACTGGGCTTGCCCAGGCTTTTGTGGGGACGTTGTTTGTGTCCCTTGTGACCACGCTGCCGGAGGGCACGGTGACGGTGGCGGCGGCGCGCATGGGGGCAGTGGACCTGGGGATCGGCAACCTGTTGGGAAGCTGGTTGTTCAACCTGCAAATTTTGGCTGTGGGGGACATTTTGTACCGGCCCGGACCGATCTTGGCCGCGGCCCAAGGCAACCACCTCATCACCGTGGTGGGCATTGCCTTTTTGTGCGGGATTTTCTTGGTGGGACTGACCTACCGGCAGGAGAAGAAGGCCCTGGGGGTTTTGGGGTGGGACACCGGGGCCATGCTCGCGGCCTACGCCTTGATCCTCGCCTTTGTGTTTTTGCGGGGCTAATGTGGGCTTGAGCTGACCTCACTGCGGTAGCAAACGGGCGGGGCGAGCACGACAGCCCCTGGGGCAACGTCTTCGCGCACCACAGCCCCAGCCCCAATTTTGGCCCCCTTGCCCACTCGGATGGGGCCAAGCAGGACGGCGTTGGCCCCGATGACCACACCGTCTTCAATGGTGGGGTGCCGCTTGACCCGCTGCCGGGAAACCCCGCCGATGACCACGCCGGAATACATGTGCACGTCGTCGCCGATTTCCGCGGTTTCGCCGATGACCACGCCCATGCCGTGGTCGATGGTCACCCGCCGACCGATCTTGGCTCCGGGGTGAATCTCCACGCCGGTGAGGAACCGTGCTATGTGCGACAAGAAACGGGCCGCAAGCCGTAGGCGGTGGGTCCACAGCCAGTGGCTGACGCGGTGGATCCAGATGGCGTGCAGGCCTGGGTAGCAGAGCAGCACCTCCAGGGTGGAACGCGCCGCTGGATCGCGCTCCTTCATGGCCGCGATGTCCTCACGAATACCCTTGAACATGGGTTTCCTCCCCATCAAACAGGTCGGTGGACAGGTAGCGTTCACCGGTATCGGGCAGGATGACGACTAAGGTCTTTCCGGCGTTTTGTGGCCGCGCGGCCACGCGCAAGGCCGCAGCCGCAGCTGCCCCTGAGGAAATCCCCGCGAAAATGCCCTCCTCCCGGGCCAGCTTGCGTGCGGTCTCTTGGGCTTCTTTTTCCGACACGGTGAGGATTTCGTCGATGACGGAGCGGTCCAATACCGCGGGCACGAACCCCGCCCCGATGCCTTGGATGCGGTGTCGGCCGGGCTGGCCTCCGGACAGGACCGGCGATTCTGCCGGTTCCACGGCGATGACCTGCACAGTGGGCTTGCGCCGCTTGAGCAGCCGTCCCACCCCGGTGATGGTGCCCCCCGTGCCCACCCCGGCCACAAAAATGTCCACTTGGCCTTCGGTATCGCGCCAAATCTCTTCGCCCGTGGTGAGTTCGTGGATCCGCGGGTTGGCGGGATTTTCGAATTGGGAGGGCATAAAGGCGCCCAGACGTTGGACGAGGTCCTGGGCCCGAGCGACGGCCCCGCGCATGCCTTCGCTGCCCGGGGTGAGCAGGATCTCCGCGCCCAACGCGCGCAGGATTTTGCGCCGCTCGATGGACATCGTTTCCGGCATGACGAGGATGAGCCTGTAGCCGCGGATGGCACAGACAAAGGCCAAGCCGATGCCCGTGTTGCCGGAGGTGGGTTCCACCACGAGGGCACCGGGTTTGAGCAGGCCTCGTTCCTCGGCGTCGCGGATCATCGCCCACGCGATGCGGTCCTTCACGCTGCCCAAGGGGTTTTTCATCTCCAGCTTGGCCAGGATTTGGGCGGGCAGGCCTCGGGACAGTTTGCCCAGCCGCACCAGCGGGGTGTTGCCAATGAGGTCCAACAAGCTCTCAGCAATGGGCACCGTCACACCTCCTTAAGGGGGTAAGGAAATTGGGAAGGGAAGCCGAAGTTGCTTACAGGGCTTTAGGGAAGCGACAAAGGCCACCACCGGGGAAGGTGGTGAGCGTTACATTCCGTCCCCATAGGGCCTTGTCACGCATCGGCCCGCACTATAGCACGCGGCCGGCCGACCGTCAAGAGTTCCAGGGGCTTGTCTTTTCTCCCTTGATAGGGGAGGAAAGGATGGAAGTGAATTCTTCCCATCGCGCCGACTTTCTCCCACTATGGGAGGAGCGGCTTTCTATTGCATTGGGAACGAAGATTACAAGACAAGCCCGCCGGCCCTGGCCGTCTCTGGCATTGCCCTATTCTCCTTCCAAATCCATCCAAGCTTGGAGGACCAACTGGCGGGTGCGGTAGTAGCCGAATTGGGCAAGCTCTTTTTCTTTGAGGACGCGGAAGGTCTCGCCGGGGAAGTCGGAGGCGGCCGCGCGGGCGCGGTAGGCCTCCTCGTCGAGGGGATCGGCCACCTCTTCCCAGGGGTCGAGGAGGTCTTCGAGCTCCTTAGGGGTGAGGTCGGCGGGGTCCAGGATGTAGCGCAGTTGCTTGCGGGTGAGGCCGTAGAGGCGGGCGTAGCAGGCATCCAGTTCGGCGCGCAGACGGGCGCGGCGGCGTTCGTCCCATTTGAAAGGCGGGAAGGGTATACCTTTCTGCGGATCGGTTATTAGTTCCGGGCAGGCATCTATCCATTCCGGCAACACCCCCTCGTGGCCGCCGGTTTCGGCGCGGTTGGCTTTCCATTGCTCCCGAATGGCGGCGCGCAGGGCCTCATCGGCCTCGTTCCAGACATCCTCGGCAAAGGGCTGCAGGTCCCAGGCGGTGTAAGTGAGTTCCAGGACGCGCGGGACGATGAAACGCAGATGCTCCGGCGTGTAGGCCGAGGGCGGGAGGATGGGGAGCTGACGAAGAATAAAGAAACCCAGCGACGTGCCACCTATTTTTTGGCGAGTAACGAAATCAGATACCAAACTGTTCACATTGGCATACCAGCAAGCCGCCTGAACAGCATTGTTTTCAAGCATAACAAGTGGCAATTTGTGATTAGCCCCCACCCACGGCAGCAGGCTGAAGATCGCGGTGCGTTCGTCGGTTGAGCGGCAGACATCCCGAAACCCCAGCAGCCAGCGGCGCGGCCAATCGCCCAGGCGGGCGCGGACTTCGTCGGCGCTGACCCAGTACCAGGGCTGGACGACGAAGGCCGGGTCGGCGTGCCGGTGCTCGTCGGGGGTGGGCAGGTGGGTGCTGTTGCGGTCGCTCACGCCTGCATACGTGCCGAAGCGGTGGTCGTAGTGCCAGATCATCTTGGCTTCGTACAACGGCAGGTACGCCTCTTCGCCACGCACGAAGCGGTTGCCCACCAGCCGCCAGCCCTGGCGCTCCAACTCGGCGCGGGTGCGGAAGAGATGCGAGTCGTTGGACATGTCCAGCATTCGCAGGAAACGAACGCCCCACGGGTTTTCGCCCGTGCGCTCGTTCACCAGCACCGGCACGCGGGCGTAGATGGCGCGGGTCAGGTCGGCGTCCTGGCGGGTGCGGAAGACGGGCAGAGTGCGGGTGTTGGGGTTGATGCGGGCGATGTCGTCGCGGGTGAGGGTGAAGACGCGGCGCGGGTCGCGCAGGTGTTCGGCGCGGGTGGCGAAGAAGGAGAGGTTGACGCCCTCACCCCTCACCCCGGCCGCCTGCGGCGGCATCCCCTCTCCCCTCTCCCGCGGGGAGAGGGGAGAGGGGGCAGGGGGAGTGGGGTGAGGGTGTGGGCCGCTGAGGGTGAGCAGGCAGAATTTCATGCGGCTATCCACGGCGGGGAAGAGTTTCTCGCGGTTCTCGAAGTCGAACAAACTGGCGATTTGCCCCTTTTCCACCAGGTCGGCGAAGAAGTGCTGGTTGGTGGCGTCGGTGGCGATGCCGGTGGGCAGGATAACCCCGGCGCGCCCATCCGGGGCCAGCAGGGCGCGGATGCGCGCGGCA
>FWWL01007959.1_pt1 | contig 13971 bp, 13 predicted proteins | sample 2228331 | NCBI WGS metagenome assembly FWWL01 (sample SAMEA103939775, study PRJEB20133) | metagenome
TATTACTAGGGGGCGTAGTCCCCTATAAAATCTCTAAGGGCGGGTGGGTGGGTGCCTAGGGCACTTTCTTTAAAAACGGGGGTATTCTTAGGGGGCGAAGCCCCCTATAGGCAACTAAGGGATGGGTGGGTGGGAATTACCCTAGATAGATACTAAGAAAAATTCTTAAGTAGAAACCTCTGAAAGTTTCTAGAAATAAATTGAAATAAATCAACAAAAATCTAGATAATTTAGAAGGAGGTTTTAAAATGGGTGATACAAATGTAATAACAAATGCTTTAGAAAGTATAACCAACGTCACCAATATAGTTTCGAAAGGTATTCTTTTCAACGTAAATGGTGGTTTTGAGTACTGGGTCTGGGCTTCTTTTGGGACACTTTTGTTAGTTCTGGAAATATTTGCTCCCGGATTTGTGTTTTTCTGGTTTGGTGTAGGGGCAATATTCACATCAATACTTGTGCTAATATTACTAAAAACTCTAGAAGTACAAATCTTAGCATGGCTAATAATATCTTTTTCTCTAGCATTTTTGTATTTTCAAACGAAAAGAAAAAAAGAAATAAAAGAAAAATCCACAGATCCAGTATTTAGGTACATAGGTTACAGAGGAGAAGTGATACAAGAAATTCATGGTAACAAAATGGGGAGAGTTAGACTCGACTTACCGATAAACGGTATCTTAGAATGGAGTGCTATAACAACAAATCCAGAAGAGAAAATAGAAATCGGTAGTAGAGTCTCAGTAGAAGGAATAGACGGAATAAAACTCATCGTTAAAAAGATTTCTTAAAAATACTTACTTTTTAATACTTCTTCAAGATCTGAGAAATGTATTTTTTCGTTACCGATTATCTGATATTCTTCATGGCCTTTTCCTGCTATTACCACTATCTCCCCGGGAATAGAATCTTTCAAAGCTTCGTTTATAGCTGTTCGCCTATCTTCTATCACCTTAAATCCATTTTTTCTAACTCTAACTATTCCTTCGAGTATATCTGAAATAATTTTCAGTGGATTTTCAGTTCTAGGATTATCTGAAGTAACTATTATACGGTCCGCCAACTTAGCTGAAACTTCTCCCATCAAAGGTCTCTTAGATTTATCTCTATCGCCCCCTGCACCAAAAACTACGGTCAACCTTTTAGGATTAAAAGATCTAGCAGTTTCGAGAGTTTTTTGTAGTGAGTCCGGAGTATGAGCATAATCTACAACAACATAATACCCCCTATTACTTTTCAAAACTTGGAATCTACCCTTAACAGTAGTATTAGATATACCTTCAACAACTTTATCCATCGATATATTCAAAATGTCTCTTAACGCCATAACCGCACCAAACGAAAGCATGGCATTAACAACATTATGTAATCCTACCATTTTAATATCGAAATGATAGCTTTGACCTCTATACAAAATATCAAATGAACTACCTTCCACAGAAATAGAGACATCTCTAACCGTTAAATCAGCTTTTTTCTCTAAAGAACAAGTAAAAACATTAATACCCAAACTTCTAGCATATTCATTCGCCATAGCACCGTAATCTTCATCTATGTTAATTACAGCAGTTCCCTCGGGATTAAATTCCCTAATCAGGTCGAAGAGCTTGAGTTTCGATCTAAAGTAGTTCTCCATGGTTTTGTGAAAATCTAAATGCTCATGAGACAGGTTAGAAAAAACCCCAACATCAAACTTAATACCATAAACCCTATCTAACTCAAGAGAGTGTGAAGAAACTTCCATAGATACAAATTCACCACCTAAACTCTTCGTATCAGCCATAAGAGAGTTTATTTCTATAGCTCCGGGAGTAGTGTTAATAGATTCCATAACCATATCAGTTATTCTGTAATTTATCGTACCTATCAATGACCCTTTAATTCCACAGTTCGATATAGCATTGTAAACCATATGAGATATAGTTGTTTTACCTTTGGTTCCAGTCACACCTATTACCTTTAAATCTTTAGAAGGATAACCAAATAAACTATTGGCGAGAATAGCCTCTACTCTCCTTATGTTATTCACAACAATAGTATTAGCCCCATAAACCACTATATCCTTATCCGTAACTATATTTCTACAGCCTTTCGATAGAACTTCCGGCAAAAAAATAGTAGCATCAGTCGAAAAACCAACTATGGCCAGAAATAGAGTCTTATCGTTAATAAAAACATCTCTTGAATCTTTAGATATATTTTCTATAATATCATCACTTTGCACAAAATGCTTTAAAACATAGGGCCTAATAAGATCTAAAACTTCCGATATCCTCATAAGACAACATCCCTAAAACTACATTCTTACTTAATATTATTAACGGCAAAAAAAATTTTTCAAATAGAAAGAGATTGTTGGGAAACTCTCAAACTTTTAGAGAAAAATACATAGACATCTTAAACAGTTACTACTAACCAAATCAATATTAGAAAAAACTATAAATTTTTTATTGCTTCATCTAGGGAAGAGTAATTTTTCAGGATCGAATCTATTTCAACAAGTTTAAATATTTTTTCTATACTCGAACTGGCATTATATATATTCACACTACCACCGTAAGACTTAAGTCTTTTGTAAAAATTAACTATAACCCTTATACCACTACTGGAGATGTTCTCAATATTAGAGAAATCTAAAACTACTTTCTTTGGTCTGTTAGAACTCAGAAAAGTTTCCAGCTCAGACTCAAATTTAGCAGAATTTGAAACATTTATAGAACCAGATATCTTTAGTATGTATACATCATCTTTTCTCACTATCTCAAACATCCTTACCCCCTATATCACTATTTTACACATAAAGACTTGTTTTTTCAATAATCTTCGAGTTTGCTGAAAAATTCTTGAATCCTTATTTCCAAGATGAGTAGAGAAAGATATTACAAACAGATCTTTTATTAGAGTTCTCTGAAATGCTAAAGTAACTTCCCACTGATCCTAACTGTTGTTCTAGAGAGAAAGGTTATCCCCGTTTTGGAGTAGACGAATTTCTTTTCAGAGTAACTCTCACGGTACACTTAAGCTACCCGTATTTGATTAACTCTAAAACATAATTTCAAAATCTAAAATTACCATGAAAATAGGTGTATCACTTGGAAGTGGTTCATTTAGAGGAATATGTCATCTAGGTTTTATAAAAGCTATCGAAGAAAATAATATAAAACCTTCAGTTATATGCGGAAGCAGTATAGGTTCTATAATTGGTGCGTTATGGAGTGGAGGTCTGGATTCAAAAGAAATTATAAAAATTTTCAAAAAGATAAAATCACTAGATTTCTTGAGATATATATCATTAGCTATCTCTAGGAAAGGATTCATAAATACAAAAGTAGATGAATTTTTAAAAAAACACATAGGTGAAATGACTTTTGATCAGTTAAAAGTAAAGTTCATAGCGATAACTACCGAGATAAAAAAAGCACAGAGAATACCAATAAAAGAAGGAAGTGTAATAGAAGCAGTCAAAAAAAGTATAGCTATTCCTGGAATAATAAAACCTTATGTAGATAAGGACGATATTTTTGTAGACGGGGGAGTGTTAGCTCCATTGCCTATAAAAGAATTACGCGATGAAAATTGCAAGAAGATAATCTGTTCCTCTTTGATTCCTAAAAAACACACATATCTACTCGAAACTCCTATAGAAAAACTAAGTAAGATTTCAAGAAACAAGATAAAAGAACTACTAAACATAGATATTCCCGAACCATCACCTTCATTCCTTGGTATCTACAAAAGAGTAATATTTGCGATGAATATGTACATAGAAAACCTAGAAATAGAGAAATATTCACCTACCTTAGTTGTAAAATACGACATAGAAAAGATGAACATATCTGCGCTAGACGAAATAGACAAATATATAGATTTATCTTATAGAGAAACAATGGAAAGATTAGAAGAATTAAGCAAGAGAAAAATCTTACATTTTCCCCAAAGCCCATGAAGCAGTAGTGCTTATAACTTCATCATTATCTTTTGTTAATCTAAATATGTAGTCTTTGAGTTTGAAAGCTTTATTATTTAGGGCAACTATTATAGCATTTCTCACAAGACCTCTTCTTCTAGCTCTAAGTATAGCTTTCCCTTGAAAAATTTTTCTAAACTTATTTTCACTTGTGATATTCATGATATCTTTTAAATTTAGAAAAGGTGATAGATCCTCCAAGAAATCTCTGATCTTAGGTTTGAGTTTTCTTATGAAAGAGATCTTATTAAAAGGACAAACAGTTTGACAGTCATCACACCCGAAAACCCAATCTCTCATTTTAAAGGCTAAATCTTCGGGGATAACACCTTTGTATTCTATGGTCAAATACGATATACACTTATTAGCATTGAGTAAATAAGGTTCAAGGGCTCCAGTAGGACAAGTATCTATACATAGACTACACTTCCCACATCCACTAAAATTTTCATGTGGATCTGGCTCTATTTCCACATCTAATAAGATTTCTGCAATGAAAATAAATGAGCCGATTTTAGGATTTATGATATTAGTATTCTTACCCTGAAACCCAAGGTATCCTTTCGCAAAACCCTTCTCATATATAGGGGAAGAATCTACAAAATACTTTATTTCTATATGCGAGTGAATTTCTCTGGTTATTCTATCATAAAAGCTAGCCAACATTTGCTTTATCACATAATGATAATCTCTTCCCCATGCATACATAGAAACTCTACCATACTCTTCAGAAGGTCTATCGAAGTTACTAGAATTAAAGTAACTCACCCCAAGAACCATAATAGACTTAAAATTCTTCTCGAGACTTCTAATATCAAACCTAATATCAAGATTTTTGGAAAGATAACTCATCGAACCATTCTTACCTTCTTCTAGCCAATTTAGGTAAAACCTAACATCCTTCGGATCTACATTCACTCTAGAGAACTTCACTATATCAAAACCTTCCTCATATGCTATTGAAACCAATCTCTCCTTTATAGTCACATAACAATTATATTAATTCCCTAAATTAGCTTACTATCAAGCAAGATTTGCTTAGTATATTCAAATCAGAAATTTCTATTTTAGAATTTTTAGACTCCGCTAAAGTGAGCAATCCCCGCCCACCCACCCTAATTGTTTTCTTAGAGGGACTTCGTCCCTCTATAACTCCACTTTAAAAGGAAAAATTTTTGTTAAATAGAAATTCCTGTATTCAAATTCCAAAAGTTTACTTACATTTACCATGTCTACATAATCAAGTGTTTTGAAAATTCACAGTTAAAATTATTTCAAGAACTTAAGTTTAAAAAGTCATTACTTAATTATAAAAACATTTTTCAAAACTACAATCCGGAAAATATAGTCGGTTCTATTTTTTCTGTTTCAATAGCTGTGTATTCTTCTCCTGCGGTTCTTCCTCTATCTGAGAGAATATTATTCTCCCTGAAGAAGTTTGTAGAACGCTGGTAACTTTTACAGTAACTTCTTTGCCTATATAATCTTTACCTTTCTCCAAAACAACCATAGTACCATCAGATAGATATCCAATACCTTGGCTTTTTTCCTTGCCTTCTTTTAAGATTTGGATGGTCAGTTTTTCACCGGGTAAGAATATTTCCCTAAGTGCTATCACTAGGTCATTTATGTTCAGTATTTTGACACCTTCGATTTTTGCTATTTTGTTTAAATTATAGTCATTGGTAATTATTCCTGCGTTTATTTCCTTTGCAAGCTTGAGTAGCTTCTCATCAGTTTTATGAATATTCTCGTAGTCTATCGTAATAATTTTTAGGTTTATGTTAGGTATATTTTTCAGTTCGCTTAAAACATCTAACCCTCTTCGCGCTCTGTTTCTTTTTATACTTTCCTGAGAGTCCGCAAGCAATTGTATCTCATTAAGAACAAACTTTGGCACATATATTACACCTTCAAGAAAGTTTGTTTTTGCTATTTCAGCTATTCTTCCATCAATTATTGCGGATGTATCCAATATTTTTTGAGTTATAAAAGACTTCGATGAATCTTCAATCGGCCCTGCACCTTCTCTAGAAGAAGAGAAAAAAGGTCGTAGTCCCTGCACAAATATCGGAGCAAAAAAACCAATATACGCAAAAGACAACTGGAAAAACACTTTGGATTTTTGAATTAAATCAGCGTAAGTAAAAAATATACCGGATAGAATCTGAGCCATAATATCGCCAGTAAAAAAACCTGCAATCGCCCCCAAAAAAGAGTAAATTATGTCAAATTTAATTTTAGTAACAATACGCTCAATCAAAAGTGTAATCAAACCAAAAACTATACCAATGATCACAAAAATAAAAATATTATTGCTCAGTAAACCATAAATCACACCAGCTAATATTAAAGTTACCACTGGCACAAATAACCTAAAAGCATGCTTCGTTTTCATAACAACCCCCTAAAATAATCAAAAAAAATAATTACACAATACACAAATTATAAATAATCCGATGCCAATTTATTAACTAAAATTCACTACTCAACAGGAATTTCTACCTAGAAAAAAATTATCTAACAGAGAAAATAAAAATGGCAGGCACCTAAGGGTGCTTAAAGCACTCTCTTTAAAAAACGGGGGTATTACCAGGGGGCAAAGTCATCTAGAATTAAGAGAAGAGGCCTAGCCTCGTGTCTAAGACACTTTCCTTAAATAACGGGGGTATCACTAGGGGGCGCCTAAGGGTATCTAAGACACTCTCTTAAAAAAGAGGCCTAGCCTCGTGCCTAAGGGTGCCTAAGGCACTTTCCTAAAAAACGGGGGTATTCTAGGGGGCGGAGCCCCCTATAGAATCTCTTAGGGATGGGTGGGTGGGAAGTTACTCTAAATATTATGTAAAAAGCATACAAAAAGTTCCTTAGCTTAAAGAAGGAGTAATAATTCGCATCAAAGAAAAAGTTTACTCTCTTAGAGAGTAGGTGTACCTAAGACACTTTCTTAAAATAGGTTTTCGCCCACTAAAATTAAGAAAAGATGCCTAGGGCACTTTTCAAAAAAATAGAGTTATTCTTAGATGGTGTAACCCCCTATAAGTAACTAAGGGGTTTGGGTGGGGGTTACTCTAAAAGTGTTAACTAACATGGAAATTTCATATCAGGACTTCATATAGTCTTTTGTAATACACATCTGTAGTTCTAAATAGCACATAGTTAAATGAATTCTCTATAGCGCAATTTCTTATTGTGGTTATAAAGTTTTTGATTTTCTCATGATACATCTCAACTGAATTCCTATTAAGATAAGTTATTTTTCTCACCATTGATTCAGGTTCTACCAAATCTAATATGCCACTTAAATTTAGGTCTAGTTCCTTTTGCGACAAAATCTGGAAAACTGAAAACATAGAGTTTTTAAATAAATGTTTAAGAATAACGAAGTCTTTTTTTTCTACAAAAAGTAAATCCGATAATATCAAAACATTTCTAAACTTTCCAGAAAAACCTTTTAACGACGAAAAAACCTTTTCGAAGTTAGAAATATCTGATATGTTAAGGTTAGATAGGTATACATCGAAATAAGAGAAACTATTATATGTCACATAGAAGAAATCTCTGATTTTATCATTAAAAGTAGCTATGCCTACCTGATATTTCTCATTTAAAAGTTTAAATACCACAAGAGAAACTAAGAACTTTGAATACTCAACTTTAGATAACACATCACCTGAGATCATAGATTTTGATATATCCAGCAAGATAAGAATAGATTTGTCGAATTCTGTCCTAAAAGTCTTCGTAAAAAGTTTTTCAGTTTTAGCAAAAACTTTCCAATCTACTTTCCTTATGTCATCACCAGGAGTGTATTCCTTATACTCTAGAAAATCATTCGCGCTACCCTTACGATTTATGAAATTCTGCCCAGTTTCCGTAACAAATATTCTAGAAAAAAGCTTAGATATGTTAACATTCTTAGTATATTCTACCGCTTTTTTCTCAAGATACATGACTAATAAAACAATCCTAAGGCCTGTTTTCCTTCCTCAGATATCATATCAGGTGTCCATGGTGGATCAAAAACAATATTGAGTTTAACATTTTCAAATTTAGATTTGAGAATCTCCTCAACCATGTTTATCAAAGTAGGTCCTATAGGGCAACCAATCGATGTCAAAGTCATATCCATTTCTACTGTTTTACCATCTTCACTTATGTCTATTTTGTAAATTAAACCAAGGTTAACTATATCCAAACCTATTTCTGGATCATAAACTTTCTTAAGATCCTCTAAAAGTTGCTCTTTAGTATACATTGATATCCCTAAAAAAATTTAATCAAAATTTCACTAAATTTTCAAATTGTACGCCTGCGATAACAGGAATTTCTATTTAAGGAAAATTTTCCCTTCTAAAAGGGACAATTAGTGCGGGTGCCTAGGGCACTTTTTAAAAAAATGTGGTTATTACTAGGACGTAGCCCCATATAATTAAGAAGAGAGACTTAGCCTCTAAAAAACAGGGGTATTCTAGGGGGCGAAGCCCCCTACAAAATCTCTTAGGGCGGGTGGGTGGGAGTTACCCTAAATAGATTGTTAAGAAAAATTCTTAAGTAGAAAGCTCTGAAGCCCGGATTGTTTACTTTACTTTTTTATGGTAATGACTACGGAATTACCTGATTGCTGAACATCTACATTTTCGTATTCTGGGTAATTTACGCTCATATCCGCTAAATCATTTACAAAAGCTTCAACACCACCACCATAAATCACTTCAAAAACAGCAGTATCACCAGAGAGTGAAGTTCTTTTACTCTCCTGAAGCCCTGGAAGCACATTCAGAAAGTTAGAGAAATCTTTTACTTCTTTAAGTCCGTTCAAACCAATAACTTTCAAATCTATCTTCTCTCCTTTGGCTAGATACTTTTCTAACTTAGGTAGAAGGTCAACTAATGTTTTCTTAGCTATGTAGGTTAGAATTATCTTTTTTGCTTGATCAGCATCTTCAGAGTTATTGACAAGTCTGTTACCTGCCTGAGCGGTGCCGAGACCTCTGGCGGTTGAAGAATCATAAGCTTTTAAAGTAGCTATGCCATTTACTAGAGTCCAACCCTTCTTAGTATAAGGTTGAACACTCGAATCTACATCTATCTCAATGTAAACTGGTGCTTTTATCTCAGTAGCCAACATTTGGGCTATACTCATACTCTCACCTTTTTTCTCTTCATACACGCTAAGAAACTTCTTAGAAAGGTTTAGGCTCGTTTTGAAATCTACATACTCTATACCCAAATCCGCAAGGTATGAGTTTATAGTATCGACGAGGAATTTCAAATCTGAATCTTTCGACATAGTAGAGTATTCACTAGGAGAAGCAAATACCAATACCTTTTTACCTTTCAAAGGTGAATCTTTAGAAATCTCGATTTTTATTTCCTCGTCTTTAACAGATTGCGAGACACCAAAATAAGTAAAGAACGCAATCATAAGTAAAATATAGAGAAATCTTTTCATATACAACCTCCTATTACTTTATTTTATTTTTACAATAACACTATTCCCAGATTGATCTATAGATATATCTGAATATTCACTACTTTCTGACGCGGCATTTATAAGATCATCTACAAAAACTGAAACCCCACCTGAATATGAAACATCATAAATAGCCACATCCCCACTAAGAGATTTTCTTTGCTTACCTTTCATACCCGGCAAAGAATCAAGAAATGTAGAAAAACTTTTCTCTTTTCCGACATTCTTTACACCTATGACTTTTACCTCTATCTTAATTCCTTTAGATAAATACTCCTCCATTCTCTTGAGCACATTAACAAGACCAATTCTTGAAGCAACAACCATAGCTTTGTTTTTTGTAGAAACTATCCCCCCACGAGACTTTATATTCTTACTAAAAGGAAAAACACCAAGCCCCTTTCCTGTTGAAGATTCGTATGCCTTCACAACCCCCTTGACATCCAAATCTACATCTTCACCCGCAACAAAGTTGTAATTGAAATCTATATCCACCTCTATGTAGACAGGTGCTTTCAATTCTAAAGCTAATAATTGTCCTAAACTCATCACCTCACCTTTCTTTTCCTCGTAAATACTAACAAAATTCTCCGCAAGATTTACAGACCTCTGGAAATCTATGTACTCAAGACCTAAATCAGCTAAGTAAGAATTTACATAGTTTATAAACATCTTCAAGTCTTCGTTTTGGCTTAGTGTTGAGAATTTTTCTTGGGGGCAAAATACCAAAATACTTATCCCCCGTAGAGGAGAATTCTCTGAAACTTCAAATTCCTGAAGTTCCTGAGAAACAACATCCTTAGAAAAAGATTTTTGAATATTTTTAGGAGATGGTTCGAGAGGAGAAGGTTTCTCCTGAATATCTTTGTCAAGCTCTAATCTGTTGAGTTCTTCTTTAAGAGCTGTAATATTCACACTAACAAGAGCCCTTACATACTTCTTACCATCTTTGTTATATATATCCTTACTATGAAACTCAGAAATCTTATTCATAACACGAGGTATCAAAATATTATCATTGATTTTTGTTATATTTCTTTTAAACTTGTCTTCACCTAAAATGGATATTATACCCTTTACGACACCTTGCTTTATAGCATCATTTCTTGCCTCAAAATAATCATTTCCGCCACCAGTAACATCATACGTTTCAATAATCGGTCCCGAAGACTGGGCATTAACAGTATTCTTAGGTATAACACATGATGCGAAAAAACCCACCAAAGCTAACAAAATAAGTGAAAAAAACTTTCTAAACATACAAAAACCTCCTAGCAATAATAATAAACATTCAAAGCGATTTTATCAAAAAAGAATACAAAATCACAACTTACTTGGTTCCTTTGCTTCCAAGGCATATATCATAACTTTGCCATTCAAATTTACAAGTTTACCAAATATAATCACCTCTCTAGCGTCTATAAATATACCTTCAGGAAAAATAACATCAAAACAACTTTTTTCTGAGATGAAAAGTTTTACGACTTTCATACGTTTACCACTTCTAGTATACATTTCTAACATACCTCCAGAGAGTTTTCCCGACATCGCTACTATATTAACATCCATATACCCCTCCAACATTTATTAAACAAATAAAACTAAAAAAATATTACACTAAGTTTAGGTTAAATAAACGGGCTTAGGAGGTGCCTAAGTGCCTAAGGGTGCCTAGGACACTTGTGCCTAAGGCACTTTCTTAAAATAGGGGGGCAAAGCCCCCTACAATTAAGAGAGAGGCTTAGCCTCAGGGCGGGTGGGGGGAAGTTACCCTAAGTAGATGCTAAAAAGCAAACAAAAATTACCTAACTAAAATGGGGGTACACTTAGGGGGTGAAACCCCCTATAAGTAACTAAGGGATGGGTGAGTGGGAATTGCTATTAATATGTTGCTAAAAAGCAAACAAAAATTACCTAACTTTAAGGAAAGAATAAAAACCCATCAGATACTTTTTAAAACGGGGGTATACTTAGGGGGCAAAGCCCCCTAGAATTAAGAAAAGAGGCCTAGCCTCAGGGTGGGTGGGCGGGAGTTGCTATAAATAGGTTGCTAAGAAAAATTCTTAATTAAAAACCCCTGAACAATCTTTTACACATTTGAAAATATCCAAACGCTATTTTGATAATTTCGAGAAAGTATGGAATACATCGGAATTGTTTTGATATCAACTATAAGGATATACGAGTTTCTATTATTCATAAGAGTAGTTATGTCTTGGATGAGTGTTTTTGGGTTTAATGTCTATTCATCAAAAATTTATGGAATACTATACACAATAACTGAACCTGCCTTAAACTTGATAAGGAGATACATACCATCATTCATAGGTTTTTTCGACTTATCTGTTTTATGGCTTTTCTTAATACTAGAGATTCTCACTGTAATTATAGCTAGAATATTCGGTATTCCATTCGCCACTGTTTTCTAAAGGTAGGTATACAAACACAGTTGTGCCCACCCCTTTTTCGCTACTTATACTTAGGTGTCCACCATGTTCAGAGACTATCCTCTGAGAAATAGGCAAGCCTAACCCAGTTCCTTTATCCTTAGTCGTAAAGAATGGTTCAAAAACTTTCTCTATATCCTTCTGATCTATACCCTTACCATTGTCTTTTATACTAATTATAACATAATTTTTCTTTACTTCACTTCTAATCTCTATAAAACCATCTGATTCTATTGCTTGAATAGAGTTCAAAATTATATTTACAAAAACCTGTAAAAGTAAATCATAACTACCAAATATCTCCATATTCTCAACCAGATTTGTTACTTGTATTTTCTTTTTAGATATCTCGTATTGTTGTATCTCAAGAGCCTCTAAGATCACATCTTTTATGTTTATTTTCTCAAAGTTGTAACTCACTGGTTTAGAAAACTTCATAAAACTCTCAATTAGCTTTATCATCCTATCAGTTTCCCTAGAAACAACGCTTACGAATTTCTCTATAAACTTAGGATCATCTTTCTTAATAGAAAGAAGCTCAACAAACCCCTTTATCGAGGTTAAGGGATTCTTGATTTCATGGGCTATACCTGATATGATCTGGGACATAATGTTTATTTTCTCCGTCATCAATATTCTCTTTTGCTCTTCCTTTAGATAGGTAATATCGTTTATAGACCAAACAAAAGCAGATACTTTCCCCTTTTCATCAAAAACTGGAGAAACTATAACATCGTAATACTTATCACCGATTAGAAGTTGTTTAGTTATAGAAGTAAAATTTTGAGAAATATTTTCTTTCAACCTTGCAAGGTCAAAAAGCTCTAAAATCCTTTTAAATAATTCCATTGACTCAGGCTTGTTGAGATACCTCACCGAATATGCTAAATCTGTCATAACTATCAAAGTATTAACACTGGATAGAATAAGCTTGTTAAGCTGCGAAATAGTATATATCTCTTTGTATAGCCTGTAATTTTGAATATTCACAGCAACAGATGAAGAAAGATCCTCAAGAAGCTGGATATCTTTATCAGAGAACGAAACAAAAGATAATCTCTCCTTTTTATTAGCAAGCAATATCATAGCAATAAGATTACCCTTGTAAAAAATAGGAAACACAAGCAACTGATTTATAAAACCATACCTAGATAAATCTAGCCCCAAGTTCTTCAGTTTTTCAAAACCTAAAATCATTGGGCTGCTTATCCCAAGCTTTTCGGATAACTCAAAAGCAAAATTTTTAGGTATACCAAGCTCAAAAGAAAGTAATTCATTACCATCAATACCAAAAATAACTATGCATCCTACTTCAGAACCTATTTCTTCTACTATCTCATTGAGTAAATACGCCAAAAAAAATTCTTCATCAAATGACTTTGAGGAAATTTTATAATACTTAATAATACTACTAAGTTCTTCAATTTTAGTATTTATCTCATCAAAAATCCTTAAATTCTCAAATACATCCGAAATAACTGTTGCTACAAGCTTGAAAATAGAAAGAGATTCTGAGGTGATATTTTCCTCAAAAATTCCTAAAATTCTAACAACTCCATAAGATTGATTTACAGAGTAAAGAGCTACTGAAATATCCAAGTTTTCTAACTTCTCAAAATATAAAGAAAAATTATCAGAGTTAATCGAATTTAGAATATTCAGAACAACCTCACTATCAAAATTATTTTTATTTTTTAGTTCAATAATATTATCCTTTTCATCTACAATAAAAACCGAAGATATTGAATCCAAAAACGATAAAACTTCAATTAGTTTTTCTATCTTGATTAAAATACTTTCTCCAAGAACCACAATAGAAATATAAACACAAAAATAACAATAAGCAAAATTTTACACATCAAACCCAGGAATTTCTATTTAACAAAAATTTTTCATTTTAAAAGGTGCCTAAGGCACTTTCTTAAAATAGGGGGACGAAGTCCCCTAGAATTAAACTTAAGAGCTGGTAGAAAGTTACTTCCTAGTTCAAGCAAAATGGGGGTATTCTAGGGGGCAAAGCCCCCTGTAATTAAGAAAAGAGGCTTAGCCTCAGGGTGGGTGCCTTAGGCGCTTTTCTAAAAAAA
>FWWL01007961.1_pt1 | contig 13963 bp, 11 predicted proteins | sample 2228331 | NCBI WGS metagenome assembly FWWL01 (sample SAMEA103939775, study PRJEB20133) | metagenome
TTTTTGTGTTCGTCGTTCGTTTTTTTATTGTCGGATGTGTAGGGGCGAAAGATTTTTCGCCCCTACATTTTTTTGTTCTTTATTGTTAAAAATTAACCACAAAGGACGCAAGGAAGGGAGGGAGAGGTTGAGGGGGTAATTCTGGATGTAAATGGCAGATATATGACAGATATATGATAGACAATTGATTGGTATGGATAATAGAGGAAGGTATGCAAGTCACTTTGTGGTTTTCCATACTTTCTCTGTTTTCTCTGTTGTGAAGAAATATGACGATATGTTTATCGCAAAAATATTTATGCAATAGCCTCTTAATTCTTATTGGTTGTTTTTATCTATTTTGGATTGTGAATAGTTTGAATTTTTTACATAAAAACTGACAAATATTTAACAATAATAAATTAATTTTGAAATAATATTGAAATAGGTTGATTTTGTTAAATTCGTAACTTACTGTATATCAATAAATTAAATAACGCTACATTTTTAATTGGAAAATATGAGAAAAAAAATAAAGATTTGTGTTATAATTTGTTCATATATTCCTAAAAGATAGGAAAAGTCACCTGTGGTAAATTAATTAGAGGTAACAAAACAAAAAACTCTTTTAAAAGGAATGAGAAAATGATGAAAACAGAACGAACACAAAGGATTAAAAATCATGCAGGGATTGTAGGGCTATTTTTAGTTATCTTATCTCTTACCATGATGAGCACGGGTTGGACAGCAATACAGATAGACAATATCTCGGATTTGCAGAAAATTGGTAATGACCCGGGATACCCGCTGAATGAGTCATACGAATTGACGAAGGATATTGATGCGGGTGAAACGCAGACATGGAGTAGTGGTGCTGGTTTCCAGCCAGTTGGGACTCTGTCCAATCCTTTTACTGGAACACTGGATGGGAAAGGGCATAAGATTCTCAATCTCCATATTAACCGTTCTTCGGAAGATTATGTAGGACTGCTTGGCAGAGTTAGCAGTAGCGGTAGAGTCCTTAATTTGGGGATTGAAAATAGCGTAATTGTAGGCAGGAATTATGTTGGAGGACTTGTGGGTTCCAATGAGGGTAGTGTTGATAATTGCTATTATAGTGGGAATGTAATGGGAACGAGTAATGTTGGTGGTCTTGCAGGAAACAATGCAGGCACATTAAGCAAAAGTTCAACTTCGGATACGGTTTCTGGCGATTCTAATATTGGTGGATTGTCAGGTAGAAATGCGGGAACTATTTCCCAGTGCTATTCTACGAGTGATGTTTCCGGGACATCCGTTGTGGGAGGGCTGATTGGTATCAGTGCGACATGGAATGCCTCTCTGCGTAGATGTTATGCCACAGGAAATGTGACCGGGACAAGTTATGTTGGCGGATTGATAGGCAGAATGAACTGGGGCTGGGGATTTGAAACCTATTCTGTCGGTCATGTAAGTGGTTCTTCACGTGTTGGGGGACTGGTCGGATATCGGTTTTTCCTTGCATTTATATTTATGAGTTATTGGGATAAAGAAGTATCCGGTTTAACATCTTCCGCTGGTGGCACAGGTAAAACTACTGCGGAGATGAAACAGCAGGCAACATACACAAATTGGGCGTTTGGAAGTGTTTGGGGCATTGTAGAAGGGATAACTTATCCATACTTTATCTGGACGAATCCGGTTCCAAATTTGTTTGGGTTGACAGTGGAAGAAGCGGAGAATGTTTTGACGAGCACTGGTTTTACACTTGGAGTAGTATCGGAACAGTGCAGTAATACAGTGCCTGAAAACTTAATTTTCAAACAGAGTCCATTTCCTGGACAATACTTAGAGCCAGGTAGTCCGGTAAATGTAACAATATCAACAGGTCCCTGTCCAGCGAATATAGTGCCGGATGTGGTTGGACTACTCCAATCCATTGCAGAGAACGAACTTATGACAGCAGGATATGTTATAGGCGTTGTAGAAACACAATGCGATAACAATGTTCCTGCGGGATATGTAATCAGTCAGGACCCCGAAGGCGGTGTAGAATTGGAACCGGGCAATGAGGTCAATCTTATTGTATCATCAGGACCGTGTCCTATTGTTGTTCCAAATGTTGTAGGAATGACTGAGGCACAGGCGGATTTGGCACTCTTGAATGCAGGATTCTTTTTAGGGGTAGTAACTCAAGAGTGCAGTAATACAGTACCAAGGGGTGTTATTATAAGTCAGAATCCCACAGCGGGAGCACAGGGTTTACCGGGGAGTAATGTTGATGTTGTTGTTTCATCCGGTCCCTGTGGGGAAGGCACACCGGAAGGGATAGAAGAAGGAACGGTTGAAGGAACACCGGAAGGCACACCGGAAGGGATAGAAGAAGGAACGGTTGAAGGAACACCGGAAGGCACACCGGAAGGGATAGAAGAAGGAACGGTTGAAGGAACACCAGAAGGCACACCGGAAGGGATAGAAGAAGGAACGGTTGAAGGAACACCAGAAGGCACACCGGAAGGAAGTGTAGAAGGTGAGTTTGCTTTGGTTCCTAATGTTGTAGGTCAGTATTTTGTAAATGCAGTGTTTGCTATCAACAGTGCACAACTGGTTGTAGGTATTATTACAGAAGTATGCACAGATGAGTATCCATTTGGTGTAATTATTTCGCAGGAGCCTATTGGCGGTTCTATAGTTGAAATGAATTCTATGGTGAATCTCTGGGTGTCTATAGGTCCGTGTCCACCGGAAGGTGAGGGCACACCGGAAGGAATTGAAGAAGGTGTTGTAGAAGGCATTCCCGAAGGGGTTCCGGAAGGAGTTGAAGAAGGTATCGTAGAAGGGACCCCCGAAGGGGTTCTGGAAGGCGCAGCGGAAGGAATTGAAGAAGGTATCGTAGAAGGGACCCCCGAAGGGGTTCCGGAAGGTACACCGGAAGGAGTTGAGGAAGGTGTTGTAGAAGGCACACCGGAAGGTGTGGAAGAAGGCGAAGGAGAATTGCCGGGAAGACATAGTGCAGACCAGAACAACGATAAACGCATAGACCTTCGTGAGTTGCTCCGTGTCATTCAGTTGTTTAATTCATGGGGCTACCATTGTGACTCCACCACAGAGGATGGATATGCACCAGGTGCAGGTGGTGATACTTCTTGCGCTGTACATACAACCGATTATAATCCTCAAAACTGGCGAATTGATTTCTACGAATTATTGCGCTTAATCCAAATCTTCAATATCGGTGGCTATCATTATTGCCCTGGTGAAAGTGAAGATAATTTCTGTCCAGGATTGAATTAAGACAGATATAAATTTAGAGTAATATAGCGATATTTAAATATTACCGAGCGGAGGCTCAATTTCATTGAGTCTCCGCAAATTTATTATGTTCTATAATGGAGTTGTTTGTTATGCAGGAGGGTAAATATGGAGAAGATGAGTATTGCGGTTGCGGAGAAGGAGGCACCGATAATAAAAGCGGTGGCAGGTCCTAATATTCCCCAAAATATGCCGAATATGAAACTGGCGGGGAGGGCAGAGATTCCGATAAGGGCATGATATAAACCATAAGCGGAACCGCGTAGTTCTTGAGGTATTAGGTCTGCGACTAAGGCTTTTTCTACTCCTTCGGTGAAGCCGAAGTAAGAGCCGTAGATTATGAGTAATATCCAGAAGAAGTGTGGGGTCTGGATAAGTCCCATACACAAATAAACGAAGGTATATATTGCCCAGCCGGTAAGAATCAGGCGGGAACGGCCGAATAGGTCGGATAGCCTGCCTCCAGGGAAACTGAAAATAACTTTGGAGGTGTTTAATACTACCCAGGCAAGAATTACGCCTAACGGTCCGTATTGGAATTTTTCGCTACCGTAGAATACAAGGAACAAATCGGAACTGTTGCCTAAAGCAAAAATAAAAACACTGGCAAGGTATAGATAAAAAAGTCGGGGTAATGAACGGAGGGATTTTGTAAAGGATGTTCTTCCTGCCTCTGTTTTTTTAGAAGGGGGGATTTCTTTGAGGAATAAGATGAGCACTGCTACGGCTACCAGTCCGGGAATAACGGAAAGGACAAATAGGAGTCGTAGTGAGAATAGGTTTGCCCGTTCGGGTGCGGTTTTCATAAAGGGCAGGAAATTCTCGTTCAATAGAAGATACAGGATTAGTATTGAGAGTATAGGACCTGTAACTGCACCGAGATTGTCCATTGCCCGATGGAAACTGAATGCGAGTCCACGATGTTCTACGGGGGCAGATTCGCTGAGGAGTGCATCGCGAGGGGAAGTGCGAATTCCTTTTCCGATACGGTCAAGGAAACGGAAGAAGACTACCTGTAAGCCTGTTTGGGAAAGGGCTATGAATAGTCTGCATATTGTAGATATAAAATACCCGGAGACGGTCAGGGCTTTTCTGCGGGAGAGTTTATCGCTGATATATCCTGAGACAAGTTTTAGTAAACTGGCAGTGCTTTCTGCAATGCCTTCCATAAGACCAATATATATTGCCGCACTTCCAGCAGGGACCAATCCTGCGATAAATAGTGGCAATAGTGGATATACCATTTCTGAGGACATATCGGTAAATAAACTTGTTAACCCTAAGTAAAAAACATTCCCTTTGAGGATGCTTTTCCAGCCTTTATGTTGTGGGGTGTTATTCGTTAAAGTATTGTTTCCATCCGTTCCAATGCATGACATACTCTGCAATTCCTTCCGTTACTGCACTGTAGGTTTGTTCGGGAATAGCAGTTAAATCCCAGACCCAATATAAGTCGCCTATGTATCCTAACATATATGCTTGGTGTAAAAATTCCACAAACATTGTTTTTGCCTGGTCAACGGAGACATTCTGGAACACGCCATACTCTCCAACAATTACAGGCTTTTTGACCATACCGTGCTCGTGGCATTCGGTATTCACTCGTGAAGTATTGTCCCAGGGATAGATATGTATATCAATGAAATCTAACAAACATGCATCGCCTCCGAGTATAGAAGGTCTTGGAGGGAAACGATTGTCCTTCCCATCAGGTAAAAGTCCGCTTATCGGTTTTCTGCCTGCGGAATCACTGGTCCACATACCTGCGGTAACCAATGTATGAGGGTCAACGGATTTAACCGCCTTCGTTAACTCATTTGCCCAGTGTAATACGACCTCATCATAAACAGATTGCCTCTCTTCTTTTGTAGAAACATTCATTTTTTTGCCATTTGGAAGGGTTATCTCTACGGAGGAGGAAGAGGAGAAAGGACCTTCGGTATTTTTTACAAAAACTTCATTCTGGATAGACCAAGCCAGCACGGTGGAAAGTAATGATGGGTCTGTGTCTTTTATATATTGAATGAAGTGTTTAATAGCAATAGCTTTTGCGGTTATAAGAGATTGCCAGAAGAATTGGCGGTTATAGCCTGTTACTTGTGGGTCATCTTTATCGGATTGAGAATGGAGGGTGGAAAGAGTTTTCTCAAAATTACCGTATTTGGGGAATTCATCTAATATTGGGATAACATATATATGGTATTGTGTGGCTTTGCGAAGGAAGTCTATGAAATTGTTCATATATTCAACATTTAATATTATGCCTTCTTTGTTGGAGAGGAAGCCGTGTTCGTTTTGTGTTCCCCATGCCCAGACACGGATAACATTCCCGCCACATTCAGCGATTTTTTCCAATACGGTTTCTATTTCTTGCGGGTTATAAACATTTGTATTGAACAAGGCATGCCAGCCGGAGGTGCGATGTTCCAGAACGACATGGTTAAAACCTCTCGGAACGAATAATTCGCCGGTGTTTCCCTTTACAAATACCTTCTTCCCGTGTTTCTCTGCCAATTGGATACGGGGTATTGGATTGGAAATTTTTTCTGCGGGGGTAGGTTTTGTAAATGGAGGTTCTGAAAAGTTGTCTATATCTGCGTAAGATAGGAATAAACACAAACATAATATAAAGTATCCTATAAGAAAAGATTTCTTAAACATACGGTTTTCCTTTTTATAGGACGAATAGGGCAGATAGGACAAATAAAGGTTTTGAGATTAGGTTCTCAAGTTATTTTCGGTGTAGCCTAAACCAAAACCGATAAAAACACCTCTGCCGAGTAATTCTCTTATTGAATATCCTATCCGGAATGGAAGTTCGTCTAATTGTGGATAATGCCTTCTTAAAATATTCAATTCAATATTAGCAACTCTTTCAATAAGCATTTCTATAACAGGCTCGGTATCCAGTAGATTGTTAAATGAAAGGCTTTTTATATTCTTTTCCTCAGGTGCGATTGTATTGTTATATTCATTCATTAGAGTGGGGATGTATTGAATTCCCCGTCTCATTTTAGGTCGTGCGATATTAGCGACACGCTGGTAAGCCACATAAATTAAATAGCCTGAGAAGAGGGCGTTGGAAATACCCTCTTTGATTTTCAGGATTTCTTCATTTGATAAAGCATCGGTTTCTGGAAAAGTCTGTATAAGGTTATCCATCAATTGCCCCGCGAATTGATTGCATCCCTGATAAATGGCATCTTCAATAGAATCTTCCAGTGCCAAAGCTTCTTCTTTAGAGAGAGAGTTTAATTTATCCCATTCTTCCGCTAATTGTTTATATAGAAACATAATTTTCCCTTTCGTTGTTATGTTTATCCTATAAGAGCATACTAACATAAACGATGTATGAATTGAAAAAAACTTTTAAGGAAATTCTTATGAATTGAGACCTCTAAATAATTACGATTTTATTTCCTTATTAAAATAAGATTAATACACCGCCTATTGAAATGATAATTTATATCTTTTTTCACTTTTACCCTGTATTATTTCGTTCTACTACGCACATTTTTTATTTTGCGATATTCTGAAGTTTTTTCTTTCTCACCACAGAGGACACGGAGGAGACACAGAGAACCACAGAGGGATTTGCATACCTTCTCCTATTCACCCCTCCCAGTCAATTGTCAATCGTTTATCTTTCATTGAAATCCATAATTACCTTCTCCAATCCCTTCATCCCTTCTTTGTGTCCTTTGTTGTGAAAAATAGTTACTTCCGACAATGCGAAAAAATAAATGACGAACATGAAAAAACATACTCAACCATCCTAATCCCTCTGTGGCTCTCCGTGTTATCTCCGTATCCTCTGTGGTGAAAAATAAGAATCCGATGATAGAGGTTTATACTCTTTCCGTAGAGGCAAAACAAAGGAGGAAGGAATCAACAAGAATAATATTCCATAGGTTATGATAATAATGTAGTTTATTCCAATAAGATGAATGGTATTTATTCAGAGGTCTCTATTATATGGGGAGAGGAGGTAGTGTTAATTGTTGGGCGATGGGATTGTTGGTGTCATATCGGGGGACAATGATTTCGTGTTCTTTGCCAATCATTTGTCGGGCAACAAATAATGCGGAAGGTGGATGTTCATAAGAGAGTTCGCGGAGGTAGACCCACCAGTCTTTTTGATTGAGTTTTCTGCCCAATAGTATTGCGGAGAGTTCCATATATTTTTCTACATCCAAGCCTTCGTCCCATTCATCTTCCCAGAGTTGTCCACCGGCTATATGTTCTATTCGTGTTTTTAGTTCTTGATATAGTTCCTGCAAAAGAGGGATGGCTTGATTTACTCGCTGGATGAATTGTTCCCACGAAGGGTCTATCAGGTGAATCAGCTCTACCAGAAATGGCACCTGCACTTCTATCGGTTTTGTGGTCACCTTTCCTGCGTGTTCCGGAAGTAAGAATAAATAATTGAAACTGGTTTTTAGGAAGGTTTCCAGCGGTAAATTTCCGATACACTCATTCCATTGGGTTTTGTATTCCGCATGGAGGATTAGAGCCTGGTCGTGGTAACGGGGGACAGCAGGCAAAGGTTCTGGAAAGGCACTGTAATCGTATTCCAGTGAGGAGGCAATATAGTAGGCACGCACCGCTAAAGGTATGTTCCCTTTCTCTAATTCTTTTTCCCCCTGTGCGAAGAATAGTTCCTGCATACGGTGGCGAATTCTCAATAGTTCATAAGCCTGGGAAGCGGAGGTGTATTTCCCTTTTTGGACTGCGTTATCGGCGAGGGATAAAAGCAGGTCGGAATGTAATTGAGCAGGACCTTTTTTATGCAATTCTTTCTGCACATGTTCGCGAATATCTTTTCGGGATACTAATTCCAGAGCAGATTTGAAAGCAGGATTCTGTTCCTCTTCTTCATCGGGTAGGAGGTAAGAATATTTGATGGAGTTTATATCTTCTGTGGAATCCTCACGAAGGGGAGAATAAGGAAGGAACAGGAAACGAAAGTTTACAATATCCCCATCTGCAATTGCCTTTGCAAGAGCCAGGTCTATTATTTCCTGTTCAACGATTTTTTGAGGCGGAGTATTTTTACCTGCCATGATTATCCCTTTTCTCCGTGTAAAATCTGTATAACGGTTTGTTCTCGTTTTGTCCAATCAATATTGGGTTTGGTGACATCATAATAAGGAAGTCGTTCGTGAATTTGAGAATATATTTTTTGACGGTAATGACGCAAAACACGGCTTGCGTGTCTTTCGTGATACGGGTCCCAATTACTGGTTTCCACACATTCTTTATCTCTCCCTGCTTCCAATACCAATTCTTCCATGTATTTTGTTAGGAAGTCTCGCAAAGCACGGTCATATTCCCGTCGCAGTTGGTCTGCTTCGGGAGAATTGACATCTTTTTCCGCCACCTGACACCACTCTTTCTCTAATTGAATTACTCTTTGACGATGTTGCATATATGCTTTTCTTCGTTCATCATCACGGAGGATGTAAAATCCTGCGTTCAGTTTTGCCATTGTCAAAAGGTATTGGTCTAAGCGGTCGGGAGTAACTTCTGTGGTATGGATTTCCATTATTAAATCTTTCATCATCTTTTTATAATTCTTTCGCACATCCCCCGCTTTACAATCTTCTTCTAATCCTAATACCTTGAAATAATTTATATACACATCGTCCATACAATATTTTCCTTTTCAATTCGTTCCAGTATAGGAACGCTCTGTGTAAGAACTATGTTAAGGGACTATATCTTTTCTTTCTGACTGTCCTTATAGAGTTTATAGTATATACTATCAATTAATGCCTGGAATGATGCGGTGATAATATTTTCCGATACGCCGACTGTGCACCACTGCTGTTTTTCATCACTGGACTCAATCAATACACGGGTCTTTGCTCTTGTAGCACGCTGTCCATCCAGAATACGGACTTTATAATCTTCAAGGTGCACATTTTTTAGTTCGGGGAAATAAGGCTCTAAGGCTTTTCGGAGGGCAATATTTAAGGCATCAACGGGGCCATCTCCATTAGCGACGGTATGAGCGATGGAGTTATCCGGTAGCTGAATTTTTACTGTGGCTTCTGATTCAGCATGACGGTCCATAGCCCATTGATTGACGCGGGCGTGGAAACTTAACACCTGGAACGGTGGTGTATACAATCCCATCGTTTTTAACAGTTCCAATTCAAAAGATGCGTCTGCTCCTTCAAATTCGTAACCTTCGTTTTCCAGTGCTTTAATCCGCTGGAGTAGTTTCCGAATATGTGGACTATCTTTATCTAATTTTATGCCTAACTCCTGTGCTTTCTGGATGAGATTGGCTCTACCAGAAAGTTCGCTGACTGCAATGTGAGTTAGATTTCCTATCCATTCGGGGTTGATGTGTTCGTAACTAATTTTTGTTTTACGGACGGCATCGGCGTGCATACCTGCTTTGTGTGTGAAAGCATCCCTCCCGACATACGGGTCAGAGTCGCGAGGTGCGACATTGGCAAGTTCTGCGATAAGGTGTGCGGTATAGGTTAATTTCCGCATCTGCTCTTCAGGGATAACATCAAATCCCATTTTGTATTGTAGGTTGGGAATGAGTGTGCAGAGATTTGCGTTTCCTGTTCGTTCTCCATAGCCGTTGATAGTGCCCTGAACATGTCTTGCCCCTGCATATACAGCAGAAAGGCTATTTGCAACGGCGCAACCGGTGTCATTATGTGTGTGGATTCCTATCATAACACCTGGAAATGTTTCAACGACCTTCCGGGTGATTTCTTCAATCTGATAGGGGAGATGTCCACTATTGGTATCGCAAAGAACCAGTATGTCCGCACCACAATCCCGGGCGACTTTTAGAGTTTGCATAGCATACTCTGGATTTAAATCGTAACCATCAAAAAAATGTTCCGCATCCAAAAAAACTTTTCTATTATGTTTTTTAAGGTATGAAACAGATTCGTCAATGAGTTTAAGATTTTCTTCCAGCGAAATACCTAATACCTCTGTGGCGTGTAGTGCGGAGCTCTTAGCGAAAATGGTTATAATTTCTGTTTCTGCACGGAGTAGTGCATTGATATTGGGGTCTTCTTCTATGCGTGATTTTGGATGACGGGTGCTTCCAAACGCTACTACTTTTACATTTTTCAGGGATAGATTTTTTGCCCGGATGAATACCTGTTCTGCTTTCGGATTGGACGCAGGTTGTCCTGCCTCTACATAGTGAACCCCTAAATCATCTAAAGCCTGGATGACGCGAATCTGGTCATCGGTTGAGAATTTAATTCCGGGTCCCTGTGCTCCATCTCGTAAAGTTGTATCGTAGATTTCAACTCTTTCTTTTTGTGTGGAACTATTCATTTTAATATCTCCAATACATTAAGGTTTATATTATATAGGAATTGATAGTGGTAATGGTTTCTTAATTGGATAGGTCTAGGTTAACTTCCTATGTAAAATGGCGAGCCAGTCAGGAAGTGGTGTATAAGTTCGTGAGCCTCCGGGTAGAAAATACCTGTTTGTTGTGCAGACACTTCGTGATATTCTTTTACGCCGGAGGAGTTAATCCCTGACCCGCACATAGCAAAAGGGACTGCTCCCTGAGCATGAGTACGTGTAGAAATGGCAGTTACATGGTCAGGGGCAACAAATAAACGAATTCCGCTGGGATATTTTTTTACATATTCTAACGCCGGACGAACAATTTTCTCATCAAAATCTTCTATTGCTTTGATTTTTAATTTTATATCTCCCTGATGTGCGGACTCATCCGGTGCTTCCACATGAACGAGTGCAAAATCCACTCGCGAGAGAGATTCCAGAGCGGTATTGATTTTTCCTTCATAGTTGGTATCAATCCAGCCTGTAGCACCGGGGACATCAATGGACTCCAACCCTGCGGATATTCCTATCCCTTTTACGAGGTCTACTGCAGATATAACTACACCTGATAATTGGAACTTTTCCTGATAGGATTGTATTTGTGGCGTTCGTCCCTGTCCCCATAACCAAAACGAATTGGGTTCCGGTTTTCCCTGTTGAACGCGATTTTTCGCTATAGTGTGGTGAGGCAATAATTCTTGAGAAGCACACATAATAGACTGGATTAACGATTTTGCAGGTCCCACCGGTAGATAGTTTTTCCATTCCTGACCAGTGATGTCGTGAGGCGGAGTGCAATTTGTTTTTTCCAGGTCTTCAACCGATAGATTACTATCTGTATCTATCACCGCAAGATGACGATAACTAACCCCTGAATAAAAATGGACAGGGTATTCTTTCTCTATAATATTTCCAATATCTTTAATTAATATAGACGCTTCTTCTGTAGATATATGCCCCGCAGTAAAGTCGTGCATGACACCATCTTTTAATGAAACAATGTTACAACGAAAGGCTACCTGTGAGGAAGTTAGTTTGATTCCCTGCCGTGCCGCTTCTAAAGGTGCACGCCCTGTAAAACAGGTTCGTGGATTATATCCGAATAGGGAAAGATTGCCAATATCACTTCCAGGAGGCATTCCTTCCGGAATAGGACAAAAAAGCCCTGTTATCCCCCGACAGGCAACTTCATCCATTGCAGGGGTTCGTGCAACTTCTAATGGCGTTTTCCCATCCAATTCTGGTAAAGGAAAATCTGCCATCCCATCTCCAACGAGAATCAAATACTTCAAAAATATCTCCTTTTTAATGAAACAGAAACTCAATAAAAAATATAAAAACCAAAATATTTTTCTTTGTAAATATTTTACCTCTTAAAATATAAATGTTTCAATAATGAGAGTTATTCCCTCTATGAAGACAATTAACAAACTATTGCTAACTGAAAAATTATGAATTATCTTCCTCGTATATGTTTATCCTATGCTCTTCGTAGTAGAGGCGAAAAATTTTTCGCCCCTACATTTTTTTATAAGGGTTACCACAAAAGGTTAAAAGAGATGAAATCAAAAGGTGGATTTGTATCCACTTTTCACCATAGAGAACACGGAGGAGAGAAAGAAATATCACATATTAAAGATGTTTTGCCATGATACAGTTATGCAATAGTTTTGAAAAGGTGATTATATAAATATATCAATGGAGTGAGTGTTGGTGTTTGTGGTCTGTTGAGGAGGAGTTTCTTTTGCTTGTTCTGGTTCGGGTTTCGGAGAGACACCCTGAGCCTCTTTTGTTTTCTCCTCAACATTTTGTGGTATGAGACTTTGTTTATCGGAGATGATTACCTCTACTTCTAATGGCTTTTCTTCTTCAGGTAGGACAAGTTCGCGAGGGATAAATATAGACCCTGTGGGAATGATAGGAACTACACCCAATCCGATAGGAATCTCTCCATCTTCTTTGCGAATTTCTGCAGATGAATTGTTACGCTGTGTGCCCGGCTCTTTGAGACTTTGTTCTTTTCCTATCGGTCCACCTGCTGGCTTTACAATCCCTGTAATTATGTTCTCCATAACTATGTTCATAAGCCTCATCCTTGAGTTTTCTACATATCCTTCATCTATTTTATCGGCAAAGTTTATAAAAACTTTAATAAAATTTTTGAAATTCTCATATTCATTGTTTTTGTATTAATACTTTTTATATATGAATCGTATATAATTAAGGAGAATAAGACGAGGTTAACTATATTTTATGGCTGTAGATTTATTAAGATATGTAACGCCTTCAACTGTTTGTATTTTTGGGGAAAGTTTAACGAAACCGCTTTTGCTGGAAAAGATAGCAGAAAAGGTTTCCTTTTGCACAGATAATCCAGTGGAGTTTAAATATGTAATTTTAGATGGTTTGCAAGCACGGGAGATGTTGGGTTCTACAGCGTTGACTCGAGGGCTTGCACTTCCTCATTGCAGAATTTCGGGGATTTCGGATTTTATCATTGGAATAGTTACTGTGCCGGAGGGAGTGGCTTATGGTTCTTTAGATGGAATATTAAGCAGGGTTTTCTTTTTTGTGGTGGCACCGAAGGAGAGCGGGAATGAATACCTGAATATCATGGCGGAGATAGGGGACTTTTTATCAGTGGAAGGACGGGTGGAAACTCTGGCAAAATGTAAAGATGATAAAGAACTGTATGAGACTTTTCGTAAGTTCTGGGAGGAACATATAAAGGAAAGATAATAGAACGGATGGTAGAGAATTGCACTTCAAATTCATGTATTGTCCCAGAGGGTAGGAATGAAAGTTTACTTTCAAATCTTTACTACATACTGAAAAATCCCCATTCAAAATGTCTGTTATGGAATTCGTTCTTAGTAGCAATCATTATCGTTGTGTTTGGTCAGGTGGTATATTTTGACTTCGTTTATTATGATGATTTTGTTTATACAGCGGGCAAGGTGGATAGAGGAAATTTGTGGTCTTGGGATTTTCTGAAATGGGTGATGACATCAATGGATGATGGGTTCTGGGCACCGATAACAAAAATATCCCATAGATTGGATATACATTTGTTTGGTTATAAGGCAGGTGGACATCATGCGATAAACTTAATACTGCATGTTGTTAATTCTCTTTTACTCTGGAGATTGTTATGCATGCTTACGGGGGATGGGCTGGTTCAGTTTCTGGCAGGATGCATATTTGCGATACATCCTTTACGAGTTGAGCCGGTCGCCTGGATAGCAAGCAGGAAGGATTTGCTGTCCACATTATTTTTGCTCCTGATGATGATGAAATATGTGCAATGGGTTGGAGAAGGGAGGAAACGGGATTATTGCTTATCGTTTGTTTT
>FWWL01007964.1_pt1 | contig 13959 bp, 10 predicted proteins | sample 2228331 | NCBI WGS metagenome assembly FWWL01 (sample SAMEA103939775, study PRJEB20133) | metagenome
TTAATAGTCAAGACACCATTTGGGAATATCGAACAGAAGGCACCCGTTGCGTACCAACCGAATGATTTAAAGAACTACACCAATAGTAGAACACTTACGAAAGGGATTCAAACGATTGAGGGGAAATTTCAGAAGAATTGGGACAATTCCATTTCGTTTGTTGTAGAAAGTTATAATCCCCAAAAAGCATTAATTATTGACCCACCTACCCGCCTGTGGGGAACATATTACGGGGGAAGTAATGATGATTATGGCAATTCTGTTGCAGTCGATGGTAATGGGAATGTTTATCTTGCAGGCGAGACAAACTCCACAAATGCCATAGCTACATCAGGTGCACATCAAAGTTCCAAGGGTTCAACCGATAACTATTATGATGCATTTTTAGTGAAGTTCAACAGTAGTGGAGTTCGGCAGTGGGGAACGTATTATGGGGGAAGTTATAATGATTATGGTCGCTCCGTTGCAGTCGACGCTAACGGTTATGTCTATCTTGCTGGTGAAACTTGGTCGAGTACAGCAATAGCCACTACTGGCGCACACCAAACTTCGTATAATTCTTGGGGTGATGCTTTTTTAGCTAAATTTAATAGCGATGGTGTACGCCAATGGGGCACTTATTATGGCGGAGATGAAATAGATAAAGGATATTCAGTGGCAACAGATGCATCGGGTTACGTTTACCTTGTTGGCTCGACAACTTCTGATAATGCCATAGCAACAACTGGGGCTCACCAAACTACAAATGGCGGTAGTTATGACGCTTTTTTAGTTAAATTTAATAGTAATGGTGTTCGTCAATGGGGTACTTATTATGGGGGGAGTAGTAGTGATGATTGCTATTCCGTTGCAGTTGATGGCAGTGGTAATGTGTATCTTGGGGGTGAGACAGAGTCCACCAATGCCATAGCAACAACGGGTTCGCATCAAAGTTCTTATGGCGGTGGTGCTGGGGATGCCTTTTTAGTAAAGTTTAATAGTAGTGGAGTTCGTCAGTGGGGTACTTATTATGGTGGAGTTTCTACTGATTATGCATATTCGGTGGCTATTGATGCATCGGGTAATGTGTATATTGTTGGTGTAACAAGTAGCTCAAATAATAATTATGTTATAGCAACATCGGGAGCTTTCAAGGAAAATATTTCAAATATTTATTCAGATGCTTTTTTAGTAAAGTTCAATAGTAGTGGACAGCGTCAATGGGGTACATATTATGGTGGAACTAATTATGACGGGGGTCATGCAGTGTTAGTAGATGCTGGATTTGTTTACTTTGCTGGTTACTCATCATCTTCTAACACTAATAATGCGATTGCCACAGAAGGCAGTTACCAAACAGAAAATTATAACAGCGGTTTCAATGATGCCATTTTAGTTAAGTTCAATAGTGATGGCACTCGTCAATGGGGAACTTATTATGGTTCGGGTGATGGCGATAAGGGTTACACAATTGCTAAATATGGCAGTGCTCTGTATCTTGCTGGTTACACATATTATTCAACAATGTCCAACACTGTCTTGGCAACCTCGGGCTCTCACCAAACTTCTAATGGTGGTTATTATGATGGTTTTTTGGTTAAGTTTTTGTATTGCAATGTTATTCAAGCTTGGGGAGATGACTCAGTTTGCGTGGGAGATGAGTTTCAGTTATTTGCATCCGATGGCTGGGAAACTTACTCGTGGAGTGGACCGAATGGATTTACAAGTAGTTTGCAGAATCCTGTTGTTTTAGCGGATTTTGAAGAAGGTACTTACACATTTGTTGTATATGGGAGCAATTCAGATGGATGCGAATCTTATACAATGGTAGAGGTAGAAATTATTTCGTCTCCCGTGGTAACTATTAACACTAATTCGGGTTCATTTATTGAAGTTATTTGCGAGGGTAGCTCATATCAATTTGATGTCACATCGGATGCTGTGTATCATTACTGGGTAGGACCCAATGGATTTGAAAGCGAAGACAAAGAGCCGATATTAACTAATGTCGATGAAAGCAATTCTGGTGAATACGAGCTTACAGCAATGAACGAAGCGGGTTGTATAACGAAGGAAGTATTGTATCTATATATCAGTCCACTACCGGAATCAGAGCCAACATCTAATTCACCGCTTTGCGAAGGAGAGGATTTGTATTTGTATCCTAACGATGGATACCTTCGAGTAGGTAGCGATGAGAAGGGAGCCGAGGAGATACCATTGAATGGTTATAACTACCATTGGACAGGACCGAATGGTTTCGAAAGTGATGATATGTTTCCAATAATTGAAGAAGTAACAAAGGAAAATGAGGGAAGATATTACTTAACTGTTTCGAACCCTTATGGTTGTTCGACAACGAATTATGTAGATGTAACAATTAATGAGATTCCAACGTTCGAAATAGCGACGAATTCGCCTGTTTGTTCCGGCGAGACGATAATTTTGAATGCAATAGGCAACGAGAATTACATTTACAGTTGGAGTGGACCGAATGGATGGACTGCCCAGGGACGGAATATAAGTATAGCGAATGCGACGACGTGGCATTCGGGAACTTATACTTGCGTGGCGATAAATCAAGGATGTACATTTGAGAGATTTGTTCAAGTTACAGTAAATCCGAAGCCGAATGTGACAGCGTCGTCGAACTCACCGATTTGCCAGGGGAGTACGTTGAATCTTTATGCCGAAGGACCAGTTGGAGCGAGTTATTCTTGGAGCGGACCGAATGGATTTACAAGTAGTTTGCAGAATCCAGTAATAAATGATGCACAGACGAGTAACTCGGGTCAATACACGGTAACTTGCACTTACTTAGGTTGTTCGTCAACGGCTACGGTAAATGTAACAATTAATGCAAAGCCAAATGTTAGTGCTGGCTACAATAGCCCAGTTTACGAAGGTGAGACGATACAGTTTGACGCGACGCCTGGAATGGCGTCATATCAATGGACAGGACCCAATGGTTTTTCGAGCAATTTACGGAATCCTTCGATAACAAATGCAAATTTGGGGCATTCGGGAATATATACTCTTGTTGTAACAAATTCAGCGGGATGTTCGGCAACGGTAACCGTAGAGGTGGAGGTACTTGAAGAGGGCTTTGACATCGAGTTGACCATATCTCCTGAGTTTCAGAGGGTTCCTTATGGTTCGGACCTTCAGCCTGCATTTACTCCGTCGGTTTCGAACACAAGATATACCTACCGTTGGTATTTTGACGAGGATGACACTCCGGAGAGTGGCAACGAGACGGAAGTTGCAAGGACTATTAATTTAAATCTACTTAATATAACATTCGAAGAGGAGGGTTATTATTATTTGAAGGTATCCTATGGGAATCAGTTCGTATTGAGTAATGTTGTTAGGTTGATAGTAACGGCGAAGCAGCCAGAGAATAATTATATAATTAATCGAACACGGAACACGATTACGATTGATTGGGAATACCCAGAGGAGGGACAAGGGGAAGGAGTTATCGTAGTAGTAGCCAAACAAAACGAATACAATAACAACATCCGGCCAAGAGATGGGACAGTATACACTGCGAATTCTTCTTTTGGGGACAATAATTGCACGATAGGGAACAGGCAATATGTTGTTTACTATAGTAGTGGGAATCGAGTGCAAGTTACCAATTTGATGAGAGGGACTTATTACAGGTTTCGGTGGTATTCGTATACAGAAGGTAGATTTTTCAATCCGACGTATAATCTTGATGAATCGCAGAATAATCCACGGAGTGTAAACACTATGTATAGGGAGAGTGAAGATGCAACGTATGTAGTAGGTACGAAGATGTCGTTGAGTAGTGTATATCCGAACCCAGTGGAGGATGGACAAATTCAATTTGATTTGCTACTGGAGCAAGCAACGCAGGTTGAGGTAAGGGTATATACAAGCATAGGCGAGACAGTGTATACGAAGGTATTTGATATACAAGATGGAGAGAGTACAATAGTAATTGATTTATTCAAAAGGGTTGAGCTTTCGAATGGGGTTTACATATTGCAGGTGTCGAATGGCGAGGAGGTATTGCAGCAGCAATTTGTTATAAAGCGACAAGAGTAAGTGAAATAATTATTGGCACGGCAGTGCAAGGCAATTAGTAGGTGCACGGCAGTATGCTGTGCCCCCTACGCATTTCTGCTCGCTGAATTCGTAGGGGCAAAAAATCTTTTGCCCCTACATTGTTGGGGTGTATTGTTATACGCTCATACATTTTTTTAAACTCAAATGCTCTTAAAATTCAATTATATTCGTAGGGGTTCAAAATTTTGAACCCCTACAAGGTTAAAGAAACGTACCGAGATGACAATGCAGAACCGTTTGAAGAATAGTCCACCCATATTGGTGTACGGGCACGGCAGTTCCGTGCGATTTGTAGGGGCAAAATATTTTTTGCTCTTAGGAACTTTTGGGATTGGGAAAGCGTGCATAATAATTTTGCTACTAGTTAAAGCTTGGGGTTGGAGGTGGGCGTGGGTGTCGGGGCGTATTGCAATACCCCCTGCGGGTTACGCGAAATATTTAATTTTCCCATATATTTTGCTTGCATTTTTCGTTAAATTACATTTGGGTAATCACAAAAAACGAAATTTGGGACTGGGTTTATTAAAATTTTACTCGATTGATAATATTCGACACAAAAATGAATAATAATCTCCAATGATATTTCGATGGCGGAAGGAGTTTTTCGTTAATTTTGTATTTTACGAATTTTCAAAAGGTTACAAATTTCCTATTTCAAATAAATAGACCCAATATTGGCACAATATTTGACAATATTCTCTTTTTAATTTGGTGGAAGAGTTGTCGGTAAGAGAAATTTTGTTTAAAGCAAGACTACCATTGATGAATAAAGCGGTCGATGCATATTCGAAGCGATTGAATATCATTGCAAAAAACATTGCGAATGTATCGACCAAAGGATACATACCAAAGGAATTGAAGTTCGAAGAGCTGCTTCGTAGCGAAGAACAAAAGCTTTCGCCCGCAGTAACCAATGAACGGCATATCGTATTGGAAGATTTAAACGAGCCTATGCGCATAGAAAATCAGCCAATTAATCCAAATGAGTCTTTTGCGGGCGAATCGTTTGTTAACGTCGATAAGGAGATGGCAAAATTGGCGGAAACGCAAATTCGGTTTCGTTTGGTATCGAAACTAATACGGAGATTTTTTACAGGATTAAATTCGGCGATAACCGGTATGCGGGAAGGTTAAATTAAGTATAAATACGTATTTTGTAGAATTGAATGGTGAATAAATTTGTAGCGGTATGAAAGTTAACTTATTCGAAATATTTAAGATAAGTGGGGAAGGCTTAAGCCTTCAACGGAAAAGACTAACTGCAATTGCAAAGAATATTGCCAATGCGAATGTAACCCGAACCGAAGCAGGCGAACCATACTTGCGCGAAGTGGTTGTTGCAAAAGAAATAAAAAAGCAAAATTTTGATGATTTGCTAAATGATTCCTTGTTAGAACTTTCGCTTGATGAACTTCATTCAACGATAGATTATGAGCACAGAGAAGCGGAATATATCGATGCTCGGATTACAAAAGATTCATCCCCTTATCGTTTGGTTTACGAACCTGGGCATCCCGATGCAGACGAAAATGGATATGTAAAATATCCAAATGTTAATGTGGTTTCGGAAATGATTGAAATGATATCTGCCCAAAGAGCTTTCGAAGCAAATATTAATGTAATCGAAGCAGCAAAAAATGTTGCTCGCGATAGTATGGAAATCTAATAAATGGTATAGATTATGAATATAAATCCTGTAAATATCTATACTAAATACGAAACACGAAACGAAATTGAAGCAGCAAATATTCAAAAATTAATTAACCAAACTGCTCAGCGGGTCGCACCTAAAAATAAGCAAGAAGCACCCAAGGATAGCTTTTCGTTAGAGTTAAAGGACAAGAATAATATCATTACAAAAGCGGAGCGAGAATTTTTTGCAAAAATGTTCCCTGAAAGTGCACAAAGAATTGAAAACCACATATTGTTTGACCGAAATGGACGCTTGCAATCGAAAGACGTTGCAAAAGGCACTATTATCGATGCTCGTGTGTAAAACTAATTTCAGGAGTGCATAATGAAAGTCGAAGAACTTTACCTACAAAGGCTACTTCAAGACGAACTTGTTAAAAAACAAAAGCAAGCAATTAAAGGCGACTCGTTCGAAGACATACTGAAAAGTGCTTTGACGGAAATGAAAGAACCCACCCAAGCAAAAGAAGAAAGTCTCATCGATACTTTGAATAAATTCATACAAGACACGAACCAAATGCAGAAGGAATCGGCTGAACTCACCGAAAGATTTATTAAAGGAGAGCCCGTCGAAATTCACGATGTGATGATAGCTGCCGAAAAAGCCAAAACCAGCTTCCAACTATTATTAGAAATACGCAATCGCTTTATCGACCTTTATCGCGAAATATTAAGAATGCAAATGTAGGGCAAAAATGGGTAAAACCGAACAAAACTCGCAAGTAAAATCATTTTTCAAAAGGCTTTCTCTTATCCAGAAAATACTTTTATTTGCTTCGACTTTCGGAGTTTTGTTTCTTTTGTTGTATTTTGTCGTTTCGACTGCCTCGAAGACAGAGTATGCGGTTTTATTTTCGCAATTAGAACCCAGCGAAGTCGGTAAAATTGTGGAAAAATTGAAAGAGAAAAAAATAAATTACAAACTTAGCGACAACGGCACAACAATACTTGTCGATAAGAATAAAGTTTTCGAAACTCGGGTTGAAATAGCATCGGAAGGTTTGCCCGAAAGTGGCATCGTTGGTTACGAAATATTCGACCGCACCAATCTTGGTATGAGTGAATTTGTTCAAAGGCTCAACTTTAGGCGTGCATTGGAAGGCGAGCTTTCCAAAACAATAAGCTCGTTGCAAGGTGTCCGAAAAGCCCGAGTGCATTTGGTTATCCCCGAACGAGCTATATTCGAAGAACAACAGCGAGAACCAAGTGCTTCGGTTACTTTGCAATTGGCAAATGACAAAAGTATATCGAAATTGAATATTCGGGGAATTCAAAATCTTGTTGCGGCAAGTGTCGAAGGACTTTCGCCAAACAACGTTACAGTTGTCGATAGCAGGGGTAAGATACTTTCCGATGTAGAACCAAATGCTAACACATTGGCTGGAAAGACGCAGACCCAAATCGAGCAACAGCTTAGAGTGGAACAATATCTCACCAACAAGGTTCAATCGTTGCTCGATGGTGTGCTTGGACAAGGAAATTCCGAAGCCCGAGTGAATGTGGAATTGGATTTTACACAAATTGAGAAGACAATTACCGATTTCGACCCCGAACGCCAAGTTGCTCGCAGTGAACAGGTCTCTTCGAGTTCTGCACTTTCGGTCGATTCGCTTGTTTATCCTGCGCCCCAGCAAAATGTTCAAAGAAGTAACACAATTACAAACTATGAAATACCGCAGACAATCGAAAGAATTATTAACAGCGTAGGGACAGTTAAAAGAGTTACCGTTGGTGCTCTTGTAAATGGAACATACAAGGTGGTCGAAAAAGATGGCAAAAAGGAAGTTCAATACATACCAAGGTCGGAAGAAGAGATAAAGAAACTCGAAGATATAATCAAGAATGCAGTTGGCTACGACCCGAATCGGAACGATGTTGTTTCAATTGTCAACATACCATTCGATACACAAATTCCCGACGAGGAGCAACTTGCTCCACCAAAGCCTTGGTATTTACAACCCGATTATCTTCGGCTACTTTTGTTGATTTCTGCAATTATTATTTCTGTCATTTTGATGTATTTACTCTTGCATTCACGGCAAGTTAAAGAAACAGCGCGGATAGCAATGGCATTACCCGAACCAAGGAAGCTTTTGGAAGAAGAGCGAGAGGATATCGAGCGAGAATTGCAAGGGCTTCGGTTGGAAGAAGACCAGACTTTGCTTTTGCCTTCGGAAATGCCCGAACAATTGCTTTTGACCGAAGAGACTGGTGGAGTTCCGATTCCCGAAGAGGAAATTGACTTATCAATTATTCGTAAACCAGCAGCAAAAATTGAAGCTCTTCCTTTGAGCGAAGAAGCAATGATGAAGATGGAGATTCGCGACAAAATTCGGGAATTTATCGATACCCAACCCAACGAAGCAGCAAAACTTGTAAGGATGTATCTGTCGCAAGAAGAGACGGGCAAAAGAGAATTATACTAAAATTCCGTTTTATACTTTTATAACTTTATAAGTTTTTAAGAAATTGAAAGATGAAAAGGAGAGAGATAAAATACGAAGAGCTAACACCGAAGCAGAAAGCGGCTATTTTGATGATGTCGCTCGATGTCGATACAGCTGCTAAAGTATTTAAACAATTGAGTTTGGAAGAAGTTGAACAAATTGCATTAGAAATTTCAAATTTAAGAGATTTGCCTACTCAAATTGTTGACCAAGTGCTCGAAGAGTTCTATCAAGTAATGACTGCCCAAGCTTTTTTGCTTGAAGGCGGACTCGAATATGCACAGATGATACTCGAAAAAAGTTATGGTTACGAACGAGCGAAAGAAATTGTCGAAAAAATTAGAGTACTTACATCTGTTCGGGGTTTCAGTGTTTTGAAAAATGCAGACCCACAACAACTTGCAAATTTTCTTTCGAAGGAACATCCCCAAACTATTGCATTGATACTTTCTCATTTACCACCTGACCAGTCTGCCGAAGTACTTGCCGAATTTAATGAACAATTGCGAATCGAAACTGTTCTCCGTATTGCAAAACTTGGTAAAGTTTCGCCCCAACTGCTTCAGGAAGTTGAACACGTTGTCGACCAAATTGCCGAACAAACGCTTTCGCAAAGTATGGCAACTGCTGGTGGTGCCCAACTTGTTGCAAACATTTTGAACAAGAGCAACACAACAATTGCAAAGTCAATGCTCGAACATATCGAAGAAAAGGATTATGGCTTATCGTTGGAAATCAAGCGGCTAATGTTCTTGTTCGAAGATATTGTAACAATCGACGACCGTGGAATTCAAAGAATATTGCGCGAAGTCGACAAACGCGACCTTGCTCTTGCTTTGAAGGTTGCCGACGAAAAAGTAAAGCAAAAGATATTCAAGAATATGAGCGAACGTGCCGCTGCTGTTGTTAAAGAAGAACTTGAATTTATGGGTCCGGTTAAATTGAAGGAAGTCGAAGCTGCTCAGCAACGTATTGTCGATATCATAAAACGATTAGAAGAGCAAGAAGAAATTGTAATTGGTGGTCGAGGCCGCGAAGATGTATTTGTATAATTTTTATTTCTAAACAATGCAAAAATTCAAAGTAAAACTGCCTAAGAAACCGAAAATTTCAAATTCAGAGGACAATTCTGCGGAAAGCAATGTAATCAAAGAAATTATTCCTGAAATCGAGCTATATCAATTCGAAGAACTGACCACCGAGGAAGAAGAGTTTGAGCATTTCGATGAATCTTTTTTTTCGGAAACCCCACCTAAGGTTAAGCCAAAGAAAAAAAAAGTTAAGAACCTTAGGCCTGTTTTTTCTGCTTTTTTTTCTATTCAAAATTTCGACAAACCAATAGATATTGACCTTCGTAAGGTTCATTCGTTTGAATACACAAAAGAGGAGCTTCAAGAGGAAATACAAAAAGCATACGACAAAGGTTTCGAAGACGGACAACAACTAACTCAAATGGCTCTTGCCGAAGAATTCAATAAATTTGAAGATTGGGTGCGCCGTTTCGACCAAATTGCTGAGGAATTAAATAGACAGTATCAAGCACAAATTAAGGAGTTGGGAAATATTGTAGTTCCAATTGCAGTAAAAATTGCGGAGCAAATTATTCGGAAAGAAGTTCAAATCGATAAAGAAATTCTCCTTAATCAAATACAAAAATCGTTCGAAGAAATTGAAAATGAGCAAGTTTTTCAAGTTCGAATCCACCCCGATGATTACAAAATACTCGAAGAAGTAAAAAGTAAGCTTGTTAATCCATCAATTAATTTGGAGAGTTTACAAATTGTTGCCGACAGTTCCGTAGACATTGGAAGTTGTATTGTAGAAACATCAGTAGGAAGGATTAATGCAAGCTTTTCGGCACAACTGAACAAAATCAAAGAATATTTCGAAAATGTCGATTTTAATAGTTTAGATTTCGAAAATTATGTTTGAGCTTTCCAAAATAGTCGAGAAAGTTTTGGATGAATTGCCAAAAATTTCCACCCTACGACTGAGTGGGCGATTGACAAAGGTCATTGGTTTGGTTTTGGAAAGCGAAGGACCAAAAGCAAAAATTGGAGAAATATGTAATCTTTACAATAGAAACGGGAAACTCGTAAGTAAATCAGAAGTTGTTGGATTCCGAAATAATAACATTCTATCGATGGTTCTCGGTGATTTGAATGAAATCGAGCCGAATATGGAAATTGTTGCAACGGGCGAAACACTTCAAGTCCAAGTTGGCGATGGGCTGCTTGGGAGAATACTCGACGGTTTAGGAAATCCAATTGACGGGCGTGGAAAGGTTTTTGCGGCCGAAAAACGTTCAGTGTATGCTTCGCCCCCAAGCCCACTCGAACGACAAAGAATTACTCAGCCAGTTGCAACTGGGATAAAGGCAATCGATGGCTTGCTTACAATTGGCAAGGGACAGCGCGTTGGTATTTTTTCGGGCTCGGGGATTGGTAAATCCATCCTTCTCGGAATGATAGCTCGCAAAACATCAGCCGATATTAACGTCATTGCTTTAATTGGAGAACGTGGTCGCGAGGTACGAGAATTTATCGAGAAAGACCTTGGCGAAGAAGGCTTGAACCGTTCAGTTGTCGTAGTAGCAACAAGCGATACACCACCATTGGTGCGAGTGAAAGCTGCCCTTGTTGCTACAACCATTGCAGAGTATTTTCGTGACCAAGGCTTAGATGTTATGCTGATGATGGATTCTTCGACTCGACTTGCTATGGCTCAGCGTGAAATTGGCTTGACTATTGGCGAACCCCCGACAACCAAAGGTTACACACCAAGCGTATTTGCCCTTATGCAGAAAGTGATGGAAAGAGCCGGCACTGGCAAGGTTGGTTCAATCACTGGGCTATATACTGTTTTGGTCGAAGGCGATGATTTAAACGAACCCGTTGCCGATACTGCCCGAGGCATACTCGATGGTCACATCGTGCTTTCGCGTAAACTTGCCGCAATGGGTCATTATCCTGCAATAGATGTTCTCGAAAGCGTAAGCCGTGTGATGAACGATATTGTGTCCAAAGAACATCGAACTGCCGCAAGCAAAGCAATAGAGATGATGGCTTTGTATCGCAGTTCCGAAGATTTAATTAGTGTTGGTGCTTACCAAAGAGGAACCAATCCTAAACTGGACAAAGCAATTGCTTTTCACGATATTATTAATAACTTCCTTCGCCAAGACATCGACGAAACCCATACTTTCGACGAAACTGTTAAAACATTAATCGAGATTACTTCGAGGTTGTGATATGGCAAAAAAATTCCATTTCCAATTAGAAAGCCTTTTGAACTTAAAAGTTCACAAAGTAAAAGAAATTGAGGAGGTAATTCAAAAAATCTTGTATTACAAAGTTCAAACCCAAAACGAAATTGCCGAACAGGAGGAATATCTCCGCACAATCTCGAATGGTTCAAATGGATTACACCGAATAGGGGACATTCAAGCTCAAATTCATCATAAAGAATTTGTGGCAAACGAAATTACCAAGTTGCGTCAGCAATTGGAAAAAATAATCGATATCGAAAAAATATACCTTGAACGTCTGCAAGAAGCAAAAAAAGAAGAAAAGATTCTCGCTAAACTTAAAGAAAAGAAATTCGACAACTATAATATGGAAATGAAGAGAGAAGAAACTAAATTTTTGGACGAAATATCAATTACAAAAGAGATTCGAAAAAACATCGATAACGAACAATGAACTTAAAACAGTTAATAGTAATACTTTCGATAATTTTTGGTTCACTTCTAGTTCTATTTGTAGCCTTAATTTTGATTTATAAATTTGCTCCAAGTTTTCTTGGTTTACAACCCGAAGAGCAAGATGCTACGGAAATTGTTAAGCCCGAAGAATTTAAATCCGACCCAAAAGTTGTTCTTTCCCGAAACGAATATCTGGATTGGTTGCAAAGGTCTTTCAATGTTCAGGCAACTATTGCCGAAAACAATTTTCTTTCGAACTATGTTAAAACCTTGAACGATTCGATTTCGAAACTAAATACTAAGCTTACTGAACTCGAAAAGATGAACATTACGCTTGGCGATTCAATAACACAAATACATTCCAACTTTAAGGATTCATTAAATGCTTTGATTAAGCTTAGAAATGAATTAATTCAAAAATATGCTGAAATCACTCTGTTGAAGAAGCAACTTGAAGAGGAGACAACGGGTGTTTCGCAAAAATCGGATTCAGTAAGACGGGAGACATTGAAGAATTTCGCCAAAATATTCGAAAATTCAGACCCTCGGGAAGTTGCAAAAATAATTGAGAATCTAAGTAATCAAGAAGCGAGCTGGATAATAAAATTTATGTCGAAGAAAAAAGCTGGCAAGGTAATTGATGCTTTAAAACCTGAACGAAGTGCTGAAATTTTACAAACTTCGTTGGAAAAGTAAGAAAGTTATTGTAAATAAATAGACTTAGGCAGGAAGCCGAAATGAATGCAAGGATGCAAATATTACAAAAACTAATAAACCCCAACCCTAACCTTGCAATTTTTTTAGCCAAAAAGTATAATATTCTCCACAACGAGACAAATAATCCATTTCAAGATACAGAAAATCCAAACACTTTCGACCTAATTTTGAACAACGAAATTGTTCACATTAGCCAATATTTCAAATTAAATATATTATCGAAAGCAAAAGAGATTTCTTTTGGTAGCAATGCAAACCATGAATATGGCATACATTTAGCAGACTCCCAAACAGTTCATGAATTTCGTCAAGAGCTGAAACATTCTCCAATTTCAATTTTGAATATTGGGCGAAATCAGAGTAATGAAGACTTAGACCAATTTGTATTAACAACGACCATCAAAGAAACAAATTCTCGGCGTACACCTGTTATCGAAATGGATACAAATGGTACGAACCTAAAAGATACAAACTTTGCAAACCACATTTCATTAGCCAACACAAGCAAAGTAAACCTCCAAATAAGCAATTTGGAGCAAATGCTTAGTATTGTGCATCAGCCCGAAAGAAATGGCGAAATATTACACCAAGAGGGACCTGCACTTGATGAGGTCAAATCCCCAAGCCAACCACCGAAGGGATCCGACAATCGCAATCAGCATATTACAATTTCGAACAGACGGGATGGTCAAGATGTTGAGATAAGGACAACGATAGTAGTTCCACCAAGCAAGGATATTCCTGCGGAAGGCTACAATCGAGAATTATTGCCGAGCAAAGAGGAGACAGTTCAACTGCAAAAAGATGATTCTCCAAGAGTAAATTTGAGCAAATTAAATTCAAATTCAGAGCAGAATTCTTTTGAATTAGATGAACCGCACGAGGAAAAATATTCTACCGATATCAGTTCATCGACACCGAGTAGAACTTCATCAAATCACGATAGCAATGCATTCGAAAGTCAAAAGGAAGTGATAGGCAATAAAAATCAATCAAAAGCAAAGCCCTATGGTAGCATCATCAACGAAGCAAGGATGAATATAATACGAGCACGAAGAAATGAAGATACAAATAGCCAAGCGATACAATTCGAAGGAAAGGATATAAAAATAGAAAAAGAGGGACCTGCACTTGATGAGGTCAAATCCCCAAGCCAACCACCGAAGGGATCCGACAATCGCAATCAGCATATTACAATTTCGAACAGACGGGATGGTCAAGATGTTGAGATAAGGACAACGATAGTAGTTCCACCAAGCAAGGATATTCCTGCGGAAGGCTACAATCGAGAATTATTGCCGAGCAAAGAGGAGACAGTTCAACTGC
>FWWL01007966.1_pt1 | contig 13955 bp, 12 predicted proteins | sample 2228331 | NCBI WGS metagenome assembly FWWL01 (sample SAMEA103939775, study PRJEB20133) | metagenome
CCGGCCTCGGCCCGGGCCTTGGCTTTCATTTCCTCGACCAGGGCGTCGAGGTCCTCGTGGGGATGTACGGTGAACGTCTGCACGCCCCGCACGAGGCTCAGGAGCCGTCGGGTCCGTTCGTTCGGCGTGAAGGCCAAGATCGGCTGACGGGGCCGGTAGCTGGCGATGATCCGGACCGTCGAGCCCGACCACGTCGGGACGAGGATGGCCCGTACGTCCAACCGATGGGCCAGTTCGTACACGGCGTAGCACACGGCGTGTCGTTGGGACGGGAGGGTGTCGTCCCGCCGGTAGGGCGCCAGGGGCCGTACGGTCCGCTCGTAGGCTTCGACCCGCTCGATGACCCGCCGGAGCGTGCGCACGGCCTCGACGGGGTGCTTCCCCCGGGCCGTCTCGTCCGACAGCATGATGGCGTCCGTCCCGTCGAGGATGGCGTTGGTGACGTCGGTCACCTCGGCCCGCGTGGGGGCCGGTTGCTCGACCATCGACATGAGGACTTGGGTCGCCGTGATGACGGGCACGGCCCGACGACGGGCCTGACGGATGATCTCCTTCTGGTGGATGCCGATCTCCTCCAGGGGGAGTTCGACGCCCAGGTCCCCCCGGGCGACCATGATGGCGTCCGCCTCCGCCAGGATGGCCTCCAGGTTCTGAAGAGCCTGGGGCTTTTCGAGCTTGGCGACGACCGGGAGGTCGGCCCCGAGCGAAGCCAAGAGACAGCGGACGGCCCGAAGGTCTTCCGGGTCCCGGACAAAGGAGAGGGATATCAAGTCGACCCCCGCCGCGACGCCCCAGGCCAGGTCCGTTCGGTCCTTGTCCGTCAGGGCCGGCAGGCCGGTCGGGGCGTCCGGCAGGTTGACGCCCTTGCGGCTGAACAGCAACCCGCCGTGGATGACTCGGACAACGACGTGTCGGCCCCGGACGGCCTCGACGACCGTCGCGATCATCCCGTCGGCCATCAGGATGCGATGACCGGGCCGGACGTCCGCCGGCAGGGCGTCATACAGGACGGGCACCTCGCCGGGATGACAGGCCGAGTCCGGTACGAGGACGACCTCCGCCCCGCTCTGGAGATGAAGAGGCTCGCGGTCTAACGGGCCGACCCGGGTCTTGGACCCCGCCAGGTCCAGCAGGATGGCGACCGGTACGCCCAGCCGCCGGGACGCCTCTCGGACTTCCCGAACGACCTCAGCATGCGTGTCCGGCGTTCCATGCGCCGCGTTGATCCGGACGACCCGCACGCCCTCGGCCAGGACCTCGTCCCACCGACCCGTACAGGCCGGCCCGGCCGTCACGATGACCTGGGTCATCCGAGTCGAGGCGGCCTCGATCGAGGCAAATCGGTATGCCATCCTTTACCCCCCGGCCGATTCCGACGGCCGTCGAAGAGGACGGTCCTCAAAGGACGAGCCATCGTCTCGGGTAGATAGGCAAGCCGGCAGGTGGACAATCGGGAGAAGCGGGTCTGCAAACCCGCCCCTGTCCGATGCCATCCGTCATGGTGGCGGCGGAACATTCAGAGCCGGGCGTCATCCCGGCGTCAAGAAACCCAAGCAACCAGGGAGGGGGACCTGGCGACGTCTTCCAGCCCTGTCGCCGTCATCGTCCCCCCAGCGTTGGTCGCTCGGGCATGAGGAGCATTATAAGCCGATGACCGAGACGCGCCTAATCCCGACGGCTGAACCTCCCGCGCGTATTTCACACTCTCCCATCTCTATGGCTACATTCTATACATCATGGGCCCTTACCCCGAAGAGACCCATGGCCCGGACGGATCCAGAAACCACCGTGGACCCGGCCCAAGGAGCCCCGAACGGCACGGCAATTGCACAACATGCCTCCTCCCTGCCAGAGACGTATCGGCTCCTTCGGGGGTATCCGGCCGCCTGGCTTCCGTCATCTCGATGCGGACTCGATCGGAATCCTTCCGACGGGGGTATTCGATGCGGTGGACATGCTGGACCGGTATCGGTTTGGGGGTCCTGGTCCTGGGGGCCGGGGCCGTCCGGGCGGCGGAGACGCCCACGGTCGGGGTCGGGGCCCAGGGCGCCTGGGCCCGGCCCAAGGATGCCGACCATGCGTTGGGCTACGTGGGCGCTCATCTCCGGCTCCGGCCGCTGGCATGGTTGGGCCTGGAGGGGGCTTTGGACTACCCGAAAGAGTCCTACGCCGGGGGGTCGGTCACCGTGCGGGACGTGCCGGTGACGGCGTCGGTCCTGGTCTTCGTCCTTCCCCGGGGACCCCTGAATCCCTATTGGGTCGGCGGGACGGGGTCCATTTCACCCGTACGGAAGCGGGTACGGCTTCTACGTCCGACACCTTCATGGGCTATCACGTGGGGGCGGGTCTGCAAGTCGTCCTGGGCGGTGTGGCCCTCTTTGGAGAGTACCGCTATATGGGCGTGAAGGTCCATGCGGACGTGGGGCCGAATGCCTCCCGCCTGTCCCTGGACGCCAGCGGCTCCAACCTACGGGCGGGCCTCACGTTTTGGTTTTGAGGACCGAGACGCGGGTCCCTGACCCGTCGGACTCGATGCCCCGAGAGACCGCTGGGGCAAGGACATGCCTTCCGTCTCACCCTCTCCCCACAGCAGGAGGCGACGATGGCACGGAAGTTCGGGTCGATGGCGTACGTCAGCATCGTCATCATCGCCGGGGGTCTTCTTGGGTCGACCCCCGAGGCCCGGGCGCAGACGCAGGCCGGCTTTCGGGTCGGCATCTACGCGAATCGGGAAGACGCCTTCCTGGGCGGTGAGCTCGTGGCGCCCCTGGCCCAGCGGATTTACGTTAACCCCAACGGGGAGTGGGTGGTCGCCGAACGGGCGACCTTCCTGACGTTCAACATGGACTTCTACTACGACATCCCCGTCCGGGGCCCCCTGGCGGTCTGGGCGGGCGCCGGCCTGGCCATCCTGTACTTCAACCCGGAGGGTCCGGCCCCGGCCGACACGGACGTGGGCCTGGACCTGCTGTTCGGCATCGCCTTTAGTCGCCGACCCGTCATCCCCTACATGCAGGTCAAGGCCCTCCTCTCGGACACGAACGAGCTCGTCCTGGGCGTCGGACTCCGGTTCTGATGCCCGCCGACGTGGACATCCGCCCTTCCCGGTGGAATTCGCCAGAGCCCCGTCTGCCCGGACCCCGGCGACGGGGCCCCGCCATCGGGACGCCCGGCCCCCGAACGGACCGTCGCCCACCGGCGTTTCATTATGAAGCGGCGGCGTGACGAGGATGGTTCACGGCTGGCGGGGGGACGGCCGTCGTAGCGCATGGCGTGTAACGAATCGAGGACGGGAGGATTCCCGACGCGCCCTTTGGCCCTCGCTTGAGCGTCCCCCGTCCCGCCACGGTCGGCCCCTCGTCCCGGGGCTTGAACCGCCCTCCTGTCGCTTGCAGTAAACCGGAGAGGAGACATCATGGGTCGTGGGTTTCGATGGTCCCTGACCGTCGTCCTGGCCGTCGCCGGCCTGGCCTGGGCGGCCCTCCCGGACCACACCGAATACAGCCAGCAGGTCCGGCAGTATACGACCGAGAGCGCCTTCTTGACCGACTGGGTCCGCACGACGCCCAAGAGCGACACGGTTCCCTCCCCCCTGGAGGTCCTGGGTTACGTCCCGGGCACGCCGGGCCGGCTCACCTATGCGGCCGATGTGCACCGGTACTTCCGGGTCCTGGAGAAGGCGTCGCCCCGGGTGCGGGTCTTCTCCCTGGGCTCGACCGAAGAAGGCCGGGAGATGATCCTGGCCGTCATCGCCGATGAGGCCGCGGTGGCCCGTCTGGACCGCTATCGGGAAATCACGAACCGACTGGCCGACCCCCGGGGCCTTTCGGAGGCGGAAGCCGAGGCCCTCATCGCCGAGGGCCGGCCGATGTACTGGGTCCTCGGGGGCCTGCACCCGCCGGAGACGGGAAGCCCCGAGATGCTCATGGAACTCGCCTACCGGCTCGCCGTCTCCGACGACCCCCGCATCGAGACGGTCCGCCGGAACGTCATCGTCCTGATCACGCCCGTCCAGGAAGTCGACGGCCGGGAGCGGATCGTCGACATCATGCGGTACCGGGCGGCGAATCCCGGCAAGCCGGCCCCGAGTCTCGTTTTCTGGGGCCACTACGTCGCCCACGACAACAACCGGGACACCATCGGCCTCGGCCTGGCCCTGACCCGGAACCTCCTGCAGGGCTTCCTGACCTGGAAGCCCCAGGTCATGCACGACCTCCACGAGTCGATCCCCTTCCTGTATGTCTCCGGCGGTACGGGGCCCTTCAACGCCTGGCTCGACCCCGTCGTCATCGACGAGTGGCGGGCGATGGCCTGGTACGAGGTCGAGCAGTTGACCCGCCAGGGCGTCCCCGGCGTCTGGACCCACGGGTTCTGGGACGGCTGGGCGCCCAACTACGTGATGTCCATCGCCATGTTTCGTAACGCCATCGGTCGGTTCTACGAGACCTTCGGCAACAGCGTCCCCGACACGATGGACCGCGTCGTGCGGGGCCAGACCCGTCGGGAGTGGTACCGGCCGAATCCGCCGACGCCGACCGTGCGGTGGTCCCTCCGGAACAACGTCAACCTTCAGGAGAGCGGTGTCCTGACGGCCCTCTACTACGTCGCCACGCATGCCAAGGACTTCCTCCGGAACTTTTACGCGAAGGGCCTCCGGTCCGTCGCCAAGGCCCGCACGGAGGGCCCGGCCGCCTACGTCTTGCCAGTCCCCGACGCCCGGCCGGCCCTGCAGGCCCGTCTCCTCCGGCTCCTGCAGGCCCATGCCGTCGAGGTCCACCGACTGACCCGACCGGTGAAGGTCCGGGACGGGGAGTTCCCGGCCGGGAGCTGGGTCGTCCGGATGGACCAGCCCTACAGCCGCCTGGCCGATACCCTCTTAGACCAGCAGTACTACAACCCCAACGACCCCCCGCCCTACGACGACACGGGCTGGACCCTCGGGGCCCTCTTTCACACGAAGACCGTCCGGGTGACGGACCCGGCCGTCCTGGAGGCCCCGATGGAGCCGGTCCGGGAACCCGTCCCGCCGCCCGTTCGGGTCGAGGGCCACGGCCCCTTCTTCCTCGTCCGACCGACGGGCGAGCCGGAGGTCGCCCTCCTGCCCTTCCGTCTGAAGGGCATCCCCATCGAGGCCCTGACGGAGGCCTGGACATCCGAGGGGGGTGAATTTCCGGCCGGCACGCTGGTCCTGGACGGACGTCGCGGGGCCGACCGGGTCGAAGCCGTCTTGAGGGAGTTGGGCGTTTCGGCCGTCCGGACGGACCGACGGCCGACGGTCGGGACCTTCCCCGTGACGGCCCCCCGCGTCGCCATCGTCCATAGCTGGGTCAACACGCAGTCGGAGGGCTGGTACCGGCTGGCTTTCGATCAGTTGAAAATCCCGTATGACTACGTTTCGGTCCAGGTCGTCGGCCGGACGCCGGACCTGAAGGCCCGTTGGGACGTCCTCCTGCTGGCGCCGGGCATCGGGACGCCCGACCAGCTCGTGAACGGCCTTCCGGGGACGGCCCCGATCCCCTGGAAGCGTACGCCCCTGACGCCGAACCTGGGCGCCGTCGACAGCACCGACGACATGCGGCCCGGGATGGGCCTGGAGGGCGTGCAGTCCCTCAAGCGGTTCCTCGAGCGGGGCGGCGTCCTCATCGCCGTCGGTTCGTCCGTCCAGTTTCCAATCCAGTACGGCCTGACCCGATGGGTCTACGTCAGCGAGCCTCGGCGGGCTCGGGTCATCGGCGCTGTCCTACAGGCGGAGGTCGTCGAGCCCCGGAGCCCCCTGGCCTTCGGCTACGACCCGACCCCCGCCGTCTACTTCAGCCGGGGCCCCCTCCTCAGCGTGGGCCTCACGCCCCAGGGTGCCGCCCTGTTTTTTGGGGGCCTCGAGCCGGAGGTCAGCGCCAAGCCCAGCGGCCGGGGCTCGGCCCGGGACCCCGACGTCCCGCAGGGTCGTCCCTACGGGGAGCCGCCGCCCAAGCCCCCGGAGCTTCCGTCGTGGGCGGAGGGCTTCGAGCCGGAGGACCCCCAGATGAAGGTCCTCCTCCAGGGACGCATCCCGCCGGTGGCCGAACGGCCGCGCATCGTCCTGCGATTTCCGAAGCAGGCCGACCGTATCCTCGTCAGCGGGCTCCTCGACGGTGCCTCGGAGCTGGCCGGTCGGCCCGTCCTCATCGATGCCCCCGTCGGCCGGGGCCACGTCCTGCTGTACGCCTTTAACCCCGTATGGCGCCACCAGACCTGGGGTACGTTCGGGCTTCTGCTCCAGGCGTTGCTCTATCACGACCGCCTGGACCTGGGCTGGCCCCCGGCGCTTCCGAAAGGATCGGCCATCCGGGAACCCGGCGGTCCGGGAGTTCGGGAATAGAGTTAGGGAGGACGGTTGGGGTTCCTGATGGTACCAACGTAATAAGGAGACTACCGCCCCCCGCCGGTCGGCCGAATTCCCGGTTGGATCTCGCCCCCGCATCCCGTATCTTGGATCCCCGATCCCGGCCGTAAGGGGCAGGTCATGGTACGGGTCGCCTTTCAGGGCGAACGGGGTGCCTTCGGGGAAGAGGCCGTCGTCCAGTCTTTCGGGGAGGCGGCCGAGCCGGTCCCCTGCGAGACGTTCGCCCAGGTCTTCCACCTCGTCGCCCGCGGGCAGGTCGACTACGGGATGGTCCCCGTCGAGAACTCCATCGCCGGGGGGATCAACGAGGTCTATGACCTGCTTCGGCAGTACGACCTGTTCGTGCGGGGCGAGCGGGTCGTGGCCGTCGAGCTGTGTCTGATGGCCCTGCCGGGCCAGACCCTGGCCGACATCCGGCGGGTCTATTCCCACCCGAAGGCCCTCGAGCAGTGCGAGGGATTCCTGCGGGACCTCGACGTGGAGGTCATCGCCCAGTACGACACGGCCGGGAGTGCCCGCTTGATCCGGGAGGGGGGTCTGACGGGGGTCGCCGCCGTGGCGAGCCGACGGGCGGCCGACCTTTACGGCCTGACCGTCCTGGCCGAGGGGATCCAGGACCTGCCGGAGAATTACACGCGCTTTATCGTCCTCGGGCGGGACCCGGCGCCCCGGTCGTCGGGGCCCTCCAAGACGATGCTCGTGATGGCCGTCGCCCACGTCCCGGGGTCCCTGTACCGCGCCCTCGGGTGCCTGGCCCGGCGTCACATCAACCTCTTGAAGTTGGAGTCCCGGCCGGCCCGGAACCGGCCCTGGGAGTACGTGTTCTACGTGGACTTCGAGGGTCACCGGGACGACCCGCCGGTCGCCGAGGCCCTGGCCGAGCTCGCCCAACACACTCAGTGGATGAAGGTCCTGGGCTCCTTCCCCCGGGAGGCCTGAGGGGCCTCGGAGCCAGCCGTTGACGGAAGCGGTAGGACGGACGTAATATATGAGCACGCTCCCCTGGGACGGCGGAAAGGACGCCAGCATGACTGCGGGCTCCCGAGGATGACGCTGGCATGACTGCCAGCGCTCCGGATGGGGGACGCCGGGATGACTCCTGGCGTTCCGAGAGCGATGACGGCCCCGGTCACGCGCCCATGGGTCCCCCTCGGGGTAGGCGGCGGGGTTGACACGATTTTCCTGAGGGTGAGGGGGCGGCCCGGCCGTCCGATGGCCCGGGATGGCGGCCCTTGACAGGGTCGAGGCGGAGGTCTAAATTCCTGGCACTGAATCGGAACGAGGGGCGATTTCGCATGCCGACGATCAATCAACTGGTTCGGATGGGCCGAGAAAGGGTGCGCCGCAAGTCTAAGAGCCCGGCCTTACAGGGGAATCCCTTTAAGGCCGGCGTCTGCACGCGGGTCTTCGTGACGACGCCCAAGAAGCCGAATTCGGCCCTGCGGAAGGTCGCCCGTGTCAAGCTGACGAACGGGATGGAGGTGACGGCGTACATCCCGGGCATCGGCCATAATTTACAGGAACACTCGAAGGTTTTGGTCCGGGGTGGGCGTGTCAAGGACCTCCCGGGTGTCCGCTATCATATCGTCCGCGGCACCCTGGACGCCGCCGGCGTAGAAGCGCGTCGTCGGTCCCGCTCCAAGTACGGGGCCAAGCGTCCGAAGAAGTAGCCCCTTTCCCAACCGGCATCGATTTCGACACTTCGGGCATCGGTCTCGAAGCGTCTTCTTCCCAGGTGGTCCTTTGTGGCGGTGGGGGTTCGCATTTCTCATCGTCAGGGGCCGTAGGGCGGTCGACCCGGCCGGGGCCGACGGCCCGTCGTGTTGCCCGACTGCCCGGTACGCGGTAAGGAGGCGGCCATGCCTCGCAAGGGTCCGGTCGAACGGCGGGAAGTCCTGCCCGACCCGGTCTATCACAGCACGCTGGTCATGAAGTTTATCAACCATATCATGCGGAAGGGGAAGAAGTCGAAGGCCGAACGGATCTTCTATGAAGCCCTGGAGTTGATCCGTCAGCGTTCGAAGGACGAGCCGTTGAAGGTCTTCCTGCAGGCCGTCGAGAACTGTCGGCCCCAGATGGAGGTCCGCTCCCGCCGGATCGGGGGGGCGACGTATCAGATCCCCGTCGAGGTCCCCGAGTACCGGTCCGTGTCGCTCAGCATGCGTTGGATCCTGGAGGCGGCCCGCCAGCGGAACGAGAAGTCCATGCAGGAGCGTTTGGCGGCCGAACTCCTGGAGGCGGCCCAGGGCCGGGGAGCGGCGGTCCGCAAGCGGGACGAGGTCCATCGGATGGCCGAGGCCAACCGGGCCTTCGCCCACTTCCGGTGGTGAGGTCGCGAGGGAGACGGCGATGCCGAGGACGATTCCCTTAGAGCGTTTCCGGAACATCGGGATCATGGCCCACATCGACGCCGGCAAGACGACGACGACGGAGCGGGTCCTCTACTACACGGGGATCACCCACCGGATCGGCGAAGTCGATGAGGGGACGGCCACGATGGACTGGATGCCCCAGGAGAAGGAACGGGGCATCACCATCACGGCCGCCGCCACGACCTGCTTCTGGCGTGACCACCGCATCAACATCATCGACACCCCGGGCCACGTCGACTTCACCATCGAGGTCGAGCGGTCCCTGCGGGTCCTGGACGGGGCCATCATCGTCATCAGCGCCGTCGAGGGCGTCCAGCCCCAGACGGAGACCGTCTGGCGGCAGGCCGACAAGTACCGCGTGCCCCGCATCGTCTTCATCAACAAGATGGACCGTATCGGGGCCGACTTCGAACGGGCCGTCCAGATGATGGTCGACCGCCTCCGGGTCGTCCCGGTACCGGTCCAGTATCCCCTCGGGGCCGAGGACCGCTTCCAGGGCGTCATCGACCTCATCGAGCAGAAGGCCTACGTCTACCGGGACGAGACCCTGGGGGCCGAGTACGACGTCTTGGACGTCCCCCCGGAGTACCGGACCCCGGTCCAGCACTGGCGGGACGTCCTGTTTGAAAAGTTGGCCGAACTGGACGACCACATCATGGAGAGGTACCTGGCCGGGGAATGGCCGACGCCCGACGAAATCCGACGGAGCCTCCGGCACCTGACCCTGCGCCTAAAGGTCGTGCCCGTCCTCTGCGGGTCGGCCTTCAAAAACAAGGGCGTCCAGCCCCTCCTGGATGCCGTCGTCTACTACCTGCCCTCCCCCCTGGACCTGCCGCCCGTCAAGGGCTGGCACCCCGAGACCCGCCAGGAAGTTTACCGCAAGCCCGACGACGCCGAGCCCTTCTGCGGCCTGGTCTTTAAGCTCATGACCGACCCCTACATCGGCCACCTGTCTTACATCCGCATCTACTCCGGTCAGCTCCGCAACGGCGACACCCTCCTGAATGCGACTCGCGGGAAGATGGAGCGGATCGGGCGCCTCGTCCGGATGCACGCCAACAAGCGGGAGGAGATCAGCGAGGCCTACGCCGGGGACATCTGCGCCGCCGTCGGCCTCAAGACGGTGACGACGGGGGACACCCTCTGCGACCCCCGGCACCCGGTCCTCTTGGAAGCCATCGAGTTCCCCGAACCCGTCTTGGTCGCCGCCGTCGAGCCGAAAACCCGGGAGGACCAGGAGAAGCTGGGACCGGCCCTGCAGAAGCTCCTGGTCGAGGACCCCAGCCTCCAGCTCCGGGTCAACCCCGAGACGGCCCAGACGCTCCTGGCCGGGATGGGCGAACTCCACCTGGAGATCATCGTCGACCGGCTGTACCGGGAGTTCGGCGTCCAGGTCCACCTGGGTCGGCCGATGGTCGCTTACAAGGAAACGATCACGCGGGGTGCCGAGGCCGAGGGCAAGTACATCAAGCAGACGGGCGGCCGGGGCCAGTACGGGCATTGCTTCCTCCGGGTCGAGCCCCTGCCCCCGGGGGGCGGCTTCGTCTTCGTCGACGAGATCCGGGGCGGGGCCATCCCCAAGGAATTCATCCCGGCCGTCCGGGCCGGCGTCGAAGAAGCGATGCAGGAGGGGCCCCTGGCGGGATATCCCCTGGTCGACCTCAAGGTCGTCCTATTCGACGGGTCCTACCATGAGGTCGACTCCAGCGAGATCGCCTTCAAGATCGCCGGTTCGATGGCCCTCAAGGAGGCCGTCCGGCGGGCGGCCCCGGTCTTGCTGGAGCCGATCATGAAGCTGGAGGTCATCACGCCGGAGGACTTCCTGGGCGAGGTCATCGCCGACCTCAACGCCCGCCGGGGGAAGATCCTGACCGTCGAGGCGCCTCGACCCGGCGTGCGCGTCGTGAACGCCATGGTCCCCCTGGCGGAGACCTTCGGCTACGCCACGGACCTCCGGTCCAAGACGCAGGGTCGGGCGATCTTCACGCTCCAGTTCGACCACTACGAGGCCGTGCCGGCGCAGGTCGCCGAGAAACTCCTTCAAGCCCGATAAGGCGTCGGAGGCGAGGGGTATGAAAGAGCCTCGGATTCGCATCAAGCTGAAGTCCTTTGACCACCGGCTGATCGACCAGTCGGCCCGGGAGATCGTCCTGACGGCCCGCCGGACAGGTGCCCGGGTGGCGGGGCCCGTGCCCCTGCCGACGGAGGTCAACCGATGGACGGTCCTGCGTTCGCCCCATACGGACAAGAAGTCCCGGGAACAGTTCGAGATCCGGACCCACAAGCGTCTGATCGACATCATCGCCCCGACGCCCCAGACGATCGACGCCCTGATGCGCCTGGAGCTCCCGGCCGGCGTGGACGTCGAGATCAAGGCGCCGGGTATCGAACTCTGATCGGGACGCCGGGCGGCATCCCGGCGTCAAGAAACCAGCGAGACGGCGTGACGAGGAGAACGGCCATGCCGGGATATACGGTTGCCGGCCTGATCGGTCGGAAGGTCGGCATGCTCCAGTGGTTTGACGAAGACGGTCGGGCCCTACCCCTGACGATCCTGCGGGTCGGGCCCTGCATCGTGACCCGGGTCCGGACCCCGGAGCGGGACGGCTACCGGGCCGCCCAGCTCGGTCTGCTGGAGCCGGTGAAGGCCCCTCACCTGAACCGGCCCCTCCAGGGATACCTCAAGAAGCATGGCTTGCCCTGGGTCCGGAAGTTGGTCGAGTTCCCGGTCCTGGGAGAAGTCCGCCTGGGCCAGCAGGTCACGGTCGCCGACGTGTTCCAGACGGGCGAGAAGGTCGACGTGGTCGGTTGGACGAAGGGCCGGGGCTTTCAGGGCGGCGTCCACCGCCACGGCTTCGGCGGGGGGCCGGCTTCCCACGGGTCCAAGGTCCACCGGCGTCCCGGTTCGATCGGGACGAACACCGACCCCGGCCGGGTCTTGAAGGGCAAGCGGATGGCGGGCCGGATGGCCGTCCGCCGCCTCAAGGTCCGGAACCTGCGGGTCGCCCTGATCGTCCCCGAGGAGCACGTCCTCGGGGTCGTCGGGAGTGTCCCCGGGGCCCCGAACGGCTACGTGTACGTCCTCAAGGCGAAGTCGACCCTGGCCGGCCAGATGGAAGAGTACGCCGCCGTGCAACAGCGGGTTGGAGGCTGACGATGGAACTCCCCGTGCGGACGATGGAGGACGAGGTCGTCGACCGGGTCGAGGTCGGACCGGACCTCTTGGAGACCCCCCGGAAGACGTACGTCGTGTGGGAGGTCGTCCGCCACTATCTGGCCTCCCGACGGCGGGGGACGCACTCGACCAAGACCCGGGGCGAGGTCCGGGGGGGCGGCCGCAAGCCGTGGGTCCAGAAGGGGACCGGTCGGGCCCGTCACGGGAGTATCCGGTCGCCCCTGTGGGTCGGGGGCGGGACGGTCTTCGGTCCCAAGCCCCGGGACTACTCGTATCCCCTGCCGGCCAAGAAGACCCGGCTGGCCCTGCGGATCGTCCTGGCCGACCGTCTCCGGGAAGGCCGGGTGACGGTCCTCCACGCCCTGACGATGGAGCGGCCGTCGACGAAGGCCGGCGTGGCCTTCCTGGAACGGCTGGGCCTCCGTCCCGGGACCGACCGCGTCCTGTTCGTCGACCTTCGGCCGGAGGAAAATTTCGTCAAGTCTGTCCGGAATATCCCGGGCGTCGACGTGGCGGCCGTCCGGGACGTCCACGTCTATCATCTGCTGACCCATACGCACTTGGTCGTGACCCAAGGGGCCTTTGAAGAACTTCAAAGGACCTGTCAGCCATGAAGGCGCTGAGTCCTTACGAAATCGTGCAGGTCCCCGTGTACTCGGAAAAGGCGGACCGTCTGCGGGGGACGCAGAACTGGTACACCTTTCGCGTCCACCCGGCGGCCAACAAGGTCCAGGTCCGTCAGGCCGTCGAGCAGATCTTCGGCGTGAGGGTCGAGAAGGTCCGGATCCTTCGCGTGAAGCCGAAGCCCCGGGGTCGGATGTGGCGCCGGGGCCGGCGGGGCTACAAGCCGGCCTGGAAGAAGGCCTTGGTAAAGCTCCGGGCCGGGCATAAGATCGATATCCTCCAGGTCTGACGTGGGAGACCCGCTATGCTGAAGCGATTTAAGCCGTACACGCCCGGTCGCCGGTTCATGACCGTCCTGGTCCGGGAAGAGGTCACGCGGGACGAGCCGTACAAGCCCCTGACCTTCGGTCGGAAGCGTCAGAGCGGTCGGAACAACGCCGGCCGGGTCACGGTCTGGTGGCGGGGCGGTGGCCACAAGCGGCGCTACCGGGTCATCGACTTTCGTCGGTACGACAAGGTCGGCATCCCGGCCCGGGTCGAGTCCATCGAGTACGACCCGAACCGGTCGGCGAACATCGCCCTGGTCTGCTATGCCGACGGCGAGCGTCGCTACATCCTCCACCCGGACGGCCTGAAGGTCGGGGACGTCATCCAGACGGGACCCGACGCCGAGATCCGGGTCGGCAACGCCCTGCCCCTGCGGTCCATCCCAGAGGGGGTCCCGGTCCACAACGTCGAGCTCTGGCCGGGCCACGGCGGGACCATCGCCCGCTCGGCCGGGGCGATGGCCGTCATCATGGCCAAGGAGGGCGAGTACGCCCAGGTCCGACTCCCCTCGGGCGAGATCCGGCGCGTGCACCTGGACTGCTATGCCACGATCGGTCAGGTCGGGAACCTCGACCACTTCAACGTCACGATCGGGAAGGCCGGCCGGTCCCGCTGGCTGGGCCGTCGGCCCCACGTGCGGGGGACCTGTATGAACCCCGTCGACCACCCCCACGGCGGCGGCGAGGGTAAGACCCATCCGGGCCGTCACCCCGTGACGCCGTGGGGCCAGCCGACGAAGGGCTACAAGACCCGGCGCAACAAGCGGACGCAGGCCTTCATCGTCAAGCGGCGGAAGTAATCCCGGAGGCTACCGATGGCGGCGACCCTGGAAGAACGTGTAGCCTACTTGGAGGGCCGAGTCGAGGAACAGTCCCGGCTGGGAACGGAACTCCGAGAGATGGTCTTCCACCTCGACCAGAAAGTCGACCGGTTCCGGGAGGAGCTGACGGCACAAATCCAGGCCCTCGACCGGCGGCTTTCGGCCCAGGTCCAGGCCCTCGACCAGAAAGTCGACCGGTTCCGGGAGGAGCTGACGGCGCAAATCCAGGCCCTCGACCAGCGGCTTTCGGCTCAG
>FWWL01007293.1_pt1 | contig 13953 bp, 11 predicted proteins | sample 2228331 | NCBI WGS metagenome assembly FWWL01 (sample SAMEA103939775, study PRJEB20133) | metagenome
ATGTTCGCCGGCCCCACCTCCTCGATGGTGCGGCGCAGCGCGGCCACATCCATATTGCCTTTGAAGGGATGAATCAGCCGCGGCTGGCGCCCCTCGGCGATGACCAGGTCGCGCGCCTCAGCGCCGCTGTGCTCGACGTGGGCGCGCGTCGTGTCAAAGTGCGTGTTGTTGGGGATGACCTTGCCGGGGCCGCCCACCACGGTGAAGAGAATGTGCTCGGCGGCGCGCCCCTGGTGCGTAGGGATGACGTGCTTGAAGCCGGTGATGTCGCGCACCGCCGCCTCGAAGCGATAAAACGACGTGGCGCCGGCGTAGGATTCGTCGCTGGCGATCATGCCTGCCCACTGCCGCGCGGACATGGCGCCCGTGCCGCTGTCGGTGAGCAGGTCGATCAGCACATCGTTGGCGTGGAGCAGGAAGGGATTATAGCCCGCAGCTTGCAGCGCCTGCTCACGTTCCGCCATCGTTGTGAAGCGGATCGGCTCGACGGAACGCACACGGAAAGGTTCGATGATCGTCGTTGGATGAAATGGCTGCATGAACAGCGACCTCGTTTTGTGCGGCATGAGGATGATGCATTGATCCAGAATTGCCACTCCAGTATATCATAACGACCTGACGAAAAGGAGGAAAGCAACCATGAGAACGATCGACACATTCTTGATCGGTCTTGGCAACGTCAACCGCAACTTTCTGCGGATTCTGGAGATGAAACACGCCACGCTGGCGCAACGCTACGACCTGACCTTTCGCATCGTGGCGGTGGCGGACAGCAGCGGCGTGGCTGTGAACGCGGGTGGCTTCGACCCCGAAGCCACCCGAAGATTCAAGGAAGCGGGCGGGCGCGTCTGCGCGTTGCCCGGCTTTGCGGCGGGACAATCGCCGGCTGATGTGCTGGCAACGCTGCGTTGCGACCTGGTGATGGAAGCGTCGCCGGTGAACCTGACAACGGGCGAACCGGGGTTGAGCGCCACGCGCATGGCGCTGCGTCGCGGCATTGCCGTGGTGCTGGCAAACAAGGCGCCGCTGGTGCTCGCCTATCGTGAACTCCACGACCTGGCGACGACGACGGGCGCGGGGCTGCGCTTTAGCGCCACCGTCTGCGGCGCGCTGCCCGTGATCAACATTTGCCAGCGCGACCTGATCGCCGCCGACGTGACACGGCTGCGCGGCATCTTCAACGCCACGACCAACTTCATCCTGGCGGAGATGGCGACCGGACGCAGCTACGCCGACGCCCTGCGCGAGGCGCAGGGGCGCGGCATCGCCGAGGCCGATCCCTCGCTCGATGTCGAAGGCTGGGACACCGCCAACAAGCTCGTGATCATCGCCAACAGCGTGCTCGGTATCAACGCCACGCTCGCCGATGTCGCCGTGACCGGCATCACCCGCGTGACTGTGGCGGAGTTGGCGCAGGCAGCGGCGCGCGGAGCGACGATCAAACTGCTGGCGACGGCGGAAAAGCAAGCCACCGGCTACGCGCTCACGGTCAAACCCACTGCAATCGAGGCAGGCAGCTTTCTCGGCCAGTGCAGCGGGTGGGAGATGGGGATCGAGATCGAGAGCGATCTCTACGGTCACATGTTCCACAAAATCTGGGAGCGCGAGCCGCTGCCCACGGCGGCGGCAATGTTGCGCGATGCGGTCAACCTCTTCGTAGAGAGGCGATGAGGAGGGGTGGCGAACTGCTCAAATTGCGGCAACATCGATAGAACGCGGATGGCGCGGATTCGGCGGATTTGCGCTGATCCACTCTGCAGTATCTGCGTTTGTGGGGCTACGGGTTATCTCGGCTCCTCCGCCAACGTCGTCGTCACCTCAAGCACGCGCCCATCGCGGATGAGCGAAATCATGACCTCGTCACCGACGCGCGTGGTTGTCTCCAGCAGGGTCTCCAATTCAGCCACGGAAGCAACCGACTTCCCGTTGACAGCAGTCAACACGTCGCCGCCGGTGAAGACGCGCTGGTTGCCGATGATCTCCTCGCGCTGAGCGCCACGCACGCCTGCCGCAACCAACGGCGAACCATCATAAAGTTGGACGAGCAACAGCCCTTCCCGCACCGGCAGGCGCAGCACTTCGGCCAGACCGGGCGTGATGTTGTAGGCATAGCGAATCCCCAGCCAGGGATGGCGGTAGCGTCCAAAGGCAAGCAAATCGGGCAGAATGCGCTTGAGCGTGTCGACCGGCACGGCAAAACCGACGCCGGCGCTCGTTCCGGTCGGGCTGAAGATGGCGGAGGTGATGCCGATCACACGGCCGCTGCTGTCGAGCAGCGGGCCGCCGGAGTTGCCTTTGTTGATGGCGGCGTCGGTTTGGATGATGCCGGTAATGGTGCGGTTGTCGGGACCTTCGATGGTGCGGTCGAGCGCGCTGATCACACCGGTGGTCAGGGTGCGCCCAAATTGCCCGAACGGGTTGCCGATGGCGATTGCCCATTGCCCGACGCGCAGATCATGCGATGAACCGAGCGTAACGGGAAACAACTGCTCTGCAGGAACCTGCACTTTGAGCACGGCGACATCGTTACGCGGGTCGATGCCCACCACCCTCGCCGGCGCAGTGAGCTGGTCGCCAAAACTCACCTCGATCGATTCGACGCCCTTGATGACATGATAGTTGGTCAGGATGTGACCCTCGCGGTCGATCACAAACCCTGAACCAGCGCCCTCTTGCGGCACGACATTGAAGAAGAAGTCGCGGCGCAGCGTGCGCGTGGTGATGCTGACGACGGATGGAGCGACCTGCTCGTAGACATTCACCACGCGCCGCTCGAAGAAATCCAATCCGGCAGCATCGATCAACGCAACTGACAGCGCGGCCGGGGCGGTGAGAACAGCCGACCCGGGATCCGACACCGCATCTGGCGCAGCATCTAACGCAGCATCTGGCGCCGGCTTGGGAGCCGCGTCCGCTATCGGTGCGGCAGCTTCGGGCGTACTCAGCGGACCGGTCAGCAGACGCAGCGGCAGTGCTGGCGAACATGCGGCGCCGAGCATTCCGACAAGCAGCAGCGCGCCGAGCAGGATCGTCTGCCCCCACTTGCGTGTGCTCACAGCGTCTTGGCAGCCTCGTCGAGCGTCGCCAACCCTTCCTTGAGCGCGTAGAGCGCCGCCTGTGTGCGGTTGGCAAGATGTAGTTTGCTGAGGATATTGCTGACGTGCGTGCGCACGGTGCGTTCGCTGATCACGAGCCCGTCGGCGATCTCCTGGTTGGAATAGCCGCGCGCCACGAGCACCAACACCTCTACCTCACGTTCGGTCAGCGGCTCGTCGGTCTGCGGCAAGTTGGCAGCGGGCCGGTTCAGCTCGCGGATCAGCTTGCGCGCAATCACCGGATGCAGCGAGGACTCACCGTTGTACACGTCGCGGATTGCCTGGATCAGTTCGTATGGCGACGAATCTTTGAGCAGATAGCCGAGCGCACCGGCTTTGATTGCGGCAAAGACTTTTTCGTCATCAGAAAAACTGGTCAGCACCAGAATGCGCGCGTCCGGATTCTCATCCTTGATCTCGCTAATCGCCTCGATGCCGTTCTTGCGCGGCATGACTAGATCAAGCAGCAACACGTCAGGTTCCATCGAGCGCGTTTTCATCACGGCCTCAACACCGTCGGATGCTTCGCCGACAACATCGATGTCGTCTTCGGTTTCCAGCAATGCGCGCAGACCACCGCGCACCACATGATGATCGTCTGCGATCAATACACGAATCTTCTCACTTGCGTTCACTCCCCACCTCCCTAGGCTGGCAGAACAACCGCACCTGAATCTGTGTCTGCCTGGATTGGAATTGACAAATTGACATGCACTTGTACGCCGTGTTGTGGCGCTGATACAATCGACAGTGTGGCGTTGAGCCGCTCTGCGCGCTCGCGCATGGCTGTGATTCCCTCGCCGTTGAGGACTCTTGGGTCTTTGGCATCGAAGCCAATCCCGTTATCGGAAATCTGCATGTGCACAGCTCCATCGGTCGCAGTTAGATTGACAATAACCTCAGTCGCCGAGGAGTGCTTCAATGCATTGTTGAGCGCCTCGTGACAAATGCGATAGAGACCATCCTCCACCGATGCCGGCAGATCAATCTCGCCTTGTACTTCGAGACGCGCCGTGATGCCGGTGCGCTGCTCGACAGCTTCCAACCGTTGACGCAGCGCCTCGACCAAGCCGACTTGCTCCAGCACTGCCGGTTTCAGTTCGAATTGCAGCAAACGCAGCTCTTTGAGCGCCTGCCGGCCGGTATCGCTCAGTTGCTGCAAGTAGTCCTGCAGACGGTCGATCTGCCCCAGCGATGCCTGGCGTTTTCCAGCCTCGGCAAAAAGGGTGAGGCTGTAGATCGACTGCATGACGGCGTCGTGCATCTCGCGCGCCAGACGCTCCCGCTCCTGAAACGCCGCGGCAGTTGTCGCTTTCCGCTGCAGCAGATCAGCGCCATGAGCGACGATCACCTGATCCGCCAGCCAGGCGACGACACGATGCGCATTGGGCGACAACTGCGCAACATCAAGGTCAAGGATCAGCACACCGTGCATTTCATCCTCGATCAGCAAGGGAACTGCCAACCGAAATGGCTTGGCATCTCGCCCATCTTCTACTGTCATGGGCAGGTAGACAAATTCACGTTGTGCGTTCAGAAGTGCAAGCAACGGAGCGTCGATCACTTGCCCGGATGTTGTTTCGGAAGCTGCGTTGGAGCCGGGTGTAGCGACGTAGAGGACTTTTGCGTCTTCCGGCTGGACAATCGGTATCGAGCGACCGCTACGCCACAGGACGACCATGCCGGCGGCGGAAAGCAGGCGCTGCGCTTGCTGAAAGACGTAGCCCAACATCTGATCGAGCGTGAAATTGGAGACGCTCATGTAGAGTAAATTGCGCAGTCCATCCGCGGCCTCGCGGCTGCGGTCTACCTCCAGCCGTTCTTCGAGCAGGTTCCGCTCAAGTTGCGTTGTGTAGTCGATCAACTGATCTGAGGGCAGGGCATGGGCAATCGGCGTTGCCACCAAGAAATAGCTGCGCTCATCCCCCAACATGTAATTGATTGAGCAGGAAAGCACCAGCCTGCGCCCGCGTTCAGGGCCGATCAGAAGGCTCACGGTCGGCGACAAATCGTCGAGCAGTGACAGTGCCGGCAACTGGCTGAGCGAACGCCCAAACCAGGTTCCGCCGAGATCAGCCAGCGAGCGCCCAATCACTTGTGCTGGCTCGAGGGCAAGCAGCAAACAAAAACCGTCGTTCACCATCACGATGTTCGAGCGCGCGTCGACAACAGCAACGGCAGGGCCGATGCCAGGTATCTCACGATGTTCAATCAATGGATGATCCGGCGTCTGATCGAGCATGGATTGTGTATCGCCCGGAAGCACCGACTATCAGATTGCCACGGAATCACTGGAAAAAATCTTGCATATTATTGTACATCATCGATGGGGAAGAATCCGAAATCCGGTGGATAACTTGCGGAAGACACGTGTACGCTCTCCCAATCATTTTCCGCAATCTCCCCCCCACGCCCGCTCACTTCTCCATAGACTTGTGGCTGTCTTTGTCATCACCACAATATGTCACCGCTACGCTGTGAGCGTGGTTTGCGTTGTCCTTGCCCGTCAACGGCTTATCCCCGTTACTCCCTCTGCTCCAAAAGCGATCGCCACCACAATCTGTAGCGGCTGCGTGGGCAAGCCTCGCGAACTGTTGTGCCCTCGGCGGGGAGGTGAACTCACTTTTCCTCGTTATCCCCATTTCTACCAATACGATCTATACATTTTTCTCTATGGTCGGCGCATCCCTGTTTTTTCATGTTGCAAGGCAGGGATGGTCATCTGTTCATCGACGAGATCATCTGCGTTCTCCGACAATCGCCGCAGTTCAACCACGTAGAGAAATGGTGTGGGATCGGCAAAGCCTCCCCATCCGTCGAATCGATTGAAGGGGTGAATGCGTATCGCAAAATGCAGGTGTATCGGGCAATTGCGAGAAAGTAACTCTGCGCGGGCAATCTGCTGACCAGCGGCGACGCGTTGACCACTTTCGACGACGATTTCGCCAAGTTGCGCGTACAACGATTCGCCCCACCGATGTTCGACTTTTACATATCGCCCCAGTCCGGCTGAGTCGTGGCTAATCTCGATAACACGCCCCCGATCGGCAGCCAGGATCGAAGCGCCCGGCGTTGCCGCCAGGTCAACGCCGGGGTGCCCCTTCAGGCGCGTGCCATTATAGGTGAACTGGCTATGATACGCGGGATTCTCTCCCCACCCTTGCAACACGACAGCCTCCTCCACTTCCACAGGGTAGGTAAGAAAGACGCCTTCCGGTTCATACTGGCTGGCGAGTTGAATGTAACGCTCAGGGCGAGTCGGCATGGTGATTGTTGTTTGTTACGTGACTGAATTAGACAGGTGATCCGCAGTTGCATATACTCAACAGCGAATTTGTACACGGATCACACCGTGTGCTGTCAAGTATACGCTTATAGAGTTTGTCAACCAAACGTCTGCATAGGATACGACTGCAACGTAATACAGAAACGTAACTCAGAAACGTAACTCAGAAACGTAACTCAGGGAAAGTCTATGCTGTACAGCGAGTGGTGGAGGTAGAGATGCCGATTTACGAGTTTGCCTGTTCCGATTGCGGCCACGAGTTTGAGAAGATCCAATCCTTTTCGGACAGCAGCACGCCTGCGTGCCCCAATTGCCAGGGCGTTCACGTGCGCCGGCGCATCAGCCAGCCTGCGATTCACTTCAAGGGCAGTGGCTGGTATATCACCGACAGCAAGAACACATCGAAGGCATCTGCCAACGGCAAAAAAGAGGAGGGCAGCGCCAAAGAAAGCAGCGAGTCCTCCAGCGCCGAGAGTCCGAAACCTGCGCCGGCTGCCGAAAAGGCGGATTGACATCGACGCGTGCGGCTCTGGCATACAGGTCAAACGGTGCAGCGCTCACTCCTTGCGTCGGGGTGAGCTTTTTTGTTTGTGTCCGCCCCTTGTCGTGTTGCTGGAAATCGACAAAGATCACTGCTTCACAGCAATAGCCGCTTTCGTGTACAATACCATTTATTGTTGATGGTGCTGCCAACCGATCACTGATTACACACGCATGGAGGATAAGGTGATGACTGTTCCAAAGCGATTCGATATTCTGCGCTTTATGGGTGGGTTGCTCAAGATTTTGGCCTGGATCACCCTGATCTTGTCGATTTTATCTGCGATTGGCGTCGTCCTGCTGCCACAGATGATGAATCTAAGTGCTCTGATCGGCGACAATGAGCAACTTGCCGCAGCCACAGGCACGGGCGCAATTTTCACTGGCCTCTTCGTGCTGATCAGCGGGTTGCTGAATTTTGTCTTTCTCTACGCACTGGGTGAGTTCGTCCTGCTCCAGCTTGCCATCGAGGAGAACACGCGCTTGACTGCCGCGCTGCTGCTCAAAATGCATCAGGATACGCTGCCCGAACCGCCGCCTGCCGCCGCTGCGGCTGCCTACACCGGCGGCTTCACCAGCGAGCCTGCCCCCTACCGCTGATTGATTGGGGGGATTGGGGATTGATTCGATGTTCGTCGACCGTTTGCTTTTGATGCGCTGTTGGGCCTTATGCCATGCCTGAATTTGCCGATTTCTTGATCGTTCATGCCCATGTCTTCACCATGGAAGGCGGCGGTGTCGGCTACCTGGGCGATGCTGCCGTTGCTGTGCGCGGCGACCGCATCGTCGATGTAGGGCCCACCGCAGCGTTGACTGCGCGCTTCGACGCCGACGAGATCATCGACGCTTCGCACCACGCCCTGCTGCCCGGGCTGATCGATGCGCACATGCACACGCCCTGGGCTGTCGTGCGCGGCGTGGCACAGGATGTTGCGCACTGGAGGCAGAAGGGGCTGTCCCCCTATGCGCGCCATCTGCATCGCGATGCTGCGCTTGCGGGCACGTGGCTCAATGTGCTCGAGGCGCTCAAAGCCGGCACGACCACGATGGGCGACTACGCAACCCCGATCGAGGGGTGGGCGGACATCTTTGCCGCCATCGGCGTGCGCGCCGTCCTGACGGCGACGATCAACGCGCTGCCGCCGGGCGAGATGGCCGGTTGGCGACTCGGCGATCTTTACCCGCTCTCTGATGATATTGGCGAACGCAGCATCCGCGCCGCGGTTGAGTTTGCCGCGGAATGGCACGGCGCCGAGGAGGGTCGCATCACGGTGATGTTTGGACCGCAGGGCGCCGACATGCTCTCGCTCGATCAACTGCTGCATGTCAAGCGTCTAGCCGCCGCCGAAGGGCTGATGCTGCACATGCACGTCGCGCAGGGCGACCGCGAGATCGACCAGATGCTCAAACGCTACGGCAAGCGCACACCCGCTTTCCTCGAGCAGATCGGCTATCTCGATGACCAGCTTCTCGCCGTGCATCTGACCGAAGCGACAGATGATGAAACCTTGCAGATCGCCTATAGCGGCGCGCGCATGGTGTTATGCTCCGGCAGCATCGGCATCATCGACGGGATTGTGCCGCCGGCGATGGTCTTTCGCTCGGCCGGCGGCGTGGTGGCGCTAGGCTCAGATCAGGCGGCGGGCAACAACTGCAACAACATCTTCAACGAGATGAAGCTCACCGCGCTCTTCAACAAGATCAAATACCGCGACCCGACAGTGCTGCCGGCGTGGGAAGTGCTGCGCATGGCGACGATCGAGGGTGCGCAGGCGCTGGGCATGGCTGACGAAATCGGCTCGATCCGCACCGGCAAAAAAGCCGACCTGATTCTTGTCGACCTCAACGCACTCAACCTGATGCCGGTGCTGACCGACCCGATCCGCAACATCGTGCCCAATCTCGTCTACGCCGCGACCGGCCACGAAGTCGACCTGGTGATGGTCGATGGGCGAGTCCTGGTGCGCGGCGGCAGGTTGGTTGCCATCGACGAAGACGCCGTGCGCGCCGAGGTTCAGCAGCGCGCTGAGGAAGTCGCCGCCGCCGTCAAACGCGACCCGCAGCATTATGACATGGCGCTGTTGCAGGCGATGGAGCAAGGGCGGCTGTGAGGTCGGTTTACTCCTCGCCCAGGATCGAGTTCAGGATCATGGCGATGGCGCTGATGATGATGCTCGCCAGCAATGCCCACCAGAATGTGTCGATTTTCAATGATTCTGGGAAAATCCAGGATGTGATGTAGAGCATCAAGGTGTTGATGACCAGCACGAACAACCCCAATGTCAGCACGACGAGCGGGCAGGTCAGCAGCATCACAATCGGTTTCAGGATCGCCATCAGAAAGCCGAGCACGGCAGAGACCAGAAACAGCGTGACGAAACCGCCGTCGAAGTGAATCCCTGGCAGCAGCCACGTGGTGATGCCCACCGCAATCGCCAACACAATCCACCGAATCAATATAGACTTCACCATAATCAATTCCCTTTCGTGTGAAGACCGTTATGCGCAACCTGCGTCGCTTTATAGTGCGTCAGGATGGCGGCTTTGTCAATTATGCGCAACGCGTCGCCTCTGGCGTATGGTATAACCAGAGATTGTCTAGTTGATCGAGCATCGCTGACCAGCCGGGCGCAACTACGATCGTGGTGTCGTATTGCAGCACAATCGCCGGACCGGCAACGTGTGCGCTCGCCGGCAGCGCACCGCGATGATAGAATGGCGTGGGCGTCGGAGCGTCGGCGTTGAACCAGACTGGTTTGGTATAGAGCGGTTCAACGCTGGAACGATGGCTCAATGCCGGTGCGGCTAGTTCCAGCGTCGGCTTGGCGCCGGGCAGCGCTGCGCGCAGACGCACCGTCACCGCTTCGACGCGTTCGTGCGGCATGGCATAGCCGTAGCGTTGGGCGTGGGCGGCGTGAAACGCCACCATTGCATCCATCACTGCTGCGGCTGTGATCGGCAGTTGCAGCGGCACGGTCAACTCGTAGCTTTGCCCCTTGTAGCGCATGTCGATGGCTGCGCTCAGCAGAATCTCGTCAGCCTGTTCTGTTTGCTGCAATACCGCCATGACCCGGCTGTGCAGCGCGTTGATTGCCTGTTTCAGTGGTGTTGGGTCGTGCGCCAGCAGTTCCGCGTTCGCCAGTAGCGCCTGCGACGCCTCGCTCGTTACGTCAGCCATCAACATGCCGAAGGCGCTCAACACGCCGGGGCTGGGCGGGCAGAGGATGCGCGTGATGCCCAGGTCTTCAGCGAGATCGCAGGCGTGCAGGGGGCCGGCGCCACCAAAGGGCAGCAGGATGAAGTCGCGCGGGTCGTAGCCGCGCTCCACCGAGACGCGGCGCAGCGCCCGTTCCATCGTTGCATTTGCCACGCGCACCACGCCCAGCGCAGCAGCTTCGGCGCTCAGGTGAAGCCGGTCGCCCAACTGTTGCAGCACCCGCCGCGCTGCCGCTGCATCGAGTTGGACGTCGCCCGCACCGCCCAGAAAGCCGGAGGCATCGAGGCGACCAAGCACCAGGTTGGCGTCGGTGACGGTCGGCAGGTCGCCGCCGCGCCCGTAACAGGCTGGTCCCGGCACGGCGCCGGCGCTGCGTGGTCCTACCTGCAGCGCGCCGCCAAGATCGACGAAGGCGATGCTGCCGCCGCCGGCGCCGACGGTGTGAATGTCGATCACTGGCAGCCGCAGCGGCAGATCGGTGATCGTACTTTCTGCCGTGGTCGGAATTCGGCCCGGACAGAGCGCTACATCAGTGCTCGTCCCACCCATGTCAAAGGTGATGATGTTGACCTGGTTGCCGGTTGGCAGTGAGAAGGGAAGATGAGGAGAGAGGGACTGAACCGCTTGTTTGGCGACGGCGAAGGCGCCGACTGCGCCGCCGGCGGGCCCGCTCAACACGACGCGTGCCGCCTGCTGCGCCGCCTGTTCGAGCGCGATCACGCCGCCATTCGATTGCATGATGTGAATGGACGGCGGTGCGCCGCTCGCCTGCGCGGCAAGTTTCTGCTCCAATTGCGCCAGATAACGCGCCACCAGCGGCTGGACATAGGCGTTGATCGTGGTGGTGGCGGCGCGCTCGAACTCACGATATTCGGGCAGAATGTCGCTGCTCAATGAGATCGGCAGCGACGGCAACGTTGCCCGTAATAGCTCGGCAGCGCGACGTTCGTGCACCGGGTTGCGAAAGGAAAACAGGAAGACGATCGCCAGGCTTTCGATGGCCTCGTCGCGCAGAAATTTCGCCAACGCCGGTATCGCAGCCTCGTCGAGCGGTGTCAGCACGGCGCCCGTGTGATCAAGTCGCTCCGCAATTTCGAGGCGATGATGGTCTTGCACCAACGCGGCGGGGCGTTCCTGATGGAGCTGATAAAGATGTGGGCGATTTTGGCGCCCGATGACCAGCACATCAGCAAAACCGGTGGTGGTCAGCAACGCCGTGCGTGCGCCGCGTCGTTCGAGCAGCGCATTGGTGGCGACGGTCATGCCGTGTACAATTGCCAGCGGTGCGGCCCCATCTGCTGGCGTACCGAGCAACTCCAATTCTTGCAACCCGCGCACGATGGCGATACTTTGATCGTCGGGCGTGGTCGGTGTTTTGTGAACGGTCAATCGGCCGTTGCGCCAAACGACAAAGTCTGTAAAGGTGCCGCCGACATCGATGCCAACGAGAACGGGTGTGCTCATATCACTGCTGAATCTCTTTCGTGTGGGTTTGCTCAATTTCAGCCTTCCGCTATAATAGCAAGAACTCAGCATTGCGTCATCTACACTTCACGCACAAGCAGGGAATCTTGTGCAGCGAGGTTGTAGCACATCGATCATCTTCCTGCGTGTCGCACAGATGACACAATCCGGTCACTCTGTTTTTCAACCGTTTACCTTTTCCGAAATCCGTTAGGAGGATTGAAGACTATGCAGAAAAAGCGATTCACCATATTCGTGGCGTTGGCGCTTGTCCTGGCGCTATTGCTGTCGGCTTGCACCGTTGCGGCGCCTGTTGCCGCACCGGCAGGCGCAACGCAGGCTCCTGCCGAAGGAGCGGCGATCAAGGTCGGTCTGGTGACGGATGTCGGGCGCGTCAACGACCGCAGCTTCAACCAGTCGGCCTGGGAAGGCGTTGTGCAAGCGGCTGCGGCGCTTGGCCTGAAGGAAGGCGACGACTTCAAGTACATCGAGACCCAGGATTCCAAGGACTACGCCGACAACATTCAGCAATTTGTCGATGCCGGCTTCAACGTGATCGTGACGGTTGGGTTTGCGCTCGGCGAAGCCACCATCGCGGCAGCGAAGGAAAACCCGGACATCTACTTCATCGGCGTCGATCAATTCCAGGGTGAGGCGCTGCCCAACTTGACCGGTCTGGTCTTCCACGAAGATCAGTCGGGCTTCCTGGCTGGTGCACTGGCTGCGCAACTGAGCAAGACCGGCATCATCGCCTCTGTGCTTGGCACCGATCTGGTTCCGCCGGTGGTTGCGTTTGGTCAAGGCTTCGAGTTAGGCGCCAAATACATCAATCCTGACATTCGTGTGATCACCACCTACCATCCGGGTGAGATTTCGCAGGCGTTCACCGACCCAGAGTGGGGCGCGGCGACAGCCAAGCAGGCGCTCGATCAGGGGGCGGACGTGATCTTTGGCGCTGGCGGCATCACCGGCAACGGCGCGCTGCAGGAAGTTGCGGCGGCGCCGGGCGCGGGCACCGATGTCTTCTGCATCGGCGTGGACACCGACCAGTGGGAGACGCTGCCGGCTGCGCATCCGTGTCTGGTGTCGAGCGCGATGAAGCTGATCACGCCAGCCGTGGTCGAGCTGATCACGCTGTACAGCGAAGGCACGATGACGGCGGGCAACTACTTCGGTGGCGCCGGTCTTGCGCCTTTCCATGACTTCGAGGACAAGATTCCGCAGGAAGTCAAGGATAAGTTGGACGAGATCGCGGCGGCGTTGGATGATGGCAGTCTGACCACTGGCTACGGTCAGTAATCATCCGCGTATAGATTGATTGAGCAAAGAGGCAAGGCACCCCCCTTGCCTCTTGTTTTTCGCTTGAACACTGCACCATTCTCAGGAGCAGCCATGAATGTTTCCTCTATCCGCCGGTTTGGACAGGTGCTGCTGATTCCGATCCTGGCTGTATTCACCGCCCTACTTGCAGGCGCCATCATTATGTGGATCTTTGGCGACGATCCGATCGCAGCGTATCGCGGCTTGTGGAACGGCGCATTTGGCAGCCCGCGCGCCTGGTCGACGACGATTCGTAAGATGACGCCTTTGATTCTCACCGGGCTTTCGGTGGCGGTTGCCTTCAAGGCGGGTCTCTTCAACATCGGCGCTTCCGGTCAATTCATTATTGGTACGGTCTGCTCGGTGGCGGTCGGTGTGAATTTCGAGGGGCTGCCGCCCTTCATCCATCTGCCATTGGCATTGCTGGCGGGCGTGGCGGGCGGCGCGCTGTGGGGTTTCATTCCTGGCGCACTCAAGGTCTTCACCGGCGCGCATGAAGTGATCGTGACGATCATGCTCAACTATGTCGCCAGTCTGCTTGCGGCGTGGACGGTCTACGCTGGCGGCACACAGGGACAGACGCCCGGCCCGCTGTGGGATAGAACCGCCGGCGCTATCTCGCGTACGCCGGAAGTATTCATGAGCGCACGGCTGCCGTGGATCTTCGCCGAGCCGTATCGCGTGCATTGGGGCGTTGTCATCGCGCTGTTGGTGGCGATGGTGATGTGGTGGGTCATCTTCAAGACGACGCTTGGTTTTTCGACGCGCACTGTTGGCGCCAACGCCAAAGCGGCGCGCTACGCTGGCATCAACGTGCGCTGGATCACCATATTGACGATGATGATTGCCGGCAGTCTGGCAGGATTGGCTGGCGCCATAGAGACGCTTGGTCTCAACCACCGGTTTGCACCAGAATTCACGGGCGGCGTCGGCTTCGACGGCATCACTGTGGCGCTGCTTGGCCAGACGAACCCGATCGGCGTGGTGTTGTCGGCTTTTCTGCTTGGCGCGCTAGACGCCGGCAGCGCGCG
>FWWL01007967.1_pt1 | contig 13953 bp, 7 predicted proteins | sample 2228331 | NCBI WGS metagenome assembly FWWL01 (sample SAMEA103939775, study PRJEB20133) | metagenome
CCGTATTGCTGGCGGTGTCGACGCGGACAATGCTTTCGTTGAGATATGTTCCCACAGCCGCATAAAGAACGGCTGGGGTAGCTGGATCAGCGGCCAGAGCACCTGCAAAGGGAGCGCCTAGCTCAACCGATCCCGAGACGTAGCCAGACGGGACCGAGGTGAAGGCGATGGTATCGGCGTGCGCCAACGTCGTTGCAGCAAGGCCAGCAAAAGCCAGCCCAAGGTTTCTCAGGAACATCGTTTCTCTCCTTTTTTTCGTTATGGATTCGTGGCTAGGAACCTAGGTGCGCGGGGACGTGGCTCATGAGTCTTGCTGAGTCCGCGTCAGGCGTTGCACACCTGCGATGAAGTCGTTGTTTCTCGTGTGGACGTTTTCTGCTCGTCCGCACGCGAGCAGCTTTATGGCCAAGGCATCATCATCACCTCCCTACCCTTGCGACCGAAGGGTTGGATCGCGTTGTGGGTCATGGAGAAGGTCTTCTGACTCGCGGATCGTCCTACTCTCCCACTCCTTCCCAGCGCTTCCTCGCCAGAGGTCGCACCAGTGGACTCTGTGGGATTTCGTCCCCGCTCACAGCGGCGGGCCCGTACCGGATTTTCACCGGTTTCCCTCGCGACAGCTGAGGCTTTTCAGCTGCCGCCGCTTTTTCGCACTGCGGAGTGCTCCAAGCGGCTCTCCATGATTCGCGCACAGAAGAGACGCGTCGGCAGCACGAGCGCAAGAAAAAAGTGAAGCAGCCAAAGGTTGACTTATCGGCTAGGTCGTACCGACCCTAGGATTTTGCGGCTTAGAATTTCGGAGCTGCGACAACGACGTATGGCGGGAAGCGACGATGGAAAGACCAATCATCAACCGTAAGCCCGATTTCGAACGGCTGCGCAAAGTGTTATTTTGCCAGGGGGAACCCGACGTTGTCCCATTCATCGAGCTCGGCGTCCACCCAATTTTCAAAGCGAAGATGATTGGGCGCCCGTGCAAAACCGTGGCGGATGAAATTGAATTCGCTCAAATCGCTGGTTATGATTTTATCAAGTTACAACCGATTATCGATATGAACCCTGGCCGGATCTTTCCTGAGGGCGGGCCGAAAATCTTTGAGGTGGCGGAGGGGGCAGGTGAGCGCCGCTGGGCAGATGAGCATGCGGGAGTCATCACGAACTGGGCCGAATTTGAGCGCTACGTCTGGCCCAAGCCAGAAGACGTGGATTACAGCCGCTTTGAGGATGCGGAAAAACTCTTGCCGAGCGAAATGGGAGTTATCGGGCAATACGGCGACATCTTTACGCTCGTGTGGGAACTCATGGGGTTCGAGAATTTTGCCGTGGCCCTCTACGAGGAACCTGATCTGGTGGCCGCCCTTTTTGACAAGGTAGGCTCGATCATCACGAATCTCTTCGAAACTATGGCGGATTTCTCCTGCGTGAAGGCCTTGTGGTTCACGGACGATATCGCCTACGCGGGCGGGCTCATGATTGGGCCGGAGTTTTACCGCCAGTACCTTTTCCCATGGATGCGACGCATCGGGGATCTGTGTCGTCAGCGGGGCATCCCCTATCTTTACCACAGCGACGGCATCCTTTACGATGTGCTGGACGAACTCATGGAACTTGGGGTGAATGCCCTCCACCCCATTGAGCCCAAATCGATGGACATCGTGGAGGTGAAACAGCGGGGACAAGGGCGCCTTGCTGTCTTGGGTCACATCGAAGTCGACACGCTGGCCCGAGGCACACCTGAAGAAGTGGAGGAGCTGGTGAAGCAGGCGATCAAACGCGCCGCCCCGGGCGGCGGTTACGCCATTGGTTCCAGCAACTCGCTCCCGGAATACTGCAAATGGGAGAATTACCTTACGATGTTACAGGCTGCAGACCGCTGGGGACGCTATCCGATTTCGCTTTGACGTCGCGCTCCCAGCGCGGATCGATTGCGCGCCATTTGCCCGATGCCTTGGCTTGCTGAATCGTGCGCCAGACGCGCTCGGGCGTAGCTGGTGTTTGCCGCACGGGGACTCCCAGGGCGTCGTGAATAGCCCCGAGCACCGCTGGAGTTGTGCCAATGAGCGGCGGCTCTCCAATCCCGTGAGCGCCGTAGGGACCTGTGGGATCTTCGTGCTCGACAATGACGGCCTCGATATTAGGAACATCCCTGACGCTTGGCAAAATGTAGTCCGTAAATCCAGCGTTGAGAATGCGAGCGTCGTCGCCATAGATGACTTCTTCCATCAGCGCCATGCCGATGCCCTGCGCGACACCTCCCTGGATCTGTCCGATGACGAGCTCGGGGTTGATAGCCTTGCCGACGTCGTGGGCTGCAATGTGGCGCTCAATGCGAACCTCACCGGTTTCGGTATCGACAAGGACCTGCGAAATGTGACTCGCGAAGAGATACGTCACGAAGGCCTTTGGCGAAAGCCCATCCTCGTCGCGTTCGCGGACAGTTCGTGGCTTGAAGAGAGCCGTCGCTTCGAGGTCCACTCCGCGTCGTCGGGCTTCGTCGAGAAGCTCGTCGATCGTCATTCGCTTGCTCGGATCTCCGACTTTGGTCAGGACGCCGTTAGCAATGCGAATCTCGAAGGGATGGACGCCAAAATAGGTTTCGGCCACATCAAGGAGCCGCTCACGGAGCTCATCGCACGCAAGCTTGACAGCGCTCCCCGTAAAGTAGGTTTGGCGCGTCGCGCTTGAGGATCCCGCCTCGGGCGTGAGATGAGTGTCGGCGGCGATCACGCGGACACGTTCCGGCTCAATCCCCATGGCCTCGGCAGCCACTTGGACAACCATCGTGAGCAAGCCCTGCCCCACTTCGACGGCGCCGGTATAGACCTCAAGCTCGTTGCGTGCGTTGAAGCGCACCCGCGCGCGCGAAGCATCGGGGAAGGCGTCGCCATAGCCAAGGCCGAAGCACACGATGCTCACGCCATAACCGCGCCGCAACCAGGGGTGGGGCGTGGCGTAAGAGCGTTTGGCCCAGATGCGCTTTGCCGCTTCAAGGTCATTCCCCACTGAGGGATCAATGCCGCGTGCAAATTGCAGAAGCGCCTGCTGCAGACACTCGCCTCCCGTAGCCTCCGGGATAATTTGTGTGGTGGTGATGGGCTCGCCACTGCGCAGGACATTCTTCTCGCGAATTTCTATACGATCAATGGCAAGCTCCTCTGCGAGTCGATCGAGCATACGTTCATAGGCAATGGCCATTTGGGCTGCCCCAAAACCACGCATGGCCCCCGTCGGGTTGTTGTTGGTGTGCACGCCATAGACGTCGACCCAGATGTGAGGCACGCGGTAGGGACCCGTGGAATGCGAGCTTGCCTTGCGCATCACCGCAATGCCGGTAGATGCGTAGGCGCCTTCATCACTCCACACCGTGACCTTTGCAGCGACGAGACGCCCATCACGTTTGGCCCCCATGGTATAGTGAATGCGCATGGCGTGCCGTTTGTGGCGGGCAGCCATGCTTTCGGCGCGACTGTAGCGCAAATAGACTTTCCAGCCAGGATGCTTGAGTGCAGCAAGGCCCACGAAACATTGAATGGAAAGATCTTCGCGGCCGCCAAAAGCACCGCCCGTGGCAGGCTGAATGATGCGCACTTTTTCCACGGGAAACCCGAGGGCCAATGCGACAAGTCGCCGCTCTTCGTGCACCCATTGACCGCTGACCCATATAGTCAACATGTCACCATCATAAAGAGCTGAGCCTGCCTCTAAATCGAGGAATGCATGGTCGACAGTCTGGGTTTCAATGGTCTCTTCGATGACGATGTCACATTCGTCTTTCAGAGCGCGCTCAGCATCGCCTTTGCGAATGCGCTTGCCTCCCATAAGGTTGCCGTCTTCGTGCAGTTTGGGCGCGTCGGGCGCCAGAGCCTCCTCAAACGTCCGAACGGGCTTAAGAGGACGGTATTCGACGTGGATTTTTTCGAGGGCGGCGCGGGCAGCATCGTCCTTTTCGGCCACAACTAGCGCCACAGGATCGCCTTTGTAGCGAACATACTTCTCGGCCAGGACGGGTTGGTCGCGACGGATAAGCCCGTGACGATTGGTGCCTCCAACGTCCGCATGGGTGTAGACACCGAGAACACCAGGAATGCGCAGGGCTTGGGACGGATCGATCGAAAGGATTTCTGCGAACGGATGGGCGGCCCGTAGGACTTTGACGTGAAGCATGCCTTTCTCGTAAAGGTCGCCGCCGTAGCGCGTTGCCCCACAGACCTTTTCTTCGGCATCGATTCGCGTCAGAGACTTCCCGACGACGCCCATGGTCGCTCTCCTTTTTTCAAGATCTTCTTGTGCTTTTGGCTCAGGGCGCCCGCGCGCCTTAGAACCTTTATTTGTGGCACGTCAGGGTGTCCCAAGTCCAGCTTTTTCGGTCTCTTCGTATCAGTGGTTGTTCTCTTCAATACGGTGATCCATAACTTTTGCAGGAGCGGCCACAGAGGTCTTGCCCACAACGCGCGCTGGCACACCGACAACCGTCGTGTGAGGCGGTACAGGATGAAGCACAACGCTGCCGCCACCCACCTTGGCTCCTTCGCCGATTTCGATGTTGCCCAAGATTATCGCTCCTGCACCGATGAGAACGCCACGTCGGACTTTCGGATGACGATCCCCCGACTCCTTGCCCGTGCCGCCCAGAGTGACCCCGTGAAGCATGGAGACGTCGTCCTCAACAACTGCCGTCTCTCCGATCACAATGCCGGTGGCGTGATCCATGAGAATGCCTTTGCCGATACGAGCCGCAGGGTGAATGTCGACACCGAAGACTTCTGAGATCCTGCTCTGAAGCTGGAGGGCGAGAGCTGTGCGTCCCTGCTGCCAGAGATGATGAGCGACGCGGTAGGATTGCAGAGCATGGTAACCTTTAAAGTAGAGGAAAGGGGTGGAATAGCCACGGCAAGCCGGATCGCGCTCCTTCACAGCCTTGAGGTCAACTATGGCCGCGTGGGTGATATCGGGATCCTCCCGGTGGGCTGTGTAAATGACGTCGCGAAGCGTAATGGAATGGAGCGTCTCATTCGCAAGCTTCGAGGCGAGATGAAAACTCAAGGCTTCCTCAAAAGTCTTGTGGTTGAGAACGACGGCGTGTAGGAAGCTCGCGAGGATGGGCTCGCGTTCGGCATCCTCTTCGACTTCTTTGCGAAGCGCTGTCCAAATTCTTTTTTTCAGCTCAGACATCGAGTCACTCTCCTGGCAGCCATTCTGTGTAAGCTAACAACAATGATCGGAACTCCAAATAGTACCGAAAATGATTTATTTCGGCAAGCGGCTTTTAGTCGCCACTTGCCCTGCACACGCCTTGTGATCACACTTGAAACGTTCGCATCCAGTCTCAACACTCCTAAAACCGCTCATTCCACTCGCGCCTGCTGTATTTCTCCGCAACGAGTTGGGCTACAATGGCGCGGGGATAATCCTTGACGTGCACTGAGGCATCCCATGCGCTTGAGATGAGCTCCTTGAGCAAGCTCGCCGGGGCAGGAATGTTTGCCACAAAGGCCGCGTGGGGGCGCCGTTGCCGGTATTGCGGCTGCTTGTGCGGGATGCGAAGATACTTCTCGAGTAGATCGATACGAAAATCATAGAGCAGCGTGCCGTGAAAGAGGAGATGCCGACGTTTGCGCCGCTGGGCCGTGCCCGAGATTTTCCGGTCGCCGAGAGCTAAGTCGCTCGTCCCGCGCCATGCGACAGCTGGCCAGTGGCCCGCCAGAGCATCAACAAGGCGTGAGAGGACGTAACGGTTTGTCCCAGAGATGTCCGCGCATTCGGGATGCGAAGCGACATCGAGGACGAGAGCGTAGTTGAGGCAGCCGGGTCCCTGGAGCACAGTGCCCCCGCCGCTGTCGCGCCGCAAAATGGGGATGCCGTCGAGTCGGCAAGCTTCGACGTGCACTTCGTCGCTGAGATGTCCACCCGCTCCGAGCACGACAAAATAGGTCGGACTTTCCCAGAAGCGCACGACTTCGCCGCTGCATGGCATTGGCTGGCCTCCCCCCCAGCTGGCATGGCAGCAGCGCTCGGCCTCGAGCAGGAGCGCCTCATCGAGCGCGAGGTTCTCCTCGGGCGAGTTCAGCGTGAGATCGAGTAATTTGAGAGCCATGAAATTTGGACCGATTTAGTGATGATAAACAGTCTGGCGTCGTATTTGCAATTGTCTTGGCATCACGACGACGCATCCAGCAAGATTGAATCCGAATTGAGCAACTCTAAGAGCGGAGGCACGTGTGAGCACAATGACTGCGGGTACCGGTGCGAGCCTGGAGCAGGCGGCGATCCAAGAGTGGCTTGAGGCGCTAAAGTACGAGCTGGCTGCAGAAGGTCCCGAACACGTTGAGAAAATCCTCAAGGCGCTGGCCGATGCGGCACATTTGTGGGGCGTCAAGATTCCCTTTACGGCCAACACCCCCTACATCAACACCATCCCCAAAGAAGCGGAGCCCCCGTATCCGGGAGACCGCGCCATCGAGCGACGCATCAAAAGTTACGTGCGATGGAACGCCTTGGCCATGGTCGTCAAAGCTAACCGCCTTCATCCGGGCCTGGGCGGCCACATTTCGACCTACCAAAGCGCTGCCACGTTATACGAAGTGGGCTTCAATCACTTTTTCCGTGGCCGGCGACCCGGCTTCGCTGGCGACATGGTCTTCTTTCAGGGGCATGCCAGTCCGGGCATCTACGCTCGGGCATACATCGAAGGGCGCCTCACCGCCAAGCAGCTCCACAATTTTCGGCGTGAGCTGCAACAAGACGGCGGGGTGTCGTCGTACCCGCACCCATGGCTCATGCCAGGTTTCTGGCAATTTCCCACCGTATCGATGGGCTTAGGTCCTATTATGGCCATTTACCACGCGCGGTTCAATCGCTATCTCTACGACCGGCGCATTGTGGACACGAGCCAGACAAGAGTGTGGGCGTTTCTGGGCGACGGTGAGTGCGATGAACCGGAAACACTTGGCGCCATCACACTGGCAGCCCGAGAAAAGCTTGATAATTTGATTTTCGTCATCAACTGCAACCTGCAGCGCCTCGACGGCCCCGTGCGTGGCAATGGGAAAATCATTCAGGAACTCGAAGCTGCCTTCCGCGGAGCTGGTTGGAACGTCATCAAGGTCATCTGGGGGTCAGGGTGGGATAAGCTCCTGGCCCGCGACAAGACTGGCCTGCTCATCAAGCGCATGGAGGAATGCGTGGACGGGGAGTATCAGCGCTTCTCAATCAGCGACGGCGCGTACATTCGCAAGCATTTCTTTGGCAAGTATCCCGAGCTGCTCGAGCTCGTCAAAGACATGTCGGACAAGGAGCTTGAAAATCTGCGGCGCGGGGGTCTCGATCCGCAAAAAGTTTACGCCGCTTACAAGGCAGCCGTGGAACACAAGGGTCAGCCCACGGTGATTCTGGCGAAGACCGTGAAGGGCTACGGCCTGGGTGAAGCGGGAGAAGGTCGCAACATCTCCCACCAGCAGAAAAAACTCAATGAGCAGGAGCTGCGAGAGTTCCGCGATCGCTTCAACATCCCCGTCCCCGACGAGGAAATCGACGAACTTCCCTTTATCCGGCTGCCTGAGGGAAGCCCTGAAGAGGAGTATCTCAAGGAGCGGCGCAAAGCGTTGGGTGGGCATCTGCCGGCGCGCGTCGTGACGGCTCCGCCCCTTCCTATGCCGGACCTGGATTACTTTGCCCCCTTCCTACTGGGAAGCGAGGGGCGGGATGTTTCCACGACGATGGCCTTCGTGCGGATCCTCAGCCAGCTCATGAGCAACAAGCAATTTGGCCGTTTCATCGTGCCCATCATTCCCGACGAAGCCCGCACTTTCGGGATGGAAGCTCTCTTCCGGCAGTACGGAATTTACTCGCATGTTGGCCAGCTTTACGAGCCGGTCGATAAGGAACAACTCCTCTACTATTTGGAGAAGACAGACGGGCAGATCCTTGAGGAAGGCATCACGGAAGCGGGCGCGATGTCGAGCTTCATCGCTGCAGGGACGGCGTACGCCAATTATGGCATCACGATGATGCCTTTCTTCATTTATTACTCCATGTTCGGGTTCCAGCGTATTGGGGACCTCATCTGGGCAGCCGCGGACATGCGGGTGCGAGGCTTCATGCTGGGGGCCACAGCTGGCCGCACGACTCTCAACGGCGAGGGGCTGCAGCATCAGGACGGCCATAGCCACGTGCTGGCCTCGACGGTGCCCAACTGCATGTGCTATCATCCAGCCTTCGCTTACGAAATTGCACTCATTCTTCAGGACGGCATGAAGCGGATGTTCGAGCGCCAAGAGGATGTTTTCTACTACATCACTCTTGGCAACGAGAACTACGTGCATCCCCCCATGCCAGAAGGTTTGGAAGAAGGAGTGCTCGAGGGACTCTATAAGTTTCGGCCCGGGCCGGACAAAGGCAAATACAAGGCGCACATCTTTGGGGACTTCAGCGCGGTCAATCTAGCGCTCCAGGCACAAAAGATTTTGGCGGATCAGTACGGCGTGAGTGTCGATGTGTGGAGCGCAACGAGTTATAAGCGCCTGCGCCACGGGGCCATGGAGGCGGAGCGCTGGAATATGCTCCACCCAACAGCCCGCACCAAAAAGAAAAGCTATTTAGAGCGTGTGCTCGAAAACGAAGAAGGCCCCTTCGTGGCAGTGAGCGACAGCATGCGCATGGTGCCAGATCAAATTGCCAAGTGGGTACCGGGCGGTCTTCTCTCGCTCGGCACTGATGGCTTTGGGCGAAGCGATACTCGAGAGGATCTGCGTCGGTTCTTTGAAATCGATCCGCCTCACATCGTCGTTGCTGTTCTTCACGCCTTGGCCGAGCGCGGCCAAATCAAGAAATCGGTTGTCAAGAAAGCCATCGACGAGCTTGGAGTGAATCCGGAGCAAGGGTTCTCGTTGTACCTGTAGACAAATCTCGTACAGGAACCAAACTCCTTGTGTGGAATGAGAGGATAGCTAAGGGAGCTCAACGAATCATGGCGACTGAAATCAAACTTCCCCCGCTAGCGGATGGAGTTGAAGCAGCAGATGTGCTCAATGTGCTGGTCAAGGAGGGCGATGTCGTCCAGGTGGACGACCCGCTCATTGAGCTCGAATCGGAGAAAGCAACGGTTGCGGTTCCCTCGCCCGTGGCTGGGCGCGTCGTTTCTATCAAGGCGAAACCAGGCGATAAAATCAAAGTGGGCGAAGCTTTCGCCGTCATTGAGGAAAGCACGGGAGCAGCATTTCCCAGCGCAGCGCATGAGCCGTCAGCGCCGGAGCCTGCTGCGGCAGAGCCGATTCGCACGCCATCGCTCCACGATAATGAGGATGAAAACACCGAAACAACGTCGCCAAGGGGCGCCGTGCTTGAGGTGAAGCTCCCTGCCCTTGCGGATGGAGTGGAGGCAGGCGATATTCTGAACGTTCTCGTAAAAGAAGGCGACGTCATTCAGGCGGACGACCCCATCGTGGAGCTTGAGTCGGAAAAAGCGACCGTGGCCGTGCCTTCACCCGAAGCAGGGCGTGTGATGCGGGTTTTGGTGAAAGCTGGCGATAAAGTGCGTGTGGGCGAGACGCTGATTTGGCTGGAGACAAGCGCGACAAGCGCCGAGGCAGCCCCTTCGCCGGCGCCAACGCAGGAGAAACCTCAACCCGCTTCTCCGGAAACAGCGGCGTCCACTGTCGTGGCGGCGGTGACCGAGCCTCTCACACAGCTCGTTCAGCCGCTTGCGCCTTCGATTGTCGCAGACGAAGATTTCATTCCGGCAAGTCCGGCTGTCCGGCGCATCGCGCGGGAAATCGGTCTGGATCTGCGGCGCGTCAAGGGCAGCGGGAAAAACGGACGTATCCTTATCGAAGACCTTGACCCTTACATCGAAGAATATGTGCGCAAGCGCGCTGGTCAGATGGGACCAGGAGTCGGTGTTGCCGCCCCGGAGTTGCCGGACTTTGCACAGTGGGGGCCAATCCGTCGGGTCAAGGTGGATTCCATTCGTCGCAAGATTGCCGAGCATCTCTCCCAGGCTTGGCTAACAATTCCACATGTTCACCAATTCCACGAAGCGGATATTACTGATCTGCTCGCCTTGCAGAAACGACATCGCGAGCGAGTCAAGCAGCTGGGAGCGCCTCTGACGCTGACGCCCTTCCTCATGAAGGCTGTTGTCATGGCGCTCAAGGAGTTCCCGGAATTCAATGCGAGCTTTGATGCTCGAAGCGAAGAGATCATCTACAAAGATTACTACCACTTGGGGATTGCTGTGGATACGCCGGCGGGGCTAATCGTACCCGTGATCCGCGATATTGATAAGAAAACAATCGTGGAACTGGCGCTAGAGCTGGCCGATGTGGCGCAGCGCACCCGCGACCGAAAGGTGACCCTGGAAGAGCTTCGCGGCAGCACGTTCACGATTTCCAACCTGGGAAGCATCGGTGGGGGCCACTTTACACCGATCGTGAACTCGCCCGAGGTGGCCATTCTGGGCGTGGGACGCGCGTCGAAGCGGCTTGTGCTCGTGGAAGGACAGGTGACGGAGCGATCTATTCTTCCTCTGTGCGTTGGTTATGATCACCGCGTCATCGATGGAGCCGTGGGAGCCCGGTTCATTGTGCGTGTGGCCGAGGTTCTCGAGAACTTCGAGGCCACATTCCTTGGACTGTGAGAGAGCCCCTTACCTTGGGGCAATCTCTTCTTGAATCGGGAGCGCGAAGGAGTAGTGAGAGCGAATCATGACGCGTTATGAGCCTGTCATTGGAATGGAAGTTCACGTCGAGCTGGCCACGGAGTCGAAAATTTTCTGCGGCTGCTCGACTCGGTTTGGTCAGGCACCAAACACTCAGACGTGCCCTATTTGCTTGGGGATGCCCGGTGTGTTGCCGGTGGTGAATCGCAAAGCTGTCGAATACACCATCAGGACAGCCATCGCGCTCAACTGTCGCATCAATGAACGAACGTGGTTTGACCGCAAGAACTACTATTACCCCGACCTGCCGAAGAACTATCAGATCTCGCAGAACTATGCCTGCCTCGGTGTGGACGGCTGGTTGGAAATCCCCGTCGGGGATGGTGTGAAACGCGTTCGCATCAACAATGTCCACCTTGAGGAAGATGCGGGGAAGCTTGTGCACCCTGAGCTGCCGGGCGCTGACTACTCGCTCGTCGATCTCAATCGCGCGGGGACACCTCTCATCGAGATCGTGAGCGAACCGGACATGGCCAGCCCGGAAGAAGCGCTGGCCTACATGGTCACTCTGAAGAACCTGCTGGAGTACATCGAGGTCAGCGACTGCAAAATGCAGGAAGGGCGGTTGCGCTTTGAGGTGAATATTAGCATGCGCGAGGCCGGGTCGACTCAGCTTGGCACGAAGGTCGAAATCAAGAATCTCAACTCCATGAAGACGGCGCTCAAGTGCATCGAATACGAAATGCGGCGTCAATCGGAGCTCTTGGCTTCTGGCGGCCGAGTGGTGCAGGAAACACGCCTGTGGGATGAGGCGGCCGGCGAAACGCGGGCGATGCGGTCGAAGGAATTCGCCCATGACTATCGCTACTTTCCCGATCCGGACCTGGTTGAAATTCACATTCCCGCGGAATGGCAAGAAGAGGTGCGCCGCAATTTGCCAGAGCTCCAAGACGCCAAACGCCGTCGCTACGTCGAGGAGCTCGGCCTTCCGGAGTACGACGCCAAGGTGCTCACGGCTTCGAAGAAGACGGCCACCTATTACGAACAAGCTGTGGCAGCCTACCACAATCCGAAAGCGATAAGCAATTGGATGATGACTGAAGTGCTCCGGGAACTACGCGAGCGGGAATTGGATGCGGACGAGCTTCCCCTCAAGCCTGAAGCCCTGGCCGCAATCGTTCGCATGATCGACGAGGGAAAAATCAGCGGGAAAATCGGAAAAGAAGTCTTCCAAAAGGCGCTGGAAACGGGGCGTGCCCCTGAGGAAATTGTGCAAAGCGAGGGATTGATTCAGGTCTCCGACGCCAGCGAGGTTGAGCGCTGGGTGGATGAAGCCATCGCAGAAAACCCCGACATGGTGGAGAAGATCCGCGCGGGCAACGAAAAGCCGATTCAGGCGTTGGTGGGCCAAGTCATGAAGAAATCCCGCGGTAAAGCAAATCCGAAACTTGTTAATGAGTTAATCCGCGCGAAAGTGCTCAACTAATCGCTTGCACTCTCTTGACAGCGCGCTTCATCAAGGCTCCATTGAGTCGCCTCAGTGATGGTCGAGCGTGCCGCGGGTGACACCAACTCGGCAGTGTGCTTTGAGCTCCCGCCAGACATCGCCCGCTCGACGCCGCCCCGCTAGAAGCTCGGCGTAGGCATCAAGAGCCCGGCGCGTTGACGCATCTTCTTCCTCGATGAACTCAACGCGAAACCGCCGCACGCCCACTTCGAGCAGAGCGGGTACATATTCTGCGGCGCTTTGGGCCACGGCGTTGTAAACGGTGTTGCGACAGCCGGCATCCGCTTTTACAGGGTGATCATAGCGCATACGGTCTCGCAAAGCAAGGCGATGATGATCGCACGGCCGGCCGCAATTTGTGTAATCGGTGCCCTCGCTGAGGAAGCGACAAAAGACGCAATGCTCCATGTGGAACATCGGCATGTGCTGGTGCACAGTGACTTCAAACCAGGCTGGCGACGAGCTGCGCATCAAAGTGAGCAACTGCTCGCCATTGAGGTCGTAGCTTGGCGTCAGGTACGAGAATCCGTTCTCGATGAGAACCCACGCCGTTATTTCGTTCGCGACATTTAGCGCATAATCGCCAATGAGAGGCAGCTCGGGCTCCCAGCTGCCCAAGAGATACCAAGCCGCCAGGTTGCGCACAAGAACGGCGTCGGGGCGAGGTCGAAGCAAAGCGCGAAGGAAATTGTGCTCGCCCGGTTTGAAGACGCGCAGTGTGGCCGGCGCAAATCTCTTCCCCGCCTCCCGAATCATGCTCACGGCTTCAGCGTGCCAACGCAGATTCTCAAAATCTGTGTAAATGGTGCTGACGCATGGATGCGCCGCAGCAACGCGAACCTGCTCGAGAGTGCGGCAGAGCACATTGAGCTGCGGCTCTTGCAATTGTGGGGGTGGAGCTGCCTCTTGGATGCGACGACGAAGCGCAGCAAGCGCGTCGGGCTGGAGACAGCGATCGCGCCCCCGCTGGCGGCGCTTCTCGATGAGCGCGGCCACAGCCTGTCGGCGCAGAGCATTGAGACGACTCACAGGCACATAAACCGGCAACGGCGCATCGATCACAAGATCGCCCAGCTCGAAAGGTGTGCCACCAAGTCGCGCAAGCTGCTCGCGGATTTGGGATTCCGTTGTGGGATGCTGCTGAGGAGCTTCGAGAGGATGGTCATCTGCGACCGTCACACGCAACCCCCAGTGGTCACAAAGTGTCAAGCGCGCGGGCTCGCCAGGCCGCAACTCAATTACCGCGGAAATCGGACGGCGCCAGCGCGGCTGAGACGTCTCGTAAGTTTGCCTGAGTTCGGACTCAAGGCGTGGATCACTCGTCTTCCAGAGGCGGTTGCCGGCATGCACCCGCTGAGGATCGAACTTTGAGCGCGCAAGCTCGAGCCTCACTGTCACAGAGCGCTCTGCCGAGGCTTCAACGCGGGGACGTTTCTCGGATCCTACAAAGAGTGCGTAGACTCGCCCGCCCACTTCTTCCAGATCGGGACGGCCGCAATCGAAGACCACTCCGTCTCCCAAGGTCAGAGGCGCCACGAGCTCACAAACGACACCCCGCTTCCCAACTCGGAGAACCCGGCCAAGATAGGGTCCGCGCTTTTTCGGGAAGCGTCCCTCCACAACGGCCTGGTGGTTGATTTCGTGAAGATAGCCCGCGGTGAAGCCGCGAGAGAAGGTCATTTCAAGGCGGTACAACTCGGCGCGATCGAGCGCGATTTTCTCCGAGGGGGACGCGCTGAGAGCGCGCTCGAGTGCGGCGCGATAGGTCTGGAGAGTGGCCGCAACGTAATCG
>FWWL01005540.1_pt1 | contig 13948 bp, 11 predicted proteins | sample 2228331 | NCBI WGS metagenome assembly FWWL01 (sample SAMEA103939775, study PRJEB20133) | metagenome
GCCAATAGGGAATAGGTGAACACCACGTCCTGGGCAGTAAAGGGGTGGCCATCGTGCCAGCGCACCTGGGGCCGCAGGTGGAAGGTGTAGGTGCGCCCATCGGCGCTGATGTCCCAGGCCTGGGCCAGGTCGGGCACCGGCTCCCCCAGGGGGGAGAGGCGGGTGAGGCCCGAGAACACCAGGGCCGCCAGGTCCTGGTCTGGGGTGTTGAGGGGTGCTAGGAGGGGGTTCACCGCTCGTGGGGCCCCCACCACCCCTTCCACGTAGCGGGTGATGGGGGGCTCCTCCCTGGTCACCAGGCCCCGCGACCAGATGACCACAAAGGCGGTGACACCGCTCACCAGGGCCAGCAGGAGGAGCCATTGGCCCCGCGCTGGCTGGGGGCTGGTAGGGACAGCCATGGACTTAGCTGGCAGCCAGGTTGAGGGCGGCCAAGGCCACGAACAGGACGGCCAGCCCCACGGTGAGCTGGAAGAGGGCCTTTTCTAGGCCTCGTCGCGTGCGGGTGAGGCTGGTGCCCTGGTAGGCACGTAGGCCCTCCCCACGCACCTGAAGGAGGATGGCACCCATCAGGGCCAGGGAGACCAAGATCATAGCCACCCGCAGGGCATCGTTCAAGCTCATGTGTCCACCTTGCCCAGGACTGCCTGAGCGCGCTGTCCACTCTCATAATAGAGGCCCATGAGGACGCGGGCCAGCTTGTGGGGGTGATGGTGGCGCCGGTCCTGCTCGTCCACCACGTCCTCCTGGACCAGGCGGAGGGGGCGGTGCAGGGGGGAGGTGAGACGCACCGGCTCCGCTCGCCATTCGGGGGGCAGAGGGGCGATGTTGGAGTTGACCACCACCACGTCCAGGAAGGGGCGGCCCACATGGTCCTCGATAGCCTTCACATGCTCGGCCACCCCATAGCCCTCGGACTCCCCGGGCTGGGTGGCCACGTTGCACACGTAGACCTTGAGGGCCGGGGAGGCCAGGATGGCCTGCCTTATGCCCCGCACCAGCAGGTTGGGGATGACGCTGGTGTAAAGGCTCCCTGGGCCCAGCACCACCATGTCCGCCTCCAAGATGGCCCGCACGGCCTCCGGACAGGCCAAGGGATCGGCCGGGACGAGGTAGACCTCTTGGATGCGCCCTTGGGCACTGCCGATCTTAGACTCCCCTTCCAGGGTGCCCCCATCGGTGCGGGCGCAGAGGGTGACGTTCTCCAGGGTGGAGGGGACGATCTCCCCCCGCACAGCCAGGACGCGACTGGTCTGGCGCACAGCCTCCTCGAAGCTGCCCACCACCCCCATCATGGCCGCAATGAACAGGTTGCCGAAGGAGTGGCCGGCCAGGGCCGAGCCCGCGGGGAAGCGGTACTGGAAGAGCTGGGTCATGAGGGGCTCAGCATCGGCCAGGGCCACGATGCAGTTGCGCACATCCCCCGGGGGGAGGATGCCCATCTCCTGACGCAGGCGACCGGAGGAACCGCCGTCATCGGCCACGGTGACCACGGCGGTGATGTTGGCCGTGTGGGCCTTGAGCCCTCGCAACAGCACCGACAGGCCCGTGCCCCCGCCAATGGCCACCACCTTGGGGCCCCGCCGCAAAAAGCGGTGGCTATAGATGACGTCCACCAGAGGGCGGTGGCTGTCCCTCTGGTGGGGGAGGAGGGCGCTGAGGATGGAGCGGTTGAGCTGCCATACGGCCACCGTCACCGCGGCCACGGCCAGGCCCATGAAGATAGTGCCCCGACCCCACTGGGGTATGAACTGCAAGGTAAGGTAATAGAAGAAGTCGGGGAAGGTGAAGGAGACGTAGACCTCGCGCATGAAGTAGGCCATGCCCAGGCCGGCCATAGCTACCCCGGCCATGAGCAGCAGGAGCCACCGCTTGATGTGCATGCCAGGGTAGAGCCACTTGATGAACTGATAGCGCCCTAGGACGCGCATGTCCCCCCTCTGAATAACGTCAAGACCTGGCCTGTGGTTATCCCCCGTCCCTCAGGATCTCTTGCAGGAGCTGACGCACCATCTGGGGGTTGGCCCGACCCCGCGTCTCCCGCATCACCTGGCCCACCAGGAACTGGAGGGCCCCCTCCTTGCCCCCGCGGTAGTCGGCCACGGCCTTGGGGTTCTGGGCCACCACGCGGTGGGCCAGCTCCCGCAGCTGGTGGGCCTCGCTGATCTGGGCCAGGCCTTTCTCCTCCACAATGGCCTTGGGGGCCCGGCCACTGTCCAGGGCCTCTTCCAGGATGGCCTTGGCGGTGGGGGTGTTGACTGTGCCCCTCTCCACCAGCTCCACCAGCTGGGCCAAGTGCTGGGCGGGGAGGGGGCAGGAGTCCCAGTCCAGGCCGCGGGTGTTGAGGAGGCCGGCCAGCTCGGAGTTGACCCAGTTGGCCACCGCCTTGGCCCGGGCTGTCCTCTCCTCCTCTGGCCAGTGGGCCAGGGCGGCCTCAAACAGCTCGGCCTTGGCCCGGGCCTCCGTCAGCAGGCGGGCGTCGTAGGGGGAGAGGCGGTACTGGGCCTGGAAGCGCTGGCAGCGGGCCTCGGGCAGCTCGGGCACGCGGGCCCTGATCTCCTCCACCCATTGGCGGGAGACCACCAGGGGTGGGAGATCGGGCTCTGGGAAGTAGCGATAGTCGTGGGCGTACTCCTTGGTGCGCTGGGGGACGGTGCGGCCCAGGTCTTCCCGCCAGCCACGGGTCTCCTGGACGATGCGTTCCCCGCTCCTTAGGGCCCTAATCTGGCGCTCCACCTCGTAGCGGATGGCGTCGTAGACATGTCGGAAGCTGTTGATGTTCTTGAGCTCCACCTTGGCCCCCAGCTCCTGAGAGCCGCGGGGGCGCACGGAGACGTTGGCCTCGCAGCGCATGTCCCCGGCCTCCATGTCCGCCCGGCTGGCCCCGATCCAGCGCAGGAGCTGGCGGAGCTTGGCCAGGTAGGCGCGGGCCTCTTCCGCCGACCGCAGGTCGGGCTCGGAGACGATCTCGATAAGGGGCACGCCGGCGCGGTTGACGTCGATGAGGGAGTAGGCCTCCCCGGTCCCCTCGGCCAGATGGATGAGGCGGGCGGTGTCCTCCTCCAGGTGCACGCGGTTGATGCGCACCCTCTTGGTCTGCCCGTCCACCTCGATCTCCAGCCAGCCGTCGCGGCACAGGGGCTGGTCATACTGGGAGATCTGGTAGCCCTTCATGAGGTCGGGATAGGGGTAGTTCTTGCGGTCGAAACGGGCCACCTCCGGGATGTGGCAGTTAAGGGCCAGGCCCACCATGATGGTCAGCTCCACCGCCCGCCGGTTGATGACCGGCAGGGTGCCGGGCATGCCCAGGCAGACGGGGCAGACGTGGGTGTTGGGCGGGGAGCGGAAGTAGTCGGCCCGACAGGTGCAGAACATCTTGCTCTCGGTAAGGAGGTGGGCGTGCACCTCCATACCGATGACCACTTCGTAGTCCAGGGCGGTGGGGGAAGCCATGGGCCAGGGGCGAGTATAGCAGGCCGGGGCCGGCGACTCAAGGCCGCCTCCCTCCCCAGGGCCTGTTACCATGGATGTGGGCATGTTGCGGGTGGACGGGGCCCAGCGCTCGGGCAGCGGGACCATCGTGCGTACGGCGGTGGCCCTGGCCGCCCTCCTGGGGGAGCCCCTGCACCTGGTGAACGTGCGGGCCAAGAGGCGGCCCCCTGGCCTGCGCCCCCAGCACCTGCGGGCGGTGGAGGCCGCCGCCCAGGTGGCCCGAGGGGAGGTGGAGGGGGCCCAGGTGGGGGCCAGGGAGCTCCTGTTCCGGCCCGGCAGACGGTTGCGGGGTGGCCACTACGAATGGGATATAGGCACCGCCGGCTCCACCACCATGCTGGCCCTTACCCTCCTGCCTCTGGCCGCCTTCGCCGACGGCCCTTGCACCTTCCGTCTCCAGGGGGGTCTGTTCCAGGACATGGCCCCCAGCGCCTTCCATACCCAGCATGCCCTGTTGCCCCTCCTGGCCCGCATGGGCCTGTGGGCGGAGCTGGAAGTGGTGAGGCCAGGATACGTGCCCAAGGGCGGGGGGATCATCGAGATGCGCGTCCAGCCGGTGCGGGGAAAGCTGAGCCCCCTACGCCTTCCCCAGCAGCGTCCCCCCTGGCGCTTGTGGGGCCTTTCCCTGGCTAGCCACCTGCAAAAGCGAGGGGTCAGCCAGCGCATGGCCCAGGAGTGCCGCAAGGCCTTGGCCCAGCGGGGCCTGGCCGCCGATTTCCAGACCTGGGACGACACCACCGCCCCCCAGCCAGGGGCCGCCCTGGCCCTTTTTGCCCACGACCAGGGGGGATGTATCCTGGGGGCAGACATGGCCGGGGCCCCAGGCCGCCCCTCGGAGGAGATCGGCCGCCAGGTGGCCCGCATGCTGCTGGAGGACATGGAGCGAGGGGCCACGGTAGACCGCCACCTGGCCGACCAGCTCATCATCTTTGCCGCCCTGGCCCAGGGGGAGAGCGAGTGGGTGGTGCCCGAGATCACCGACCATGTGGAGACCAACCTCTGGCTGGTGGAGACGCTCCTGGGGGCGAAGGCTACTGTGGCGGGGCGTCGCCTCCGCATTGAGGGTGTGGGGTATGAGCGGGCCTAGGGTGCGAGTGAGAGGCATATATGCCACCGCCCTCACCGCTATCCTGGCCCAGGGGGGGTTCATCATTGTGGAGCCCACCCCCATCATCTGCTCCCGCTTGGGCCTCCTCCAGCGGGGAGGGCCAGAGGAGGTGGCCATCTGGGACCGGCGCGACCGCCAGGGGGTGGTGGTAGAGGGCCTGAGGGGTGGGGTGGAGGAGGTGGTGGCCGCCATTCAGGAGGCGGTCCCCTCGGCCCTGGCCCTGCCCCAGGCCGTCCGTCAGGGGGAGGGGGTGTTAGCGCAAGCCCTGGGCCACCTCCAAGCCCGCTACCTGCTGGAGTTCCCCCTCCCAGCCAAGGAGGAGCTGGACCGGGTGCGGGCCCACTTCGCCCCCACCGTGCCCGGCCACCATTACTTTAAGGTCATGGACGCCACCCGCGTCGATGAGGTGGAGAGCGGGGCCTCCCCTGAGGAGCTGGCGTCCCTGCGCTGGGCCCTGCTGGAGGAGCTGGTGTGGCCCTTCTTCCGCCCGGGGGCCACGGTGCGGGTGCGCCACGCCAAGGCTGGAGAAGAGGGCTTCGAGTTCCAGGGCACGGTGCGGGCCCTGGAGCCCGGTCGCCTCCTGGTGTTGGAGCGGCGGTTCCGGGGCGGCGGCACCTATGACGGCCTGGGCCAGCCCAAGGCCGAGGGCGACATGGGCCTAGTGGAGCTGTGGGACGGGCGCTGGTTCAGCCGCCGCCTCTACCTGCGCCGCGATGGCTCCCTCATCGGCGAGATATACAACGTCAATACCCCCCCGGAGCTCTACCAGGGCACCGTCCGCTATCTGGACCTGGAGGTGGACGTGGTACGCTTCTCCGATGGGCGGGTGGAGATCCAGGACGAGGATGTGCTGCGGGAGAAGGGCCAGCGTGGGCTCCTGCCTTCTGCCCTGGTGGAGAGGGCAGAGGCCTGCGCCCAGGAGCTGGTGGCGGCCCTCAGGGCCCTGTCCTGACGTTGCCTGGGCCGGGGCCCAGTGCTAAAGTGCTAGGCGCCGTGCTGGTGGAGCTATCGGTCCATAACTGGGTCATCGTGGAGGAGGTGCGTCTCCCCCTCTCCCCCGGCCTTAACGTCCTCACCGGGGAGACGGGGGCTGGCAAGTCCCTGCTAGTGGATGCCCTGGCCGCCCTGGCCGGGGCCCGCCTGGACCAGGACGTCATCCGCACAGGAGCGGAGATGGCACGAGTGGAGGGGGTGTTTGCCCCTCCGCCCTCAGTGATGCAGCGCCTGCGCCCCCTCCTGGAGGAGGCCGGGATAGGGGGGGAGGAGCTCATCATCGCCCGCGAGCTCCACCGCGGCGGGCGAGGGGTGGCCCGCATCAACGGGCGGGCCGTCCCCGTGGCCCTCCTGCGAGAGGTGGGGCGGGAGCTAGTGGACATCCATGGCCAGGCCGAGCACCTCTCCCTCTTGGACTGGCACCGTCACCTGGAGCTGCTGGACGCCTTCGGAGGCCTGGGGCCCCTACGGGCCCAGGTGGCGGAGGCGGTGGCCAAGGTGCGCACCCTGCGCCAGGACCTGGCCTCCCTTGAGCGCGACCAGGGGGAGCTGCAGCGGGAGCGGGAGCTCCTGGAGTTCCAGGTGCGGGAGATCGAGGGCGCCTCCCTCCGCCCAGGGGAAGAGGAGGAGCTGCGGGAAGAGAGGGAGCGCCTACTTCATGCCCAGGCCCTTAAGGAGGCCTGTCAGGCCGCCTATCACGCCCTATACGCCGCCGAGGGCTACTCGGCCTTCGATATGGTGGGGCGCGCCCAGGCCTCCCTGCGTCCCGTGGCCCCCCTAGCCCCCGCCCTGCGGGAGGCCATGGAGGCCCTAGACCGGACGGGGGCAGAGCTGGAAGAGGTGGCCCGCTCCCTGCGGGCCTTTGCCGCCTCCCTGGAGCACGACCCATCGCGCCTAGAGCAGGTGGAGGAGAGGTTAGAGCTCATCTCTCGCCTTAAGCGCAAGTATGGGGGGAGCATAGAGGAGGTCTTACGCTACGCCGCCACCGCCCGTGCCCGTCTGGAGGCCTTGGTGGGGGGCGAGGAGCGGCGGGCCCATCTCGTGGAGGCCCTGGCGGCGGCCGAGGCCCATGCCGGCGAGCTGGCCCTGGCGCTCTCCCGCGCCCGCCAGGAGGCCGCCCGCCGCCTGGAGGAGGCCCTGGCCCACCACCTCCGCGACCTGGCCTTGGGCCACGTCGCCTTCCAGGTGCACATCTCCCAGCAGGAAGACCCCACAGGCCTGCCCGGGCAGGGGCGGCGCCTGGCCTTCTCCGAAAGGGGGGTGGACAGGGTGGAGTTCCTGGTAGCCACCAACCCCAGCGAGCCCCTGCGCCCCTTGGCCCGGGTGGCCTCTGGCGGAGAGACCTCCCGCTTCATGCTGGCCCTGGAGGGGGCCCTGGCCGATGCCCTCCAAGTGCCCGTACTGGTGTTCGATGAGATCGATGTCGGTGTAGGGGGCAGGAGCGCGGACGTGGTGGGGCGAAGGCTGTGGGCCCTGGCCCGCGGGCGTCAGGTCATCTGCATCACCCACCTGCCCCAAATCGCCGCCTATGCCGACTCCCACTTCCGGGTGCGCAAGGAAGTGATGCTGGGGCGTTCCCTGGTGGCCGTGGACGGCCTGGACCAGGAGGGGAGGGTGCAGGAGCTGGCGGCCATGCTCGGCGGCCCCCGCCCCAGCCCGCGCATGCTGGCTGGGGCGCGCGAGCTCCTGGCCCGTGCCCGCCAGTGGAAGGAGGCCCCCCAAGCGTAACGCCCGCCCCCTCAGGCGCGGATAGACCTATGGATGCCCCACGGACGGGAGGCGATGCTGGGCGAGCTGGCCTTGACGGGGGCTGTAGAAGAGGAAGACCTGGTGGCCCGCCTGCGGGCCCGTGACCCCCAGGCCTGGGAAGACGTTTACCGGGTTTGGTTCCCACGCCTCTACTCCTATGCCCTGCATCGGACAGGGGAACGGGAGACGGCAGCAGACATCGCAGCAGAGGTGTTTGTGCGAGCCTTGCGGCAGGTGGACCGGTACGACCCGCGGCGCCTATCCTTGCCCGCCTGGCTCTTCCGCCTGGCCCATGACGGGGCGGTGGACCACCTAAGGCGGCGGGGCCGGCGCCCCTCGGTGCCCCTCTCCCAGGCCAGCAGGGAGGCGGTGGACGCGGCCGAGGCCTGGGCCCAGCAGGGGGACCTGGAGTGGGCCCTTGCCCGCCTGACCGAGGAGCAGAGGACGGTGCTCCTCCTACGGTTCTTCGTGGGGCTGTCCTCTCAGGAGACAGGCAAGGTGATGGGGAAGCGCCCCGGGGCTGTGCGGGCCCTCCAGTTTCGGGCCCTGCGCCATCTGCGGGCCCTGTTGCAGGGCGCTGGGGAGGAGGTGCCATGACCGGACACGTGGACGAGGAGCTGCTGCGCGAGTTGCGTCGGGAGGCCCAGCGTTGGGGCCTGCCGGAAGAGGAGGCCGAATCCCTGGCCCGGCTGGCGGGCCGCCTGCGGTCCCTGCCCTCCCATGCCCCCACAGAGGTCTCCCGCCAGGGCTGGGAGCGCCTATCGGTGGCCCTGGCCCAGGGAAGGGGGGGCAGGAGGTGGGGCCTCCTCGGCTATAGCTGGCTGCGGGCGGCGGCCATGGTCTCCGTGGTTGTGCTGGGCCTCACCGCCCTGGGTGGGGCCTATGCCTCCGGCCTCCGCCTGCCGGAGAGGGTAGCCGTGGGCCCCTTGCAGCCCTTGGCCGCCCCTCCTGTGTCAGAGGTGGCCCGCGATAACCACGGGCAGGACGTCTCCCAGGCTGCGCGTCAAGAGGGAAAGCCTCAGGAGGTGGCCCAGGCCAACCACGGCCAGCAGGTGTCCCAGACGGCCACCTCCGGCGGCGATGTGACCAGCGTAGCCCGCGATAACCACGGGCAAAGGGTCTCCTCTGCCTCCCAGGCCTCATCCCAGGGGCGCAAGGTGGAGCTGAAGGGGACGGTGCAGTCGGTGAGCCCCCAGGGCTACGTAGTGGACGGGGTGACCGTGCGCGTGGGCCCAGGCACCAGGATAGAGGGCCCCATCGGCCCGGGCACGCTGGTGGAGGTGGAGGGCGTCCTCCTGCCCGATAATACGATAGAGGCCTGGAAGATAGAGGCCAAAGACCACCATAAGGAGAGGACTTGAGCCCTAGAGGCGGCGCACCTGGGCCGAGGCCAGGCCCACCCCCACGGCCAGGCCCAGCCCAGCCAGAGCAAAGGCGGTGACCGCCGTCTGCACCCCTAGGGCGTGGGCCAGGCCTCCCATGGCCAAATTGCCCAGGGGGGTAAGGCCGGAGGCCACGTTGTACAGGGCTAGCCCCCGCCCGCGGAAGGCATCGGCCAGGCGCAGCTGCACCAGGGCCTGGTTTAGGCTGACCATCATGGACCACCCTATCCCCCCCACTACCAGGGCCCCGAAGGAGAGGGGCAGCCAGCGGGACTGGGCGAAGGTGGCCACCATCCCCATGTACAGCACGGCAGCCAGGCCCATGGCCAGCCCTTTGCGGCGGGCCCCAGCCATGCTGGCCACTATTAACCCCCCAGGGATGGACCCGAAACCCACCCCCGTGAGGAGAAAACCATATCCCCGCGCCCCCACCCCCAGCACCTCCTCAGCGAACACAGGGATGAGGTTCACATACGGGTAAATCAGGACGTTGGGCACATATATGAAGAGGTACAGGCGCAGGAGGGTGGCGTCGCCCTGCACATACCTCAACCCCTGGACGATGCTCTGCCAAAAGGGCAGCCGCACTGGCTGCACTGCCACCCGCCGGCGCAGGAGAAGGGTCACGGGGAGGGCCGGTAGAAGGAGGATGACCTGACCGAAGAAGGCGGCCGCCGTCCCCAGGGCCCCCATGACCAGGCCGCCTACCGAGGGGGCCATGATGCGGGCCACGTTGGCGGCCACCGAGTTGAGGCCCACAGCGTTAGCCAGATACTCCGGGCCCACCACGTCGTACAAAAGGGCCTGGCGGGTGGTGAAGGCGACGCCCCGTGAGACCCCCATAACGCCAGTAAGGGCATAGAGCTGCCACAGCTCCACCCGTCCAGCGCTGGCCAATAGGCCCAGCATCAGGGCCGCCGCCCCACTTATGGCCTCTGAGAGGGCAGTGGCCCACCGCCGGTCCAGACGGTCGGCCATGAACCCGGCTAAGGGGGCGGAGAGGAAACGGCTGGCCCCGCTGACGAAGGCCAGGGCCGAGAGCTGCAGGGGAGAGCGGGTGAGCTCATACATCAGCCAGCCGCGGGCCACCTCCTCCATCCAGCCCGCCAACTGGGTAGCCATAGTAACAGCTAGAAAAAGGCGGAAATCGGCGAGGGCTAGGGAGGAAAAGGTGCGCACCGCTGCCTGCCCTCGCCCTCGAGAGCCGCTCATGGGGGCTTACAAGTCAATTTAGAGGCCCTCCCCCTTAAGGGGAAGGGCCTCACAGCCTCTGGGGCCAGACCCTCCAGGACGACACGCCGTCTCAGTCGCGGCGGGCGAGGATGGTCACGGAGGCCACGGCCCCCGGCCCGCCCAGGTTGTGGGCCAGGCCCAGGCGAGGGTTTCGCACCTGCAGGCCATCGGCCCTACCTTGTAGCTGCTTGGTCACCTCGTAGATCATGCGACAGCCGGTGGCCCCGATGGGATGGCCAAAACACTTGAGGCCCCCCGAGGGGTTGATGGGCACCTCCCCCTCGATGTCCGCCAGGCCGTCGGCCACAAACTTGGCCGCCTCCTTGGGGTCGTCCACCAGGAAGAGGTCGCCGATGTTGAACAGCTCAGTGCTGGTGAAGCAATCGTGCACCTCGGCGAAGCTGATCTCCTTGCGCGGGTGGCGGATGCCCGCCTCTTGGTAGGCCATACGGGCCGCGGCCCGGGTGGCGGGAAAGCCCAGCCAGTTGTAGCCACTACGGTAGTAGGGCTGGATGGAGTCCACGGCGAGGGCGTTGGCCTTCACCAGCACATAGTCGTCCTTGTGACGGGTGTCTTTGGCGATCTCCGGACGGGTGATGACCACGGCCGCCGCCCCATCGGAGACGGCGCAACAGTCCAGACGCCCCAAGGGCCAGGCGATCATGGGGGCGTTGAGGACCTCCTCCATGGTTACTGGGCGCCGGAAGTGGGCCTTGGGGTGGGCGGCCCCATTCTTGTGGTTCTTCACCGCCACCCGCGCCAGGTCCTCCTTGGTCCAGCCCCACTCGTGGAAGGCGCGGGAGGCGGCCAGGGCGAAGATGCCGGGGGCGCTGGCCCCTAGGAAGCTGGGATGACGGGGCTGGATAGGCAGGCCCCGCGAGCCCTGGTCCAGCAGCTTCTCCACCCCGCACACCAAGACGATGTCATAGGCCCCAGAGGCCACGGCGAAGCAGGCGTTGCGGAAGGCGTCCATCCCTGAGGCACAGAAGTTCTCCACCCTGGTGGCCGGCTTGCCAAACAGGGCCAGGGGCTCGGTGGCCGTGCCCCCCGACTGGCCAGTGAAGTCATAGAAGGCGCTCACCCATATGGCGTCCACGTCTTGGGGGGAGAGCCCGGCGTCCGCCAGGGCCTCATGGGCCGCCTCCACCAGCAAGTCTTCCTGGTCTTTGTCCCACAGCTCGCCGAACTTGGTGCAGCCCACCCCGATGATGGCCACGCGGTCGCGGATGCCTGTCATGTCCCTTCACCTCCTCCGGCCTGGGCCCGCAGGGGGCGGGCCCGCCAGTAGTAATTGTGGTACCCGCCCCACTCGTGGCCCCAACGGAAGGTCATCTCCACCGGCAGGCCCCACGTCACCTCTTGGGGGTCGCAGTCTGTAACCTCCAGGAACACTCGCCCCCCTCCCTCCAGGTCGATGACCGCCCGTGGCACGGGGGTGTCCAGATACTCCCCGGCATACAGGTGGTCGAGGGTGAAGGTGTATACCGTGCCCCGGCGGGAGAGGGGCACCTCCTCCAGCTGGTCGCGGGCCCCGCACTGCCGACACACCCTAGGGATAGGGTATTGGACAAGCCCGCATTGGCGGCAACGAGCTCCATGCCACCGTAGCTCCATGGCCGTGTCCCGCCAATAGGTTACGGGGGAGGCGGAGGCCATGGGCCCCTCCCGCCCGGCCAGGTTGCGCAGGGCAGCATAGGCCCCATAGTTGGACAGGGAGCGGCGGGCGGCCAGGAGCTGGGCCACGGTGGGCCGGCCCCGTGGGCGTGCAGGCTCCTCCTCCAAGGAGAGGACGAAGGCATCGGCCCCGTCGCCGTAGTTGGCCACCAGGAGGCGCTGACCGGCCTGGGCGGTGTCCAAGGCGGCAGCCAGCACCAGCAGGACGTGGGCCGCCCCCGCGTTCCCCACCGAGAGGAGGAGGGGGTCCTGGAGCTGCTGACGGTCCAGGCCCAGGCGGCGGGCCACCTCCAGGGGGCTACGCAGGTCGGGGCTGTAGAGGACGGCCTTGGACACCTCCTGGGGGGAGAGGTTGGCCTTCTCCAGGGCCCCCTGGGCCGCCTCCACCATGGTGCGCACGTAGCCGTATTCGGTCTCGACCTTGGGCTCGAAGGAGCGAACGTAGCGGTCCTGGGGGCGGCGCCAGGGCCCCAGGGCCTCCCCGGCCACGGTGGTAAAGCCGGTGATGTGGGTGGGGGCCTGAGAGGCCACCACCACTGCCGCCCCGGCATCGCCCATGAGCTGCTCCCACACGGTCTGGGGCTCGCCCGGCCGCATATCTGCGGCCACCACCAAGGCCTGTCGGGCGCTGCCGCTGCCTACGGCGTCCAGGGCTGCCTTGAGGGCGATGGTGGCTGCCCGCGTGGTCCCTGTGAAGTCGGCAGTGGCCACGTCCCGCCGAAGGTCGAGGGTGGTAGTGGCGAAGTAGAGGGCATCGATGTGGGAAGGGTCCAGACCGACCAGGGCCAGGAGGCCAGCTTCCACAGCCATGGTGATGCTATCCTCATCCCGGTTGGCCACCGCCCGCTCCCCGGGGAGGGAGGGCACGCCCCAGGCCCGGCCCATCTCCGCCCGCTCCATCTTGAAGAAGGGGACATACGCCGCCGCCGACAAGATGCCTGCCATCTAGCTCCACCCCGCCAAATCTCCGTCCATTGTAGGGGCGTGGCCCAAAGGAGGCAAGGGCGGTCGCCTTGACGGGGTGGGGCCGCCCTCCGTAACATGGCTTTGGCAGGGTGTCCCTGCCGCGGTGGCGCCTTCGTCTAGCGGCCCAGGACACCGCCCTCTCAAGGCGGAGATCGCGGGTTCGAATCCCGCAGGCGCCACCAATTTTCTTTACCCCTCCCCTTCGGGGTGACAGGCCACCTGGGTGGCGCTAAGCTTAGGACGACTGGGGGACAAGACCATGGGCCGGGCAGGCCGCTTCCTCATGCTGGACCAGCTGGTGGCTGCCGGGGTGCGCCACATCTTCGGCAACCCGGGCACTACCGAGCAGGCGTTCATGGACGCCTTGCACGATTATCCCCAGCTCCAATATGTGCTGGCCCTACAGGAGGCGGTGGCCCTGGCCATGGCCGATGGCTACGCCCGCCTCTCACCGGTGCCGGCCTTCGTGCAACTGCACATCACCGTGGGGCTGGGCAACGCCATAGGCATGTTGTATAACGCTTGGCGCACTCGCGCCCCCCTGGTGGTCTACGTGGGGCAGCACCCCACCCGCGGCGCCCTGCAGGAGCCCTTGCTTTATGGTGACCTCCTCTCCATGGCCCGGCCGGTGGTCAAGTGGGCGGTGGAGGTGCCGCGGGCCTCAGAGCTCCCCTTGGCCCTGCGGCGGGCGTTTAAGGTGGCCGCCGAGCCCCCGCCAGGGCCGGTGTTGGTGGCCGTGCCCACCGACGTCATGGACGAGGAGGCGGAGGCTGCCATCTGGCCTCCGCCGCGGGTCTACGCCCGCGTGCGGCCGCCGCGGGAGGCGGTGGAGCAGGCCGCCGAGTTGCTGGCCAAGGCCTCCTCTCCGGTCATCGTGGCTGGGGACGGGGCGTGGGAGGCGGAGGAGGAGCTCACCCGCCTGGCCCTGTTGGTGGGGGCCCCTATATATGTGGCCTTTGGCTCGCGGGTGCCCATCTCCCCCGATAACCCTATGTACGCTGGGCCCTTGAACGTGGTCTCCTTCCCTGGCCTTCGGGCCCAGCTGGGCGGAGCCGATGTGCTGCTGGCCGTGGGCACCCCCCTCTACCCTTCCCTCCTGCCGGTGCCTGAAGACCCTCTCCCCCCGGGGTGCCAGGTGGTGCACATCGATGTTGCCCCTTGGGAGCTGGGCAAGACCTGGCCCACCGCCGTGCCCATGCTGGCCGACCCCCGCCAGGCCTTGGCCGAGCTGGTGCAGGCCTTATCCCCCCTCCTCGGCCCAGAGGCCCAACGGCGGGCCCAGGAGAGGCGGGAGGCGGTGGCCCGGGCCAGGCAAGCGGCGCAAGAAGCGGCGGAGGCCGCCCTCAGGAGA
>FWWL01007969.1_pt1 | contig 13946 bp, 16 predicted proteins | sample 2228331 | NCBI WGS metagenome assembly FWWL01 (sample SAMEA103939775, study PRJEB20133) | metagenome
GAGGTCACCGCCACCGCGCCGGGCCACGAGCGGGCCAGCGCCCGGTCGGTGCGCACCGACCCGGTCCGGCACCGCGTCGACGTGCAGCGCACGGTGACCTACAGCGTGGCCACACGGGGCCGCGTCACCGCCAGCGTGCGGGAGTTCGCGCGGCTGGCCCAGGAGACCTACGACGATCCGCGCGGCTGGCGCGGCGGCGGGGTGGCCTTCCGGCGGGTCGCCAGCGGCGGCTCCTTCACCCTCGTGCTCGCCGAGGCCAGCACGCTGCCGTCCTTCTCCCCGGTGTGCTCGACGATGTGGTCGTGCCGGGTCGGCCGCCTCGTGGTCATCAACCAGACCCGCTGGCGCACCGCCTCGCCCGCTTGGAACGCAGCCGGTCGCTCGTTGCGCGACTACCGCCACATGGTGGTCAACCACGAGACCGGGCACTGGCTCGGCCTCGGGCACCCCTCGTGCCCCGGGCCCGGCAAGCCCGCGCCGGTGATGATGCAGCAGTCCAAGGGCACGCAGGGCTGCCGCTTCAACCCCTTCCCGCTGCTCTCCGAGCAGGGGCGCGTCTGAGACGGGTGCTCATCGGGCAGTAACCACGGTCACATCCGGGCGTTGTCACCTTCGTGCGTCCCTCGCGTCCCCTCTCCGCCCTGCTGGCCTCCGCCGTCGTCGGCTCCCTGCTCCTCCCGGGTGCCGGCACGTCCTCCGCGGCACCGTCAGCGCCGGTCGTCGCGAGCACGGCGGTCGCGGCGCGCGCCGCCGGTGCCGACGAGCTCCCCGAGGGCGGCCGGTCGCGCGACCGGTACTCCGCCGACATCACCTGGACCGAGCACGGCATCCCGCACATCACCGCCGACGACTTCGGCGACCTCGGCTACGGCAGCGGGTACGCCGCCGCGGAGATGTCGGCGTGCACCCTGCTCGACACGCTGCTCACCGGTCGCGGCGAGCGGTCGCGGTGGTTCGGCCCGGACGCGGTCTACGACGACCAGGTGACCCTGCGCGCCACCAACCTCCAGGTCGACACCGTCGTGACCGACCTGCGCAACCGCAAGGTCGTCGAGCAGCTGCTGGCCGACCCCCAGCGCGGACCGGGCCGCGAGGCCAAGCAGATGGTCCAGGGCTACGTCGCCGGGATCAACCGCTGGGTCCGCGAGAACGAGGTCACCGACCCGGCCTGCCGCGGCGCGGGCTACCTCACCGACGACGCGAAGCCCCTCGACGTCTGGTACGGCGTCTACCTGGCCAACCTGCTGGCCTCCACCGGCGTCTTCATGGGTGGCATCGCCACCGCCGCGCCGCCGAGCCCCACCGACCCCGGTCTGCCCGAGCTGCCGGTGCGGGCCGCCGACGTCGACCGCGACGCGCTGCTCGCCGGCCTGGGCCGCGACCCCGAGCGCCCCTTCGGCTCCAACGCCACGGCCGTCGGCGCGGACGCCACCAGCACCCGCAGCGGGATGATCCTCGGCAACCCGCACTTCCCGTGGCGCGGGCGCTACCACTTCACCCAGCAGCACCTCACGATCCCCGGGGAGTACGACGTCGCCGGGGCGTCGCTGGTCGGCTCGCCCGTGGTCAACATCGGCTTCAACGACCGCGTCGCCTGGTCGCACACCGTGTCCACGGCCTACCGGTTCACCCCGTACGAGTACCTCACGCCGCTGGCGATCAGCCCCACGACGTACCTCACCGACGCCGGGCCGGCCGAGCTCGAGCGCCGCGAGGTGGAGGTCGTGGTCCGGCGCGACGGCGGCCGGCTCGAGACCGTGACCGAGGACGTCTACCGCACGCCGGAGGGCTACGTCGTCGACGCCCCCGACCTGCTGATGCCGTGGGGCCCGGCCAGCTTCTGGGCCATCCGCGACGCCAACGGCGAGCACCTGCGCACCATCGACACCTTCCTGGAGATGGGCAAGGCCCGTGACGTCGAGGACCTGCTGCGCCGCCAGGACCGCGCCGCCGGCATGCCCTGGGTCAACACCACCGCCGCCGACCGCGACGGCAACGTGCTCTACGCCGACCACTCGGTCGTCCCGCACGTCACCGACGAGATGGCCGCGACCTGCATGACCGTGGTCGGGCGGGTGCTCGACCAGGTCGCCGGGCTCCCCGGCCTCGACGGCACCCGTGCCGGCAGCTCGTGCGCGTGGGGCGCCGACGAGGACGCCTCCCGCCCGGGCATCTTCGGCCCCGCCAACCTGCCCGCGGTCATCAACCGCGCCTGGGTCCACAACGCCAACGACTCCTACTGGACCCCGTCCTACGAGGACCGGCTCGAGGGCTTCGACGGCATCATCGGCTGCGAGCAGTGCACCCGCACGATGCGCACCCGGATGGTCGCGGCGTACGTCGGCGACCGGCTCGCCGCAGGCAAGAAGGAGACCCCGCGCAGCCTCGCCGGCCACCAGCACGAGAACCGCGTCATGGCCGCGGAGGTCATGCGCGCCGACGGTGCCCTGGACGCGGTCTGCGAGGCCACCGGCGAGACCGAGGCCTGCGCGGCACTGGCCGCCTGGGACGGTCGCTCGGACCGCACCTCGCGCGGCGTCCACCTCTTCGAGGCCTTCGTGGACAACCTCCCCGCGCCGCTGCCGGTCGTCGGGCTGGACCCGGTCTGGAGGGTGCCGTTCGACCCGGCCGACCCGTTCGGCACCCCGCGCGGGCTCAACGTCGACAACCCGCAGGTCGTGCAGGCCATGCAGGCCGCGATCGACCAGGTCCGCGACGCGGGCGTCGCCTTCGACGCGCGGTGGGGCGACCTGCAGGTCGCCGGCGACCGCGGTGCCCCGCCGATCGGGCTGGGCGGGGGCGAGGCCGACAATGCCGGCAACGCCAACGCGCTGGCGTCCTACCTCCCCGAGGAGAACGACGACCGGTCCAAGCCGATCACCTACGGCTCCTCCCACATCCAGGCGATCGCCTTCCGGCGCAACGGTCCGCCGATCGCGCGCACGATCCTGACCTACGGCCAGTCCGAGGACCCCACCTCGCGGTTCTCCTCCGACCAGACCCGGCTGTTCGGGCAGGAGAAGTGGGTGCGCTTCGCATGGACCGACCAGCAGATCCGCCGCGACCGGATCGCGGTGACCCGCCTGCGCTGAGTCGCCCGCGACCGAGGCCGAGCGGGCAGGTCTTCAGAAGAGTTGTGCCCGCTCGGCGACCCCGAGACGGCAGGACGTGTCGTCGACCCTGGTCCTGAGGTCCGCCAGCTCCCGAGTGCTGTGGCCAGGTCCGCGGGTCCCTCCTCATGTCCCGTCGGCTCACTCTGCTCGCCCGTCGCCGACCGTGAGGGCGGGTTCGCACAAGACTTCCCGGCTACTTCACGTCGAGTCCCTGCTCCTCGCCGACGGTGGAGCCGGGGATCGAGCGCAGGCCCAACAGGTCGAGCGCCAGGTTGGCGACATCGGCGTTGCGCACCGGCTGCCGCTCCGCGGCGTAGCCGGGCACGCGCCGGCCGGGCGCCCGGTAGTCGGCGTTGAGGTCGTACAGGTCGCCCGCGGCCACCCCGTCCCCCCAGGTGAGGAACGGGATCCGAGCGTTCACCAGGGACGAGGCGTCCGCGTGCCCGGTGCCGGCCCCGCCGTGGTCGGAGGTGAGGAGCAGCGTGAGGTTGCGGCGCAGGACGGGTTTCGAGGCCACGGTGCCGAGCACGTCGGCGAGCCAGCCGTCGACCTGACGCACCGCCTCGGCGTACTGCGGTGAGCCCCACCCGTGCGCGTGGCCCGCGAGGTCCGGCGCGCTCAGGTGCAGCACGGTCAGGGTCCGGCTCTCCCGGCGCAGGTCGCGCCGGGCCTTGCGCACCAGCCGGGCGCCTCGCGCGTCGTAGGTGTAGCGGTCGGTGCCCTCGGGCCAGGAGCGCTGGAAGAGGGAGAGCTTCGACTTGCCGGCGAACAGGGCGGTCGACCCGCCCGCGGCGTGGACCCTGCTGAGCACGGAGCCGACGGGACCGCCGGCGGCCTGCTGCACGGTGCGCCCCGGGATGTCGGTGTTCCAGGTGACGCCGTGGCCCTCGCGCCGACGGTCGATGCGCCGACCAGTGAGGATGCTGGCGTGGTTAGGCAGGGTCGCCGTCTGCTCGCGCACCGTGCGGGCCTCGAGGGTGCCGGCTCCCTCCTCGCGCAGCCGCGACAGCGCGGGAAGCTCCGTGCTGCCGAGCTCGTCGAGCACGGAAGAGCGCAGACCGTCGACGCTGACGACCAGGACCCGGCGCGAGGTGTCCAGCTGCTCGCGGGACCCGGTGGAGGCCGCGGCCGCAGCCACGGACCGCGGCGGGGACGTGGTCAGCGAGATCGGCAGCCAGAGGGGGACCGTCGTCGCCCCTGCGACCGCCGCGGCGAACAGGGCACGTCGTGAGCGGGTCGGCCTCGACATGCCTCGACGGTATCCGGTGGGCGGCGACTAGGGTGCTGCTCGTGAACGGCCCGACCCCGACCGACGCCCCCCTCGGCATCTTCGACTCCGGGTTCGGCGGGCTGACGGTGGCGCGCTCGGTGATCGACCAGCTGCCCCACGAGTCGGTCGTGTACGTCGGTGACACAGCTCGCCAGCCCTACGGCCCCAAGCCGATCGGCGAGGTCCGCGAGTACGCCCTAGAGTGCCTGGACCACTTGGTCGAGGAAGGCGTGAAGGCGCTGGTGATCGCCTGCAACTCCGCCTCCGCGGCGATGCTGCGCGACGCGCGGGAGCGTTACGACGTGCCCGTCGTGGAGGTGATCTTCCCGGCGACCCGCCGCGCCGTGCAGGCCACCCGCAACGGCCGGATCGGGGTCATCTGCACCCGCGCCACCGCGGAGTCGATGGCCTACGACGACGCCTTCGCCGCGGCCCCGCACCTGGAGCTGCGCACCCAGGTGTGCCCCCGGTTCGTGGAGTTCGTCGAGGCCGGTGTCACCGGCGGGTCCGAGCTGCTGGAGGTCGCCCACGAGTACCTCGACCCGCTGGTCGAGGCCGGTGTGGACACCCTCGTCCTCGGCTGCACCCACTACCCGCTGCTGACCGGCGTCATCTCCTACGTGATGGGCGACGGGGTCACGCTGGTGTCCTCGGCGGAGGAGTGCGCGAAGGACGTCTACAAGATGCTCACCGCGACCGGCCTGATGCGGGAGTCCGGCGACCCGTCGTACACCTTCCTCACGACGGGCGCGCCCGGGGAGTTCGAGGCCATCGGGCGCCGCTTCCTCGGGCCCGAGATGGTCGCGGCGGGGCAGTTCGCCGGCGGCCTCGTGGCAGGGGGGCGCTGATGCGGCTCACCGTCGTGGGGTGCAGCGGCTCCTACCCCGGTCCGGAGTCGCCGGCCTCCTGCTACCTCGTGCAGGCCGAGCACGAGGGCCGCACGTGGAGCATCCTGCTCGACCTCGGCAACGGCTCGCTCGGCGCGCTGCACCGCTACGTCGACCCGCTGGCCGTCGACGCGGTGTTCCTCTCGCACCTGCACGCCGACCACTGCATCGACATGACCAGCTACTACGTGCTGCGCAAGTACCACCCCGACGGCGAGCAGGTGCCGCTGCCGGTGTGGGGCCCGCGCCGCACCTCGCGCCGCCTGGCCCGTGCCTACGACCTGCCGAAGAAGCCGGGCATGCGGGAGGAGTTCGTCTTCCACCGCCACCGGCCCGACGAGCCGCCGGTGCAGGTGGGCCCCTTCTCCGTGCAGCCCGTCGCCGTCGACCACCCCGTGGAGTCCTACGGCTTCCGCATCGCCGCCGATGACCGGGTGCTGGGCTACAGCGGTGACACCGGCCCGTGCGCCGGCCTGGACCGGATCGCGGAGGGAGCCGACCTCTTCCTGGTGGAGGCCTCCTTCCTGGGCGACCGCCCGAACCCGCCCTCGCTGCACCTCACCGGGGCCGAGGCCGCCGGTGCCGCCGCCCGCGGGGGATCGGCCCGCGTCCTGATCACCCACGTCCCGCCCTGGCACGAGCCCGAGGTGGTCCTGGCCGAGGCGCGCACGGCGTACGACGGGCCGATGGAGCTCGCCCGGGCCGGCTCGGTCCACGAGGTCTGAGCCACGGGCGGGGCGCGACCCTGAACGATCCCTGATCTTCCGGTGGCGATCCGGGTCGCGGGATGCCGACGTCGGTGTGATGCGGCAGGCTGAGAGCCATGATCACAGTCGAAGGACTCACCAAGACCTACGGTGGGTACACCGCGGTCGACGACGTCAGCTTCGTCGCCCAGCCCGGCCGGGTGACCGGCTTCCTCGGACCCAACGGCGCCGGGAAGACCACCACGATGCGGATCATGGTGGGGCTCACCCCCGCCAGCCGCGGCCAGGTCCGGATCGGCGGCCACCTCTACCGCGACATCCCCAACCCCGGGCGCCACGTGGGCGTCCTGCTCGACGCCTCCGCCCAGCACTCGGGTCGCACGGGCCGCGAGATCCTCGCCCTCGGCGCCCGCACGATGGGCCTGCCGTCCTCGCGGGTCGACGAGATGCTGGCGCTGGTCTCCCTCACCGACGACGAGGCGAAGCGCCGCCTCAAGAACTACTCCCTCGGCATGAAGCAGCGCCTCGGCATCGCCCACGCGCTGCTGGGTGACCCCTCGGTGCTCATCCTCGACGAGCCGGCCAACGGTCTCGACCCGGCGGGCATCCGCTGGATGCGCACCCTGCTGAAGGGGTACGCCGACCGCGGCGGCACCGTGCTGCTCTCCAGCCACCTGCTGCACGAGGTGGAGATGATCGCCGACGAGATGATCCTCATCGGCCGCGGCCGGATCGTGGCGCAGGGCGACAAGAAGTCCCTGCTCTCGGGGGATGCCGCCAGCACGCTGGTGACCTCCCTCGACAACGCCGCGCTGGCCGCCGCGCTGTCCGCCGCCGGGCACACCGCCTCGCCTGCCGGCGAGGGCCTGCGGGTGGACACCGACACCACCACCGTGGGCCGCACAGCGCTGTCGGCCGGCGTCGTCCTCACCGACCTCCGCTCCGGCTCCGCCGGGCTGGAGGACCTCTTCCTCACCCTCACCGCCGACACCCAGCGCGAGGGTCACCCCGCCGCCGCGACCCAGCAGGGAGCCACCGCATGAGCACCGAGACCCCCGTGCGTCCGATGGACGTCAGCGGCACGCCCGCCGTGCCCTTCACCCGGCTCGTGTCCGTCGAGCTGCGCAAGATGTACGACACCCGCGCCGGTCTGTGGCTGCTGGGCTCGATCGTGGTCGTCACGGCCGCGTTCATGCTCATCTTCTTCTTCGTCGCCGACGCCTCCGACCGGGTCTTCGACAACTTCATCGCCTTCGCCGCCACGCCGCAGGGCTTCCTGCTGCCGGTGCTCGGTATCCTGCTGGTGACCCAGGAGTGGGGCCAGCGCACGGCGATGGTGACCTTCGCGCTGGAGCCCTCGCGCAGCCGCGTCGTCTCGGCGAAGGTCGTGGCCGCGCTCGTCTTCGGGGCCGCCGCCTTCGTCGCGGCGCTGCTGCTCGCGGCGGTCTTCACCGCGGTGGGCGGCGCCTCGGACGGCTTCGAAGGCGTCGACGCCTGGTTGTTCGGGCTGTTCTTCCTGCTGCAGCTGCTCACGATCGTCCAGGGCCTGGCCTACGGCCTGCTGCTGCTCAACAGCCCCGCAGCGATCGTCACGTTCTTCGTGGCGCCGATCGCCTCCTCGATCATCTTCAACGTCGTCCCCGCGCTGCGGGACGCCGCTCCCTGGCTGGACCTGGGCACTGCGCAGCAGCCGCTCTTCGAGCTCGGGGGTGGCAGCGCGACGCTGACCGGTGAGCAGTGGGCGCAGCTCGGCACGACCACCCTGGTGTGGATCCTCGTCCCGTTCGTGCTCGGTCTCGTGCGGGTCATGCGCGCCGAGCTGAAGTAAGCGTTCACCGAGGCGTCGCCGACACGTCCGCCCGCCACGACCCCAGCGTTCCCGGAGCCGGGAGCCTGGGGTCGTGGCTCGCTACCTGCGGTTCGCAGCACTCGGTGACAGCACCACCTTCGGCATCGGGGACCCGGTGCCCGCAGCCGTGTCGCCCACGGGGTGGCGCGGCTGGGCCCGGCTCCTGTCGACCTCGCTGGCGACGTCGTGCGACGTGAGCAGCGCGCACCTGGCCGTCTCCGGCGCCACGGCACGCTCGGTCGTGGAGGGGCAGCTGGCGGACGCCGTCGCGCACCGCCCCGACGTCGCCTCGCTCGTGGTCGGGATCAACGACACGATGCGCTCGACCTGGGACCCCGACCGGGTCCGTGCGGACCTGCTGACGTGCGCCGAGGCGCTGCACGGGGTCGGTGCGCTGCTGCTGACCGCGCGCTTCCACGACCACGGCCGGGTCTTCGGGCTCCCCGGGGTGCTGCGCCGCCCGCTCGCCGCGCGGATCGAGGCGGTCAACCGCGCCTACGACGAGGTGCACGCGACGTACGGCGGTGTGCGCGTCGACCTGGCCGCCTGCCCGGAGGTGCTGGACCGCACCTTCTGGTCGGTGGACCGCCTGCACCCGGGTGAGCTGGGGCACCGGCTCCTCGCCCGACGCTTCTCCGACCTGCTGGTCGCCGAGGGGCTGGAGCACGAGCCGCCGTCGACCACGCCGGAGGGCGGGACGCTCCCCTCGTGGCGCAGTGACGTGCGGTGGATGGTCGCCGAGGGGGCGCCCTGGATGGGACGTCGGGCCCGCGACCTCGGACCCTGGGCGGTGCGCCTGGCGTGGGCCGAGGCGCGGGGGACCGGGGAGGCGCGTCGGCCCGACGTCGTCGGCGTCGGGGGCGGTGGATAGCCTCGCGAGCATGACTGCTGCACCGCGCGAGGACGGCCGCGCCGACGACGAGCTCCGCCCCATCACGATCAGCCGCGGCTGGCTCGACCACGCCGCGGGGTCGGTGCTGGTGGAGTTCGGCAAGACCAAGGTGCTGTGCGTGGCCTCCGCGTCCGAGGGCGTCCCGCGCTGGCGCAAGGGCTCGGGCCTGGGCTGGGTGACCGCGGAGTACGCCATGCTCCCCGGCTCCACGCACACCCGCTCGGACCGCGAGTCGGTGAAGGGCCGCATCGGCGGCCGCACCCACGAGATCAGCCGGTTGATCGGCCGCTCGCTGCGCGCGGTCATCGACTACGAGGCGATGGGCGAGAACACCATCCAGCTGGACTGCGACGTGCTGCAGGCCGACGGCGGCACCCGCACGGCCGCCATCACCGGCGCCTACGTCGCGCTCGCCGACGCGTGCGCCTCGCTCGGCCGCACCGAGACCCTCACCGGCTCGGTGGCCGCGGTCTCCGTCGGGATCATCGACGGCGTCCCGCGCCTGGACCTGCCCTACGTCGAGGACGTGCGCGCCGAGACCGACATGAACGTCGTCATGACCGGCACCGGCTCCTTCGTCGAGGTGCAGGGCACCGCCGAGGGCGCGGCGTTCTCCCGGGCCGAGCTCGACGCGCTGCTCGCGCTCGCCGAGAAGGGCTGCGGCGACCTGACCCGGCTCCAGCAGGAGGCGCTCGCGCGTGGCTGAGCCCGCCCGGGTCTTCCTGGCCTCGCGCAACGCCAAGAAGCTCGCCGAGATGCAGCGCATCCTCGCCGAGCATGCTCCCGGCCTCGAGGTGGTCGGGCTCGACGACGTGCCGGCGTACGACGAACCCGTGGAGGACGCCCCCGACTTCGTCGGCAACGCGCTGCTCAAGGCACGCGCCGGCTGGCGCGAGACCGGGCTGCCGTCCGTGGCCGACGACTCCGGGCTCTGCGTCGACGCGCTCAACGGCATGCCGGGGGTGCTCTCGGCGCGCTGGTCGGGGAAGCCGAAGGACGACGACCGCAACAACCGGCTGCTGCTCGAGCAGCTGGAGGACGTCCCCGACGAGCGGCGCGGGGCGCACTTCACCTGCGCCGTGGCGCTGGTGCACGGCGAGGGTCCCGCGCACGAGCTGGTGGTGACCGGCGAGATGGCCGGATCGGTGATCCGCGGGGTCCGCGGTGGCGGGGGCTTCGGCTACGACGTGCTCTTCGTCGCCGACGACCGGCCGGGGCTCACGACCGCCGAGCTGTCGCGGGAGGACAAGGACGCCGTCTCGCACCGCGGCAAGGCGCTGCGCGAGCTGGGTCCGCTGCTCGCGGACCGGCTCGCCTCGCCGGCGGCGGAGCGGGGATGAGGCCCGCCGCCCGGCTGCGCTGGCTGCTGGCACAGGCGCTGCTGCGGCTCTCGCGGTGGCGCACGACCGGCGAGGTGCCCCGCAAGGGGATCCTGGTCGGCTCCCCGCACACCTCCAACTGGGACTGGGTCCTCACCATGCTGCTCGCGTGGGACTCCGGCGTCACGATCCGGCTCCTGGTCAAGCAGGAGTTCTTCAAGGGCCCGATCGGCTGGCTGCTGCTCCGCACGGGCGCCGTGCCGCTGGACCGCGCCCACCCCGGCGCCACCATCCGCAGGCTGATCGAGGAGTCGGTCACCGACGAGACCTTCCTGCTCGGCATCGCCGCCGAGGGCACCCGCAGCAAGGTGGAGTACTGGAAGACGGGGTTCTACCGGATCTCCCAGCAGACCGGCCTGCCGATCACGCTCGCCTTCGTCGACGGTCCGTCGCGGACCGTCGGCTGGGGGCCGACCTTCCCCCTCTCCGGCGACGTCGGTGCGGACATGGACCGGGTGCGGGCCTTCTACGCCGACAAGACCGGCATCCGCCCCGCGCTGCAGTCGGTCCCGCGGCTGCGCGAGGAGGACCAGGACTGACTGCCCGCACTCCGCGGGACGTCATGCGTTCGGATGCCCGCAAGGAGGCGACGGAGGACGTCCCGGTCTGTGCGGAGGGGTGCCGAAGGCGGGACTTGAACCCGCACGCCCATGGGGCACAGCATCCTAAGTGCTGCGTGTCTGCCTGTTCCACCACTTCGGCTCGCGCAGGGAGTCTAGGCAGCAGCCGCGGTGCCGGTGAGGCCGCCGGTCCACGAGCAGCCCTGACGCCGACCGTGAGCCGCCCTACAGTCGCCCCATGAGCGAGCGACGGCCGCGCGGGCGGACCGGATCAGCCGAGCGTGCCGACGTACGGCAGGACCGGCTGGCACCGCACGGGCTGCGCGCGCCGGGGGGCCAGCGCGTTGAGCATGAGCTGGGCGGTGGTCGGGGAGGCCACCACCTGGAAGTGCTCGGAGAGGTCGACGGGGCAGATCTCCTGCAGCACGTGGTTGCGCATCCCCTCCTCGATGCCGGAGGTGTACGGCGTCACCAGCTGGTCGTACCGGGTGACGATGTTGGTGTACTCCACGCCCGGGACGGCCGGGCCGCCGCCGCGGCGCATCGTGCGCCAGAAGTCGGAGCTGGCCAGCAGCTGCGGGCCGGAGGCGAAGAACGGCGCGAAGACCGCGTCGACCACGGGGCCGAGCCCGAAGGCCCGCGCGGTCGTGCTGAGGGTGTCGAGCCCCGCGGGGTTGGTGCCCTTCCACAGCGGGGCGATCGCCACGTAGCGCCGGATGTGACGACCGCCGTCGAGGAACTTGGCGTAGTAGTTGGGCACCACGGTGCCCTCGGAGTGGCCCACGATGTCGACCTTGCGCGCGCCGGTCGCCGACCGGACCCGGGCGATGAAGCGCTTCAGCTCCCGCGCGCTGCGCTCGATGCGGGTCAGCCCGCCGAACTGGTCGAGCCCCGTGGGCTGGCCGGGCGCGACGCCGTAGGTGAGGGCGAAGACGCAGTAGCCGTTGTTCTTCAGCAGCGGCGACATGGTCTGCCAGTTGGTGTTGCGGTTGCCGAGCAGGCCGTGGACCAGGACGACCGGGCGCGGGTTGCGGCGGGTCGTCCGGCAGCCCCAGTCGTTGGCGCCCGGCGGCGAGGCGTCGATCTGGGTGCCGGCCAGGATCGCGGAGGTGAGGAAGGTGTACGGCACCGGGAGCTCCTCCGCGGCGGAGGAGGGGGCGGCTGCTGCCGGGAGCAGGCCCGCTGCCAGCAGCAGGGTCGCCAGGGCGAGGCCGACGCGACGAGGAACGACTGGGACGCTGGTCACACCGCATGGTCGCAGACCCGGCCGACCGGCCGGCCGACCGTCCGCCAGGCGCAGGGGGCTCGGCGATGAGCGCTGACGGCGTCGTGCCGGCGCCGCCGGTGCGGGTGCCCGGCGACGGGGTGCTGCTGCGCGAGGTCCGCGAGGACGACCACGCCCGGGTGCTGGAGGCCTTCGCCGACGGCCGCACCCGGCTGTGGAACCCCGGCCCGAGCGACCTGTCCGGTGTCGAGGCGTGGGCCCGCGGTCGCAACGACTGGGACGGCACGCATGTGTCCTGGCTGGTGGCCGACCCGCACACCGACGACGTGCTGGGGGCGGTGTCGCTGTTCAAGATCGACCTGGACCAGGGCGACGCCGAGGTGGGCTACTGGGTGGCGCCCTGGGGTCGTGGCCGGGGTGTCGCCGCGAGCGCGGTGCGGTCGGCGGCGACGTACGGCTTCGGGGCGCTGGTGCTGCGCCGCCTGCACCTGTTCCATGCCGTCGAGAACCCCGCGTCGTGCGGCGTGGCGCGCAAGGCCGGCTTCCTGCTGGAGGGCACGCTCCGCGAGTCCTACCGGTACGCCGACGGGCGGTTCCACGACGAGCACCTGCACGCCCGGCTGGCGGCCGACTGAGGGTCGCGCTGGCCGCGGAGGTGCCGCTCAGATCCCGCAGTGCCGAGCGAAGAAGGCGCGCAGGTCCCCGCGGGCCCGCTCGGAGATCGGCAGGTGGAACGAGGCGTCCGCCGGCAGGCCGGGCGCCGTGAGGTGCACCGGGAAGAGCGTGCCGACCTTGTCCTCGGCCCGGGCCACCGTCACGGTGCCCTCGGCGTCGTCGGGGTGACGGGTCGGCCTCGTCCGCACCGGCTCCACGCTCACGCGGCGGTCCGCTCCCGTCAGGCGTCCAGCCCGAGGTCCTTGCGCAGCTTGGCGACGTGGCCGGTGGCCTTGACGTTGTACTGCGCGACCTCGACCGCGCCCTCCTCGTCCACGACGAAGGTGGAGCGGATGACGCCCTGCACGACCTTGCCGTACATCTTCTTCTCCCCGAACGCCCCGTAGGCCGTCATCACCTCGCGGTCGGGGTCGGAGAGCAGCCGGATGGCCAGGGACTCCTTCTCCCGGAACTTCCCGAGCTTCTCCGGCTTGTCGGGGGAGATGCCGAGGACCTCGTAGCCGGCCGCCTGCAGCGACTCCAGGGAGTCGGTGAAGTCGCAGGCCTGCTTCGTGCAGCCGGGCGTCATCGCCGCGGGGTAGAAGTAGACGATCACCTTCCGACCGCGCAGCGAGGAGAGGCTCACCGCGGCGCCGGTGTCGTCCGTGAGGGTGAAGTCGGGTGCGGTGTCGCCGGGGCTCAGGCGGGGGGTCTCGCTCATGCGCGCGAGAGTAGCGAGAGGCACCACCTGGACGGGCCACCCGGGGTTGGTAGGTTGACGCGCGTGAGTCCGGACCCCAGCGCCCTCGAGCGCGAGATCGAGGAGACCCGCGAGCGACTCGCGGGCACCATCGACCAGCTCCTGCACCGCACCAGCCCCAAGACGATCGTCGGGCGGGAGATCTGGACGATCAAGGCCCACTACGTCGACGTGCAGACGGGCCAGCCGCGCACCGACAACATCCTCAAGACCGTCGGTGCGGTCGCCGGGGTGGTCGTGGCGTTCGTGCTGGTCCGCAAGATCACGAGCTAGCGCGCCGTGGGGGACGGGACCCCGATCAAGATGCTGCACGACCGCGTGCTCGTCGAGGTCGACAAGGAGGCCGGGGAGCGTCGCTCCTCCGGCGGCATCGTCATCCCCGCGACCGCAGCCATGGGTGCGCGGCGCCTGGCCTGGGCTCGCGTCGTCGCGGTCGGCCCCCACGCCCGCGCGGTCCAGAAGGACGACCGGGTCCTCTTCGAGCCCGACGACAAGTCCGAGGTCGAGGTGCACGGCGAGCTCTACGTCGTCATGCGCGAGCGCGACGTCCACGCCGTGGCCGCCGAGCGGGTCGGCGACGAGGCGACCGGCCTCTACCTGTAGCCCGCGCGCGGAGTACCGCGCCGCGCGCCCACGACGTACGCCGCCGA
>FWWL01003047.1_pt1 | contig 13945 bp, 11 predicted proteins | sample 2228331 | NCBI WGS metagenome assembly FWWL01 (sample SAMEA103939775, study PRJEB20133) | metagenome
GCCCTGAGGCGACCATCAGGCGGATCGTCTCCAGCGAGCTACCGGCCAACGACATCTGCAGCGGGCTGGTGCGCGCGCAGCGTGGGCACAATTCCAGCACCTGGTCGCGAAAACAATTGCCCTCGCCCAACAGCAGCACCGCCTCTTCTTCCAACGCTTCGGCAGGAAGCTGCGCTCGCTCCAGCCAGCGGTGCCCCGCCGGCAACAACACGCGAAACGGCTCGTCATACAGCGGCTGCGCCACCAGACCCACCTCGGCAAACGGCAGCGCCAGCACCGCAACATCGATGTCGCCGCGCTTCAACGCCTCGGCAAGCGCGTCGGTGTGGTCCTCTTCGATCACCAGCGGCATCTGCGGCGCCAGCCGCCGCATCACCGGAATCAAGCGCGGCAGCAAATACGGCCCGATGGTATAGATCGCCCCCAGCCGCAGCGGCCCCACCATGGGATCCTGGAAGGCCAGTGCCGTTTCTTCCAACCGCCGCGCCTCCTCGAGCACCCGCTCGGCCTGCGCGACCACGTGCCGCCCCGCTTCGGTCAAACGCACCTCACTGGGACTACGCTCAAAGAGCATCACCCCGAGCGACTTCTCCAGCTTCTTGATCGCCAGCGACAAGGTCGGTTGGCTGACGTCGCAACGTTCGGCGGCGCGGCCGAAATGCCGTTCCTGCGCCAGCGCCACCAGATATCGCAGTTCATTGAGCGTCATGGTCTGGGAACCGCCACCCCTTGGCAGCACTCTCAAGAGCACACATAATACGCCATCATCCCTGTGTCAAGGAAGCCCGTCATGACTTCAAACCGTACCGCTTTGCCGTCCCGGCGCGTCGTCGCTGCCGTCGCCTCAGCGCTGGTGCTGACCCTCGCCTTGCCGGGTCACGCCGAACCCGTCGTGCAACCGGTGTTTTTCGGTACCCCCGGTAAGTCCGCTGCCGTCGTCGCACTGCCCGACTTTGCCGATCTGGCCGAGCAAGTCAAACCCACGGTGGTGAGCATCGGGGTCAAAACCGTCGTTCGTCGCGCCGGCGCCGTCCCGGGAATGCCCTTTCCTTTCGACGAAAACGACCCCTTCTTCGAGTTCTTCCGCCGCTTCGGCATTCCCTTGCCCGGTGTACCCATCCCGCGCGGGCACGGCGCGCCGGAAGTGCGGCGCGGCATCGGCTCTGGGTTCATCATCTCCGCCGATGGTTTTATTTTGACCAACGCACACGTGGTCAAAGACGACGAAGGCAACACCGAACTCACCGTGCGTCTGCACGACGGGCGCGAGTTCGACGCCAAGGTCATCGGCGTAGATGAGCGCACCGATGTGGCGGTGATCAAGATCGATGCCACCGGTCTACCGACGGTCAAGTTCGGTGACCCCAACGCCGCCCGCGTCGGCCAGTGGGTACTGGCGGTCGGCGCGCCGTTTGGGCTGGAGCAAACCGTCACCGCGGGCATCATTTCCGCCAAATCGCGCCGGCTGCCCGATGAGACCTACGTGCCGTTCATTCAGACCGACGTGGCGATCAACCCCGGCAACTCCGGTGGGCCGCTCTTTAACATGGCCGGCGAAGTGATCGGCATCAACAGCATGATCTACTCGCGCTCCGGCGGCTACATGGGCATTGCCTTCGCCATCCCCATCGACGTCGCGCTCAAGGTCAAAGACCAGCTCATCCAGTTCGGGCGCGTGCAGCGCGGCAAGCTCGGCGTCACCATCCAGGGCATGGATGAGGAACTCGCCAAAAGCTTTGGGCTCGACAAACCGGAAGGGGCGCTGGTCTCTAGCGTCGAACCGGGCAGCCCTGCCGAAGCCGCGGGCATCCAGCCCGGGGACATCATCACCGCGGTCGATGGGCAAAAAGTCAAGGATTCGGGCGACTTGCCGCGCATGATCGGCGAGCGCAAACCCGGCGAGGCGGTGCGCGTCGAGCTTTTGCGCCAGGGCAAGCGCCAGGAAAAAACCGTCAAGCTCGCCGAGCTCGAACCCGAACCCCCCGCGGTGGCGAGCAAAGGCAGCGAAGCCACCGCCGGCATCACCGTGCGAGCGCTTACCGCGCAAGAACAGCGCGCCCGCGGCCTGGAGTTCGGGGTGGTGGTCACCGACGCAGCTGGTGCGGCCGCGCAGGCCGGGGTGCGCGTGGGCGACGTGATCCTCGCCGTCAATCAACAACCCGTGGCCTCCCCGGCGGAATTCCGCGCCGCAGTTTCGAAAGCCGGACCGCGCTTTGCGCTACTGATCGACCGCGACGGCGCACGGCTGTTCATCGCCGTGCGGCGGCGTTGATCCCGGTCTTCGAGCGCTAGGAAACGCCGTCGGCTGGCGCACAACGCGTTGCGTCAGCCGGCTCTCCAGGTGCGTCTTTCGGCCTACTGCCGCGCGGACAGCGGCGCGATCCGGGTGCCCTGATTTCGCCAGGCGTCTTTCGGTCTCATTGTGCCGGCAGATATCCTGCATCGGGGCGCGCCGGCTTACCCCTGCTTTTGCAAAGCGTCTTTCGGCCTGATTGTGCCTCCGTTCTCGTCAGCTTGGGCGTTTGACGCGCAAGGAGCCACACCAAACGGCAAATTTGCGCCCTTTTTCGCGCGTTTAGCTCAAGTTTTTTCGCGTTCTGCCGATAATATAATCTCGTAGAATCCACCAAAGGGCAGGGCGATGAAACCGCGCATCACACCCACCAATGTCGAAGTTACCTTCGATCCCCGTGAGCAGATCGTCACCAAGACCGACCTCAAAGGGCGCATCACCTACGGCAACCGCGTATTCATGAAAGTCTCGGGTTACTCAGAAGAAGAGTTTCTGGGTGTACAGCACAACCTCGTGCGTCATCCCGACATGCCCCGTGGCGCGTTCAAGTTTCTGTGGGACACGATCGCGCAGGGCAAAGAATTTTTCGGCTTCGTCAAAAACATGGGCAAAAGCGGACACTACTACTGGGTGTTCGCCAACGTCACTCCGGACTTCGTAGCCGGACGCATCGTCGGTTACTTCTCGGTGCGCCGGCAGGCACCGCGCCAGGCGATCGCCGCGGTGGAGCCGATCTACGCCAAGATGCTACGCATCGAACGCGAAGTCGGACCGGCCAAAGCGTGCGACGCGTCGCTCGCCTGGCTCACGAAAAAACTGCAAGAACTCGGCACCGACTACGAAACGTTGGTGCTGAGTCTCTACCACGGTTGAGCTCACCTGCCGCGCAAGTCAATCACTACTTTCAGGGAGCAGACCATGAAACCGCGCATTACCCCCACCCAGGTCGAAGTCACCTTCGATCCGCGCGAACCTATCGTCTGCAAAACCGACCCCAAAGGGCGCATCACTTATATCAATCGGGTGTTCATGCGTGTATCCAACTACACCGAAGAAGAAAGTCTCGGCGTGCAGCACAACCTCGTGCGCCACCCCGACATGCCGCGCGGCGCGTTCAAACTTCTGTGGGACACGATCGCGCAAGGACGCGAATGGTTCGGCTTTGTCAAAAACATGACCAAAGACGGACATTACTACTGGGTATTTGCCAACGTCACCCCAGATTTCGAAACCGGACGCATCGTCGGCTACTTCTCGGTGCGCCGACAGGCGCCAAGGCATGCCATCGCCGCGATCGAACCGATCTACGCCGAAATGCGGCGCATCGAACACGAAGCGGGTGCCGCCAAAGCCTGCGAGGCGTCGCTGGCGTGGCTGCACGCCAAACTGCAGGAACAAGGCACCGACTATGAAAGCTTCGTGCTAGCTCTGTACCACGGCTAAAACGCAAAAAACTTTTCGCACCTTCCCTCATCACCGCAATCAGGAGAGACCCCATGAGCGAACTCGACCTCGTCGAACGCCCCACCAGCCACGTCAGCGCCGGCATCCCGTTTTTGTTGCAACGCATCCGCTGGATACTGATTGGGCTTGTTGCGTTTATCTGGGCGATGGCCGCGCTGTCCCTCTACCTCGCCGGTCCGATGATTCCCAACATCGCCGCACCGATCGTCTCGGCGATCCTCGCGTTTTTCGCTTACCGTTCGATCGTCTCCCCAATCGCCACGCTCGGCCGCATCGCCGTCGTGCTGCGGCACGTCAAGGAAGGGCATTTCCACGAACGCATCACCCACACCAAAGGACTGGGAGAAGTAGGGAAAATCGCCTGGGAACTCAACGAGTTCCTCGACATTGTCGAAGCCTACTTCAAAGACGTGACCACCTGCTTTACCCGCGCGCATCAGGAAGACTATCGCCGTAAAGCGTTCGACGAGGGTATGCCCGGCGAATTCGCGCACTCGATGCAGGCGATCAACGAAGCGCTGGAGGCGATGAAAGCCGCGGCCGAGTTTTCACGCAAAAACAAACTGATGAGCGAGCTGCACAAGCTCAACACCGGCAACCTGCTCAAGAACCTTGCCGGCAATCAGACCGACTTGGTACAGGTGGGCGAATTCATGGGTTCGGTGCTGACCATTGCCGAACGCAACGATGCCGGAGCTGCGAAAAGCCGCGACACGGTCAAAGAAATCGCCAGCAAATTGACCGAAATTAACCACGAAATGACGGCAATGGCCGCCACCGCACGCGCGCTCAACCAGGCGAGCAGCCAGATCGACAAAACGGTCGAACTCATTTCCGAGATCACCGAACAGACGAATCTTCTGGCGCTCAACGCCGCGATCGAAGCGGCGCGCGCGGGCGAAGTCGGCCGCGGCTTTGCGGTGGTCGCGGATGAGGTCAGGAAACTGGCCGAACGCACCCGCGCTGCCACCGAAGAGATCCGCACCATCGTCACCGAACTGCGCGGCAAAGTGGATACCATGGTCACGCAAACCCTTTCCGCGACCGAGCAGGCGCAGCACATTACCGCGCAGGTCAGTGGCTTTGAGCACGAGTTCGAGGCGGTCGCCGCTTCGGCCAAAGAAACCATCGAAGCGCTGACCCAAGCGCGCGACCTCACGTTCGCGTCGCTGGTGAAACTCGATCACGTCATCTACATGCAGCGCGGCTACGTCGCGGTGGAAAAGGGCGGCGAAGGCGAAGAAGCCAAGGCGGTGGGCGTGGATCACTTCCACTGCCGCTTGGGCAAATGGTACTACGAAGGCCACGGCAAACAGGCGTTTTCGCAACTGTCGGCGTACCGCGAGCTTGAGTCGCCGCACCGCGAAGTGCATGCGGGGGTGCACGCGGCGATTGCCGAAGCCAAGAAAGACTGGCTGCACGACGAGACCATTTTGAACGCGATCCTCGCGGCGATGCACCGCGCGGAAAACGGCAGCCAAAACGTGATCCGTTTGATCGGCGACATGATGGCGCAGAAATATCAGGCTGCCGGTCAGAAGGAGGCCACGAAACCGGCTTCTCAGCCGCTGACCCCGGCAAAAAGCCGCTGAGCTCAGCAAGAATAATAGGCCTTCGGCGGCAGCGTCGGCGATCTAGCCGAGGCAGCGCTTTATAGAATCCGTTTTGCGGTATGATTGATGCTCCCTCGTTACCCACAGGAGATCGCGATGAAACTTCGTACCCTCATGGCCACGATGATCGGTGTAGCGCTGGCTTCCGGCGCCGTCGCGCAAGAGCTTAAGCCCGAAGACAAAGTCAAATACCGCCAGGCCGGTTATGCGTTCATGGCGTGGAACATGGGCAAAATCAAGGCGCAAGTCGTCGATGGCACCCAGCCATTCAGCCAAACTCAGGTGTCGGCGGCGGCGAACGCCATCGCCGCGATCGCCAACTCCGGCATGGGCGCGCTGTACTCCCCGGACACGCTTGGCAAAACTGGCTTCAAGCCCACGCGCCTCAAGGAAAACTTCTTCCAGGAACAGGAAGAAGTGCGTAAGATCGCGATGAACTTCACCGAACAAGCAAACAAACTCGCCGAAGTCGCGGCAATGGGCGACAAAGCCGAAATCGCCAAACAGTTCAACGAAGTCGGCAAGGCGTGCAAAGCCTGCCACGACAAGTTCCGCGCCGAAGAAAAGTAAGCTACCAGTCCATCCCGGGTGTCGCTGGAACGGGCAGCGGCGCAATCCAGGCGCCGCTGGCGGCAAAATTCACCGCCGCAGCGATCGCCACTGCGATCGCTGCGCGCATCCAGTAGCTTTTTTGATGCCAGGGGGCAGGGGCCCCTGGCGGTATCGGCGACGACGCGACGACCCGATACCCGGTAATCATCGGGGTAAGCAGGTCTTCCTTCTTCACCAGCCGGTAAAACGCGATCGCCCCCACGTGCAGCAGCACCAGCGCGTACAGCATTGGCTCCAGGCGCCGGTGCCAAGAAGTGAGCAGCAACTGCGTCTCTTCGCTCAGCAGCCGCGCCAACGGCCCGCGAAACGCGATCTCGTCGTAGGAAAACAGTCCCAACGCCGCCTGCACGCCAAACGCCGCCAGCAGAGCCAACACCGACAACGCCCCCAAGGGATTGTGGCCGATGCCGTGCCATTGGCCGCGCAGATACGCCAGGATCGCTTCTGGACCGCGCACGAACGAGCGAAAGCGCGCCGTCTCTGGTCCTATGACCCCCCATACCAGCCGCCAGACCAGCAACGCCAACACGGCCTGCCCGAAGCCGCCGTGCCAGCCCATCGCGTTGCCGCCGATTTTCACCGTCACGACGGCGCCCACCACGCAGGCCACTAGGCACCAGTGAAACAAGCGCAGCAGCGGATCCCAGACGGGAACACGCACCATAGGATCACCTCCCCCGGAATGCCACCAGTGCAGATCGTAACACGACGTCGATTGGAAACGGGCTAACTTTCATGGCGGTTGCCGCCACTCCAGAAGATGAAAATCGGCACAGCCCTGGGAGCGGGCAAGCCAAATACGACGCCAGGGGGGGTACGTCGGAAAGCAGCGACGTTGGGAGGAGTTTATAAGCTGTTTTCAAAATAAAAATCTGGTGTACACCATAGGTTGCTCCTTTCTGTGGATAACTTTGTTCATGTCTTTTCTGCCAAGCTGTTCTTGTGCGGACAATTTTGGGGAAACGGCGCCAGTAACGTGGGGAGGGTAGACGAACGCTTTGGCGATGCAAGGGGAAAAATTCATTAAATGACAAAGCATTGAGTGCTTTTCCCGTGAACTGTCCACAGAAGTGGAACTAAGGCATTGAGACGATGGCATCCTGGTTTCTGGTGCGAACAAAGTTGTGGATAACTCTGGGGAAGATGACGCTTGCTCACTGGCGACGGGGGTGTAGACTTCTCCACAACCGAGTCTGCGCGGTTGCGCTACAATTTGTCATCAAACTGTCACATTCGTTTGCTACAGTCGCGGCTGCTCGCTGTTGAGCTTTTCTCTAACCGGAGGTTCTCATGAAACCCATCGCATACGCCGTTGCCGTGGCTCTGGGCGCGGCGACGTTCGCGCTGCCGGCCGCGGCGCAACAAAAAATCGTCACCATGGATGGCTCCAGTACGGTATATCCGATCTCCGAAGCGGTGGCGGAAGAATTCCAGAAGGCCAAGAAGGGCCAGGTGAAAGTCACCGTCGGTGTCTCGGGCACCGGTGGCGGCTTCAAGAAATTCTGCCGCGGTGAGATCGACATCTCCAACGCTTCACGCCCGATCCAGGAGAAGGAAATGAAGGCGTGCGCCGAGGCGGGCATCCAGTACATCGAGCTGCCGATCGCCTATGACGCGTTGACCGTGGTGATCAACAAAAACAATACTTGGGCCGAAGAGATGACCGTGGCCGAGCTCAAGAAGATGTGGGAGCCGGATGCGCAGGGCAAGGTCAACAATTGGAAACAGGTCGCTGAGCGTTTTCCGAATCGTCCTTTGAAGCTCGCCGGTCCGGGCGCCGATTCTGGAACTTTCGATTACTTCACCGAAGCGGTGGTGGGTAAGTCCAAATCCAGCCGCGGGGATTACCTCGCCTCCGAGGACGACAATGTGATCGTGCAGTTCATTTCGGGCGACCCGGGAGCGCTGGGGTATTTCGGCTTGGCGTATTACCTTGAGAATAAAGACAAGCTCAAAGCCGTCAAGATCAAGAAAGACGAGAACGCTCCGGCCGTGGCACCGAGTGTGGAGACGGTGAATAACGGCACCTACGTGCCGCTGTCGCGCCCGATCTTCATTTACGTCAATGCCAAAGCGGCGCAAGAAAAACCCGAGGTGGCCGAGTACGTGCAGTTTTACCTCGAGCGTGCGCCAAAGCTCGCGCGGGAAGTCGGTTACGTCGACCTGCCCAAAGAAGCGTACGAGCTGGCGAAGAAGAATTTCGCCGCGCGTAAGCTGGGTACGGTGTTCGGTGGGCACAGCGAAGTCGGTTTGCCCGTGGCGGAGCTGCTCAAGCGCGAAGCCAAGCAGTAAGCGGTAAAGGATAGTCCATGCTCCAGACCCAGGCACGCGCACGCAACCTCAAAGAACGGGGGATCGAAGCGTTGCTGTTTCTCGCTGCCGCCTCGGCGGTCGCCGTCACGATTGCCATCGTGGTGATTCTGCTGCGCGAAGCCTGGGCCTTTTTCGAGCACGTTTCGCTTGTCGAATTCTTGACCCATACCCAATGGACACCGCTCTTTGAGCGTGCCGAATTCGGCGTGCTCCCCCTTCTGGCGGGCACGTTTACGATTTCCTTCATCGCGATTGTCGTGGCAGTGCCGCTGGGTTTGGTGGTGGCGCTGTATTTGTCCGAATTCGCCTCGCACCACGTCCGCGAAACCGTCAAGCCGTTTCTGGAATTGCTTGAAGGAGTGCCGACGATCGTCTACGGGTTTTTCGCGCTGGTGTTCGTCACCCCATTGCTGCAAAAGATCCTACCGGAATTGCCGCTGTTCAACATGCTCAGCCCTGGCATCGTGATTGGCATTATGATCACGCCGTATGTGGCCTCTGTCTCGGAGGATGCAATGCGCGCGGTGCCGATGGCCTTGCGCGAAGCCGCGTACGCGATGGGCGCGACCCGCTTTCAGGTGGCAACGACCGTGGTGCTGCCGGCGGCAACTTCTGGCGTGGTGGCTGCGTTCATCCTTGGCATTTCCCGTGCCGTGGGCGAGACGATGGTGGTGGCGATCGCCGCGGGGCAGCAGCCGAACTTTACCTTCGATCCGCGCGAGCCGGCCGCCACGATAACCGCGTACATCGTGCAGGTGGCGATGGGCGACTTGCCGCACGGCACGATCGGCTATCAGAGCATTTTCGCCGTCGGCTTGGTGCTGGTGTTGATCACCCTGATGTTCAACCTCATCGGCCAGTACGTGCGTCGCCGCTGGCGGGAGGCGTATTGAGATGGCGGGTTCCGCAAAAGAGGCTTTGGCGCAGGACATCGCGCAACTGCAACGCAACGTTCGCGCCCGGCGGCGTTGGGACCTCATTTTTGGCGCGGTGGGCTTGCTGGCCACGCTGGTGGGGGTGGTGACGCTGCTGGCGTTGTTTATCAGCCTTATCGCCGAAGGCTGGCAACATGCGATCCGTCCGGAGTTCTATCTCAACTTCCCGTCGCGTCGGCCCGCGGAAGCGGGAATCCTGTCGGCGTGGGTCGGAACAGCGCTGGTGATGTTGGTAACACTTTTCAGTGCCGCACCGCTGGGGGTTGCCGCCGCGATTTACCTGGAAGAATACGCACCGCGCAACTGGATCACCGAACTCATCGAGATCAACGTCACGAACCTGGCGGCGGTGCCGTCGATCGTCTACGGACTGTTGGCGCTGGGGCTGTTTGTCTATACGCTCGGTTTTGGCCACAGCATCCTGACGGCGGGTTTGACGCTGGCGCTGATGATCCTGCCGGTGATCATCGTCGCCACGCGCGAGGCGCTGCGTGCGATCCCGGGCCACATCCGCGAAGCGGCGTTTGCGCTTGGCGCGACGCGCTGGCAGGTGGTCGCGGATCACCTGGTGCCCTACGCTTCCGGCGGCATTCTCACCGGCGTGATCATCGGTATGGCGCGCGCGATTGGCGAGACGGCGCCGGTGATCACCATTGGGGCGCTGACCTTCATCGCGTTCCTGCCGCCGATTCCTTTGAGTGGCGATCCACCGGCCGGGCTGTTCGATTGGCTGTTTTCGCCATTTACCGTGCTGCCGATTCAAATGTTCAACTGGCTGAGCCGCCCGCAGCCGGCGTTTCATGAACTGGCAGCGGCTGCCGGCATCGTGATCATCATCGCCACCTTGTTGATGAACGGCGTGGCGATCTGGCTGCGTTACCGGATCCGCAAGCAACTGAGTTGGTGAACCTTATGACGACGATCACGCTCGATGCGCCGCTCAAAGCGCAAGTCAAGAACTTCAACTTTTATTACGGGTCGCATCGCGCGCTCAAGAACATCGATATGCCGGTGGCGGAAAAGCGCGTCACCGCGCTGATCGGCCCGTCGGGTTGCGGCAAGTCGACGCTGCTGCGCAGCTTCAACCGCATGCACGATCTCTACCCCGGCAACCGCTACGAGGGCGAGACCCGCTTGTTGCCCGACGACGTCAATCTGGTTTCCCCGGACGTCGACCCCATCGCAATCCGCATGCGCATCGCGATGGTGTTTCAAAAACCCAATCCGTTTCCGAAGTCGATCTACGAGAACGTCGCCTACGGGCTGCGCGTGCGCGGTGTGCGCAGCAAAAGCGAGATCGACGCTCGCGTGGAAGCGGCGCTCAAAGGGGCGGCGCTGTGGGACGAAGTGAAAGACCGCCTCGAGGCGCTGGGCACGTCGCTTTCTGGTGGTCAGCAACAGCGCTTGTGCATCGCACGGGCGCTGGCAACCGACCCGGAAATTCTGCTGCTGGATGAACCTACCTCGGCGCTCGATCCGATCGCCACCGCGAGCATCGAGGAGCTGGTCACGGAGTTGCGCCAACGCGTCACCATCGTGATCGTGACGCACAACATGCAGCAAGCGGCGCGCATTTCCGACTATACGGCGTTCATGTACCTGGGGGAACTCGTCGAGTTTGGTCGCACCGACGATCTTTTCGTGCGGCCACAAAAGAAACAGACCGAGGATTACCTCACCGGCCGTTTTGGTTGAGCGAAAATTCCTCTGCGGTCGCTGTCGGCACAAGGAGGAACTTTCGCGGTTTCGTTCTTTGTGCCGGCGTGTTTTTTCCCCGGGTTGGCCAGCACGCTATTGGGCCCGCCGATCGTCACGCCGCCGTGACCACCCGGTTTTTGCCGCTGCGCTTGGCTTCATAAAGCGCCGCGTCGGCGCGCTGTAGAAGCTGTTCGAACGTTTCTGCTGCGCCGCGCCATTCGGCCACTCCAGCACTGAAGGTGATGAGAATGTGCTGGTTGTCGTAAAAAAACAGCGCGCGCGTCAGTTCGCGTTGCAGGCGTTGCAGGGCGCGCTCGGCAGCTTTGAGGTCGGCATCAGGCAGGATGATCACGAATTCCTCGCCGCCCCAGCGGCCGATGCCGTCCTGCGGCCGCAGGTAGCGCTTGGCGATTCCGGCCAGATGGCGCAACGCTTCGTCGCCCGCCAAATGCCCGTAGGTGTCGTTGAATTTCTTGAAGTTGTCCAGATCCAGCACCCCCACCGACAGAGGCGTCTTGGCGCGAGCGGCGCGGATACTTTCGCGCTGCCAGAATTGCTCCAAACCGCGGCGGTTCATCAGGCCGGTGAGTGGGTCCTTGAGCGTTTGCTCAGCCAGCGCTTTGAGTTCCTGTTCCAGCTGAGCCATGCGGTCGCGCGTCGCGGCGAGTTCTCGTTGCAGGTGCTGCGCGGTGGCCGCGGTTTGACGGGTGTTTTCCTGCATCTTGAGCGTCTTGGTGATGGTTTGCGCGAGCAGATCGCGTAGCTCCGCCAGCGACCGGGCACGCTGGATCTGATGGGCGACGGCGCCCAGATCCTCAGCATAATGTTCGCTGGCGGTGCTGTAAGTGAGCAGCCGTTCCACCACGACAGCGAGCAGTCGCTTGATTTCGTCTTCAGCCAGACGTCGTTCTTGGATGATCTTCTGCTGCGCTTCGATCAACCGCTCGAGCCTTTCGCTGGCTTCCTCGAGCAAACCGGCTTCGTGCATGCGAGAAAGCGCTTCGCGGATGAATTTGACCTGTTGGCGGGCGATTTCGGCTTCGAGCACGAACTGGTCGAGGTGCCGCAGCATCAATTCCACCAAGCGCGTGAGGTCGCGCGCGTGGTCGTTCAGGGCCAACACGATCGGCGCGGCGGCTTCGAGCAATAATTTGAGTTCGTAAGCCAGTTCCCCGCCCAGCGGCTCGCGGCGCAATCGCTCGAGCAGCGTTTCTGCTAAAGCGTGCAAGTCAGCTTCCGGGCTCAAGAACGGCAGGATGATCTGGTCGATGAAGACGATGAATAGCTCATTGAAAGGCGTGGTATCTTCATGCAGCAGCGAGCCGTGTTCCGAAATCCCAGATGGACTCGAGCGATCGGCGGGGACAGCGGGTCGCCCCGCGCTTGGGGGTTGGCCGTGGCTCAGGTACCATTGCGCTGCTCGCTCCAGCGCTGGTTGCGCCGCTGAATAGTTGTTTTTGGCCAGAGCCTCTTGCGCGATCTTGAGCTGGCGGGCGATTTCCGGTTCGCTACGCGGCAGCAACTCTACCAGCGCGCGCAGCAACACCGGCGGCGCAGGGACCGGTGGCACTGGCAACCCGCGCGCTTCGAAATAGGCCTCGCGCAACGCATCGGCGCTTAGCTCAGCGCCAAAGCGCGCGATGAGGCGGCGGATCTCGTCTTTGACCGACGTCGTGGGGCGGCTGGACATGCGGCTACGCTTCTTTTTATCAGACGTATAGTATATCCCTTTGATTGGGTTTTGGATCATCGCGATGGGTAAAACGGCGTTGCCGACGGTAGAAGTTTCGCGTTTGCGTCCTGGGGTGTATGTGCATCTCAACATCCCCTGGCTGGAGCATCCCTTTTGGTTCAATTCCTTTTTGATCCAGAACGAGGAACAATTGCGGGAACTCCAGGCGCTGGGCATCGCTGCGGTGCAGTGGGACCCGCAAAAAAGCCGCGTGCAGCCGCTGCCTCCGCAAGCCACTGCGGCAGCAAGCACTGTTGCTGCGGTTGAGAGAGCCGCCGTCAGCGATCGGCTGCGCCGCCAGCTCGAGGAAAAAAAGCGGCAAAAGCAACGCCAGCGCGAGGAAGTGATCAAAATTCGGCAAAATCTGGCGCGCTGTACGGAATCGTACGCGCAGACAATTGCCCGTTCCAACGAGGTGTTTGCGGCGTTGGAGCGGGCCAGTCCCCACGGGGTGGTTGCAGCGCGGGCAGTGGCCGACGAAGCGGCGCAGCGTTTCACGCCGCAGACGCACGTGGTGTTGCAGCTCATCACCGAACACGCCGGCGAGGAGAGCGCCGCCACGCACGCGGTCAACGTGATGGTACTGGCGATGATGCTCGCGCATCGGCTGGGATTCAAGGACGAGATGTTGGCGGCGGTCGGCATGGCGGCGCTGGTGCATGACATCGGCAAGGCGCGTACCCCAACTGCCGTGCTGCTCAATCCACAGCGCAATCACCACGAAGAGTCGCTCTATCGCCTGCACCCCGAGTTCGGCGACGAGATCTTGCAGCAGATCCCCACCGTGCCACCGGTGGTGCGTCAATGGGTACGCTTGCACCACGAGCGGGTCGACGGCAAGGGCTTCCCGCTAAAGCTCTTTGGCGAAGCCGTGCCGGTGGCGGCGCAGGTGATCGGGCTGGCGAATCGCTTCGATAACTTGTGTAATCCGGTGCCGGGCGTCAAACCGAAAACCCCCTCGCGCGCGATCGCCTGGTTGTTCCGTCACGAGCGCAGTGCCTGGCGTGAGGATGTGTTCGCGGCGTTCGTGCGTTTGATCGGTGTCTATCCGCCGGGTTCGTTCGTGCGCCTCAGTAACGACGCCGTCGGACTGGTGTTGCGTAACAGCGACGACGACCCGCTGCGTCCTTTGCTCATGCTCTTTGAGCCCGACGCACCGCGCGGCGAATTACCGTTGGTGGACCTGAGCACCATGCCGGATTGGGCGATTGTGGAAGCGCTGTCGCCGGAACAATTGCCGCCGGAGGTGGTCGAGAAGCTCGATCCTCGCCAGAAGGTGCGTTAC
>FWWL01007972.1_pt1 | contig 13941 bp, 12 predicted proteins | sample 2228331 | NCBI WGS metagenome assembly FWWL01 (sample SAMEA103939775, study PRJEB20133) | metagenome
GGCTCTTGAACAGCGCCGCCAGCGCCTCCCTGCGCTTCTCCTCAGCGGCGATTTTGGCATCCACCGTCCCCAGGATGCGGGCGATTTCCTGCTGTTGGGGGAGTGGGGGGAGGGGGAGCATTGGCGATTTCAGAACAGGAATGTTGACGCCCTGCCTTAGACGGCTGCCTTTCGATGCATTGATTTGTTCCCAGTACTCACTGGTTTGAGTGAAAAAGAACGTGTATTTAGACTCAAGTCGCTCTCGATCTGCTCGTATCCCAATAAGATAGGAAGCAAAAACTCTATCTGGACAGGAGGAAATCAGGAAGGCCTTTCCCGTTGTGGCCCCAATTCGAGCCACAACCAGATCACCTTCTTCAAGGAGGTAACGGCGATAATCGCAATCTGTCGCGTTACAGAAGGGCACGCTGTTCCAATTGATTACATCACCTTGAATGTGGGTAATGCGTAGAAACCTGGGACACTTTGGAACATCCATTTGGATAATGGTATTTCCTTTAATGGCCTTCACCGTGATGGCCTCAATAAGAGTATGGCTCCCAGGGTAAATTTTTGTTGACAAAATATTTGCATTTGATAAACATCTCTCCCAAATCTCTAGGGAAGGGGGGTGGTCTATCGAAGGGGTAAGGTGCTATGGTTTCTTGGTCAAGGTCTTGGGGAGGAAGTGGAAAACATATTAAAAAAGGAGGAATGAGCGATGCGAAAGGTCTTTATGGCAATGGTGGTTGCCCTTGTGGTCATCTCCTTTGCAGTGCCAGCAATGGCCCTGAAATTGGAGACAAAGGGCTATATGGATGTAAAAGGTATTCTGGTGAAAAACAATATTCGTGATATTTCACTTACACAAAAAGCAGATGGGACTGTATCCTTTTACAAACAGAGGATGATTCTTGAGCCCACCCTTTCTGTAAACGAATGGGTAAAGATCCACAACAAGATCACCATCATGGAGAGATACTGGAGGGGTGGTCATGGTGGTGAATTTGACACAAACTATTGGGGTATAGCAGCAAACAGGGGCGGGAACTATAGGGCCGAGCACAACTTCTGGTGGGAACAGATGTATCTGTCCTTTCCCCTTTTTGGTGGCTCAATGACCGTTGGTAGGAGGCCAGGTGGTGCCTGGGCATACCCATTCCAGGACAGCACATCCAACCGCGACAGGGTCCAGTGGACAGGGAAGATACCCACCACAAATATAACCATGGCAGCTTTACTAGAGAAGTTGAGAGAGGGTGACACGGACTTGCCTGCTATAGGCGCTAATGGAGCGGTAGGTGCTGGAAATGGCCCATTTCTGGGCAATGCAAATGCCTACACCAACAGCGCATCGGACCAGGAGGCCTATGCACTGGGCTTCATTTGGCCCATTACCAAGGAGTTCATGTGGCGCCCGCTTTTCTATTTCATAAATGAGCAGGACACTATCAATACCCAAGGTGGTGGTACACAAGTTCTTGACTATCTGTTCTTATGGTCTAATGGGTTTACTTACAAGTCAGGTCCTTTCCTGTTGGACATGGAGTTAAACTACTGGAAGTCCCCCTTGCAGTTGAGCCCTACACAGAGCGTAAAAAGAGATCAGTTTGCTGGATGGCTTGACATGAGTTATAAGACCGGCCCATATCTGGTGGCCCTTGGTGGTTTCTATTTGCAGGGGAATGATTCTACTACAGCCACTGGTAAAAGGAGGACCGTAGCTACCACTGGTGAAGACTTTGAACCCTTCTTCCTGCTTTTCAGTGAGGACGTAGGTCTTTGCTGGAACAGCGCTGGTGTTGCAAATGGCTCCACGGGAGGTTTTAGTGGTTTCCTTTCCTTCTATCTGAGGGGTAGTTACGATATTAGCAAGGATATGAAGCTCAGTGCAAAACTGGGCATGCTCAGGGCAGATAAGATGGTATTTACAACCCCAACAAGCAAGAACCTTGGTTGGGAATTTGACCTTGCCTATGAGTTTGCCTTTATGAAGAACATCAAATACATAATCGAAGGTGGTTTCCTAAAGGCAGGAAAGTACTGGGATGACACTGATGGGGTTGCCACTGCTGACATAAGCAACAATGTGTATGGTATAAGGCACATGCTGGTGATCCAGTGGTAGTTTGAACTATTTAAGACACCCCAGGGGAATTCCCTGGGGTTTTTTTGTAAAGAAACCCTTGATGCCATTCCTATATTGCCTTTCAGTTTTACCCAGTGTAAGGTTCGAAATGGGTTTTACCTTCAAAGGATAGCTTAGTATAACAATAAAAAGATTGGTCTTTGACTTTAAAGGGCAAGGGTCCTGTTTATTGGGGCCGTTGATATTAATGGAATGAGTAGTTCTTTGCCCCTTGTTAACACATTATTGTTTTTAAAATTGCTATTAGGGAAGGAGTAGAACATGGATAGATTGCTTCTGGCATTGGATGGATCTGATAGGGCATTTGAGACAGTGCGTTATGTAAGTACCCTGCCTGGGAAAAGGGAGATAGTACTTTTTTCCGTGTTTTCACAGATCCCAAAGGACTATTGGGACCTGGGTGACAGGGCCAACCTTGCTCAAAGGGTAAGCCAGATAAATGCCTGGATCACTGCCAATAAAAACCTGCTCACAGATCACTTAAGGGAGGCAAAAGACTATCTGGTTAAAAAAGGCCTTTCTCCTGATCAGGTGAGGACAGTAATCCAGAACAAGGAAAAAGGCATTATAACAGACATCCTGGCTGAGTGCAAAAAGGGCTACAAGGCCTTGTTTATTGGAAGAAAAGGGGTTAGCAAGCTCACAGAATTGGTCATGGGAAGTGTGGCAACCAAGCTCCTGGAAAAGGAGAGGTACATACCCCTGGTCCTTGTGGGAAGGGGTTGTTCAGAGGCAGGTAATGTCATGGTTGCTGTGGATGGCTCAAAAAATTCCTTTAAGGCCATTGATGTGGTGGGGGATATTTTCAAAGGCCATGATAAGCGCTTCATGCTCCTCCATGTTGTAAAAAGGCAAGATAAAGAATTTTTAAAGGATGTAGAGTCAATGATGGAGATCTTCTTTTCCCAGGCCCTGGCCAACCTGGAAAAAAAGGGCATAAAAAAAGATCAAATAGAGACAAGGCTTGTTAGCAATGTGGAGTCCAGGTCAGGTACGATTGTGGATACTGCCAGAAAGGAGAACTTTAACACCATCTTCGTGGGAAGAAAGGGGATGAGCAGGATAGGGGAGTTCTTCATGGGAAGGGTGAGCAACAAGGTGGTGCAGTTGGCAAAAGGCCTGGCAGTATGGGTGATTAGTTAGCCATACATACCAAGCCAGGTGTTCAAAACTTTTTCAGAACCAGGGGGATTGCCCTAATTGTTGCATGCCTTAAGTTTGGCTCCATGGGCCATTTTTAGTAACCTATTTCAAGGTGGGTGCAATGGTCAATGTGTGAGCCAAATGACCCCATCAATTACATGGGCCATGCCCCAGTGGTAAGTGGCCTCCTTTATGGGAAATGCCCTTTGGGATTGTGTATCCCTGCCTATGCTTGTGGGCACTTGTCTTAAACTAAAGACCCCATTATCCCCCCTCTTAATCATTCATAGAAACCCCAGGATAGGCTTGAACAAACTTAATAAATCTTTGATACTTTTAGTGGAAGCATGGTAGATCCTGGCTAATATATAGGCCAGAGATAAGGGATTGGGCAAACACAATGGAAAATAGTGAAAAGAGGTATCAAGAATTCCTGGAGAATATCCAGGAAGGGGTGTACGAGACAGACCTTGAGGGAAGGTTCACCTATCTTAATGATGCCTTTGCCAGGCAACTGGGCCAGCCAAAGGAGAACATACTTGGCCATAAGTTTTCGGAGTTCCTGGAAGAGGAGTCAGCAAAGAATGCCTTTACTGCCTTCAATAGGCTCTTCAGGACAAAGGTGGCCATAAAGGACATGATCTGGAGGGTCAGGACAAAGAGTGGGGAAGAAGGCGTGGTGGAGCTCTCAGCCCATGTGATTGAAGACAAGGGAGGCAATGTGATTGGATTCAGGGGCATTGCCAGGGACATCACCAAAAGCATGGCCACCCTTGCTCTGTTGCGCAAGTCCCAGATGAGATACAAGACACTCCTGGACTTTGTCCCCTATCCCTTGGTGGTCTTTGACAACAAGGGGAGGGTTTCATACCTGAATCCTGCCTTTGAACAGGTCTTTGGCTGGACCCTGGAGGAGCTGGAGGGAAAGAATATCCCCTATGTGCCAAAACATCTGGAGGAAGAGACAAGGCAGCTGCTCCAGAGATTTATCGTGGAAAAGACCATCCCCAGGTATGAGACCCAGCGCCTTACAAAGGATGGAAGGTTGCTGGACGTGGTGATACGCGCTGCCATAGTGGAAGAGGAGGATGACCCTGAGTCATTTTATGAGTTAATAATCTTAAGGGATGTTACACACCAAAAAAAGCTGGAGAGGAACAACGAGGCGCTATTCAAGCTCAGCCTGGCACTCCCAAGCCATCCTGAACTGGATGACCTCCTGGACTACATAAGCAATGAGATAAAGAGGCTCCTTGAGGTGGAAGGGGCCATGGTTGTGCTCCTGGATGAGGAGAAAAACGAACTCTACTTCAAAACAGGTGCCCACGATGATATTGCCACCAGAAAGAGATTTAAGGAGGTAAGGTATTCTGCAGAACAAGGCATAACAGGCTATGTGGTGAGGACAGGTAAGCCAGCACTGGTGCACGATGTTCACACCAATCCCTATTTTTACCCTGGTGTGGATGAAAAGACAGGGCTTCACACAAGAAATATGCTGTGTGTGCCATTGGTGGGCAAGGATAGGATAATCGGCTGCCTCTGCGCAATAAATAAGGAGATGGGGTCCTTTGACGAGACTGACCTGGAGCTCCTCAGCAGTATTGCCAGTACTGTGAACCTCTCCATAGAAAATGCCAGATATGCTGAGCAATTAAGGGAGGCATTGGATGAGGTAATGAGCCTTAACAAGGCAAAGGATAAGGTGATCAATCACCTCAGCCATGAGCTCAAAACACCCATTGCAGTGTTGGGGGCCTCCCTCCACCTCATGGCCAGGAGCCTGGAGCAGGTCCCGGAAGAGAGATGGAGACCTGCCTATGAAAGGGGGCTCAGGAACCTGGATAGACTACTAAACCTCCAATACCAGATAGAAGACATCATGAGGGATGGTAGCTACGAGATAAAAAAGACAGCCCATGACATATTGGACATCACCAAGGACCTTGTCTTGAGCATGCTGGAGGAGGAATGCGCAGCGCCCCTCCTTGTCAATACCGTCAGGCAAAGGATAGATGAATTTTTTAGCACAAAGGTGATAATGCCTGAAAGGATAGATCTAAAGGACTTTATAGCCCAAACCTACGAACACTTAAGGCCAAGATTTGCACACAGGAATGTGGAAATATCCCTGAAATTAGAGGAGGTCCCCCCCATATTTTTGCCAAGGGATGTGATAGAAAAGGTCTTTACAGCACTTCTGAAGAACGCAGTGGAAAACACCCCAGACAATGGCAAGATAGAGGTAAAGCTCAACAGCCTTGGTAAAAAGATCATAGTAACAGTTAAGGATTATGGTGTGGGTATAACAGAGGAAAATAAAAAAAGGATATTTGAAGGCTTTTTTACCACAAAAGATACAATGCTATACTCTTCGAAGAACCCCTATGATTTCAATGCAGGAGGTAAAGGAGCTGACCTGTTAAGAGCAAAGATCTTTTCTGAACGATTTGGTTTTGGCATTTATATGGATAGCACCAGATGTAAATACATACCTGAAGATAGCGATATTTGTCCAGGTGATATAAACAAATGCAGTCATATAACAGACTTAGAAGGATGTATTCAGTCAGGTGGCACAACATTTTATGTGGAATTTCCAGTGTATGAGCAATAAAATTATAGGAGTTTTACAAATGAAAGATATTTACATCCCACAAGATCACAAAGAGTTACTGTTTAAACTTGGACTTAATGAAAAAGATTTAACTCTGTTTGATGGAATCAAAGTAAAGTACGAATATGACAGGGAAAAAGGAGTAAGGATATACGATCCATTTTACCTTACTAGCTACAATGAGTACATTGATGTGGATGGCTGGAGTGCCTGGAGCTCTGAGGAAGATACATTTATGCAGGATATAATAAACCCTGCCATTGAAAAGGTAAGAGAGATTGAGGAAATAAGTGAAAGGCCTTCTGAAGAAGATATAAAGGAGTCATTGAGGAAAAAGTTTCAGAAGATCCCTAAAGATGAGTGAACAGAGCAAGTTTTTGCAGCTATTGTTGCGCGAAGAATACATAGAAGAGGCCCTGGTCTATCAGCATCAAATTCCAAACTCCCCACCAAGGTATGCTCCTGTGGAGTTTCTGGGTGCCTCCATAGTGAATGTATTACAAAAAAACAGGATAGAGCAGCTTTATGAACACCAGTACCATGCCATCAAAGCCCTATCAAAGGGTAAAAACATTCTTGTTTGTACCGGTACTGCCAGTGGGAAGACCTTGATCTATACCCTGGGGATCTTAAACAGGGTTATGGTGGAGCCTGATTCTAAGTTCCTGTATGTATCGCCTCTAAAGGCCCTGGCCCAGGATCAATTAAAACAGCTAAAGGCATACCTTTATCCCTTTAATTTAGATGCCGAGATCTATGATGGTGATACACCAGATTCAAAGAGGAGGAAGATAAGGCAAAAGGTCCCCACGCTAATACTTACAAATCCAGATATGATACACAGATCAATCCTTCCTTATCACAATACCTGGAGGGACCTCTTCTCCCATCTAAAGCTGGTGATCTTAGATGAGGTACACACCTACAGAGGTGTATTTGGGTCCCATGTGCACCAGGTCCTGAAGCGGCTCAAAAGGATCTCTGGGCTCCATGGGGCAAGGCCGGGTTTTATACTCCTCTCTGCCACCATAGGGAATCCAGTGGAATTTGGAGAGAGGCTCATTGAGGAGCCTTTAGAGGTAATAAGAGATTCAGGTGCACCCAAGGCAGGGCAGGAATTCCTGTTTTTGAATCCAAAGGAGGGGGCGGGATTTTTTGGTGCCAAGGTCTTTACCCACCTGGTGAAAAACGGGATCAGGACCATTGCCTTTACCCAATCCAGGGTCTTGACCGAGCTCATGTACTTGTGGGCACAGCAACTCTTGGGGCCTCTAAGGGGTAAGGTGATGCCTTACAGGGCAGGCTTTCTGCCTGGCCAGAGGAGGCAGATAGAGAGGGACCTGGCAACGGGCAATCTATTGGGTGTTATCAGTACCAGCGCCCTGGAGCTGGGTATAGACATAGGGTTCCTGGAGGCATGTATCCTGGTGGGCTATCCTGGCACCATTATGAATGCCTGGCAAAGGGGGGGGAGGGTTGGTAGGAGTAACAAGGGATCTCTTGTAATTCTAATAGGCAAAGAGGATGCCCTTGACCAATATTTCATGAAACACCCTCAGGAGTTCTTTTCCAGGCCGGTGGAGAAGGCTGCCTTAGACCCCTCAAACCCTTATGTGATGGAGGAACACATATGTTGTGCTGCAGCGGAGCATCCCCTTGATCAGGAAGATCTCAAGCTTTGGGAAAAGGGTGCTGATGGAGCACTAAAAAGGCTATTGGAGAAGGGCAGGCTTGTGAGGAGCTCCACCATCCCCTATGTGTATTATTCCTCCACAAGGCTTCCCCACCTGGCCGTGGATATCAGGTCTGCTGGCCCATGCTTTACGATATTTGATGGCCGCAATGGTGATGCCGTTGGGTTTGTGGATGGTGTAAGGGCATTCAAGGAGTGCCACCCAGGGGCCATATATCTGCACATGGGCAGGCGTTACCTGGTTTCTGAGCTGCACATTGATAAGAGGGATATAATAGCCCAACCCACTGACCTCAATTATTTTACCAGGGTGAGGACTGAAAAGGATACAGAGATACTCAGGATCAGGTTGAGTAAGTCATCAAAGGCATATTATGCAGGCCTGGGAGATCTAAAGGTTACAGAGCTTGTCACTGGTTATGAAAAGAGGTCATTTCCTGGCCAGGTACTGATGGGTGTAAACCCATTGGAGCTGCCCCCTCTGATATTTGATACGGTGGGCCTTTGGATCCATCTCCATCCACAGATAAAAGAAGAGGTGGAAAGGTGCAAGCTCCATTTCATGGGCGGGATTCATGCCATTGAACATGGACTTATAGGGCTGTTACCCTTGTTTGTCCTCTGCGATAGAAATGATGTGGGGGGCATTAGCCTTGTTTATCACCCACAATTAGAAGGAAGTGCCATCTTTATCTACGACGGCCATCCTGGGGGAATAGGCATTGCCGAACAGGTCTTTCACCACCTGGATCAGGCCCTGGAAAAGACCTTTGAGGTAATCAGCCAATGTACCTGCGAAACGGGGTGTCCTTCCTGTATACACTCCCCAAAGTGTGGTTCAGGGAATAGACCCCTTGACAAGGGAGCTGCCATAAAGGTCCTGGGCTTTCTGATGGGAAGGGAAGGGCTTGCCTCATATAAGGGCCCTTCCTGGACAAAGGATATGATGGTAAGAATAAACACTGAACCCCATCGCCCCGAACCCAAGGAGGTCTTGGTCCTTGACCTTGAAACCAAAAGGTCTGCTGAGGAGGTGGGTGGTTGGGATAATGCTGAAAGGATGGGTGTGTCAGTGGCATGCTGCTATAATATCAAGAGAGATGAGATCCAGATCTTTAGGGAAGAGGAGATAGATCACCTCTTGGACCTTTTGTTTGCCGCTGATCTAATTGTGGGGTTCAATATCAAGAGATTTGACTACAAGGTCCTCTCCCATTATACGAATAGGTCCCTTGAAAGCCTGCCCACACTGGATCTCTTGGAATATCTGTATAACAGGATCTCCAGACGTATATCCCTGGAGGAACTTGCCCGCTCCACCCTGGGTTATCAAAAGACTGGAACGGGGATTGACGCACTCCTGTGGTTTAAGCAGGGGGATATGGATAAACTAATTGAGTACTGCAAAAATGATGTTATCCTTACAAAGGATTTATACCTCTTTGGAAAGAAAAATGGTTTTGTAAAATTTTTTGATAAACGAAACAACACTGAGGCAACAGTCTATGTTAGGTGGTAATGGCTATGTCTGAAAAGATATTTGAGTGTAAAATGTGCGGTGAGTGTTGTAAAGGAAAGGGGGGGATCTATCTTGAATCATTTGAGATCGAAAGGATATCAAAATATTTAAGTGTCAGTACTGAGTCGTTCATCATTGACTATTGTGAAGAAGTCAATGGCAAAAAGAGGCTCAAAATCTCAGAGAAAGGCTGTTGTGTATTTTTTGATGAAGTGCAAAAATGTAAGGTACACAGTGTAAAGCCAGAAATATGTAAGCTTTGGCCCTTTTTTAAAGCGAATGTGGAAGATGAAACAAGTTTTTATATTGCAAAACTTTCCTGCCCTGGAATAAACAAGAGCTGTACTCACAGAGAATTTGTTAGGGGTGTAACTTTTGTTAAGACAAAAGGCACTTAGTCATGGGAAAGCCCTGGATAAGTTCTTAGAAAGGTTCTTAATTGAGGTAAAGCAGGTTTTAGAAGGGCTAATAAATATAATTGTCCCCAGGTTGTGTCTTTGCTGTAACGAGCCCATAGAGAGAGATTATAAAGCAGAGTTTGGACTTGAGGTATGCAAGGCGTGTCGAGACTCATTAAAGGTTGTTTCTGAGCCTTATTGTACTGTGTGCCACACCCCTTTCAAATCCAGGACTGCCATATCCCACCAGTGTCAGAGGTGCGAGATGGAAAGGCCCTATTATGACATGATAAGGGCGCCTTTCTTATATGAAGGCCCCATGAAGGAGATAGTAGCAAATTTTAAATACAGCAAAACAGGGAGAAGTGGGGTCTTGCTGGGTGGTGTCCTGGGTAGGTTTTCATTGTGTTTTCTAAGCCCTAAGGAAGATGTTGTTGTGGCACCCGTTCCCCTGTTCCCAGGTAAACACAGGAAGAGGGGATACAATCAAGCTTACCTCCTTGCCAGGGGTCTTGGAAAGGAGACAGGTCTCAAAGTATACTCAGACCTCCTTATAAGGATCAAGGACACTAAGACACAGACCTCCCTCAACTTCAGGGAGAGGTCCAAGAATGTGAAGGCAGCCTTTGTTGTAAACCCAAAGGTAGAAATCAAGGATAGGCAAGTTGTTTTGGTGGATGATGTTGCCACCACAGGTGCCACCCTTAATGAGTGTGCAAGGGTATTAAAAAAGGCTGGAGCTAGGTCTGTTTTGTGCTTTGTTCTGGCAAGGGCATTTGTGTAAAATAGTGTAGAAGGAAATGAATAGAAAATTAAAAACCATAGCTGAAGCAAAGTTGGTTGTGGAAGAGCAAAAGAAAAATGGTAAGAGGATTGTATTTACCAATGGATGCTTTGATATATTGCATCCAGGGCATGTAAGATACTTGGAAGAGGCAAGGAAACTGGGAGATTTTCTCATAGTGGGGCTCAACAGTGACGAGTCTGTTAGGAAGATAAAAGGGGCAAAGAGGCCATTGATTGGTGAACTGGCCAGGGCAGAGGTCTTGGCCGGGCTTGCTTCTGTGGACATGATAGTGATCTTTGATAAAGAAACCCCTTTGGAATTGATAATGAGCCTTAGGCCTGATGTGCTGGTAAAAGGAGGGGACTGGCAGGTGGATCAGATTGTAGGGGGCAGGGAGGTTAAGTCCTGGGGGGGGGAGGTGGTGAGTATCAGGTATCAAGAGGGCTACAGCACCACAGGGATTATAGAGAGGATAATCTCGGTTTATTGTAATCCTGAGCTTGAAAGGAGGTAAAGATGGGGGAGAAATTGGTCTTTATTGTGACACACGGTGAGGAGCAACCTGAGAGGGCCACCATACCTTTTGTCCTTGGCAATGCAGCCCTTGCCATGGATGCTGAGGCAGTGATCGTATTACAGATGACAGGGGTGTATCTGGCCACAAAGGGGTATGCCAGGCATGTGCATGCAGCTGGCTTTCCACCTTTTCAGGAGCTTTTGAACCTGTTTTTGGAGGCAGGAGGCAGGCTTTACGTCTGTGAACCCTGTATTAAGGCAAGGCAGATTGATCCCCAGGACCTGATAGAAGGCTCCACCATAGTGGCTGGTGGGACCCTTGTGGATTTGTTACTGGATGCCAAGAATGTGGCAGTGTACTGATGTGGGCCTGATAGCACCTGATAAGGTTAGACCCAAAAAGACATATGGCCAGAATTTCCTGGCAAACACTGGCACCATATCAAGGGTTGTCAATGCCATTTTAGATACCAGGCCTAAGGGAATACTGGAGATAGGGGCTGGCAGAGGAGAGATCACCATCCCCCTTGCCTTACAGGTACAAGAGATTGTGGCCGTGGAGATAGATACCGGTTTGTGTTCAATCCTGAAAGACAGGCTCAAGGGCCTTGGGCTTTCCCATGTGGAGGTGATAAATGGGGATATAATGGAGATGGAATTGGAAGGGGTAATAAAAGAAGGGTTTAGTGTGGTTGGAAACCTTCCCTATTATATCTCTACCCAGATCTTATTTAAACTGGAGGGATACAGGTCAAGGATTGACAAGGGCATCTTTATGCTCCAGAGGGAGGTGGCAGAGAGGATCTGCGCAGGCCCTGGAGATTCCTGTTATAGCTCTTTGAGCCTACTCATCCAATATGAATCCACACCCAAACTATTATTTCACCTGAAACCCTCTGCCTTTTGGCCAAGGCCTAAGGTGGGCTCAAGCCTGGTGCTCCTGGATTATGCCCTGCCATATCCCAGGAGGGCAAGGGATGAGACCCTATTTAAAGACCTGGTGAGGTATTCCTTTGCCCACAGGAGAAAGACTTTTCTAAACAACCTGCTGTTGGCCCCTTTTGGGCTCAGCAGGGCTGATATTGAAAAGATATTAAAGGATCTGAGGATTGACCCAGGGTCCAGGCCACAGGACCTGGGTATGGAAGGCTTCTTGTCTCTGGCTGATGCCTTGTGGAAACTTGGTTTAAGGAAGGGATGAAAGGAGGTATTAGATGAAAAGATATGCCAATCCTTACCTCATTGGGTTTTTCATTGGTCTGTTACTTACTGTAACCTATTATTTCACAGGGAGGGGCATAGGCACCAGTTCATCTTTCTCCAGGCTGGCCGCATTTAAACTTACCATCCTTGCCCCAGGCCATGTAAAGGACCTTGAGTATTTCAAGGGGTATCTGGGGAAAGGCCCCCTTTCTGACTTCGTGGTCCTGTTTTCACTGGGTGTTGTGCTGGGTAGCGCCTTTTCCGCCTTTACAGGGAAACGCCTAAGGGGTGAGGTGAGTAAGGGTCCCAACATTGATCTAAAGGGGAGGCTCCTTTGGGCATTGGCTGGAGGTATGGTCTCTGGCTTTGCCTCCAGGCTTGGCCGGGGGTGTATCACAGGCCAGGCCCTGACAGGCTCAGCAGAGCTGGCCCTGGGGTCATGGATCTTTATGTTTTGTGTCTTCATAGGAGGCTATGGCTGCGCCTATTTCTTTAGGAAGGAGTGGCTGTGATGGGACCCTTGTATAAATACGGATATTTTACCTATGTGGAACTGTTACAGATTGCAGCCCTCCTTGGATTCTTCTTTGGTGTGCTCCTTGAAAGGGCAGGCTTTGGCAATCCAAAGAAATTGGTCTCCATATTTTACCTAAAGGACTTTTCAGTCCTTAAGGTAATGTTCACTGCTGTGATTACCTCCACCGTAGGCATTCACCTTATGGCATCCCTTGGGGTCCTGGACCTATCCAGGCTCTACATATTGCCCACCTATATTTGGCCCTATGTGGTGAGTGGGATACTTATAGGCGTTGGTTTTGTTATGGGCGGATATTGCCCCAGCACCAGCATAGTGGGTGCTGCCTCAGGGAGGCTGGATGGCCTATTGTTCATGTCAGGCATGACCATTGGGTCATTTTTATTTGCAGAGCTTTATCCAATACTCTCTGGTTTTTACATGATGGGGGATATGGGCCAGGTCACATTGGAGAAGGTCCTTGGGATGCCCAGGGGTGTTGTGGTGTTTTTGGTATGCCTGTTGGGCATAATATTCTTTGCCATAGCAGGCCGCTTAGAGGATAGGTTTGGAGACCAGGAGGCAGTATTTAATCTTTCTAAAAAGGCAAGGATATGGCTGGTGGCCTTGTTGCTGATAGCAGGCCTTGTATCCATTGGTCTTGAGCCAAGGGGTAGTGTCCATGCACCCGCACAGGAAAAGCCGGTAATTGAAGAAAAGGTTTCCAAGGAGGTACCAAGGCCCTCAGTGGAGAAGGAGCCTGAATTTAAGATAGTCTCTGATGAGGGCTGCTGATATGAGGAGCCCATGATGGGTGATTTCCTGTTTTTCCTAAAGAAGCTGGGAGGGGGTCTTATTCTGCCACCTGGGATATTCATAGTCCTGCTGGTATCTTTAGGGGTGTATCTTATAAAGAAAAAGCAAAGGGTTGCGGGGCTTTTTCTTATCATCATGGGGGGTGGGATATGTGCCCTCTCCCTGGAGCCTGTGTCAGATACCCTGGCCAAGGGACTGGAGAGGCCCTATTATGGGTCTGTTTTAAAAGGGGATGTACTTGTGTTACTGGGTGGGGGTATAGAGGATGGGGTCTCTGATCTCACTGGCATGGGTTTTCCTGAGGCAGAGAGTGCCAAGAGGTTAATCACAGCTGCCCGCCTGGCAAGGATTAGTGGCCTACCCATAATTATCGCAGGAGGGTCCGTCATGGGTAAGGCCCCTGAGGCCTTGATACTGAGGAGGGTCCTCGTGGACCTGGGGGTATCACCTGGCATTATATTTGTGGAGCATAATTCCAGAGACACCAGGGAGAATGCCAGGTTCGTAAAAGAAATCTGTAACAGAGAAGGTTTTCAGGAGCCTGTGCTACTCACATCGGCCATACATATGAAAAGATCTCTGTTTAGTTTTGAAAGGGAGGGAC
>FWWL01007973.1_pt1 | contig 13940 bp, 14 predicted proteins | sample 2228331 | NCBI WGS metagenome assembly FWWL01 (sample SAMEA103939775, study PRJEB20133) | metagenome
AGATGTGTTTATTCATCTTAGTGGTGCTAATATTGCAGATAATTTCTGGACAAAGAGTCGGAAAAAAGTATTAATAGAAAGCCGTGTGAAAACGACCTCTTTTCTTTCGGAAAGTATAGTGAAGTTGAAGGATACATCAAAAAGGTTACTCGTTGCATCTGCTATTGGCTATTATGGACCTGTGACATCTTCAGTAGTTACTGAAGAAGGACAAAAAGGTGAAGGATTTTTGGCAACATTATGTGAGGATTGGGAGAAATCGGCGGGGTCTGCAATATCCGCTGGAAATAAAACTGTATTTATGCGATTTGGAATTGTTATGGGGAAAGATGGCGGATTTTTGCGTAAATTAATTAAAGTATATCGGTTAGGTCTTGGAGGTGTGATTGGGGATAAAAATGCTTATATCAGTTGGATAGCCATAGAGGACTTATGTAGTGCCGTTCATTTCTTAATAATGAACGAACTATCCGAGGGAGTCTATAATTTTGTTTCGCCCAATCCTATTACACAGAAAGAATTTTGTTCCCTGCTTTCTAAAAAGTTAAAAAGACCTGCCTTCTTCCATATTCCGGGATTTATCATCAGGACATTTTTAGGTCAAATGGGAAGGGAAGTTTTTTTAGCAAATCAGCGAATATATCCGGAAAGATTAATAAAAGAAGGGTTCAATTTTACTTATCCTGATTTTGCGGAATACCTTGATTTTGTTTTAAATAGCACCTAATAGATACACAATTCCCAATCCAATGGAAGTAAAGATGCTAATAATTAAGAAGATAACAATGTAAATAATCCATATCAGCACACCACCGACTGGAAAAACTTCGTGAAATTTTCTAACTTCAACAATCGTTTTGGGCAGTGTCAAAATATCCAATAAACCAAATTTTTCTTTTTCGCCGACTGCTATCCAGAATTTCCCTTCTCTTGGGTCTGGAATATAACCTACTATGTAATAATCACCTGTGGCAGGTAAAATATATTCTATGGTTTTAAAGGTCCAGGAATAAGTTCCGGTAAATTCTTCATAAAACACTTCGGGCTTTTGTGAGTTTGTTGTGAAAACCTGACCTCCGTATTCTATGGGAACAGCAAAAGGAACAACAACAGGGGGTAATTTTTTGGAAAGGATTGCACAAGCAGGAAAATAGATTGGTTTGGAATCGTCTAATTTAGGGGAGCCTAATTGAATTTTTATTTTTTGATTTTCTTTTCCGGAAAATTTCAGCCAGATTTCTAATTTGCCTTCTGTAGCGTGATGGTATGCAACTTGTGATATGTCTATATCTTCTATTAGATACGGATTGTCAATACTTGAAGGGCCTCCATCAATAACAATGGGCTTATGAGCATAACTATTTATTGATACAATTAAAAACACAAGAATAGATACTGACTTATATTTCATAACTATTTACCTTATATCTTTCAAATCTAATATAAGTTTCCCTTAACCTTCATTCCTTTTTCAACTTTAACATCCTGTCTTGAAAGTTTTATTTCCCCTGTTGAGTATTCGTTTTCCACTTCCTGTATTTCTATTTTGCCAATGGGGACCTGTCTATAACCGACTTTTTTCCCGTTAATTTCTATAGGTTCTCCTTGCTGTAAGATTGTAAAAACAAAACCCTCTTTAATTCCGTGGGCTTTCCCTAAATTTACAGTGGCTGAATTATCCGTGATAGAGATGATTGTTCCACGAACATTTTTATTTGCTTCTTTAAAACATTGTTCCATCTCTTCGGTTATCTTATTGATAGTTGCCAATAAATCATTTTCATTCAGAACACTGGAACATTGTCCTATAATTTCTGTGGTTTCTGTGTCCACAATACGGACATAAACCATAGGGGAACTACCTAATGAGGCAAATTCTATAAAGCCCAAAAACCGTGCAGATAAAACTTTCCCTAATTGTCTTTGTGTCTCTGGTGAGGCTAAATCGGAACTCCCCAGTTGTAGTTCTTGAAGAAGTTTATCTAACATTTCACGCTCTACAACCTGAATAGGCATGAGTTTGTTCTTTACGGTCTTTTCCAGTTCTCTCTGGAAAGCACTATCAATACCTGCTCTTTCGGTGAGTAATCCCTGTATAGAAGCATTCCCTTTCAGGAAGGCTATTACAGGGGGTTTTGTATCCCAGGTATCTGTGGTTACCTGTCCACTTTCTTTGAGTTCTTTATAACGATTCGTTAATTGGGTTATTTGTTCCTGTATTACCTTTTGCCTTTGAACATCATTATTTTTTTGTATTTGTTCTGTGATTTGCTGGAGTAGTATCTGAGTTATCTGGTCGTCTCCCCTACGGGATGCTTCGGTCAGGATTTCTTTTGCCTTTTCTAGTTCTCCTTTTTTCTGATGGACAACGGCTTTATTACTTAAAGCAACTACATTCATTGGGTCAAGTGAAACTGCCTGTTCAAATTCTTGTAAAGCCTTTGTGTCATCGCCTATTTCTTGAGATATTCTACCCTGAGCATTTAAGTTTTCTGCTTTCATCCAGTCATATTTAACCTTGTCTTCGTTATTCTGAAGGATTTCTTTTGCTTCCTGCAATTTGCCTAATTTTGATAGTGCCATTCCTTTGATAGTTTGTGCATAACCGTCGTTGGGAAGATGGTCTGCATATTCTATGGCTTTTTGATAGTCTCCCCTCATATATGCAAGTTTAGCCATACCTGCGATAGCATTAATCGCTCCGAACTCTTTCTCTGCTTCGTCAATTTTCCCCTGCTCTGACAGAATGTAACCTTTCAACTCCTGTAATTCTAATGAAGAGTTAGATTGTTCATCCGGAATGGAAGTATCCATAATCTTACTTGCAGTCTCTAAATCTTTTTTTCTAAAAAATAACTCCGCCGTCTCTTTAAGCAAACTTAATTGATGTCCTCCACCTCTTATTACTCTTTCTATGACCATAGATGGCGGAACAACAAATAAAACCATTGGCAGAACATCAACTTTGCTCAACCAGGTATTATCCGATAAATCCTGGTCTGACACTATTTTATATTTCAAATCTAACCTATTAGCGAATTGTTTTAGTCCATCTGCGGATTCTTTGCAACCTATACCAATAATTTCAAGTTTTTTCCCACCGAACTGGAGGTCTAAAACAGATAATTTTGTTGCCATGTCTTCACAAGTTTTGGGTGAAAAAAGGAATATAACTAAAACAGGTTCCGTTTTATTTGTATAGTTATTTAGGTCAAGTTGTTCACCATTTATGTCCTTTGCAGAAAAGGTAGGAAATTTGTCATTTTTAATGAAGGATTGAGCAAAAGTTTCATTTGTCACAATTAAAAATAGCAAAGACATTGCTAAAAGTGTTAACAAAAAACAAGGATTTAATCGCATAAATTTTCTCCTGATTAATTTTCCTTTCCCAAACATTCTCTTTTTTAAATTTTACCATCTTTTACAAATTTTTGCTTTTTATTTTTTAATGGGAGGGAGAAGTATATTCTTAGCAACAGTTTCTCCTGGTTCATTAGGTTTGACGGTTGGTGGTAATTCGCCTGTTATTATATCTTCTCCTCTATGGATAGTCCAGAAAATAGACTCGGGTTTCCCTTCTAATTTTGCGGTTTCCCCAGTTTTATATTTATCATTTTTGTAAACAGTATTACCTAATTGGTCCTTTACTTCTACTTCAACAGTCCCTTCTGCGGGAGAAATTTTGTCTGAAATTCTCTTTAAATCCATATAGTTTTGAAAATCTTCATACGCTTCTGTATCTTCGGCTTGCCAGATATTAAATATTACTTTTCCAAAATATGGGGTTTGAGTTGTGCTAATACTTGTTGGGTATTTATTTTCACTTTCTTTGCCAATTATGTATGAAGAAAACACGCCTATTAGTATTCCCAAAATAATCACAAGAATTCCAACTACCGCAAATATCTGCACCTTTTTGGAAACTGTTTGTGCTACAGCTCTCTTCTGGTCTTTATCTATTATATTTTCTTCTGCTATAACAGTAGGGGCATCAGATAAAGTTTTACCTGGTCCTCCTTTCCCTTTTTTATCTAAAGCCTCGTGTAATGCTTTTGCAAACTCACTCATATCGGTGAAACGGTCATCTGGATTTTTACTCAATGCTTTGAAGATAACCTCATCTACCTCTTTGGGAATTCGGATATTCAGGTCGGAAGGAGGTAATGGTTGTGTTCTTAATACTTTGTGCATAATCACATTGAGGGTATCACCTACAAATGGTTTTTCATTGGTCATAAGTTCGTAGAGGACAACCGCTAGAGAAAACTGGTCAGACCTTCCATCTACTTTTCCCCCCGTAAATTGTTCTGGACTCATATAATGAGGTGTTCCTATAAGTGTTCCCTCCTGTGTTAGTGTGGAATCTGGAAGGCGAGCAACTCCAAAGTCAGTTAATTTTATGTTTCCATCCTTAGTTAATAATATATTTGAAGGTTTAATATCTCTGTGGACTATCCCATGCTTATGTGTTTCATATAAAGCACTACAAGTCGCATCGGCAATTTTCAGGATTTCTTCTAATGACCATATTTTTTTCTTGCCAATCAAAGACTTTAAATCTTCTCCCTCTATATATTCCATGACAATATAAGCCAATCCCCCTTCATCTCCCATATCATAAATAGTAACCACATTGGGATGTTGAACCTGCCCCGCCATAATCGCCTCTCTGGTAAACCTGATAAATATTTCATCTGCTATACTAGCACTTACTGAAAGGTCTTTCCGTGCGGTCTTAACTGCTACTTTTCTTTTAATTAGCGGGTCATAACCTTCATATACCACTCCCATTGCACCTTTACCAACTTCACGTATTATTTCGTATTTACCTATTCTTTTGGGTATTGTAACTTCTTCTATTACTGTATCTTCTTTTCTTTCTTCATCTCTTCTATCCATTGGGATATTTTCTCCTTATCTGAATTGTCTTGGGTATATTTCAAATAATCCTGAAAATATTTTATAGCATTTTCTTCATCTTCTTTTTCCAAGTAAATCAATCCTAAATTATAATAGGCTAAAGCATATTCTTTATCCAAAGTTATTGCTTTATTAAAATACTTTTCTGCTTCATCTATTTGGTTCATCCTTCTTAATGTTTCACCTAAATCATTATATAACTGTGGATATGCTGGATAAATGTTTATTGCTTTCTGGAAAATTGTTTTTGCTTCGCTCAACTTATTTGCTTTCAAAAGTAACCTGCCTAAATTTCGCATTGCCTCTAAGGAATCCGAATTTATTTTAACAGCCTGCCGATACGCTTTTTCTGCCGTTGATACATCCCCTAATATTTCCGAAACAACACCAAGATTGAACCATGCCTCAAAAAACTCCGGAAATAGTTGTGCAGATTTCTTATAGTAGTCATACTTTTTGTTTATATCATCGCTATTTACACCTTTATTATATGCTTCAATTGCGATTAATATCGTTCGGTCAATATCGGGCAATGGGATGATTTCTGTTTCAATTAATTGTGTCCCGGAAGTATTTACTTTTTCATTTTGTTTGATAGAGAAATTTAATGTCTCTAAAAATTTAACAATTTCACTAGAAGACAATGCGAGGGAAAAGGCGGTACCTTCTAATTTCCCAACTATCATTCCAATAAAATTCCCATTCTTATCAAAGACAGGTGCACCACTCGCTCCTGGGTCTGCATAGAGTGTCAATTGATAGACTTTATTCCCCCTATAGATTCTATTCGGATTTGACACTGTTCCTGTAATAACAGAAAAAGCAAGATTGTCTGGTGACGCTAATGTGAATATACTTGCTCCTGCCTCTGCAGAATAAACTTCAAACACATTTACCCAATCCCTGAAGGTTTCGTTAGATTTTAATACAGAAATATCTTTTTCATAAGAAATGTATTCTATAGTCAATAATAGTGTCTTGCCATCTATTGTTTTTGCTTCAACTCGTTTTGCCCCTTTAACCTGGTGAGCAGTTGCGAGTACATATCCATCTGGGGAAATGCAGAAACCACTACCCTGTGCTATATCTCCTTTTTCATCAATACAATTTATGATAAGCACTGTTTTCTTTTTTTGTTTTACAAGTTCCTCCAGTGAAACATCAGAAAAAATGTCTACGGTAAATCCTAAGATAAAAAAAATGTTCAAAAAAATAACTGAACATAATACATTTATTCTCATAATATATTCTCTATGGATAATTTTTTGTGATATTATTTAATAACATTTTATCACGAAAAACAGCAAAAAAGTGTTTATAACTCAACAAAATTATGAAAGTCAACAAAGATTTTATAAATACCATTAGCACAGTTTCTAATCTTGGAATTTCTATATCTGTGTTGGTCTTCTTAGGTTATTTCATTGGAAATAAATTAGATTCGTATTTTCAAACAAATGGTGTACTCCTTGCTTTGTCTGTTATTTTGAGCCTTTTAATTGGATTTGTAGGATTTTTTATATCCATTTTAAAGAGGATAAAATAAAATGCATCAGGAAGGATTTAGAAAAGCCTTTCTGATATATGGAACTTTTGCAGGAATAATTTTAGGTATATTTGTTTCCATTTTCTGGGGTTACAAATGTATTTATTTTTTTATCTCCTGCTTTTTTAATTTAGTTTTAAGTTTTATACACATTGGAATTTTAGAAAGGACCCTTTTAGCAAAAAATATTCGGTATGCTGTTTTTTCAAGTTTTGGGAAATTAATCTTCTTATTTTTATTCTTCTATCTGATAATATATTTTTCCGACCGAGGAATTTCAACTATTTTTCTGGTATTTTTAGGTCTGCTAATTGCACCTATATGCATAAGAGGAGTATCATATTACCAAAGTTATTATAAATAATAATTTTTCTGAGGCAAATCCGGCATATTCTCTTTATAAATAGCAGGCAGACCATGGAAGAGATAGGAACAAGATGGGTTCTATACTATATTCCCGGTACTGATATACTTATACCGGGCGGTGGGATACATATATTTACAGTTCTATCATCATTCTTCGTCGTAGTAGTCATGTTATGCTTATGCTTCATTTTCTCATCTCGTTTTCAGCACATACCTACTCGTGCACAGTCTTTACTCGAAATTGTCGTGTTATGGTTTCAGGCTTTAATAGAACCTATTTTAGAGACTCATAATAAAGATATTTTATATGAAGTATTGCCCTTCGTATCGTCTTTATTTTCTTTTATATTTTTTGCGATAATATTTTCCTTATTACCTCTCCCCTATCTGGAAGAACCAACAGGGGATTTAAATTGCACAGTAGCACTCGCAATTCTATCGTTAATTTACAGTTGGGTAACAGCGATTCGGTTTAAAGGGGTTAAAGGATTTATTCGCGAATTTCAAGGACCTTTATATAATGAAGGTTCTGAACATACAGAAAAAAATCTATTCCAAAAACTTTCTGTATTGTTCTTTTTCCCTTTCAAAATTATTGAGGAAATATCCAAAGTTATTTCCCTCTCTTGCCGTCTCTTTGGAAATACATTAGGTTCGGGGCTTGTAAGTGTTGTCATAACTGGACTAACTTTTTATATCTTTGTTCCACTTATATTTAATGTGTTATTAACTGGTTTTGAAGCCTTTATTCAAGCATTTGTATTTGCATCATTAACAACAGTATATATTTCATCTTATCTGGTAGAAAACAATTAACGATAAGGAGATAAAGGTATGGATTTTTACACAATCTATAACACATTAAACTTTATTATTGCTCAGACAGCAGACACAACTACACAGAGTGCAGGAACTTCTTTAACAGGTGAAGACCTTCGTGTAATTTTTGCCTGTATATCTGCAGGTTTAACTATTGCTATCGTTGGATTTGCGGCGGCGTTGTCAGAGGGCTATACTGCTACAAAAGCCTGTGAAGGCATTGCGAGAAACCCCGAATCCGCAGGTTCGGTAACAAGAACTATGATAATTGGGCAGGCAGTTACAGAGTCCGTTGCAATATATGCGTTGGTAATTGCAGTTATCATCCTTTTATTTATGGTTTAGAATAAATAACAATGATTAGTATAAATCTAACATTAGTTATAGAACTGATTTTATTTCTGTTGTTTTTTATATTTGCACGAAAATATGTATGGAATCCTCTTATAAATCGGATAAGAGAAAGAGAAGAATACTTTAATCACAAGGAAGTGGAGATAGAGCGGATTTATCAGCAGTCTAAAAACTTGCATGAGGATTACAGACAACAAATAGAGGAAACAAAAAAAACTCTTGATTTGAGAGCAGACAAAACTATTCGGGACGCATATAAACGGCAAAGAGAACTTATTGAACAAGAACAGAAAAAGGCAATGGAACAATTAAACCAGTTTCGTAACGAATTACAAAAACAGTTCTGTGTTCAAAATAAAGAAATTGAGATTCAAGCGGAAATATTGAGTGAGAAAATAGTCCAATGTCTAATACAGCAAAAACGAATTTTTTAGCAAGACATAAATGGTTTTTAATTACTATCTCTTTTTTATACACCATAGGTGTAGTCCTCGGATTATACTTGTTTCACTCACCTAATTTTTCAAAAGAATATCTAAGAAAATATGAACATGAACATAAAATTTATAAAGAGATTATAAAAAATCCGGAGTTTCACAAATTTTTAGAAAGACCCCATTTGTTTAAGGGGGTACCTGAAGAGTTAGAAAAGTTTCAATTTGCCCAAGAGTACGAAGAAACACCTGAATTTCAAAGAGAAAAACAGAGAATTTTTTGCTATGTTCTATGGTTCAAGTTACTAAACTTCATAACTCTATTTATATGTTTATTCCACTTTGGCTGGAAACCTCTATTGGAGTATATCAGTGATTATCAAAGGACTATTTTAAGTAAACATAATGAACTTGATAAGCGTATTAAAGAAGTTAGTAAAGAATTAAAAGAAGCGGAAGCAACCTACCAGACTTTACCTACTCTTCTAAAGGAACAGGAATATTATAAAGAGTCTTTTATAAATCAAAGGCTTTCGGACATTGAAAAACAGAATCAGCAAGCCATAGAACAAATTAAATTTCTTTTAGAAACAAAGAAACAAGAAGAGATTTTAATTTGTATTAATGAGGTCAAGAAAAAAATTATAGAGGAAGCAATAAAAAAGGCTGAACAAGAAATAATTGCTACTGAAACAGAAGAACGATTAGCAGAAACAGTAGAAAGATTTAATTTTCTTATAACTATGATTTCGTAATGAGGAAATTGCATGGATTTTACAAGTAGAAATAAATTAGCACGACGATATGCAGAGGTGCTTAAATCATTTGTGAAAGATGAGAATGACTTGTATAAAGTAAATGAGAGTTATCAAATACTTGTATATCTTTTTAGGAATGAAAAGAGATTTTTTTCCTTTTTATCTAACCCTGCTATTCGTTTTGAAGTAAAGAAAAAGGTAATAAATCAAATTTTTGATATTGTAGACTCACCAGAATATCTTAGACATTTTGCTGAATTCTTGATAAAACACAATCGGGTAAAGTTAATTACTGAAATAGCCCATGTCTTTTCTCAGAAAATTGACCCGTGGTTAAATAGAATTGAAGTGGATGTAATAACGGCTACTCCACTACCGGAAAAGTCAGAAAAATCATTAAAAGAGACATTAGAACGATTTACAGAAAAGAAGGTCAGAATAGTAAAACGGATTAATCCTAATATACTTGGGGGTATTATTGTTCAGTTCTATGGTTTTTCCTTTGATTTTAGTTATAGAACACAGTTAGAAAAGTTGAAAGAAGAAATATTAAAAAAGGATATAAATACAGATGTCATACAATCCACGGATTAATGAAATAACCAATCTTATAAAACAACAGATAAGTGTATATTCCAACGCGATTGATGTTTCGGAAACAGGGACTGTTATACAGAGTGGAGATGGAATAGCCCGTGTATTTGGATTGGAAAATGCTTTTATGGGGGAATTAATTGACTTACCCCATGGGGTAAAAGGGATTGTTTTCAGCCTGGAAGAAGACCATGTAGGTCTTATATTATTAGGAGATTATGAGCAAATAAGGGAAGGAGATGTTGCAAAGAGAACATGGCGAATTGCCTCTGTTCCTGTGGGTGAAAGTGTTATTGGACGAGTTGTAAATGCTATAGGGGAACCTGTGGATACGGGGGGGCCTATTCAAGCGGAAGAGTATTATCCTGTAGAACGAATTGCCCCGGGTATCGTTGATAGGACTCCTGTAAACATTCCTCTCCACACGGGGATAAAAGCAATTGATGCAATGGTTCCTATTGGCAGAGGACAAAGAGAATTAATTATTGGAGACAGACAAACCGGAAAGACATCGATTGCAATAGATACAATCATCCACCAAAAAGATAAAGATATTATTTGTATTTATGTCGCTATTGGGCAGAAACGGTCTACTGTGGCACAAATAGTAAATGACCTTACAAATTTTGGTGCAATGAAATACACAATTGTAGTTTCTGCCACTGCTTCAGAACCTGCACCTATGCAATATCTGGCACCGTTTGCAGGTTGCGCCATCGGAGAATACTTCCGAGACAAAGGTAAACATGTACTGATTGTTTATGATGACCTGACAAAACATGCTAATTCATATAGACAAATTTCATTGCTTTTAAGAAGACCTCCGGGTAGAGAAGCCTATCCGGGGGATATATTTTATCTCCATAGCAGGCTTTTAGAAAGGTCGGCTTGTTTACATCCTTCAAAAGGAGGCGGGACTTTAACGGCTCTTCCTATTATTGAAACTCAGGAAGGTGATGTATCTGCATATATTCCTACCAATGTTATATCCATTACAGATGGACAAATATACCTGGAGTCATCTTTGTTCTATTCAGGTATACGACCTGCAATTAATCCAGGGATTAGTGTTTCTCGTGTAGGGGGTTCTGCCCAAACACCAATTATGAAAAAAGTAGCGGGGACTTTGCGTGTCCTTATGGCTCAATATCGTGAATTAGAAGTCTTTGCTCAATTTGGTAGCGAACTGGATGAATCATCTAAAGCTCAATTAGAAAGAGGAAAACGACTCACCAAAATTCTAATTCAGGGAAGGTTTGAAACTCTTCCGCTGGCAGATGAGGTAATTATTATTTATGCAGGTGTATCTGGAATGTTAGATACCATCCCTATAAATGCTCTACCACAATTTGAAAAGGAACTTATCTCGTATGTTAAGAAGGAAAAACCTTCTCTTTATGAATATTTAGGGTCTAAAAACAAATGGACAGAGGATATCCAGAAGGAATTAGATGCCTCTATAAGTCATTTTCTTTCTGACAAATGGCCTGGAGAGAACTATTCATGAGTAGCAAGCAAGAGTTGCGAAACAAAATAAAAACCATTAAAAACACACAAAAAATAACAAAAGCAATCAAAATGGTCGCAACGGTTCGACTTAAAAAAGCACAAAATGCTTTATTCACAAGTCGGTTATTACCTTTAGAATTAAATGATTTGTGGAAGAATTTAAATTCGTTGCCTGACTTTCAACCTTCTCATCCTCTCATAGTTCCCAAAGGACAAATACAAAATATTACTCTATTAGTAATAACGAGTGACCATGGGCTATGTGGTGGATTTAATACGGCTGTGATACAGAAAACAAAAGATGTTCTTAAAAACAAGTTTTCTGATAAGAATGTTGAACTTATTTCAATAGGAAATAAAGGGAGTGAAACGCTAAAGCACCATAAAATTCATATTTCAAAATGTTATTACAATTTCTTTGAAAATTATTCACTGGATAAGGTTTCTTCTTTAATTCATGGGCTATCTCAGGATGTTATAATGGGTAAAACAGATGCGGTTTTTGTTATCTATACTCAGTTAGGTCTCTCCTATACTACAAAGGTTGAGGTAGAACAATTAATACCACTCCCTATTAAAAAGGGAAAAGAGACCCAAAGGGACAAAAAAGAATATATATGGCTAATAGAACCAAATATGGAGGAGATAATTACAAATACCTGTGTTTTGTTTTTAATTGCGGAAATACATCGTATTTTTCATGAATCATTGGCATGTGAACAGTTAGCACGAATGCAAGCAATGGAAATGGCAACTCAAAATGCGGATAAAACTTTGCAGAATCTGCAAATTATTTTTAATAAAACGAGACAGGAATTAATTACTAAGGAAATGTTGGAAGTAATTGGCGGAACTGAATCATTGGAGTAAAATTATTTATGAATAAAGGCAAGGTAATTAAAATTAGCGGTCCAGTTGTAGATGTACGGTTTGAGGAGGGAGAACTACCACCCATTTATACCGCATTGGAAATATTAACTGAAGATGACAGACGAATTGTGTTAGAAGTAATGCAACATCTGGGAGATAACATAGTGAGAACCATTGCTATGCAAAGCACCGATAAATTATATAGAGGTATGGAAGTAACCAATCTCGGGAAACCTATTTCCACCCCCATTGGTAAAGAAGTTTTGGGAAGAATTTTAAATGTCATCGGGGAACCCGTAGATGAAGGGGAACCCATAAATGCTTCTGAGTATTGGGCTATTCACAGAAAATCCCCTGAGTATAGAGATATAAATCCCAAAATGGAAATTTTTGAAACGGGTATCAAAGTAATTGATTTATTAGCACCGTTTCCCAAAGGGGGGAAAATAGGTTTGTTTGGTGGTGCAGGTGTAGGAAAGACTGTTTTAATTATGGAATTAATTCGGAATGTTGCCATTAAACATGGAGGGGTGTCTGTATTTGCGGGTGTTGGTGAGCGGACGCGTGAAGGGAATGATTTATGGCTGGAGATGAAAAGGTCAGGGGTATTAAATAAAACTGCCTTAATATTCGGACAAATGACAGAGCCTCCTGGAGCAAGAGCAAGGGTAGCATTGACGGCATTGACCATTGCTGAGTACTTTCGTGATGTAGAACAACAGGATGTTCTTTTGTTTATTGATAATATTTTTCGTTTTACTCAGGCAGGTTCCGAAGTATCCGCTTTATTAGGCAGGATGCCAAGCACTGTGGGTTATCAACCCACCCTATCAACAGAAATGGGGGAACTTCAGGAAAGAATTGTATCAACAACACGGGGCTCTATAACCTCTGTGCAGGCAGTTTATGTCCCTGCGGATGACCTTACTGACCCTGCCCCCGCAAATACCTTTACTCATCTGGATGCAACGGTTGTCCTTTCACGCAAAATAGTAGAGATGGGAATTTATCCTGCTGTTGACCCTTTAGATTCTACAAGTCGGCTTTTAGACCCGCGATACATCACGGAAACTCATTATAGAATTGCAAGAGAAGTCCAACAAGTTTTACAAAGATATAAGGACCTGGAAGATATTATTGCCATTTTAGGGATGGAAGAATTATCTGATGAAGATAAGCAGATTGTAAATAGGGCGAGAAGAATACAGAGGTTTTTCTCACAACCTAACTTTGTTGCGGAAGAATTTACAGGTATGCCGGGGAAGTATGTAAGTGTTGAGGAAACGATAGAAAGTTTTTCTGAATTACTCTCAGGAAAGTATGACCATTACCCGGAATCGGCTTTTCTTTACTGTGGGACGATTGAGGATATAAAAGAAAAAGCGAAACAGATGGGATTTACAGGCTAATGGCAAGAGATTTTATTTTTCAGATGTTTGCTCTGAACATGCGACCTATAACAATAGAAATCTCATCTGTCACTCTGCCGACGAAAGGGGGATTTATTACTATACTACCAGGACATACTCCTTTGATTACTGTTATAGAAATGGGTATTGTAACAGTTCAGCCAAAAGAAAAAGATAGAAACTATTATGCGGTAATGGGAGGTATCTGTAAAATAACACCTAACCGAGTAGTAATTTATACCAACGCTTATGAAGAAGGGAAAAATGGCCCGAAGGATGAAAAAGAATTCCGTGAATGGACCAAAGAGATTGCTTATGAAAAGAAAACGGAAGAAGAAAAGATTCGGTTTTATCTAATAAA
>FWWL01007974.1_pt1 | contig 13939 bp, 12 predicted proteins | sample 2228331 | NCBI WGS metagenome assembly FWWL01 (sample SAMEA103939775, study PRJEB20133) | metagenome
ACACCTGAAGCATCCAAGTGAAAGGGATGGTGAACTCTTCTGCGACCTTGATATAGTCTTTGGTGTAGCAGCGAGGGTAATCGGCTGCTTCGCAATCCAGCGTAATCGCTACGGTCGGCATGGTTATCAGTCCTCCTCCTTAGCGCAGTTGCGCATATAGGTAGATTCGCTCCTCTCCACACGACTCCTGCTAAAGGAGGAGGCTAATTTGCTCAAGAAACTGTTTCCAATCCTGTACAGGGGGGCAGAGGATGTATACCTTTTTACCCCTATCCGTCATTCTGAGCGAAGCGAAGAATCCCAGCCCCTTCCCCTTCGCTTCGCTCAGGGTCAGGGTGACGAAGGGGGTGGCTCAGGGTGACGAAACCGAGCCGTCATTCACCCCTACCCGTCATTCTGAGCGAAGCGAAGAATCCCAGCCCTCACCCCCTGCCCCTCTTTAGCCCTCACCCCCGACCCCTCTCCCACAGGGAGAGGGGAGCAGACCCCTTCCCCTTCGCTTCGCTCAGGGTCAGGGTGACGAAGGGGGTGGCTCAGGGTGACGAAGCTGACAGGGGTACAAAAAGCGAGTTCAAAAAAAGAGCGCCGTCGGGTCACACCCTTACCCAGACCACCCGCTGTACTTGGCTCGCCCCCTCACCGACATCGCCCCCAACACTGGACGCCAACGGCTCCAACGCCTGAGTGGATGAGACGGTGCGCACCTGCGCTCTGGGGGCTACATGCAGGGTACACTCTGAATGTGGGAGTCTTTCACAGGAGTTTCACGCTGATAGAACTGCTCATCGTGATTACGATTGTGGCAATCCTAACAGGGATTCTATTCCCTGTGTTCGCCAGCGCACGCGAAAGTGCCCGCAAGACCGTGTGCGTTCAGCATATGCGCCAAATCGGGCAGGCGTTCTGGCTCTATCTGCAGGACTACGACGAGCGCATGCCCGACCGACGCGACCTAAAACTGGCGTTAGGCTACCGAACCTGGAGCAGTTGGCCCCCCTCCGACCCGCGCTGTGGATGGGCAGGAATCGTGCTGGAACCCTACATCCGCAACTGGGCAATCTGGTCATGTCCAAGCGTGGCAGGGAGCCTTATGGGCAACACGGTTCAAGTGCTTCAGTTAGCAGACCCGCTCCAACCCGAAAAAGCCACCCGCTACTGGATGTGGCGGTTCGACCGACCCGATGAGCCTATCCCGCCCGACAACTTCTGGGGCAAGACTCCTGACCAAGCTGTTGCCGACCTCCAAGCCAATCCGAGCCAATTCTACACCCGTCCAGAGGGCATCAGCAATGTGGAGCTGATGGTCGACCCTTACTTCCCCCGTACAATTCCCACCATCCCGCCTGAGCTTCGAGGGCGCGCCGTGCACCGAGGTGGGCGCAATCGGCTGATGCTGGATGGGCATGTGCGCTGGCTCCGCGATATCCGCACGGGCGAGTAGTATAATTTCCCCTGCGATGACCTACGCTCAGGCGGTGGACTATATTCAGAGCCTCTCGCTCTATGGCTGGCGCATGGGCAACGCACGCATGGAGGCTCTGCTCGAACTGCTGGGCAACCCTCAGCAGAAGCTCCCCGTGGTGCATATCACAGGCACGAACGGCAAAGGTTCCACCACTGCTTTGGTCGCCTCCATCCTTCGGCATGCGGGCTACAGGGTGGGAGCCTACTTCTCGCCCTATGTGTTCGATTTCCGCGAGCGCATCCTCATCGATGGCGAACCCATTCCAGAGGAACTGCTGAGAGAAGGCGTAGAGCGCTGTATCCCTTTGATAGAACGCCTGAGAGACACAGAGTATGGGCAGGTCACCGAGTTTGAACTGAAGACCGCCCTCGCATTTTGGGCGTATGTACAGTCTGGAATGGAAATTGCGGTGATGGAGGTGGGGTTGGGGGGACGGTTGGACGCCACGAATGTAATAGTCCCTGAAGTGAGCATACTGGTAAGTGTTGGCTTAGACCACACCGACCGCTTGGGACCCACTCATCGGGATATTGCCTACGAGAAAGCAAAAATCTTCAAGCGGGGGCGCTGGGCGGTCAGCGGAGTGCGGAACCCCGATGCCCAAGCGATGGTACGCGCCGTGGCACAAGCACAAGGTGCGCCATTGATCGAGGTTGTGCCAGCGTTAAGCCCTCACCCTCCCCAGCCCTCCCTCTCCCACAAGGAGAGGGAGGGTGTCAATTCCCCCTTGCCCCCCTCACTAAGGGGGGAGAAAGAGGGACAGGGGGTGAGAGCTGATAGGAAGCCCTCACCCTCCCCAGCCCTCTCTCTCCCACAGCGTGGGAGAGGGGCAAGGGGTGAGGGCTTCCATTCCCTACTCCCCACTCCCCACTCCCTTATCACCTGGCAACCGCTTCCCTCGCCCCGTGATTCAGGCGTGCGAGTGGAATGGGGGGATGGTTCGCTGGACCTTTATCCTCAGCTTATCGGCAATCATCAACGGCATAACACCGCCTGCGCCGTTTCGGCGGTCTTATGCCTGCGCAAACGGGGCTACACCATTCCTGAGGATGCCATCCGTGCTGGGGTTGCCAGCACAACCCTGCCCGGACGCCTTCAAGTGGTGAAGGAACGCCCGCTGGTGGTGCTGGATGGGGCGCACAACGCAGAGGCGGCGGAGGCACTGGCTAATACCCTGCCACGAGTGTTTTCCTACGAACGGCTCATTCTCGTGTTTGGCATGCTTCGCCCCCATCATCCTGAAAGTGTGCTTCAGAGCCTGCTTCCAATAAGCGATTGCGTGCTGTTTACCTCTGCTCTTAGTGAGCGCGCTTATCCACCCCATACCCTGCTGGAGTATGCCCATAAGTGGACGGCTCTTGCCGAGTCGCCACAGCCACGGTTCATGGATGTGGTGCCTGAGCCAGCCGAAGCGTTCCGACGCGCCCTTCAGATGGCAGGTCAGGACGATTTGATTCTCGTCACGGGTTCGTTCTACTTAGTGGGGCTGTGGCGCTAATTGGCGAACAAGCCCTCTTGGGTGGCTTGCAACATCTCGTAGTGGCGGGCACGACAGCGGTTCATAAGGGCTAATCGTTGCTCATTATCCACTCCGAGTAGGCGCATGACCCGCCCTGCAATCTCGATGAAGGTCTCAAACTCCTCAGCGATTACATCGGTCGCCCCGACCGCATAGAGCGGTTCGATCTCCGAGACATAGCGTGTGCGTGCGATTATGGGCACGGTAGGATTGAGGGCGCGCACAGCTTGAACCGTATAGCGGGTGCTCACAGGGTCGGAAACGGCTATCACTACGGAGCGTGCCCGCTCCACGCCCGCTGCGTGCAACACCTCTGGGTGTGCTGCGTCGCCGTAGACCGTGGGAATCCCCTGCTTCTGTGCCTCCTGTACCAATGCGCCATTCAACTCTACCACCACGATGGGCACATTCAGCTCGCTCAGCAGGGTCGCTAAGTTGCGCCCGTTTAGCCCGAACCCTACAATCAGGATATGGTCTTTGTACGGATAAGGCTGGGCACGCTTCTGTCCGTACTGAGCTAACAAGTGATGGCGATGGGTCAGGCGCGCCACCACCCGATAACTCAGTGCAAGCAAGGGCGCCGTGAGCAGAATGCTGAGCGAGGTTCCCACCACTAAGCCATTAATCAGGTCGGGCGGAATAAGATTCAGCACGCGCGACTGCTCCATCAACACGAAAGAGAACTCCCCGATATTCGCCAACAGGATGCCCGCAAACAGCCCCACGCGAAATGGACGCTTCAAGCCGAACGCAATCGCAACCACTACGAGCGCCTTCACTGTCATCAGGAGTACCGTCCATCCCAGCACTTGTCCCCAGTGGTCGCGCACATAGGGCAGGTCGGCAAGCATCCCCACCGAGATAAAGAAGAGCGCAAGGAAACTGTCGCGGAAGGGCACGATATTGGCGGTTATCTGGTGGCTATAGGGGGTTTCTGAGATGATAATGCCCGCTACGAACGCTCCCAGGGCAGGCGATAGCCCCAGCCGCTGGGTGACATAACTCATGAGTAAGGCGATGAAGAGCGACCCCAGCACAGGGATTTCACGCGTGTCGGAGGCGGTCATCCATTTGAGTAAAGTGGGCATAATGATACGCGCAGCTGTATAGACCACCACCACCCCTACCACCGTAATCACCAACTTGGGGATTACAACTCGAAGCCCCTCCTCCTCCAAGCGCGCCACATAGGGAATGACCGCCATGAAGATAGGCGCCATCACATCCTGAAATAGCAGAACGCCTATCGCAAATCGTCCATGAGTGCTGTCCATCTCTTGGCGTTGTTTGAGCAGTTTGACCCCGACGGCGGTACTGCTGAGGCTGATAATCATGCCCAACGCTAAGGCTTCCGCAAAAGAGAACCCCAGCACCTTCGCACCAATCACGCATACCAAAATAGTCAAAGCGATCTGCGCAATCCCTGCGCGTAGCACATAGTGGCGCAGTTGCAACAGTTTATCAATTGAGAACTCCACCCCCAACGAAAAGAGCAACAGCACCACGCCCACCTCCGCCAGCAGGCGGATGGCTTCCGCTTCCTCCACTAGCTTCAGCCCATATGGACCAATCAGTGCGCCCGTGAGGATGAATCCCACAATCGCAGGCACGCGCAAACGCTGGAACAGCACCACCACGACGATGCTGACCCCAATCACAAGAAGGATGCTCTCTACGAGGGTAGTCGCCTCTGTCCCCATACAAGTTGCCTCTTCAGTATACCTGCGATAATGAAGTGACTCCTCCGCCCGTCACCCTGAGCGAAGCGAAGGGGAAGAGTCTGCTCCTCTCTCCCACCTTACTACACGACACTTTTTGAGGAAGAATAGAAAATGGGCGTATACGAGGGGGTGCCCCTACTCAACCACCTTGCCTGTAGGGGCAGCCCCCCGTGTTTGCCTTGCTAAATAGAGGTCAACTCAGGCACAAATACGAAAAACGGTCATGTAATAAGCCTCTCCCTACGGGAGAGGGACTGGAGGTGAGAGCTGAATATGCAGAAAGGGAAGGCTACTTCGGGGAACCCGACACGCAACGATTCCCACGCTCGTAAAAGCGCCACTCCCGCTCGGTCGCCTTGCGAATGCCTATCCGTGGGGATATCCCCACTCGCTCATCGGGCACAGGTTCCCCCTCCCATATCTGCACCCGCCCCGTAAGAAGCGACTCGCCATTCATCGCTCGGCTGATGCCCAACGCACGACACAGATTGCCCGGCCCCCGACATAACTGGTAGATGGGGCGATGACTGCGACGGCGAATCATCCACTCCACGCCCAAGATTGGCTCTACTGCTCGAATCAGCACCGCGCACCCACGCCCCTCCTGCTCGCACACCACATTGAAACACTCGTGCACCCCGTAGATGAGATAGACATATGCTGTGCCGGGCGGACCGAACATCGCACGGTTGCGCTCAGTGAGACCCCGATAGCTGTGGCTCGCAGGGTCCTCTTGAGGGTAGGCTTCGGTCTCCACGATGCGCCCGCCTACCCACCCTTCGGGATGATGCACCACAAGCCAGTGCCCGAGCAGATGGCGCGCCACCTCTACCGTCGGGCGCATATAGAAGGCAATCGGCAACGGACGCGGTCGCTCCATCCTCACTCCTAAATCTCGAATCGTGGCTCGTGAAGTCGTATCCCTATCAGCAAGCCCACTGATGCCAGCGCGGTCAACACCATACTGCCTCCCAAACTCACAAACGGGAGAGGAATGCCCACCACAGGGAACAACCCCATCGTCATCCCCACATTCGTCAACAGGTGGAAGGTGAACAAGATAAGAATCCCGCCCGCCACCAAGCGAAAGAACTCGGTTTGAGTCTCTACCATCACCCGCCAGATGCGATACAGAAAGAACCCATAAACCCCCAGAAAGCCGAGCGCCCCCACAAAGCCCAACTCCTCACCCATCACCACGAAGATGAAGTCGGTGTGCTGTTCGGGGATATAGCGCAGGTTCTTCTGCGTGCCTTGCAGGTAGCCCTTGCCGGTGAGTTGCCCACTGCCAATCGCAATCCGCGCCTGCAGGATGTGATACCCGCTCTGCTGGGGGTCTGCCTCAGGATTGAGAAACGACACCAACCGCGCCTTCTGATAGTCCCGCAATCCACCAGCGTGCCACAAGCCCACGAACCCCATTCCCGCTAACAGCACCACCAGCACCAGCCAGCGAATGGGCGCGCCCGCCAGAAAGACCATGCCAAACCACAGCACCCCAAACACTATCGCCGTGCCCAAGTCGGGCTGTTTGAACACCAGCAGGGCAGGGATTGCCATATGCAGAAGGGAGCCTAAAAAGCCCCGCCAACTGCGCAGGGCACTTCCTTGCTGAGTCAGCAGGCTCGCCAAAGTGAGAATCAGAAACAACTTCGCCAACTCGGAGGGCTGGAACTGGTAGCCGCCGGGCAGTTCAATCCACCGCTGTGCCCCCTTGCGCTCCGCACCAAACAGCTCCACAAACAGCAACATCAGCACATTCAGCAGGTACAGCCACCGCCACGAGCGTTGCCACTGCTGGGGGTTCACAATTGCCAACACCGGCGCAACGCCACTCGCCATCAGAATCCAAATAAGCTGGCGCTCCCACAGCCGAGGCGCCCAGTGAACCGTTGCGCTTGCGCTATAAAGCACCATCGCCCCTCCTGCCACCAACACCAGAGCCGTTAGTAGGAGAGGCACATCCAGTCGCTTGAGGAACTCGAACCGATGGGGAAGCCCTTGTGGTAGCACGCCCATAGCCCAATTGTACCTGTATGGGTTGCCAGTTTCACCGCCAACCACCCTCTAACCGCTCCAGATGTGCTATAATTAGAGATACCGAGAGGAGAGTGCCGATGATGCGAATAGGGTTTCTATTGGGAGTCGTCGCACTGTTGATACAGATGGCGATTGCACAGGAAGAACCGCCCCTCATCAACTATGCAGCGGGAATAGGCGAGTTCGAACACGACGAAGACCCCGAAGGACGGGGTGATAATGTTGCCGATGGCTTCAGCTGGAGCGTCACAGAAGAAGGGGTCTTCACCTTCTTCAAAGACCTTGAAGAACGCTATTCCGGTCTCGGTAGTCAACGCATCACCATTAGCAGGAACGGCTCTGGCACCGCCACGGCTCGCCTCAACCTACTTCTCGATTTTCCCTCTCCCCGATACCCACAACCAGGTGAGACCATTTCCATAAGTTTCTGGGCGAAAACCACCACCCTCCGAAATGTGCAGATTCGACTTGTAGTAAATGGGGCAGATGGCACAGCAAGTAGCACGCTTGTTACAATCACCTCCTCTCAACCGGAATGGACTCGTTTCCAAGCAACTTATACCGTGCCTCCCTCGAACCCTCCAGGTGTTCTCGTCAGGTTTTTCATCGATGCCCTTCCAGGAGAGGCTTCGGGAACCATTTGGCTCGATAACCTCGAAGTCTACGGCTCTCAACGGTGGCAAAATAATCGCCCCCAACGCAGTATGAAACTCTTTACCTATTACCAGCGCCAGCAGGATATGGCAAATGGCGACTGGATCTATTACGCCGAAAACTTCGACATGGTCGGCGCTTTTAACTCCTCTTTTGAACTGCGTCGCATGAAATACTACCGTCCAGACCTGCGTACTCTCACCTACTATGTGGCGTTCTATAGTGTTGATAGAAACCCCTGGCCCGCTCAAGACCCCTTTGGCTATGCCTACTGCAACGCTAATCATCCCGAATGGTTCCTTCTGACCGTTTTTGGTCAGCGCGCTCGCTATTTCGGCGATCAATATCTGATGGATGTAGGCAATCCCGAGTGCGCCGCCTGGGCAGCAGGCAACATGCGCCGACGCGCCGAACGCGCGAACTTCGGTTGGGATGCCATCCAGCTTGATAGCTTATCCGATTTCCTCTATTTTGGCAATCTCCAGCGATACCCTACTAACACCAGCCGATTCGCCGCTTGCCAAAAGTATCTAATGCGCATCAAACAAGAGCTATCACCCTACAGCACCGAAATCATCGGAAATGCCGCCTCTATGGCATACACGCGAGATCGAATGCCCACACTTCTGCTCCGAGAAAGGGCGCTCGATGGGCTGCTGATGGAACAAGCATTTACGACCATATTCTCTTGGCCACCAGAATATCTCAGTATGGGTGCGTTCGAAACACAAATTAACACCCTTGCTGAAAACATGGACAAACTGCGAGTGGTCTACTCAGGATACACCTTCAATCCTGCACGCCAACGGCGTATGAAACTTTACGCTCTCGCCAGCTTCCTACTTATCTCCAGCGAGACCGCCTTTCTCTATCTCTGGCGACACTACTACGAACAACCACCCTACGGACAAAGCGCTTGGCGACCCGATGAAGACTTTAATGTCCCCCTCGGAGAGCCTGCAGGACCTTTTCAGGTGTTTTTCCGTAGCAGTGACTACCGAGGAGGACTCTACTATCGCCCCTTCACGAACGGTATTGTACTCGTAAATCCAACTGGCATCACACCAATAAGAGTCCCCAATCAGGCAGAGCCCCTTTGGAAGGAATCCGCTGTCTTTACATGGACTCTAGATCAAGACTATTGGGACCTGCATACGCGCCAAGTCCTGCCCGCAGGCACGCGCATCAAAATTCACCCAAAACAGTCGTACATTCTTGTGCGTGCAGGCTCCAATCTGCGAAGCTCACCGCCTAACCCAAAACCTGAAATCACCAAGCCAGCACAACAGGAATCGTCCCCTAAGATAGAGCGCTAAGCACCTTGAGGAAGCACCCACATAGGTGCTTCCCTCCCCCTCACCCATCCAATACCTCCATCATCCTTACACCCGCTCCCGAACCGCAAACATATCGCTCACACTGCCGAAATAGAGATAGTCCGACAACACCTGCACAATCGGCTCCATCTCGCATAACAACTCCACAAAGTGGTTATAAGCAGGCAAGCCCGATAGGTTCTCCGTGAACTCGCTGAACCGTGCCGTCGGATTAGAAGGGCTCGCTCCAAAACAGGTCACAGGATGAAGATACACCGCTCCCAACTGCCCAACTGCCACTGCCAGCCACTCGGCTAAAATGCGTGCTACCAAACGCCGATACGCTTTCCACGCCGTGTTGGGATAATCGCTCGTGATATCACCACCACTATCTAGCCCCCATCTTCCAACCGCGTGCGCATCGCTGGGCGCACTGGGATGATAAAGCCCATACCCACCTTGGGGCGAAGTTCCGTGCGCATCGACCGTCATATTGACCAGCAGATGAAACCCGTTCCAGACCGTGCTCGGAGGCACTAAAGCCCCCCACCCACTGGCTTCGTGGTTCGAACGCAAGCCCCGATAGCCCGCGTCCCGATAGGCTTGCCAATAGCCGAGCCCACCACTCTTATTCTTGGCGGTGTTGGTATACCCGTGCCCTGCACCGTGCCCATCGGGGAAGCCCATCGCCCGCAGTTCGTCGATATGCCCCTCCACCACGATTCGAGCAAGATGATAACTCCCATCCCGTGCATTCGGCACGCTCGTGCCCACGCCCGACATCGGCATCGCCGTCTCTACCCACTCTCGCCCATCTATCGTGTACTCCAGCCCTGTAAAAGTATCAGGGGCATACCGCTTGTTGACCGCAATCCCATGCCCAATCGGCACATCGTTCGGCGCCCCATACTGCCCACCGGTATGACGCCCCAGTGTGAACAGATTGCCACTCATATTCAACCCATTGCCGGGCATCGTGTGGTCATGCGGTCCGCACGGCTGAGTCTTCGTATGGTTCGCCACCAGAATCGAATGCGCCTGCCGAGCCACCTGAACCGCATCGGAGCCGACCACATCAGAACGGTTCAGCAACACCCAGTGGTCGTAGCCGGAGGGAACACTTGTGCGTGTGCGGTCTCGCCCACCAACTTGAATGCCGTGATGCACCACCAACCCTGTGCGCTCACAGAACCCAACAGCCCAATCCAGCGTGTCCCGTTGAATGGTCAGCTGCTGAACGAAGTTCATCCCGTCCACACGAGTATCGCCCAACTGGAGCGGATGGTCGGTCTCAAAGTGCAGGGGAACCCGCCATGCAGGGCGTACGCCACAGAGTTTGAGCGCATACAAAAGCCAAAAGACGCCATAACTGCCTGTGCTTTCTATATCAGGCGTGCGCACCACAAGAGAAGAGGAACCGAACAGATAAACCATCGGCAGCAAGAAATGCTTGCGATAGCGATAGGCGACAATCGTATCATCACCTGAATAAGACACATCAGGCTGGTCGGGCACGGCAAGAATCTCGCCGTTTTCGCCTAACGCTAAATGCTTCGCCCAGTCCAAACGCCAAAAGCCCGATTCGCTTGCTGAAGTGCGCCAGTTGACGCTGGGGATATAGACTCGAGTGTTCTCTCTCAGAAGCCAAACGCGCGTGCCGATGCGAAACGGCAAGCCCCAAGTGGCTCCTGCATCGAGCATCGTGACAGTATTGACGAGGTTGCTGGCGTTCGGTCGGACAATCGGGAAATCGGGAGGGAGAAGAGTGGTGGCATCAGAGCGCGCAGCAGAAAACACTGTGCCGAAGTAGGCAATCGGTGGGTCTTGGGGTTCGTTCCAGCTAAGCCATGCAAGGCTGGCAACAACGAGAGGAGAGCCATCTCCTATATGAGCCTCTCTATCGATCACGAACACCGCATCGAACTGGCGCAGGTAGGCACGGGCGTTTTCGGAAGTGGGGTCTAATGCAGAAACAGCCGTTTCGAACGCACTGGTTCCAACGCCGTTCAGCACCGCCAGCGTGGTCTGGATGCCGAGATTCTGAAGCACACGCGCCTCTCGCCCGACTTGCATGAAGTTGCGTCGGGGACTGACAATCAGTACCTTAGCCATCACCGCACCCCCACCACTTTGCTGAACAGAGTCTGGCTCGTGCTGGAAGTCACCTGAATGCGATACTGGTCGCAGTGTTGGTCTGCAATCTCTACTCTAAACCAACTGTTAGCAGAGCCTGTGATTGTGCCTGTTGCGATCTGGAGCCAGCCATCACCCAGCGGGTTGCCACTCGCATCGACCCAGCGCCCCAGTATTGTGTAGGATATATCTGCCGTACCCGCTTTGCGTCCGCCCCAGATAAGCCGACTAAACTCGCTCGCTCGGTCAATAGTGGGCGATTCGGCGTTCGTGCTATCAAGCAGGTCTCTCGGCGTGGAACCGACGCTGATTACGCTTACCAACAGCGTTTCGACTTGGGGTGGCGCGCTCTGCACCGAAACAGGTAAAGGCGATTGGGGACTCACATCCACTAACTGCGCTTGGCTCTTGAAAAATCGGATTGGCATTGCAAGACCTCCTTCCTCTGTAGAAAGCACGGGCAAGGAAGTGCCCGTGCTAAACGCTACTACGATGTGCCCGTGCCCATCAGGGCGGTCTGCCACAGCCCGTAGCCGACCCCGTAGCGGGCGCGCACGCCGTAGTAGACGCGGTCGCGCATAAACACCTGATCCGAGTTCGGGCTGTCCAACGCCGAGAACTCCAACGGCACATCCTGACGCTCCTGCAGAATCACAGCGCGAACGGAACGGGAAGTATCCAGTAGGAACCACTTGTCCGCATCTGCCCCTGTGATATACGGCGACACAATCAGGCGCAGCTTGCCCTGGAGCACATTCTTATACGAAGTGTAGTTGGTAGAGCTACTTGCTTGCACCACAATCGGCGACTCCAGCAACTCCATCGCCAGCCAGTGCAGTTTCGGTCCCACCAGCAGAGTATCGGGCATAATGCCCATCGGTCGTCCCCAATCGTCCTTGAACTCCATCATCTGCGCAATCGCTTTCTGAAGCGACTCGGTGCTGAGCGCTCCCTCGTACAAGTTGCTCTGCACCCCGCTCTCACCCTCTCGGTGGTCCGTGTCGAACAGCAACCGCCCATCGTAGCACACCCCGTCGACGGCTCCCCGTAGCAGTGCCTGTACCACCAACTGCTCGCGATGGCGCACCGCCTCCAAAGCCAAATCGCGCACCCGCATGCGTATCATGTCGTACTGTTCGTCCTCCAGCGCGCGCCGTTCTACTGCAATCGACGCCTCCCAAGTGCGGTCGCTAATCGCATACTCCAGCACGCGTAGACCTGTCGGCGTGCGCTCATCCACAAACTCACGCATCACGGGCACACTACCCAGCCACCCATACTTCTGGGTTGGCAGGGTCGTGCGCACAATCGTGGCAATACGAGGCACGATACTCTCGCCCTCCATCTGGCGGTAGGCACTGAAAAACTCCGTGCGCAAACCCGCCTCCACCAACGACAGCAAATCGCTCCGTACTAATGGCATCCTCCACTCCCCCCTTACACCGTGTGATTGTCGATGCGGATACGCACACGATTGCCCTCAACCAGCTCCACCACTGTACCGACCACTACATTATGCGTGCTGGTCTTGGCAACCTCGTTATCGCTCATAGCGCGCACCGCAATACCCATGTCCGCTTGCGAGTAGGTTCCTGAGCGGTTGTACACGAAACTCCCCCGTTTGATGACCCGACAGCGTACCGCTCCGTTCGCACCGTTTGTGTTGTCCACGCTCTCAAACGCCACACCCACAAAGCGCAGGTTTGCGCTATCGCTGGCAGGCACAAGGTAGCCCGTGTTATCCACACAGACCAAAGCCCCCTTCCAAATCTTGGTATTCGCCTTCACAGGGTAGGCGATTAGCAGTCCCTCACGCTCCAAAGTCTCGTACGGCTGAGTCAAGGCTGGCATCAGCGCACCTCCTTCCGAGCGTTCAGAATCTCAACTGGATTCAAGTCGGGAAATGCCCGACGCAAGAACGCCAGCTCCTCCGCATCGAAAGTGGGCAACTCTTGCTCAGGTACTGGCGCAACCTCGCCTAACAACGGACGAGAGGGTAAACCCTCTACAAAGCGTCGGAACAACTCGGCAATCGAGAGGCTCTCCCCGCTAAACTGCACTGTCGCTTCGCCATAGGTCAGGATTGCCTCGGCAAACGGAACCTGTTCGGGGGTCAACTGCCCCTTCAAAACCCAGCGTTGAATCTGTTCACGCACCTCATACGCACGCAACTGCGCCTCTAACTCGCGCACACGCGCTTCCCAAAACCCTTCCACTTGCGGAGTCTCCATCCACACGACCTCCTCTGCTAATCCAGGAGGGGTTGCACGAAAGAGCTGGGCGCTCGCCACACGCGGGTTGCCAGTTACCGACACCTCCAGCAAACGGCTCAAATCCCTACTCAGCCCCACACTTAGCCCCCGCAACCGCAACCGCTGAAGCAGAGCATCCGCCTCAGGCAAGAGGGCAATCTGGGCATATAACCCCGTGCCCTCCTGCCACAGGCGCACTACCCAGCCCAGTAAAAAAGGCGATGGGCGATGCTCTACAAACACGGGCACAGGCGCACGAAAGTGGGATACCAATCGCTGAAGGTGAGCTTCTGTAATCACAACCCCCTTGTCAGGATACGCCCCCACCTCTAATAACTTCGCAAGGCGAAATACCCACTCCATCCGCACAACGCCTCCGTACAACTACAGACGCCTAACCATCAACAAGTCAACCTGTCAAAGAGGCTGTTCGAGAAAAAATCCCTTTTCTGCAAGGGCACAGGGAGGTGTTAGGAGGTTGAGACCCTTCGCTTCGCTCAGGGTGACGAACCAAGACTCGAATGGTGACGAACCAAGACTCGAATAGAGAGCCTTCGCTTCACTCAAGGGGACGAAACAGGGCTGCTTTTTAGCCCTCGCCCCCATTCTGAGCGAAGCTCCTCACCGTCATTCTGAGCGAAGCGAAGAATCTCCCAAGCAGGATGCCCCCATCTACGAGATGGATTTTTCGAACACCCTCACCTGTCAAAGAGGATGTTCAAAAACGGGGTTAGGAGCGCAGGATACTCTGTCTATGAGATTCTTCGCTTCAAACGGTTCTCGTTCTCGTGTCATATACGAACTAATCCTCGAACTGAAAGAGGGACTTAGCGTTCTGC
>FWWL01007976.1_pt1 | contig 13936 bp, 16 predicted proteins | sample 2228331 | NCBI WGS metagenome assembly FWWL01 (sample SAMEA103939775, study PRJEB20133) | metagenome
TTTGATGTGTTAGATAGTCATTAAAAATGTTTGTTTATAAAAAATAACATAAAATTTAGAGTTTTTAAGGATTTTTAATTAGAAAAATTCATTCAAAGAATTTCGCTTTTTAAGAACTTCTCAGTAAAGGAAAAAAGATTATTTTCTACTTAATAGGCAGCTATCAAAAATGCTTGTTTAAAGGATTTTCAATTAGAAAACCAATTACAAAACATACCCAAAATAATGTGATAAATTAAAAATTCATTTAAAACATTTCATCTCTTTAAGGACTATTCGGTAAAAGAAAAATATGAATATATTAGCCAATTATTGGACAATCTTTTAGTGTTTGATTCTGTGCTTTAAAATTTTCGCACTTAAAAAGGAGGGAAATTATGCGTGTAAAGACTGGGTTTGTAAGAAGAAGAAGGCATAAGAAAATTCTTAAATTGGCAAAAGGTTATTATCTATCGAAGTCTAAGGTTTTTAGAAGAGCCAATGAGCAGGTAATTAGATCATTGTATTATTCTTATGTTCATAGAAGAGAGAGGAAAAGGGATTTTAGAAAGCTTTGGATTATGAGGATAAATGCAGCGGTTAGAGAATTTGGCTTGAATTATTCTAAATTCATTTATGCACTCAAGAAACTTAATGTAAATTTAAATAGAAAGGTTTTATCAGAGATGGCGGTAAATGAACCAGAGACTTTCAAAAAACTTGTTGAAGAAGCTAAATTAGCACTAAATGCATAATTTTGATAGCATTAAGAGTGAATTGGTTAAAGAACTTGAGAATATAACAAGTTTAGAAGGATTACAAAACTTGAAGAATAAGTATTTGGGTAAAAGGGGTATGATTACTGAAATGATGAAAAATCTTAAAAACCTATCATTGGAAGAGAAAAAACAATTGGGAACCAAATTGAATGAAATTAAGAAATTTATTGAAAATGAAATTGAAAATAGGAAACAAATTATCTTGGATTTAGAGGGTGATATCTATGATATTACACTACCAGGCTATAAAAGAGAATTTGGTAACATTCATCCGATAAGTAAAGTTTTTGATGAGGTAGTGGATATATTTTTGAGTATGGGCTTTAGTGTTGAATTTGGACCTGAGATCGAGGATGATTGGTATAACTTCACAGCTCTGAATATCCCTCCATACCATCCTGCAAGGGACATGCAAGATACATTTTATTTAGAGAATGGTAAATTATTGAGAACGCATACTTCACCAATTCAAATTAGAACTATGGAAAATCAAAAACCACCCATTAGAATAATAGCACCTGGTAGGGTGTTTAGAAGAGATGAGATGGATAGCACACATTCACCTGTTTTTCATCAACTTGAAGGGCTTTATGTTGACAAAAATGTTTCATTAGCCCAATTAAAGGGGACATTGGAAATTTTTATTCGTAAATTGTTCTCAAGTGATACAAGGATAAAATTTAGACCATCTTATTTCCCATTTACAGAACCAAGCATTGAGGTTTTAATTTATAGGGATAATAGATGGCTTGAAATACTTGGAGCAGGTATAGTTCATCCCAATGTTTTGAAGAATTGTAATATAGACCCAGATATTTATAGCGGTTTTGCATTTGGATTAGGTATTGAGCGAATAGCTATGATAAAGTATAATATAAATGACATAAGACTTTTTTATGAAAATGAAGTAAGCTTTTTAAAACAGATAAAATAAAAAGGAGGTCAGAATTATGGAGAGATTGATTTTGCTTTCAATTTTTGTTCTTTGGGCATGTGCACCAAGTAAAGCAAAAATTATGGTTGCACTTCCTCTTGAGAAATCCGGTTTGACATATGGTATAGATGCAAGAAACGGTATAAACTTAGCTGTTCTTGACCTTGCAGAGAAGAATACTCAGTTTACCTATTGTGATACAGAAGGAAAGCCTGAGAGATTTGTAGAGTGTTATGAAGAGGCCAAAAGGCAAGGTGTGAATGCTGTTATAGGTCCTATACTTACAAGAGAAATTGATGATAAGGCTATTGAGCTTATAAATAAGTATAAAATACCTGTTATTACACCATCTATTACAACAGATGAGATTTTTAACAAGAGTGATTATATATTCACTATTGCTGCAACAAATTCAATAATAGCTGCAAATTTGGTTTATATTCTTAATGAAGTTGGTGTGAAGCAGGTTATAATTGTCAAAGATCCCAATAACTCCTATTCAGTTGATATTACGGAGAAAGAAAAGAAAGCACTCTCGAAGTATAATATAGAGGTTGTAGATGAAGTGAATTTTAGGAGTGCAAGGGCTGATTTGATAAGTGATCTTAAAACTTCCCTTTCTAAATTCCCTAAGCAAACACCTGCTAAGAAGGGACAAGCAACTACATTAGCACCAAAAACTGCTATTATTATAAATCTATATGCAATAGATTTAGATAAAATTCTTTTGGATATTAGAAATGAGCTAAAATACGATGGTATATTAGCTGGTCCTGATGCTTGGGACGAAATAAAAGAGCAAGCAACACCTGTTCCTGGTGAAAACTTCTATGTTGCTCACTTTTTCCCACTAGAAAACCAGAAAACGCAGGAGTTTAGTAAAAAATATAATGATCAGTTCAAATCTATTCCATCCTCATGGTCAGCACTAACTTATGATGCACTTAGTATTCTAATAAATGCTATTAGAGAAGCGAAAGCTGTTGAGACTCAAAGAATAGTTTTAAGACTAAAGTATCAAGATTATGATGGGTTAACGGGTAGAATATCATATGGTGGTGATAGTAAGCCTGATGATAAATCAGTAGTTGCTATAAAGTATACGGGTGATAAGAAGGGATTTTTAAGAAGGACAACAGTTTCAGGAACTATTGCTCAATAGGCGCCTTTGGCGCCCTTCTATGAGTATATTATCAATCTTGCAAGATGGTTCAGATAAGGTTTTTTACAGAGTTTTAATAAAAAACAAGACCTATATCTTATTAAGGGAGAGCAAAAAATATAGATTTGAACAATATATAAAAATCTCACATTTACTAAATGGTTTAACACCAAAAATTTTTGATCACGATGAAGGAAAGCTTGAAATTTTGATGGAAGACCTTGGAGATTTAAGTCTCTTTGATTATATGATAACTTATAAGGATTATAAAATTTATTATGAGGTTATAAGTGTTTTAAAGGAAATTCAAAAAATAAGTGCTAGTTTACCGGTTTTCGACTTAGAGCACCTTCTTTATGAATTAGATTACTTTCTAACTTATAACAGAGACTATTTGAATTACAAAGATTTTTTGTATAAAAATGCAGAGATTATTTCAAACTTTGATTATGCATTTATGCATAGGGATTTTCAATCAAGGAATATAGTAATCAAGGATAATAAAATTAGAGTTATTGATTTTCAAAATGCTCATATTGGTCCAAAGCTTTATGACATTGCAAGCCTTTTAAATGACCCATACGTTAATTTGGAGGATGAGATGATAGAAAAGTTGTTGAACTTTTATGGAAATATAGATTTTGAAAGCTTTTTAAGGACATCACTTCAAAGGATTTGTCAAGTTTGTGCAGCATTTAAGAAATTATCAAAAGAAAAGCAGTTTTTTAAGCAGTTTATTGCAATAGCAATAAATAAGTTTGAGAAACTTATTCAAACTTTAAAATTTTAAAATGCTTTGGGGAAGTAGTATAAGCTCATATCAGGCGGAAGGTGATAATTATAATGCAGATTGGTGGTTATTTGATGATGGAAGGAGTGGTAAAGCAAGTTATTTTTGGTATAAATGGAAAGAAGATATTAGGTTATTGAAGGAACTTGGACAAAATGCATTTAGATTTTCAATTGAATGGAGTAGGATTTTTAAAGCTGAGAATGAGATCGATTATAGTAGTTTGGATGTTTATAAGAGAATTGTGGATGAACTTTTAAGTTATAATATAGAACCAATTTTAACAATTTGGCACTTTACAAATCCAATTTGGTTCTATAAAAAAGGTGGATGGCTTGTAAAGGAAAATATAAACTACTTTTTGGATTATGTAGAATTAATTAGAAAAAATTTTCAAAATGTTAATTACTTTGTAGTTTTAAATGAACCAAATGTATATGCTTTTAAGAGTTACCTTGAAGGGACATGGCCTCCACAAGAGAGAAGTCTAAGAAGAGCATTTAAGGTGATAAATAACCTTAAAAATGCATATTTAGATGCTTATAAAATATTAAAAAATCCAAAACTCCAGATTGGCATTGCTCAAAATATTATCATATTTAAAGCTTATAGAATTTACAATCCTTTAAGTGTTATTTCAACAATTTTCAATAACAAGTTCTTTAACTTCTACTTCCTTGATAAGGTTAAAAAGCTCCTAGATTTTGTAGGTGTTAATTATTATACGAGAGTATTTATCAAATTTTTTTTAAACTTCGAATATAAAGAAAATGCAGAAAAAAATTGTCTTGGATGGGAAATTTATCCAAGAGGTTTGTATGAGGTTTGTAAGATGGCTTATAAAAGATACAAGAAACCAATTATTATTACAGAAAATGGAATTTGCACTAATAATGATTATCAGAGAATTAATTTCATAAAGGAACATATCAGTTATTTAAAAAAGGCAATTGCTGAGGGCATTAAAATTTTAGGATATATGTATTGGTCATTTTTGGATAATTATGAATGGGCATATGGTTTTGAACCTCGTTTTGGAATCGTAGAGGTTGATTATGAAACAGGTAAAAGGAAAGTTAAGCCTAGTGGATATTTTTATAAGGAAATTATAGAGGAGGATCCGCTATGAACGATAGGAAGAAAGAGCAAACAAAAATGTTTAGGAGGGTGATAAACATTGTAAAGCGCATGCATGAGATCTACAAGGAATTAGATAGGACACTTGATGAAGTTACAGCTTGGAGGAGAGAGATAAATGAGCATTTTTGGGAATTCCCAGAGGCAAAGATAGCGCTAAGGAAGTTAGATATGATTGAAAAGAAGGCACTTGCATCGAAGAAGGAATTAGAAAGTAATAGAAAGGGTTTTTTAACTATGCATGAAATTATAATGTATATTTTTGCACTTAGGAAAATAAGGAAGTATAAGGGAAAGAGTGTTTATATCTGGATAGATGATGATGACAATGTGCACTTTGAATTTAAGGATGGCTATATTGTTATAACACCCTCCGGGAGAATTATAGCTTTGTGAAAATTCCAGTAATAACAGGTCCTACTGCAAGTGGGAAAACTGAGCTTGCAGAAAAGCTAATAGAAATTTATCCTAATTTGGTTGTAATTGCAATTGATTCAAGGAAGATCTATAAATATATGGATATTGGAACTGCAAAACCTAAATTTCCATATCGAAATTTTTATAGAATGATAGATTTAATTGAACCAAATGAAAAATACAATGTTGGTATATACTTTAAAAATGCCCAAATTGAAATAAAGAAAGCACTTAATGATGGCAAGAAAGTTTTACTTGAAGGTGGAACAATTCTATATCTAAAAGCTTTAATTGATGGGCTTAGTATTTTTCCTGAGCCAAGTAGTGATATTTTAGATTACATAAAAATTAAAACGACAGATGAACTTTATAAAGAGCTTTATAAACTTGATAAAAAAAGAGCTTTTAAAGTTCATCCAAATGATAGATTTAGAATTGAAAGGAGCTTGATAGTTATCCTTTCTACAAATATGAGTTATGAAGAGGCTTGTAAGGAATTCTATAAAAAACCTGATTTTGAATACGATGTTTATATTTTGCAAGTTGAAAGGGAAAAACTTTATAGGAATATAGAAAATAGAGTTTATGATATGTTAAATGATGGACTTTTGGATGAGATTAAAATGTTAATTGAGAGGTATTCAAGGGATGCTATTGGATTAAGGAAGACTATTGATTACTTTGAATTCTTAGACTATTTTGAAGGTAAAATTAGTTTAGAGGATGCAATTAAAAAAACAATTTCAGATACTAAGGAATTTGCAAGGAGACAGAAAAGATTTTTAAAACATATAAAAGGTTATAGAATGGATTATGATACTTTAAAATTTCACCTTTGCCGTTGTAGCTCAATAGGTAGAGCGGGGCATTCGTAATGCCCAGGTTGCCGGTTCGAGTCCGGCCAGCGGCTTTATGTTTGCAAGACATTTTTTTGGTTTAAGTGATAATGATATTAAGGAAATTTTAGATTACTTAGGATATAATGATTTAAATAGTTTTTACAAGGATAAAATTCCCAAAAGTTTTGAAATAGATGAGTTTAGATTACCTCCTGCATTAAGTGAGGAAGAAGTTAGAGAATACATTGATAGTTTAGCGAATTTAAATAAGACATTTAAAATTTTTGCAGGTGGTGGTGCTTATGATTGCTTTATCCCTTCTGCATTAAATCAGCTACTATTAAGAAGTGAATTCTATACTGCATATACACCATATCAACCAGAAGTATCACAAGGAACACTTCAAGTAATGTTTGAATTTCAATCTTTAATATGTGAGCTAACAAAGATGGATGTTTCAAATGCATCTGTATATGATGGTGCAACTGCTCTTGCGGAAGCAATTTTAATGAGTTTTAGAATAAAGAATAATTATAAGGTTATAGTTCCTAGAAATCTCAATCCCAACTATAAAGAGGTTTTGAAAACTTACTTACAAAATTTAGAAGCTGTCATTGTAGAAGTTAGCTTTGATGAAAATGGTAGGATAAATTTAAATGAGCTTAGAAATTTAATAGATAATGAGACTGCAAGTGTAGTTATTCAAAATCCAAATTACTTTGGAATAATTGAAGAAGTATTTGAAATGGCTTCAATCGTAAAATCAAAAAATGTTCTTTTGATAAGTGTATTTGATCCTGTAAGTCTTGCAATTATCGCACCACCTGGTGATTATGATAGTGATATTGCAGTTGGTGAAGGACAAGCCTTAGGTCTTCCCTTATCATTTGGAGGTCCATATGTTGGATTATTCACTTCTAAAAAGGAATACATAAGGCAAATGCCTGGTAGGATTGTTGCATTAAGTGAGGATAAGAACGGAAGGGGAGGATTTGTTACAACTTTGCAAGCAAGAGAGCAACATATTAGAAGGTCAAAGGCTACAAGTAATATCTGTACAAATCAGCAACTTATGGCGACAGCGGTATGTATTTACTTGACATTGATGGGAAGGGAAGGTTTATTAAAAGTTGCAAAAGATAGTTTTTATAAAAGTGAGTATCTAAAGGAAAAAATTAGACATAAGCTTGTATTTAATAGCCCAACATTTAGAGAATTCGTAATAAGAACGAAAAGAAAAGCTAAGGATGTGATATTAGAATGTTCTAAAAATGGATTTTTAGTAGGACCTGAGGTTAAAGTGCTTGGTGAGAATTATCTATTGATAGCAATAACTGAAAAGCGAAAGAAAGAGGAAATAGATAAACTTGCAGAAATTATTTCTGACTTATAATTTTTTCCTTCCTTAATAAAATTCTCTCTCCATTTTCCTTTGTCCCATAAAAATAAACATTTAAACTATCTCTAAAAAAGTCTAATAATACATATCCTCTATATTCCGCATTCATGAATTTAATATGTGGATTTTGTCTTAGGATAGTATCACTCATAGCTTTTAAGCCACTTGGAGAACTAACACCTGCTGTTATAATTTCATATGCAACATGCTTTTTATTATACAAAATTTCACCAAAATGAAAAACGTGGGTATCACCTGTTCCAAATATGATATTTTTAACATCCTTAACCCTTTTTAGAATTTCCATTTTCTCATAATAATATCCGTCCCATTGGTCTAAGTTCAAAGGCTTGCTATCCCTAAACAAATCCATAAACATTACATTATTTGCTATCAATTTCCAATTTGCTCTTGAACTTAAAATTCCATTTATTAACCATTCCTTTTGTTCATTTCCTAATAAGCTTCTTCCTTCGCTAAAAGTTGATTTGTAGCAGTCATCCTTTGGAGCAAATGTTGGTCTGCATGCCATTTCATCTCTGTATTGCCTTCCATCTATTAAAAACATCTCAACTAAATCCCCAATTTTAAAACTCCTATAAATTCTAAAACTATCGTTATCTTTAATTGGTATATATTCAAAAAATGCTCTGTAAGCATCATAGAGTCTTTGAGGATTGTAGTATTTCAAGGATTTTCCAGCATAATCATTCATCACTTCATGATCATCCCAGATTACATAAATAGGTATATTTCTAAGTGCTTCTTTGAGATAGGGGTCAGTGTATGCAAGTTTATATTTGCTTCTATATGTGTTTAGATTATAAGCATAGAGTGTAGGATCTGCTCTTCTTGGATTTCTATATACTACATATTCATATATGAAATCTCCAAGAAATACAATTGCATCAACACTATCTAAAATCAAGTATTTATAAGCCCAAAAATAATTTTCTGAGAAATGTTGACAAGATAGTAATGCAATTTTGAATCTATTAGTTTGCTTTGGAAGTGTTTTTGTTTTTCCAATTGGACTATAAGTATTTTTGTGTTTGAACCTGTAATAATATGTTTTACTAGGTTCCAAATTTTCAATTAAAACTTTAACTGTCCAATTTTTTGTGCTATCAGTTTTAACTTCTCCACTTCTTATAATTTTATTAAATAAACTATCCTCTGAAACCTCATAACTTAAAGTGATAGGTAAGTAAGCATCTACTTTTGTCCATATAACAAATGAACTTGTATCTGCATCACCGGATGCAACTGAGAAATTAAAGTATGAGAAAATTACAAGCATAGGTGATAATTTTAATGTATACAAAACATAAAAGAAGTAATTTAGCTTTAAAATTATCAACTTGAAGAAAAAAAAGAAGAGTTTAAGAGAGCATGTTGAAGGTTGGATTTGGACAATTATAATAGTTTTATTATTAAGAGAATCTGTTATTCAAGCTTATTTAATCCCTTCTAGTTCAATGGAGAATACATTGCTATCTGGTGATTTTGTGCTTGCAACTAAATTCGATTATGGTCTAAAAGTTCCATTTGTAGATATTAAATTATTTGCAAATAAGCTCCCCAAAAGAGGAGATATTGTAGTTTTTACATATCCACTTGAAAAAAACAAGGATTTTGTGAAGCGAGTAATTGGATTACCAGGTGATACAATTGAAATAAGGGATAAGATAGTTTATATCAACCATAAACCACTTAAAGAACCATATGCAGTTTTTAAAGATACACACTATTATTCATCACTTGAGGTTGATGGTAATGATTTTCAGAAACTTTGGGTTGGTGGAGCATTTGCAAGTGGTCAAAAGTTAGTTAGAGATAATTTTGGACCTATTGTTGTGCCAGAGAATAGTGTCTTTGTCATGGGAGATAACCGAGACTTTTCTTTTGATTCGAGATTTTGGGGTGCAGTTAATATTAAATATCTCAAAGGAAAACCAAGAATTATATACTTCTCTTGGGGTGAAAATGGCCTAAGATTTAATAGGATTTTTAGATTTATAAGGAGCTATAATGGATATTAAAAGGTTATTGGATAATGCTCAAAGGGATTTTTATAAAAGACTTAAAGAGCGAAAGATAAATAGTGCTTATCAAGAAATTGGCCAGTATGTTTATGAACTTTATAAGTCTGGTTTTATCATTGAAGATGAAAATTTGTTAAAGCTTTTGAAGAAGATTGATGAGCTTAATGAAGATGAAAAGTAAGTTCCTACTTTTAACCTTGATTTTTTTAGGAAGTTGTTCCTTTATACAACAGAGAATGGCTGTTAAGAATTTGAAATTCTCATACAAAGGTGCTACAATTGAGGCTCTTACAATAGATAGAATGAACTTTATAGTAAATTTAGAAGCATATAATCCTAATCAAATGGATGCTATTATAGATAGAATGGATTATGTAATATACTTTGAGGGGATAAGGGCTATAAGTGGATCTACAAGTCAAAGTTATGAAATAAAAGCTCAAGGTAGGAAGGTTATTCCTGTTTCAGGAACTATAATGTTTGTTGATTTACCAGATCTCTTTAAAGCAATAAAATCATCTTATGGTAAAAGTAAAGTGAAAATTACCGCTGAGTTAAAACTTCAGATTAAAACGATCATAGGTAAGTTTAAATATACTGTGAAATTAGATGAATATATACCACTTAATTGGAAATGAAAATCGCAGTAATTGGGGATGGTGATAGTGATTTAGTATTTAAGTTATTGAGCAATTTGAAGTTTGAACGAACATTTGCATTTTCGATAAATAAGAGAGCTAAATTTAATGAACATGCTAGAAGGGTTGGATTTAATGTAATTATTTTAAATCCTAATTATCTCAATTGGAAGGAAGAATTAAAAGTTGCTATTGAGGATTTTAATCCAAATATCATTCTAAATTTTGGTTTTAAGCAAAATTTGGATGAATTTGATGTTTTTGATGTTATTGAAATTGGCGGAATTATAGTAGTTGAATATAAAAAGAAGGTTGCTTTCATAGGCAATAATTTTGAAGGATTTATAAAACTATTTTAGTGAAGATGAGATAATGTATTGCCGAGTTATTAAAAATATAAAGCTTGTTAGAATTATGCGAACAATTAAAATGATATAATTTGTTTTGAAATCGAGGAGAATTCTAAGAAGTTCAAAACTGACTTGCCATAATATAATTGAAAACAGTAAGGGCCAAAGTTCGTTTTTTAAGAAGCTTATTATATATGTCAAAATCAAGTATGAGATTGGTGATATCCAAATTTTGTTTGGATAAATTAAATCAGATATAATACCCATAATTAGCGAAAAAAGTAGTGTAAATGTAAAACTTCGGATTTTTAAAGAATATAAAATTACAATTGGTATTAGGTTTATTGGTATTGCATAATAGAATGTGCTATAAATATAGCTAAAAATTAAGCCAAATATCAAATCCATATTATGCTGATTATTGAAATGATTATCAAAATTAAACCTGCTATAATATATGGTAAAGATGGATTTATTTGATATAGAAAAGCCCCAATAATAGGTCCTAAAAACCTTCCAAGTGAGCTAAGCGACTGAAAAATACCCATAAATGAACCCTGATATTCGTTTGGAACTCTTTTGCTAATACGTGCCATTAAGTTTGGTTGGACAATACCAAAACTAACACCATATACACCCATTAGAAAATAAAATGATTTTACATCATTTATAAAGCTAATGATAGCAGTCGTAATACCAAGTAAAAATAAACCTATCACAATAAGTAACTTTTCTGAAAAGTATTTAAGTAAGAATTTTAGATTTAATTGTGAAATTGCAGCAAAAAGTCCTCCAATACCTATTAGAATTCCAATATCAAAAGCATCTAAATTGAATTTGTAGCTTAATAATATACCAAGGATAGCTTGCATAGTTGTTGAACAAAGCAAAATGAAGAAATTTAGAAAGCTACCAAAAATTACATAACTATTAAGTTTATTTTTTACATGCATTTGAATGGGATTGTAGTTAGCTTTTACTTCTTTTAGGACAATCTGAGCAAGCAATGTATTTATAAGAAATATGAAAAATGAACTATAAAAAACTAACCTAATGTCAAAGTTTCCAATAATGCCTCCAACAAATGGACCGACTAAAAGCCCAAGACCAAATCCTGCTCCAACTATTCCAAGTGCAACATTCCTATTTTCTTCTGTTGAAACATCAGATGCATACGCATTTACAGTTGGAATAGCAGCAGATGATAATATCCCTCCTAATACTCTTGCAAAATATAAAAATCCTATACTATTTGCAATTGCAGTCAAATAATAAGAAATAGCAAAACCAATCATGCCAATTACTATGAACTTTTTCCTTCCGTATCTATCAGATAATCTCCCCCACATTGGAGAGAATATGAATTGCATAAGTGGCTGAATTGATACTAATAGTCCCACATCAAATGCACTTCCCTTTAATTCTTTAACAAAAATAGGAAATACAGGAAATATGATACTAAAACCGAGAAACAAATTAAATGCTGTTAAAAAAAGAACAAATAACATAGCTGAAAATTTTAAATGATTAAAATCACGCCCATTATCGAATCATCCTATATTCTCTGCACTTCTTAATATAACTTAGCAAATCATTTAAACTCATCGTATTTATTACATCATCTTTTGTTAATAATGCTTTCCTTGCCATCTTTACACCAAAGACTATCATATGAAATCCTGCTCCATTGTGAGCATCTGTTGAAATTACAAATTTAACATTATATTGCCTTGCCTTTAATATATTTAAATCATTTAAATCAAGTCTATTATAATGCGCATTAATTTCAAGAGCTATTCTTCTTTCAGATGCCTTTTTAAAAAAGGTATCTAAATCCAATTTATATGGTTCTCTTGAAACAATTAATCTTCCTGTTGGGTGTGCAATTATATCTACATATGGGTTTTCCATCGCTTTTAAATATCTTTCAGTAATATCTTCATCCTTCTTGACATTATGGATTGACGCAACTACAATATCTAACTCCCTTAAAACTTCATCAGGATAATCTAAACTCCCATCACTTAATATCTCAACTTCTGCTGATATTAATAGCTTTACTTTTGAATTCCTATTAAATTTTTTAATCTCTTCATTCCTTTTAATTAAATCTTCAATTTCCATTCCACCTGCAACTTTTAGACTTCTTGAATGATCAGTAATTGCAACATATTCATAATTTAATTTTAAAGCATATGCTTCAATTTCCCAAAAATCCATAACCCCATCCGAATATCTACTATGAACTTGTAAATCTCCCTTAATATCTTCTAATTCTATCAGCTTTGGAATTTTAAATTGTTTAGCAAGTTCAATTTCACCCCTTGCTTCCCTTATCTCAGGTGGAATATATTGAATACCTAACCTATCAAATACTTCCTCTTCATTTCTTCCTGCGATATAAATTTCACCTTTAAATAATCCATATTCATTTAATTTATAACCCTTTTCAATCGCAAGGTCTCTCATTAAAATATTATGCTCCTTTGAACCTGTAAAATACATTAGTGCCGCACCCCAACTTTTCTCCTCAATTATTCTCACATCAACTTGAATTGGTTTATTATTTGAAAGCTCATATAAAAATGATATTTTTGTTTCACCTTTTACAAGAACTTCTTTAATTCTTGGATGACTTAAAATTTTTTCATTTACATCATATTTTGAACAAATCAAAATATCAATGTCTCCTATAGTTTCCTTGAATCTTCTAAATGAACCTGCAATTTCAACTCTTTCTATATCTTTAATTGAAAGTAAATAATTCCTAAAATTAACAATATCATTACAAACTTCGCCAATGGGGAATATCTCTGATAGCTTTTGATAAAGTTCAATCCCCTTCTTTATATTTTCAATTTTTTTTAGACCAAAACCCTTAATTTTTAAAAGTTGTCCTGTTTCAAGAAGTTTTTTTAGTTTTTCAATAGAATCTACGTTAAAGTAATCGTATAATAATTTTGCAGTTTTTGGTCCTACATATGGAATTTTCATAATTTCAAAAACACCAGGTGGTATTTTGTTTAGTAATTCTTCATGCTTTTTAATTCTTCCTGTTTCTAGAAATTCTATAATTTTCTCTTTTAAATCCTCACCAATGCCATAAATTTTTTCATTCTTTTTAATATAAACACTAATGTCCTCCGCAAGTCCCTCTAAAACATTTGCAGCAGTTCTATATGCCCTTACTCTAAATAGATTGTCACCTAAGAACTCTAAAGCATCTGCTATTTCATTAAAAATTTTTGCTATAATGTGATTATTGTTCATTTTCAAAATTGAACTTAAACTTTTTAATGCCAAATAAATTCTTTATCCTTTGACTTATAAACTTTTCCGTTTCCTTTACACCATAATTTGCATTTGAGCTTATATAAAGGTCATGAACATAAAGATATAATTCGTTCGCTATCTTAATTGGCTCATTTTCTCTTTCAAATTCAATCTCATATTCAGGTCTTGAATAT
>FWWL01007977.1_pt1 | contig 13935 bp, 20 predicted proteins | sample 2228331 | NCBI WGS metagenome assembly FWWL01 (sample SAMEA103939775, study PRJEB20133) | metagenome
AAAAAAGAGCGGGCTATCTTTTCGATAACCTGCTCTTGTTCTTGATTTTTGGCCCTGCGCCTTAACTTAATGACATTGAGCATCCGGGTTGGGCTTTCCGATCAAATAGAAAGTTCCTATGAAAATAAAGTGCCCTAAGATATAGAACTGTAATAAGAGAGGTTTGCTCCATGGCTTCCACAGCATCGATATTAAGCAGCCGCTAAACAAAATTCCCACGAGAGCGCCATGTTCAGCGCCAAACCAACGCATTTGATCGACATCATAATTGGGATTACCCGCATCGCAGCCAGGACACCCGATGGTTACCCAAGGCAACATTCCTTCCGGAAATGACTCCAATACAATCAAACCGGCAAGTGCGAATAAAGCAGCGAAAATGGTGAATAGTACGGTCTTCAATCGTTTTTCAGGTTTCATGATTTCCAGAATAATCACTCCTGTAAATTTACTGGTTTTGCTTTTACAGTAAGTGAAGTGAGTTTCCTTAGTATAGAGGGGATTTTCCTGGAACTCGGGAAACCAATCGGGAAAATTATAAAGTGATAACTACATTGCCTTTTTTGTGGCCTTAATCGACATACCTTCCGTTGTTGCAGGCTTGGAAGAGATTGCGGATACATTGAATCCTTTAACTATGAGCCATACCGCGAGGATCATTTCATTAGCCGCTATTGGCAATGCCAATAGCCCCCAAACAGAAATTTGTTCAACTACACCGAACATTACTAACAAGGCATTAATAAAAACAAGCGTTGCCCCTGTCATACCCAAGATGGGTATAAACCTGTGTACGAGCTTGGATTTATAAAATATATAACTGTACATCATCGTGTTGATGCCCAGCAAGAAAAGAGGCCCAATCATAAAGGTCCAGTCTTTTATTGCTATTAATAATGTACCTGCCGCTTGAAAAGAGGCGGTATCCGGGGCTCCTGCTGCTACAAATTCCCGGCTTAAGGTCAACAGGGACAGTATGCTGATTACTCCAACAGTAATGACAATCGCTTCAAGAAACCTGAAGCAAACATGCCAAAGAGCAATAGTTTCATTATACTTTCTTAAAAATGGAAACATTGTAGTTGCAGTACCAACCGCTGAAACGACAAGAATTAACTCCATAAGCGCTCCCAGTATCACCTGGTTGGCATGTTCGGAACCTTTCATCAGGTAATCCGGACCATTTAGAATAGGATCGTATAAAATAAGACCTATTATCGACGAAACCGCCGCAAGTATAAACAGTACCCCCGCAATCATTCCAGCTTTTTTGCTTGAAAAATTCATTTGATTGTCTCCTTTTTATAAATAGATTTGACAATGACCCGTCCTCTGTTCATCTTCCCTCAGCGCCACCGATCTCCGCGCTTCTTCACGTAGTGAGCATACACATAGCGCCAAGGAATGACGAACGGAATAATCACGACCCACAAGCAGCTTGAGGCAATCGCCCAGGTTGATTCGTCCATTTGACCGGCGGACCACAATGGGAGCGCAACGACGATGAGCCAGATCAACTTCCACACCAATTCCCATAGGAGCAAAGGCAGCATCTGCAGCGGATATCGCAGGCCCAGGACTGACAGAGCCGAAAAGGCGGCCAGTATGCATTGGACCACTCCTTCCATCAGTTCCCACGGCTCCTCTCGATAGATGACTCCAGGCCATACTACGATACCGAGCCCCACGACGATAAGAAGGTACATCGCCCTCAGCAAATAAAGGCGAAACAACGAGACCTCGTTCATTCGGGTAGCACACTTATGACTACGTTCCCCTTCTTGTGTTTTTGTTCGACATAGCTATGGGCATCGGGAATCTGTTCAAACGAATAGCGTCTATCTATGACCGGTTTGATTTTACTAGCCTCAGTAAGCTCTTTGAGGAAGATTAGATCTTCCACACGAGGCTTTTGTGACATATCCACATTCACATATTTTCCGTTCGGACGTAGCACTTTCTTGCATTTTGATTTTGTGACTTTCGATATTTTTTTCCCAACGGCATCAAATATTAAGTCATAACGTTCACCACTTGCTGTGAAATCCTGATTCGTATAATCAATTACCCTATCGGCACCTATAGATTGAACCATTTCAACATTCGTGGTACTGCATACGCCTGTAACATTCGCCCCAAAATATTTGGCAAGCTGTACCGCATAAGTACCTACACTTCCAGAAGCTCCGTAAACAAGAACCTTCATTCCGCTCGCGATTTTTCCTTTCCTAAGAAAATTCAACGCGGTTATTCCTCCAATAGGAACAGCGGCGGCCTCCTCATAGGACATATTGGCCGGTTTTATGGCCACCGTTCCATCTTCAGGCATACATTTGTACTCGGCATATGCACCAAAGCCAATACCACAGAACGCAAAAACTTGATCACCTTTCTTAAATCGTTTTACGGCTTTACCTACTGCTTCAACTTCCCCAGCCAACTCAAACCCTAATACCGTTACTTTTTTTGGCCTTAAGAGACCATTGTAAAGTCTTGCAACGAATGGGTCAGCCTTTCGCATGCGCCAATCCCCCCGCTGTTACCGTTGTCGCATATATCTTCACCAGTATTTCATTGTCCTTGGGTGAAGGTTTTTCTACCTCTTTCAGATGAAGAACATCGGGCGAGCCGTATTTGGTGTACACAATTGCTCTCATACTTGCCCCTCCTTAGACATACGTCTTCCTCATCCACTCCGTAATCCCAAGTCCTTCTGATTCGTGTAATTCCGCGACATCAGCCATTTTAATCAATGACCCGCCTTTGATTGCTATGAAGCTATCTAGTATTGATTCGATTTCCGTTATCTCATGGCTCGTCATGACTAGCGTCTGAGATTCCAAGTCGACATATGAAATCATTCCCTTCACGATAGATTGCCGCACCAACGGATCAAGTCCAGATAAGGGTTCATCAATTAGGATGAAAGGCACTTCTCTAGCTAGAGTAAGAACGATTTTTAATCGGCCGCGATTTCCTTTGGAGAGATCTCTGATTTTCTTATCAGGTTCTAGCTGCATGTCCTTCATGATTTGTTCAGCCTTAGCTAAATTGAAGTCAGCAAATTGCGAAGCCTGAAAGGCCAGCGCTTCTCTTATCGTGAATAGGGGGTAGAAAGAATCATGATCCGACAAGTAAGAAACAAGCTTGCCGATTCTTCGAGTCGCCATTTCTCCATTAACGGTTACCGATCCACTCGACGGATGCGAAAGCCCCGCAATAAGCTTCAATAGCGTGGACTTTCCGCTGCCGTTCTCGCCCACAATGCCTATGATCTTACCCAAGGGCAACGATAATGAAATGTTCTTAATTGCTGAACGCTTTTTATACGTCTTAGAAACATTAGTCAATTCAATCACATTACGCATCTCCTTTATCCATTTTAGTAAAGTGGTCCTGTAGTCCTGAAACGATTTCATGTGAGCTGTATCCCATTTCCTGCATGACCTGGACAAACGTTTGAATCTGCTCCTCTTTCAAATTCCCACGCAGTTGAATCAGGCGATCCTCTTGTTCTGTGACGAATGTACCTTGACCTCTTCTCGTTTCCAGAATGCCCTCACGCTCCAGTTCACTGTAAGTACGCTGAATTGTATTCGGGTTGACGTTGTAGGTTAGCGCCATATCACGGACAGATTGCAGCTTCTCGCCAGCCTTTAACTCTTTGCTTACAATCAGTCGATTGATCCGATCTGCCAATTGCAGATAGATCGGTTTTGAAGTATTAAATTCATCCATCCATCATTACACCTCGACTTTCCTATCGATGATCCAAGCACTCAAATAAAAGAGTCCAATGATAACAATAAAGTGATACAGATATTCTCCCGCATATAAGGGTATAGGATCTATCGAGAATGTCGGGAAATTCATCTCCAAGCTTCCCCATTGCGTTAATAACTTGTATAGGTCAGAGGAATCGACTAGGGAACTTATCCAGCTTGGTACGATGACCGCTCCAAGAAGCGCAACCCATGTCCAACGCCCGATTCTATATTTAAGCGTATGGTATAGGGACCATAAGAGGATCACCCAGACGCCAATCATCATGGAGATCATCAAAATATGAGGAAAAATCAACAATCCCGCTATCCAAGTATCCGTCCAATACTCTTCAATTAAACTGAACCTTGAACTAATCAGCCATCCCGCCATCGAATATAGAACAACTAAGGATACAACCGTCATGACAATCCCATTCAATAGCTTACTTAGGAGCAAGGCGGCGGCTGATTGGGGATTATGCAGCCAGAGGTGAAGTTGATTAGCCTCTGTTTTCAAGCTGATAAATAACATGATCGGAAGATACAAAACATGAAACATAATAGCTACTGCCAAGGGTATAAATAGGTAGAGGTTATCGCCAGTATTCATATCCACGTACAACGTTAACAATAAAATCAAGAAGTTAATGACAAGCCCAACGAAAAAAACAATTCTTGTTAATCGAAAATCCTTTTTGAATAAAGCTGCCCAGGTGGTCATTTAGATCTCCCCTTATATTTGAATTTGAACAATTAGTAATTGTATTAATGTGATAGTACACTAATTCATTAGTTCATGTCAATGGGCATTGAAAAAACTGCCCGGAATCCTCGGAGGCATTCCCGCAGCGCTGCTTCGAACCCCCATTTTTTTGTTTTGGAACCGTGATTTTTTCATATTCGAAAATCATGATATAATGAAACAAATCAAGTAGGTGGTGAGAGGAATGGAAAAGGTGCAGACTGAATCCGAATTATTCGACCATATTGGCCGGATGAGCAGAAAAAATTCAGTGTCTCAAGTCTATATTCCCGGGAAAGGAACCTTTACCATCGTGCTTCAGGAAGAAGACCCTATTTCGATCAACGCAGAGATTGCTTTTAATCCCCAACTGCGTCAAATGATTCAAGATAGTCGAGCTGATTACAAATCGGGTAATGGATTAACTACCGAACAGTTTGTTCAATCCATTTCTCCTGCTGATTTCAAGAAATGAAAGTTCGACAAGTTGTATGGCCACGGCCTGTAAGAGAGAAGCTGCTGTCTTTCAGAAGCGAGTATTTCACGTCAGAAGAAACCTACGATTACATCGTCCAAGTCATTTTGGAAATAGAAGATATGCTTATGAACCCAGTATTCGGTAAGGCTTATACTGAAGAAAGCGGAGAGTATGCCGGCTTAATGCGGCTTGTGATTCGCAAGTTTCGATTTTATGTGGATTGTGTAGCAGACGAGGCAATTGTAGTTGCAGTTAAGAATCCGGGAGAAAACTAAATTTTGTTTTAAAATGATGGGGATGCAGTCACGTATTCGTGATAGGCATCCCCTATTTATTTTGGGGTAGCGAAGTGCGACCCCATTCAGTAATGAATTCAATCAGCTTTTTTGCCGCTGGAGAGACATTCTTAAGCGAAGTTGTAGCAATGCCAATGGAACGATAATACTCTCCTTCCAGTGTGCGGTAACATACGTTGTCGGGGAGTTGTGGCATAAACATTTCTGGGAGAATGCTCAACCCCAAACCGTTTTGAACCATGGCAATTATGGCATGATCATCTTCTAATTCATACTTGATTTTCGGTATGAGTTTATTTTGCGTGAAAATGCGCTTTACATCGGTGTCACAACCCGCAATAGGCATGATGAAGGGCTCATCAATCATTTGCTCTATACGGATGGTTGATTGGCGGCTGAGGGGGTGATTCGAACACATAATGCACACCATCCTATCTTTTTGAAGCGGCACCACATCAAATGCTTCTAGAGTAGGCAGATTCACAAATCCGAAATCAGCATTTCCGCTTGCTATCCATTTTTCTATATCACTAAAGTTACCATCGAGTAGTTTCATTTCGATATTAGGAAATTGATTCTCAAATTGTTTCAGAATTCGGGGCAACCATTGAATAGATACACTTGAGAAAGTACCTATCTTCACTGTACCGATTTCGACCCCCTTTATTGACGCTATCTCTTGATTAAGTTTTTCATTCAGTTGTAGGATTTCTCTGATATGTTGTATCAAACGTTCTCCATTGTTGGTTAGTCGGATACCTGATCTGTTCCTTATGAGGAGACTCAGTCCAAATTCAAGTTCCAAGCTAGAAATCGCATGACTTATTGCAGATTGTGTTAGATTCAACATCTCTCCAGCTTTAGTTAGACTTCCAATTTCGACTACCTTACTGAAAATCTGGTATTTAATCAGATTCATGCTCTGCCCTCCTATAATGCATGAGGAATTTTCATGCAAGTAATTATTAACATTCATTTTTTTTATCTAAATTATAATTGTATAATCTAATTTATACAAAGACTTATACGCTTGAAGGAGCTGATGGAAATGGTTCACGAGACAAACGGAACGTATTATGCAGTTATATTTTCAAGCCAACGCACCTCGGGGGATAACGGCTATAATAATATGGCTGAAAAAATGGAGCAACTAGCAGCTCAACAACCCGGTTTCCTAGGAGTGGAAAGCGTCAGAGATTCTTCGGGAAGTGGAATTACGATATCCTATTGGGATAGTCTGGAGGCGATCAGTAACTGGAAGCAGAATCAATCTCACAAAGTTGCCCAGGAGAAAGGTAAGCAAGAATGGTACCAAAATTATAAAATCAAAATTTGTAAAGTTGAAAGAGAGTATTAAGCCCCATTAGGTGAGGGTGCGACAAAATGAAATATATCTCATAAACTTTACAGCTGCGCTCGTATCGGATACCTTGAGAAAAGAAAAGGTTGTCGAGAGGAGTCCGATATGAATCTGGAAAAGAAGATGAAGCAGCGGATTGGCATGCCTATTTTCATTGCGATCTGGGCTCTGCTCTTGTTGGCAACAATGCCGCTTGGCGCAATAGCCGCGCAGGGAAAGTTGATTGCAGCGGAAAATGTAACGATCAAATTGGACGGGAAAGACTTACAGTTAACTGATCCTGTGAGAGTAATGGCGGGTAGACTGTATCTGCCTGTTGCGCAATTATCTAAGATGTTCGGGGCACAAGTCAATTGGGATCAGGACAATGAGGAAGCAACGATTAATACCGAGTACGGAGATCGCATTGTATTAGGAATCGGCGTGCCGGTCGTCTACTTTAATGGCGCACGTTATGTTATGGATGCATTTCCATTCCAAGCAGAAGGGCGGATGTATATTCCATTACGCGATGCTGCGGAGCTGCTACATACGAAGGTGGGCTGGAACGATGAAGAGCGGACTGCTTGGCTTGAATCGGTTCCGTTGGCCGTTGTGACGGAGCAATTCGGATTGACTGAGATCAGCAAGCAGGTTGGTGGCAGTAGCTTGGAGCTGTTAAAGCGCAATGGTCTGGACCAGGGGGACAGCATCGAGGCGGGAGCAAAGCTTCGTGTCGTAATTCCGTCTATTCTTGGCCATGAGGCGGAACCTTTCACTAATAAAGATCGGCTGTTGCTAGCCAAGATTACGCAAGTCGAAGCTGGGGATGAGTCCTATGAAAGCCAGTTAGCGGTAGCGAATGTCATTCTTAACCGTGTGAAGGACTCACGGTTTCCGAACACGATCCGGGATGTGATCTATTCCGGCAAGCAATTCCCGCCCGCTCATAACGGGTTATTGGATAGAAGCGTACCGAAAACCAACGCGCTGCGCGCTGCCAAGGACGCTTTGAACGGCAAGAACAATGTTGAGGATGCCGTCTATTTCTACAATCCTAGGGTATCCAAGGGTTCGTTTTGGTCCAGTCTTACGGTGATCGATACGGTTGGTTCTCATCGCTTTGCGAAGTAAGTGCGGATGCAATGTCCTACTGATTCATCGGCCTTCAGTTGGAGCGATTGAATTTGCTATGAGTAGAATCCGGTGGCGGTGGGGGAAGAGCAAGAGTTGAGACGGGAATAGCAGTGTTTAATTTTTTAGTACAGAGCATGGTGAGATTATCACCGGGGCTCTGTATTTTTTTATGTTCGAAGTAAACACGGAATCAACGCTCATTTACTGAAATAACGGTTTATAATCCCTTTTCATCGTATTATTGTAAACTAACTCGATCTATCATTCGATTTAATTTGGTGAAAACTAATGGTAACTAGAAATCGTTTATTAAGCCTGTCATCGAACACAACAAATAGATTAGTACTTGGAATGGTCCATCGGAACTTTTGATTGCTTTCATTATAAGGTATTGTCATAAGTTGCCGTTTTAGCCTTGTGATGTCTATATTTCTTTCTTTGCAGCGTTTTCCCGCATGTTTTGTAAATTCAATGGAAGTTGGAAATATCATACACACACTCCCTAATTATTCAATTGTACAACATTATCTTACCGTTTACTTAGTATGCGATCAAGTGTTCTGGTCGAGTTAATATCGATTCAGATGTTAAGTATCCGGGTGCGGATGTTAACAGGGATTATTTTCGTATTGGTGCTGTTCTACATGTTATAATAAATTAATTACAATCAGTGAACGGAATAGAATTTTTGAAACAAACATTAAAGGAAAGGAGAGAGGGACAATGGCAAAAAAAATTGATAAGAGCACAATAGAAGCAATACGAAAGTTGCTTTCCCAATATGATGTGAAAGATGAAGACTGTATTGTTATTGATTTGAAAAATAGCATAATTACTGAATACGACGAATCAGCTATTTCCGATTTAATGGGCATTAGAGGTACGATATCTGATGAACGAGCTGCAGAGTGGCTGAAGGAAAATGAAGAAATGAGGGATGGATGGTGAAGAAAGGAGTAATCCTTGATACAAATATCGCCATCGGTTTATTAAATGATAATCAAGTCATTGTTCAAACGATTCAATGCCTTCAGGATGATGGATACGAGTTCTATTTTTCAGTTATAACGAAGTGTGAATTACTTAGTGGTGTGAAAAACGATTCAGAATTGCAAGCAGTTCAAAGTATTGGTCTTAATCGATTCATAGATGTAAACAATGATATTGCTACAATTGCTGGAAAAATTAGATTAGAGCAGCGAAGAGAAGTTAGTCGAAATGTGAAAGCCCCAGATTCGTTGATTGTTGCATCAGCGATACACAAAAAGTATGATCTCTATTCACTCGATAAAGGTATGTGGTTTGCTGAGCAATATGGTATCAAAATGATAAAGCATATAGAGTTAGAATGACCCGGGTTGCTTATGGGGTGGTTGGCCGTCGGCTGAAGACGAGGCTGCGAACCGATAGAGGAATGAGCTCGACGCGAGTACAGCATCGAACTCGGTTCATAGATTCAAGCTCGCATCCGCGCCATAAACGTATATAAAAAAGCCGCTACAAGATTTTTTGGTAGCGGCTTTGCTATTCTGCGCTAAGGCAACCGAAGTCATAAAATTTCTTTCAATCAGAGCCAGATAAAATCAAAGCAAAACGTCCCAACTGTACATCAACCGTTGGTTGAGATCATCGCCACATAGCTCTACTAATGAGTTATACCTTTTTTAGGCATCTTTTTATACAATGAAACTATCAACAAATGGAGGATGGTTCGATCAGATTGAATATTAATTACAGTAAGGCCCTATGTGAACGAATTAGCAAGCTCAGAAAGCAAAACGGTTTGACGCAAGAGCAACTTGCAACCCGGCTAGGAATTACATCCCAGGCTGTGAGCAAGTGGGAGAATGGGCAGTCATGTCCGGATGTATCGTTGTTGCCGATCCTATCTGATGTATTTCGAATTTCTATGGACGAGTTGTTCGGAAGAACACTGAATAAAATAGATTTACGAAGTGGACTTGTGGCCGAGTATCTGTTTAATGGGAATGCACAGGATAGCAGCGGGAATGAACGACATGGGACAGTAGTTGGTGCTGTTCTATGTGAAGACCGGTTTGGCAAATCGGAGAGCGCGTATTATTTTGATGGGAAAGATGATTACATCATCGTGGAACCTTCTCCTGATGTTAATCAAGATGCGTTCACGTTATTCGTATGGTGTTATTATGATGCTGCCTCCAGACTAGAGGGATGGCATAGCGCAATTGTCTCCCAAGATGGACAACTTCAACGTCGAGTATTTCAACTTTGTACTTGGGACGCTGCCATTACGTTTCATAGATTCCTTTTTGAACCGGATCCTGTTATTGAAACTCCGCTTCAAAAAGGATACTGGTATCACATTTCCGTTACATATGAAGATCACATTTTTAAGCTTTATCGAAATGGAATTCTTGTCAATGAAAAACAGGGAGAATTACGGCCGGAAGCGGAAGAACCTCTATTTATCGGTAAAAAATCGACGGATGAAACCTATTTCTTTTTCCATGGGAAGATTGATGATCTGAGGATGTACAGTCGCGCTTTGTCCGCGGATGAAGTGAACGAATTATTTCTCGAAAATGGCTGGGCTCCTGTGAAGCGACTAGAAGCACCGATTGAAGAAGAAAAGGATCTGCCTGTTCTGGAGTGTCTTGAAGATATTCAGATGGTTGTTGCTAAAAAGAACATACAAGCGGCGACGGAATGGTATATTAGCTGCCTCGGTTTTAAAATGCTCATGGAGCACCAACAGGAATTTTATATATTAAGCTTGTATAATGGCCCCAATCTGTTATTGCATAGTACTTTGTCAGACATCGTTACCACAGAAATATTAACACCTTTTATATTTAAAACTAAACGGAACATTGAGGAATTAACAGAATATCTGACCTCCGCAGGAGCTATGGTTCAGGAAGTGCAGGATAAAGGATTTGCCTACTTTTTGAATTTCCAGGATCCATTCGGACATCATTGGATGGTCATACGCGAAAAGAGATAGGCAGGCTTCACCTACACCGAATAAGCTAAAGTAATTAAACAAAAATAAACAAAAGACAAATCAAGGGCCGGGAAGCACCTCTAGCGAGGAGCTTTCCGGCCTTATCACAAGCATGCAACAAGTTTAATTAGTTTCACTGCGCTCACGCAATGGTTTCAACGCACCGCTCCAACCGATAACCTGATCCAGCATAGCGCTAACCGCCTGCTCATGGTGGGCCTTCGGCTTGAATACACTGTAATTTTCAAAATCGGCGTAGAGCGAGAAATCGACCTGCTCGCGAACATCCGCAATTTGAAGTTCACCCATGATGAGCCTTAGCTGTTCCACCCCTCGTGTACCGCCTCGTCCCCCATAACCTACAAAACCAGCGGCTTTATTGCTCCATTCGTGGTATAGATAGTCGATGGCATTCTTCAGTGCACCTGACATCGAGTGGTTATACTCGGGCGTAACAAACACGTAACCATCGAAAGAAGCAATCTTTGCAGACCAGGTCAGGGTATGCGGTTTCGCGTACTGGCCCATAATCGGTGGCATTGGCTCATCAAGAAGCGGCAGATCGAATGCAGCAATGTCCACGAGTTCGAATTCGGCATCCGTCCGTTTCATTGCAGTCTCATACACCCAACTTGCAATGGCCTCGCCTTTACGTCCCGGGCGTGTACTGCCAATTATGATGGCTATCTTTAACATTCTCATTACTCCTCTCAAACTGTGGTTTGGTATCCACAGTCAGTATAGAGGTTAGGCACGGCATATTACCAACACATAATTTGTGTACATTAACAATCAAAATTAATATAATAATTAAAGTTAATTACTTGCACGGGGGGAGGTGTCCCATGGAATTACAGCAATTACGTTGTTTCGCGGCCGTCGCCTCTGAGCTTCATTTTGTTCGCGCAGCGGAAAAGATGCATATGGCGCAGCAAGCTGTAAGCTTTCAAGTCAAACAGCTGGAGAAAGAGCTCGGGGTTCAATTGTTTCATCGTACAACCCGCAAAGTGACGCTGACGATGGCAGGAGAAGCATTACTGGAAGAGGTGGCACAAATATTCACACATTTGGATCGGGGAGTAGAGGAGGCACGCCGTGCGGATCGCGGAGAACGCGGCCGACTTGTCGTCGGTTTTGTACATCCAATGTCTTATAGTATTTTACCCACCGCCGTTAAGAGATTCCGTGACCGGCATCCCGATGTTAAGGTTGTGCTGGTCGAATCGACTCCTGCCGAACTCGAGAACAAACTGCTTGCTGGAGAAGTGGATGTTGCGCTTAACGTTAAGGCTTTGGGCAAGAACGGTTTGCCGGATTTTGATTGGAAGACATTATCCATCGAACGGATGACTGTAGCCCTCCCTAAATCTCACCCGCTGTCGGGTGACGTTGTAGTTAAATTGGCTGATCTGTCGGATGAATCATTTGTTCTTGTCAATGGGAATTCACTTATGCACGATTGCTTTCGTTATGTTTGTCGGCAAGCGGGGTTCACGCCTCGAATCGTCCAAGAAGCCGCCAATGATCAGTCAGCCATCTTTTTGGCCGCAGCCGGGATGGGCATCGCTCTTGTCTTCGGGAGCTTAACCAAACTTTACGATAACCAAGTCGTACATCTTCCTCTAATAGATCCGGGTTTCGAGTTCGAATTCGCCATATACTGGAGACGGGATCATACTCTTTCGCTGGTCGATCTTTTTATCGATGCTTGTCTGGAATGACACTTGGTAAAATGTCTATATAGTTTCATAGGCACAAGTATAAGAATCACGAGACCTTCTGGAACGGGGGTTTGGGGGCTGTAACAGGTTGCGAGCAATAGACCTGTTGCAGCCCTTTTTCGGCTTCTTTGCAAACAGCGCAAATATTATAATTACCCCCGTATCTACACAGCGGCTTTTTTCGTTATGATAGATGGAAAGAAAATAGGATCTGGAGGATTGTTCTATGAGAAAAATAGTCAGTAAAGTCAGCGGTATCTTCATTCCGGTTACGGATATGCGGCGATCTGCGGAATGGTACATACGCGTTTTCGAACTAGAGATTATTGAAAATTCGGAAAGCTGCACAGGGCTGGCGTTCCCGGGGGAGGCCACCATCCTGAACCTATGGAAGGTTGAAAGCCCTCAGCCGACACAGTTCGAGATGGCAGGAGGCTATAAAATCCCCTATTATAACTTTGAATCATTCGACATTGAGTTTTCGCATTCATCGCTTAAGGAGAAAGGCGTGGAGGTAATGCCAATCGTGGATGACGAAGCTGGTGTGCGTTACTTCGATTGTCTCGACCCGGATGGTCATTCAATCGGGATTGTCGAAGAATTGCCGAGCTCCACCTTTTACCCGCACAAACAGAAGTACCGTCGGAATTGACATCGATGGAAACGTCATTTGATGAAGAGTTTGAAAAGCAGACGCTACCGTACAGAACGGAATTGCTCCGGTATTGAAGAAAATTATGCGGCTCGGAATTGGATAGCGAGGATTTGTTCCAAGAGGTCATGTTAAAAGCATTTCGGAGGTTCCAACGATGGCCGGAGCGGGAACTAAGCAAACCGTATTTATATCGCATTGCAGCGAATGCTTGGTTTGATATCTGCCGTCGAAGGAAATTGGTATTTATGCCTGAGTTGCTGGCGGATCAAAGCGCAATTTCTTATTCTGAATGGAGCCGGTATGACATTCGTGAATCGCTGGAATATCTAATGGATACGTTGGAACCAAGGCAAGCGGTATTAATTTTGCTGACGGATGTTTTCGGTTTCTCGCCAAGGAAACAGGGTCAGCGCTTGATCAGCCTGTAACCTCGATTAAAGCTGCACTTCATCGGGCTCGAGCGAGATTAAAAAAGGCCGCAGATCAACAATTGCACAGGCTGGAAGAAGATGATCCGTCCGTGAAGTTGACCGCTCCGAAACAAAAGGCAAACACTGAACTTTTCGAAACGTTTGTGAGGGCGTTCCGGGAAGCGGATGCGAAAACGATGTTCCGTTCCTATCGGGATTTGTCGGTGTTCGGGGTGACAGTAGATCGGGTGCTCCTAGTTCGAGAGCATGCTTGGTTTTATTTTAAAGATCCGGATGGCAACATCCTTATGGTGTCGACGCCTTTTAATAAGAAGATAAATAGGTTCTCGGAATTAAGGAGGCGATCGGAGCTGAAATGAGGCCATCAGAGTTGAAAATGGACAGGA
>FWWL01007978.1_pt1 | contig 13934 bp, 12 predicted proteins | sample 2228331 | NCBI WGS metagenome assembly FWWL01 (sample SAMEA103939775, study PRJEB20133) | metagenome
ATCAGTGAAGTTTATTTTGTTATTTAAAAATAGCTTTACAAGTTCTTCATCTGCACCTACAAGAAAAGCTGGTTTTCCTTTCTTTTCCTTTAATGCTTTATAACATAAATCAATTAGTTTTCTTTTTTCTTTTTTTATTTTTTTAAAATTCAAAACCTCATAAATTTTTTTTATTTTTTTAAACTCTTTGATTTCAGGATAAAAAAGGGCATAAAGAATGGGAATTTTCATATCTGTTTCTCCAATATGGGCAAAATATGTTCCATCTTTTAAAAGAACCATTCCGTGAACTTTGCTTTCAGGATGATGTAAAACCTCTATTTTTTCAGGTTCTATATCAAATAGATAATAAGCTTCCATAACCTCAAATCCCTTGTTTATAAGAGTTGCTGAATCAATTGTTATTTTATTTCCCATTTTCCAAGTGGGATGTTTGAGTGCCTCTTTTTTTGTTATTTTTTTTAGTTTTTCTTTTTTTAAATTATAAAAAGGACCACCAGAAGCTGTAAGTATTACCTTTTCAATATCCTCTTTTTTAAAATTTGAAAGTAATCTAAAAAGGGAGGAATGTTCTGAATCAAGGGGAAGTAGATTTTCCCTTTTTTTTTCTTTTATTATTTCTCCAAAGGCAATTATTATTTCCTTGTTTGCCATACATATTTTCTTACCTGATTCAAGAATCTTTAGAAATATATCAGCAAGGTCAATGCCTCCTGCCCCGAAAACAATTTTTTCAACTTTTTCTGAAGTTAAAAGTTCAAGAAGCTTTTCTTTTTCATAAATTATTCCTTTTTCTTCTCCCTTTTTACCTGTTATAAAAGCAAAGGGAACATTGTATTCATTCTTTAAATATAAAAGTTTCCTTTCATTTTTGTGTGCCTGAATACCTATAAGTTTTATTTCAGGATAAAGTTTTAAAAGAGAAAAAAAATTTCTACCTATAGAACCAGTTGCTCCAAATAAAAATACATTCACTACTCAACAAGGAGCTTTAAAAACCTTTTCTTACCTATTTTAACCTTATACTCCCCTTTTTCAGGAATGAAGTTTTCGTCCCTTATATTTTTCCCATTTAAATCAAGGGCTCCTTGTCTTATTAGCCTTCTTGCTTCTCCTTTACTTTGCACTATCTTACTTTCAAAAAGAATTTCAAAAATTCTTTTTTGCTGTGTTCTATATTCTTTTATATCCTCAGGAATTTCCCTTTTCCTGAAAGCCTTATCAAAATATTCCTTTGCTTTTCTTGCCTTTTCTTCTCCCCAGAATATTTTTGTTATTTCATAAGCAAGATTTTCTTTTGCCTCCACAGGGTTATTTTTAATAAATTCTTCTATTTCCTTTCCCTCTTTTAAAAGCACAAGTTTATAATATTTAAAAATCAAATCATCAGGAATTGACATTACCTTTCCAAATATATCTTCAGGTTCGTCTAAAAAGTTTATGCTGTTTCCATAGGATTTACTCATTTTTAATTTTCCATCTATTCCTTCAAGTAAAGGGAGTGTGATAAATACCTGAGGCTCTATATTCATCTGTCTCATTATTTCTCTTGTAAGGGCAAAGTTAAAATGTTGGTCTGAGCCTCCTATTTCAATATCCGCTTTAATATAAATAGAATCATATGCCTGAAAAACTGGATATAAAAATTCATGAAGTAAAATAGGGATTCCCTTTTTATATCTTTCAGAAAAATCGTCTCTATCTATCATTTTTGCAACAGTTACCTTTGCTGATAGTTTTATTATATCATAAGGTGAAAGTTTTGAAAGCCATGAACTATTAAAAAGAACCTCTGTTTTATCTTTGTCAAGAATTTTGAATACTTGTTCAAAATATGTTTTTGAATTTTCTTCAACTTCTTCTTTTTTTAGCATAGGTCTTGTTTTTGACCTTTCTGAAGGGTCACCTATCATTGCTGTAAAATCTCCTATTATGAAAACTACTCTGTGTCCTAAATCCTGAAACTGTTTTAGTTTTCTCAAGCAAAGATAATGTCCTAAATGAAGGTCAGGTTTTGAAGGGTCTGCACCATATTTTATTAATAATTTCTTTTTTCTTTTTAACTTATCTTCCAGCTCTTCTTTTGTAACAATTTCCTGAATCCCTGATAGTATAATCTCAATTTCCTTCATTTTTCTCCAAAATATAATATTTAACATTATATTCCTTAAATTTTTCCTCCATCCACTCATCCCAGAATTTTCTAATTTTTTCTCCCCTTATTTTTTCTTCAATTTCTTTTTTAACATCTTCTAAATATTTATATTTTCCCTCTTCTTTTTTTATTAGTTTAATTATTGCAAAGTTCCCATTTTTTAATTTTATAGGACCTTTTATTTCCCCCTCTTTCATAATTTTAAGGAGTTTTACAAATTCTCCTGGTATGCTTCTTTCTGTAAAATTCTTCATAAGCCCTCCATTTTTTGCATCAGGGGCTATTGAATAATTCTTTGCAAGTGTTTCAAAATCCTCTCCTTTTTTAAGTCTGTTTATCAATTCCCTTGCCTTTTTTTCCTCTTTTACTTCAATTCTTCTTAAATCCCAGGTGGAAGGTATTTTAAATTCTTCCCTGTGAGCTATATAATATCCTTTTATTTCATCCTCACTAACACCTATATTTTTGCTTACATTTCTTATAAAATACTGAGCCAGGTTTCTTTCAATAATTTTCTTTTTCTCTTCCATAAATTCAGGGGATAAATCAAGTTTTTGCTTTAAGGCTTCAAAATAAAGGATTTTCCATTTTATATAATTTTTAAGTATTTCCCTTATTGCCTGAGTGTCTGCCTGTGAGGGTCTTCTCATAGGAGGTAATGTTTCTATAAATTTTTGAAATTCCTCATGTGTTATTCCTTCTGAACCTATTTGGGCAATGTAATTTTTACTGAGTTTTTCAAAAAGCTCATCCATTCTCTTATTAGCATATTCATATACCTTGCTCCCTTTATATTCCATAACAATTTTTTCATAAACCTTCTGGGCATCAAGAAGATTTCCCATATTTTCATATATCAAAGCCTTTTTGTAAAGGATTTCAGGATAAACTGTGCTGAATTTTGAAATTTTTTCTTCAAGTTCAAGGAGGTAATTTAAGGCTTCACCATACCTTTCTATCCTTATAAGGAGGTCAATAAAATTAAGAGTTTCCTTAATTTTTTTATATCCGCTTAGTTTATTTAATCCCTCTTTATAAAGGGTTATGCTTTCTTCAATTTTGCCAGTTTCAAAAAGTTTTTTTGCTTCTTCAATTTTTAAGTTGCTTTCTGTAATTATAAATAAAAGGAAGAACACACTCATTTTTAATCTTTTTGGTAATTAAAGGATTTGAACCTTCAAATTTTAATTTTAAATTAAAAGACAAAGAATAATAAAATAGCACTCGTTAAAGGGACAGTTAAATTATCGTCAATGTCTCCTGAAAATACTTCGGTAAGAGTTATAAGTAAGGAGAGGATAATTTTATTTATTAAGGGCATTTTATAAAAAAGTGTTATTATAAATGATACCATAAAAAAGGAGAGTGCGCCTTCAAGGGTTTTTTCTTTAAAAATTCTTATTTTTCCGAATATTTTACCCACAATACTTGCTATATTGTCAGATAAGCACATAAATAATAGAGAAATTATGGCAATTTCTTTTGGGAAAAGAAGAGCCACAAAGAAGGCAGAGAAGCATACCCAGGTGGCTCCTGTCAGAAATTTCTGTTCTTTTTTCTTTATCATATCACCAAAGAGTTTTTTAAAAAATTTTCCAAAGGATTTTATTTCAAATCTTAAATAATCAGCTGTAAGGAAGCCCCCGAGAAAAAAGGCAATAATTGGAAGATATGTTTTTTTGTCAAATAAATAAATGGCAAGCGGGAATCCGATGGAAAAAAAATGGATCAATTTTCTTAGAAGAAAACCTTTAACTTCAGAATTCAATTGAGGCTGATATTATCTGGAATATAGAGAGTTCAAAATTGCCTCCAAGAGCATAATCTATATTTATATTTTTCAATTTAAGTCCAATTCCAAGGGTTGGAAGGTTTTCTCTCCATCCTGCTCTTAAAAGGAGGTTTTCTGTCCCTTTAAATTCCATTCCTGCATAGCTTTTTATGTTGAAATTTTTTTCAAGTGCTAATTCAAAATCAGATGTTATGAAAAATATTTTTATAAATTCTTTTGAAAATCCTATTCTAAGAGATGGGGGTATATATTCTTTTCTACCTGAATCCCATAAGAGAAAAGCGCCCAAAATATTTTTGAAAGTAAGGGAGGAATTGAAGTTTCTTTTAAGTAAAAAACCGAGGTCAGCGCCTATCCCAAAGCCCTTTCCTATAAAGAGGTTTTCTCTAATTAATTTTAAACTTATTCCTGTATAAATATTTTTTATTTTTTTTGAAAAGCCGGACAGGATTTGAATTGAGTTTATGCTTATATATCCTTTTTTTTCTATTTCATTTATGTCCTTTGCAGGGGATGTGTCCTTGTATATTGTGTATAAAATATTATCAGCAAATATATAATTAAGGGAAAGAAAAAATTTTTTAAGTGAGTCTCCTCCTATGAAATTGATTGTGCCGAATTTAAATATGTCTGAAAAATAGTTAGAAAAGCTTCCTTCAAGTACTTTTTTTTCAAAAAGTAAAGAATTTGCAGTATTTAAAAAAAAGCCTCCTCCATCTTTAAGGGAGGAGCCTGCTTCACCAAGGGAGGTAATTCTTGCATTTCTTGCAAAATTCCATCTTTCATTCCCATAATAGACCGTTTGAAAGGAAAAAAGTATTATTAAAAAAATTTGCATTTTTAATTTTAAGGGTTAATTTTTGTATAATAAAAAGACTTTTAAAAATTCGGTTCAATTCCGGTTTAAAAAGAGAAATTTCAAATGGGAAGAAAAAAATCACTTTCGGTTTTAAAAAGGGAAAGGCAGAATGAAAAAAGGAGGTTAAGGAACAGGATGTATAAGCTTAAGATAAAGAATATTATTAAAAAGATAAGGAGTGCGAGCGAGGAAAAAGAAAGGAAGGCGCTACTTGATGAGCTTCAGAGTATGGTTGATAAGGCGGTTAAAAGGGGTGTTATCCATGAAAATAAGGGAGCAAGAATTAAATCCCGTATTTTTAGGAGATATATTATTTTAAAAGAAAGTTCAAGAGATTAGAACTTGATTTTTTGCAGAGTTGTAAGGAGCTATCAGTGAGAAATTTTAAAAAAGAAGGAATTAGCCGCCTAATGCACAATATATAAAACATCTCCTCCTAAATTATACTGACCCATATTTGGCATTTAGCCTGTGTTTGACAACTGGAGTGTTTGAAAATTAAGCATTTTAAATGTGTGATAAATCGCACCGCTACATTGTGCGATAAATCATACCGCTACAATAAATTATATTGCAATTGTTTGTAGCGCCTCTTTTTATGCGACTAATTTTTTATCTTCCCTGTCTTACTATAGGAGCCTACCATTCTATTCCATAAACCTGATAACTCATCTTTAAATACTCATAAACCCCATCATCATCCACCCATACAGAAAGAATTTTTTTATAAATCCTTATCCCTTCTTCCAGATAACAAGAATCACCTTCATTTTCAAAATCCATACTTTCAATTTCTATTCCAAAAAGATTTAAAATAAATACATATAAAATTAAAATCAACCCTTTTAAACTCTTTATTTTTTCCTCCTTTTAATGAGTCTGGGAATTGAACCTTATTTTATATTATTAACCTTTTTCCTATTTTTGTCAAGAGTAATGTGGAAATTTAGAAAATGGTTCTGTGAGAGGAAGAAAGTAAAGGTAAATTTTCTTTGAGTATTTTTCTTGCATGTTTTTTACCCTAAACTTCCCAAAAAAATTAAAGGAGTAATAAGTTTTTAACTTTCCATCCATTCTTTATTTTATTTAAAGAAAACATTTTCCCTTTTGCTGGCCTGGTGCCATAAGTTGCTCTAATTAAAATCGCCCTTATAATCGCATAGCTTTTCAAATTCAAAAATAGGAGTATGTCCAATTACTTCTTTCACTCTTCCAATCAAAAACCTTCCTGGTTCAAATTTCCCTTTTAAAACCCCTTTTATATTTTCCCTTGTTTTAACCTTTGTATGATTTTCAAATTTTTCACTTTCCCCCTCCGTCAAAATTATAAACCTTCTCCCAAGCATTTCCCTTCTTTTCTCACCTATTATCCTGTTTACCTTATCAATCAAAACCTGCAATCTTTCTTCCTTTACCCTCTCAGGCAACTTATCCTTGAACCTCCTTGAAGGTGTATGGGGTCTTTCAGAATATTTAAACATAAAAGCCATATCAAACCTTACCTTTTCCACCACATCCAAAGTCTCCTCAAAATCTTCATCATCCTCACCAGGAAAACCCACTATAATATCTGTTGTAATTGTTGCAAGAGGAAATTCCTCTTTTATTATATTACATAAATCAAGAAATTCCTCCCTTGTATAATCCCTTTTCATTCTTTTTAATATCTTGTTAGAACCAGATTGAAGAGGTAAATGAAAAAAATGGGAAATATGCGTACTTTCCTTAATTGATTTAAAAACTTTATAAGAAAAATCTCTTGGATTCGGAGAAAGATATTTTATCCAATAATTACCCTCAAGTTCTTTATCAAGATGATATAAAAGGTCGGCAAAATCATATCCTGTAGTTTCATCAAAATAAGAGTTTACATTCTGCCCGAGAAGGAAAATCTCCCTTGAACCCTTTTTGATAAGTTCCCTTCCTTCCCTTAGAATTGATTCATAGCTCCTTGTAATCTCCCTCCCCCTTGTATAAGGCACAATACAGAAAGAACAAAAATTATCACAACCTATTGAAATGTTTACATAAGAAGTAACAGGATGTGTGGGCTCAGGTACCACCTCAAAAGAAGGAATTTCATCAAAACCAACCTCTATGATTTTTCTATTTTCAAAAAGAGAATCTATAATGTCCCCTATTTTATGAATTTTCCTTGTTCCAAGAATAGCATCAATACCAAGCTCAAATAAAGAATCCTTTTCACTTTCAGCAACACACCCTGCAAAAATAACCCTTTTACCCATTCTTTTAAATTCCCTCGCATAAATTTTTGCCCTATTTGCAGCTTTCTCCCTTACAGAGCAAGAATTTATCAAAAGGATATGAGCTTTTTCAGGCTCATCCTCCTCAAGTCCCCTTTTTAACAATATACTCCTCATTGTCTCTGAATCCTTCACATTCATCTGACAACCAAAGGTTATAATTGAAAACTTTTTTCTTTCTTCCATAGTCTAAATTTTAAAATCAAGTTTGAAATATTTCAAGTTAAAAAAGTAAAATAAAAAAAGGAGGTTAAACATGAAAAAAGGATTAATGTATATCTTTTTATTTTTAGTGTTTTCATCCTGTGTCCAGAGAAGGGTTATAGTTGTAAATGAAAAACCTGGTGCAGATGTGATAATTGTCAAAGAGGCACCTCCCAAGCCTAAGGTTGAAATTAAAACAAAAAAACCAGGCAAAGATTATATATGGATTCCAGGACACTGGCTTTATAAGGATGGAAAATGGATATGGATTCCTGGACATTGGGCAAAAAAACCTAAAAAGAATGCAAAATGGGTTCCTGGACGATGGGAAAAAACTGAGCACGGCTGGAAGTGGACTCCAGGATACTGGAAAGATTAAATAAAATTATGAAATAAAATTTTATAATAACAGTTTTTCTTTTAGTTGCCGTGCATAGAGAATCGTAATCGAACCGAAAATATTTTTGCTATATTTGCCCGCACGACATGAAATAAAATTTTGTAATAAAGGCATATCTTGCTAATAAAAGGAGGGGAATTATGAACCTCGTATTAATCGGCATTGGTGAAATTGCCAAAAAAATACTTGAAGGAGCTAAATATAAAAAAAATTTAAAAATAAAGGGAGCAGTGGATATTGATGAAAATAAAAAAGGAAAAACAGTAAGTGAAGTCACAGGTATAAAGGGATACGAAGATATTGTTATTGAAAGTGATATTGAAAAAGTAATAAAGGATAAAGAAAATTACATAATAATTCACCTTACTAAATCTCATATACCCGAAATAAAGGAAGATATATTGAAATTAATTGAATATGGATTTCCTATAATTACTACCTCAGAGGAGATGATTGACCCCTATCTTAAATACCCCAAAGTGGCAGAAGAAATTGATAAAAAATGCAAGGAAAAAGGTATAGTGCTGCTTCCAACAGGTATAAATCCAGGTTTTCTTATGGATTTTATGCCCTTATTTTTTTCCTCTGTCTTTAGAAAAATTGAAAAAATTGATGTTGTAAGAATAAATAATGCTAAGGAAAGGAGATATCCTCTTCAGAAAAAAATAGGTTCAGGGCTTTCAAAAGAAGAGTTTTATGAGAAATGGAAAAAAGGAGAAATAGGACATGTGGGACTTGCAGAATCAGGAAGTATCCTTGCAAAAACACTGGGACTAAAAATAAAAGAATTAAAGGAAACCTGTGACCCCAAAATTGCAAGAAAAAACATAAAAACAGAATTTTTTAATGTTAAAAAGGGTGAGTGCTGCGGAATCCTTCATAAAGTAAATATAAAAACAGAAGAAAATATTGAAATAAACCTCTTTCTTGAAATGAGTCTTGATGCAGAAAATACAAGGGATGAGGTGATTATAAAAGGTGAACCATCTTTAAATATAAAAATAGAAGGTGGCACACCAGGTGATGAAGCAACAGCAAATGTTGTCTTAAATTGGGTAAATAAAATTAAAAAATTAGAACCAGGACTTATAACCTTGGACAAATTGCCACTCCCCTATTTCTGGATTTAAAGTATTTTTGAAGGTATAATTAAATATGAAATTTGAGGAGGGACTTTTTTTCCAGATTGTAACCACATTAAGGGAGGAAACTCCCTCAAGATTTCTTACACCCCCTGCAAATGTCTATGAAACAGAAAAAGAATGGATTGTTGAGCTTATAATGCCAGGCATTGACAGAAACTCCCTTAAAGTAATTCTTGAGGAAAATATTATAAAAATAGAAGCAAAAAGAGAGGAAAGAGAAGAAAAAGTTTTGTGTCATCATTGTTATGAATGGCCCTATAATGAATATAGAAGAATCATAGAACTTACTAAAGAAGCTGATTTATCTCAAATTTCTACAATATATAGAAATGGGATTCTTAAATTAAGAATTCCTAAAAAAACAAAAAAAATAATCGAAATTGAAGTAAAGGAGGAAAAATAAAATGGGAGAAGAAGAATTTGCCCCACAAATACCAGAAATTTTACCTATCATCCCTGTAAAGGGAGGAATTATTTTCCCGGGAGTAGCAATTCCTTTTACAATTAAAGAAGAAAAATATAAGGCTTTAATTGATGAAGCTTTAAAGAGAGAAAAAATATTTGGTTCCTTTTTACAGAAAGAAGTAGATAAAAAAGAGATAGAACCTGAAGATATTTATCATGTTGGAACAGCAGTTTATATTCACAGGATGAGAAGAATGCCAGAGGGCACAATGTGGCTTTTTATTCAGGGAATTAAAAGAATTAAAGCAATTAGTTTTGAAAAAAAAGAAAAGGGACTTTTTGCAAAAGTAGAAGTATTAAATGATGAATTCCCGGAAGATAAAAAAATTTTAGAAGCTTTAAAACAAAGTATTCTTTCAACCTTTCAAGAAATTATTCAAGCAGTGCCCCATATCCCTGAAGAAGCTTTAATTTTCCTTTCATCAGTTGAGGATTACTCAGCATTTACTGATTTGATGGCTTCCTCATTAAATGTTGATCCAAGAGAAAAACAGAAAATCCTTGAAATTCTTAATGTTGAGGAAAGGATGAAAAAGGTTCTTTCCCTTTTAAGCGCAGAGAAGGAAGTTGCAACACTTTCACAAAAAATAAGAGAGGAGGTTAGTGAGTCTATTGAAAAAAGAAGAAGAGAACATATATTAAGAGAACAATTAAGAGCAATTCAGAAAGAATTGGGGGAACTTGATGAAACAGAAAAAGAAATACAGGAATTAAGAAAGAAAGTGGAAGAAAAGAAAATGCCTGAAGAGGCAAAAGAGGTTGCATTAAGAGAAATAGAAAAACTTTCAAGACTTCATCCTGCGTCTCCCGAATATTCTGTTTCAAGAAATTATATTGACTGGCTTCTTGCTCTTCCCTGGTCAGAAGAAACAGAAGATATTCTTGATATAGAAAGAGCAAAAAAAATTCTTGACGAGGACCATTATAACCTTGAAAAGGTTAAAGAAAGAATACTTGAATTCCTTGCAGTAAGAATCATTAAAAAGGGAAAGTTAAAGGGTCCTATTCTATGTTTTGTAGGTCCTCCAGGAGTTGGTAAGACTTCTCTTGGAAAAAGTATAGCAAGAGCACTTGGAAGAAAATTTATAAGAATGGCTTTGGGTGGAATAAGAGATGAAGCAGAAATAAGAGGACACAGAAGAACATATGTGGGTGCTCTTCCAGGTAGAATTATTCAGGGAATAAGACAAGTGGGAACCAAAAATCCCCTTTTTATGTTAGATGAAATTGATAAAATAGGAGTTGATTTTAGGGGAGACCCTGCTTCTGCTCTCCTTGAAGTTCTTGACCCTGAACAAAATTATTCCTTTAGGGACCACTATATTGAGGTTCCCTTTGACCTATCACAGGTATTTTTCATAGCAACTGCAAATACCACATATACAATACCTCCTCCACTTCTTGATAGAATGGAGATAATTGAGATTCCTGGTTATGTTGATGAAGAAAAATTTTATATAGCAGAAAAGTATTTAATTCCAAAACAGAAAAAGGAAAATGGTCTTGATGGTATTGATATAAGGTTTACAAGAGAGGCTCTTAAAAAAATTGTCAATGAATACACAAGGGAAGCAGGGGTAAGAGAGCTGGAAAGAAAAATAAGCGGAATAATGAGAAAAATTGCAGTTACAATATTAACATCAAAGGAAGGAAAGGCAGAATTTGAAATAACACCTGATGTGGTTGAAAAGTATCTTGGACCTCCTATCTATTATTCTGAGACAAAAGCAAGAAAAGGAACAATCGGGGTTGCAACAGGTCTTGCCTGGACAGTAGCAGGAGGAGAAATTCTTTTTATAGAATCAGCAAAAATGCCAGGAAGAGGTTCTTTAATATTAACAGGTAAACTTGGAGAGGTAATGAAGGAATCATGCCAGGCAGCTTTAACACTTATAAGAGCCAATTCTGATTTGTGGGTTATAGACCCTTCGGAAATTGAAAAAAGTGATATTCATATCCATGTTCCTGAAGGAGCAATTCCCAAGGATGGACCATCTGCAGGAGTTGCAATTTTTGTTTCTCTTTTGTCTCTTTTTACAGGAAAACCTGTTGATTCTGAAATTGCAATGACAGGAGAAATAACTTTAAGAGGCAAGGTAATGCCCGTGGGAGGGATAAAGGAAAAGGTTCTCGCTGCAAAAAGGGCAGGAATTAAAAAAGTAATACTTCCCAAGTGGAATGAAAAGGATGTAAAAGAGCTTCCCTCATATATAATTAAAGGAATGGAATTTATGTTTGTGGATAATATAAAGGAAGTTGTAAAAATCCTTTTTCCTGAATTAAAAACAGAAAAAATAAGTTTAGAGTAGCCAAGTTTGATAATCAGATTCTGAGACGCTTGAAATTAAACATTTTAAAATTCAGCTTTTTCCACTACCTTTCAATAGTGTAATGAATTGCCACTGCCACAATAAATTATTTTATTTAAATTCTCTGCAATAGCCCTTCTTTATGCGACAAATTTTTTTATTTTAGCCTGTTCTGCTATATGTCTCCAGGTTTTTATATATTGTATGATAAATCGCACCGCTACAATAAATTATATTATAACAATTATCTGTTGCGCCCTTCTTTATGCGACAAATTTTTTTATTTTCACTGTTCTGCTATATGTCTCCAGGTTTTTATATATTGTGTGATAATTACACTGCTACATTTATAGCTAATATGTGATGAATCGCATCCTACGGAATATATATTGATTTTGTGAATGTTTTGGAGTATAAAATAAATATGTTTTTAGTTCTTTTCTTTAATTTTTTAAAAGAGGATTTTTCTATTTTAAGTTTTAATCTTTTAAAAGAAAATTTTTTAAATTTAGGTGCTGTAATTTTTAGAGAAGCAGAGTTTGAGATATATAAGCCCTTTTACTTCCATATAAGAGAAACTCATTTTCTTGATAAAAACTTTTCTCCTTATTCCATAAGATTTGAGTGGAATACAGGATTAAGAAGGATAAAGAATAACTTTATATTTAAATTTTTATATTCCCATACCTGTAATCATGGAATTGACCATGAAGGTGAGGATAGGAGGCAGTGGAATCATTTTGCAATAAAAATAGAAAAATATTTAAAAAATTTTTATTTTAAAAATTATACAGGTTATGTTACTTCACCTTTTGGACCAAAAAGAAAATATAATGATTATAACTTTATTTTTTTCCACAATTTTGGAATTATAAGGGATTTAAAAAACTTAAAAATTAATTTTGACCTTGAACTTTACGGTTTTTTGTCAAAATCTTCCCTCAAATATTCCTTTTTTCTCAAATTTCTTATAACTCACAAAAACAATATATTTGGAACAGGAATAAGAAAAGATTATGGACTAAAAGGAGATAACCCAGTCTGGTTAAATAAATTTTTTAAAGGATTATTTTGCGAATTTCCAGAAATTGATGTATCTTATAGCTTATTTTTAAAAAATAAGAACCACAGCTTTTTCTCAAGAGTTATCTTAAAATATATCCTTTTTAAAAGAAAGGTAAAAATTTTTACATCTCTTGAAACAGTGAGCCCTTATGGAGTTCAATACCCGAGATTTTACGATTATAAAGCTGGTTTTGAGTTTGAATTCAAATTTTTAAATGTTATTCTCTATCATAGAGAAAGGAGAGATGGAAATTTGTTTGATGGAAAAAAAGAGGAGTTAAATTCTTTAAGTTTAAAAAGAAAATTAGAATTTGGAAAATTTAATTTTGTCCCCAAAATTGAATATTATTTAAAAACAAGGAATTATTCCTTTTATTTTCTTTCAGGATTTCAGGTTAGATTACCAGTTTATAAATATATAGGTTATGAGGCAGATTTTTATATACTAAAAGGCAATAAGGATTTTGGAGTTATAATAGAAAAAGAAGTTTATTTTTTTGTAAAATTAAAAAGGGAATTAAAGTTTTCTTTAATTAAAAAGGTTGCATCCGAAAAAACGCTTGAAAGTTATGGTTTATTTCAATATAGATTGGCAATATCCTTATCTAATTTGACTGAGTGATAAATTGCTCTTTTGAGTAAAAATAAGGTTTTTTCTTGACAAATGGAAAAATAAAAAATGTATAATTTAAAAAAACGAGTTCAAATCCATGATTATTAAAAAGTAGTAAAATATGATAAGCGTAATATGGATATTGCTTTTTAATATGCCCTTAAAAGGGGCAGGGAGGATGGATGAATACGGTTTTAGAAATCCTGAATCTGAGTTTCATATTCTTTCTGGTTTTGATTCTTTGAATGTGAGGTTTGTGGGAAATTGGCCTTTTGGACCTTCTTATGCAGTTTCCTATGACTCATCAAGAAATCTTGTTTTTGTTGGTTCCGGAGGCGGAGTTTATATCCTTGATGTTTCTAACCCTTCAAATCCCATTAAAGTTTCAGAAAAAATTCATACTCGTGGGTTTGTTTGGGGTCTTTTCTATGAAGTAATTAATAAAAAGCTTTATATCGCGAGTGGGCAGGGTGGACTTGAAATCTGGGATATATCAGATGCTTCAAATCCTCAGAAACTCGGGCATTATTATACACCTGGATATGCTTGGGAAGTTTATGTTTCAGGGAATTATGCTTATGTGGCTGATGATTGGAAAGGTCTTCGCATAATAGATGTATCAAATCCTTCAAATCCTTATGAAGCAGGCTTCTATAACACACC